>Ga0181535_10000625_pt1 | contig 51432 bp, 43 predicted proteins | sample PEATcosm2014_Bin_44_FD_119774 | JGI IMG/M metagenome (GOLD analysis project Ga0181535, IMG submission 119774) | Peatland microbial communities from MTU Mesocosm Facility, Houghton, MI, USA - PEATcosm2014_Bin17_30_metaG | ecosystem: Environmental > Terrestrial > Soil > Wetlands > Peat | place... | reverse complement strand
GACGTAAAAACACAAAAACCGCTGATTAATCAGCGGTTTATCGATCCTTGCTGGATGTCTTCGGATGTCTCTAAATCAAATCTTGGTGGGCGCTGCAGGATTCGAACCTGCGACTTCCACCGTGTGAAGGTGGCACTCTACCGCTGAGTTAAGCGCCCTGGGAGGGGTTGGGAATGGCCGCGCAAGCGGGGCATCCCGTAGGTTAGAGTAACATCAACAGGGCTTTACGGCCAACCCCTTGCGGCTGCCGAAATGGGCGGGCGCAGGGAGACAGACCCGGGGCCCGCGCACAAACATAACGATGCTCTGGAGAACCAGGTCAATCCGGCACGACGGACGCCACGCAGGAGGGCGAACGGGGGATTTCTCCGTGGATGGGGAGACGGTGGAGGGTGGCGGCCCCGGGCTGGCCGGCGAAGAGGGTTCAGGCGCGGAAAATGGCGAGGAAATAGCTGAAACGGCGCAACCTTGGGGCGAGAACGGGGTTCCAGAAGATATGGCAACCATGGTCCTGGACAACTCGGCCCTGGGAGCGGGTGCGGAAAGGCCCGAGGCACGGCCTGAAGCCGGCGTGGGCGTTCATGCGGAACTGGACCCGGCGAGCGATGCGGCGGCGATGCTGCGGGTGGCCGCGGGCGACGAGGCAAGCTTCAATTTCCTGGTGCAGAAACACCACCGCGCGATGATTCATTTCCTTTTCAGGATGACGCGGAACCAGGCGGTTGCCGAGGAGTTAGCCCAAGAGGTGTTCTTGCGCGTTTACAGAGCAAGAGACAGCTACAGGGCCGAGGCGCGGTTTACGACGTGGCTCTACCGGATTGCGACCAACCTGGCGGTGAACCACGCGCGGGATACGAAGCACGAACGGGCGGCGCAGACGATCTACCTGGATGCGCCGGACGAGGAAACGGGCACGACGCCGGATGTGGCCGACGATGAGCCGAGCGCGGAACAGCGACTGTTGACGAAGGAGCGGATGGCGGCGATCAAGAACCATGTGATGGCTTTGCCGGAGCGGCAACGGATGGCCGTGGTGATGCACAAGTACCAGGGGATGGATTACCGGCAGATTGGAGAGGTGCTGAAACTGAGCGAGTCGGCAACGAAGTCGCTACTGTTTCGCGCCTATCAGACGCTGCGGGACACGCTGAAGGATTTTGTGTAAGGGGTTACACGCCGGAGTGAACCGGCGGAGAGCAAGGTGCAACGATGGAAAAGACGAAGACAAATTGCACGGGGATGGATTTGAAGCTGGCGGATCTGTTGCTGGATCCGGCGGCTGCGCCTGCCAAGGTTCAAACGCATGTTGCCGAGTGCGATCGCTGCCAGGCCGAGTTGGCCGAGCTGAAGGCGACTATGGCGCTGCTGGATACGTGGGAGGCTCCGGAGCCGAACCCCTACTTTGTGACGCGGCTGGATGCGCGGATGCGGGAAGAACGCGAGGCTGCGCCGTCAGGTTGGCTGGCCGGCAGGATTGCGCGGATGCGCGCGGCCTTTGCATATGGGTCGGGTGCGCACGTGCGGCCGCTGGCGGCCATGGCGCTGACCGTGATGCTGCTGGTGGGAGGTGGAACATACCTGGGCGTGACGGACTGGAATCATCCTGCTCAGCCGCCGGCGCAGACCGCCGTGGTTCACGATCTGCAGACGCTGGACAACAATGCGCAGTTGCTGGATCAGTTGGAGTCAATCTCCGATAACAACAACGGGGACTAGGGATTTACACTTTTCGGCGGGGCCGAAGGAGAGATTTGTGATCTGGGTAAACACAGCTCGAGCGATGCGCACTGCGGCTTTGGCCGCGGCGGTGGCGGGGCTGTGTGTGACGGCGGCGGGCGGGCAGCAGCGGCCGAATGGGCAAAGGCAGGCCGAGCGGCCGGCGCAAACGCAGAGCAGGCCGCAGTATAGGCAGGCTCCGCAGGGGCAGTATCGGCAACAGGCTCCGCAGGGGCAGTACAGACAGACTCCGCAAGGGCAGTATCGGCCGGTACCGCAGGCGAGGCCGCAGTATCAATATCAATACGGGGCGGGACAGCAATCGCAGGGCAGGCCGCAGTATCAGGCGCGGCCGCAAGGGGGCGGCGGCGGACAGCAGCAGCAGAGGCAGTACAGGCAGGGACCGCAAGGGCAGTATGGGGCGGCACCGCAATCGCAGGCTAGGCCGCAGTATCCATATGGAGCAGGGCAGCAGCCGCAAGGCAGGCAGCAATACCAGGCGCGGCCGCAGGGCGGCGGCGGTGGACAACAGCCGCAGGTTGGTAATCCGGCGGTGGGGGCGCGGCCAGTGAATCCGGGGGCTTCTTATGGACGGCCGACGTATAACGGCGCGCAGGGCGGCGGTTACGCGAATCCAAGCATGGCGCCGCGCGGGCACCTGGAAGACTGGCTGAATCAGCAGAGAAATGTTCCAGTGCAGGATCAGGAACGGACACTGCGCAACGACCCGAGTTTCAAGCGGCTTCCCCAGTCCGATCAGCAACGGCTGACGCAGCAGTTGCGACAAGTGGACCGGATGCCGGAGCAACAGCGACAGCGGAGGCTGGCGCGAAACGAGATGCTGGAGCAGCTTACGCCTGAGCAGCGGATGAGCGTTAACCGCTCGGGGCGGGCGTGGGCTACTCTGCCGGCGGATAGGCAGGCGTTGATGAAACACGCGTTCAACGATCTGCGCGGAGTTCCGCCGGATCAGCGGGGGACAGTGTTGGACTCGGCTCGTTACCAGGGGACGTTTTCGCCGGAGGAGCGCGGGATTCTGACGGATTTTCTGCGCGTGGAGCCGTACGAAGCGCCGCGGTAAAGACAAGTACGTTGACCGTATAATTTCGTACTTTTGGTTCATGCTATCCCAGGTCCCAAAAGCGGGACCTGGGGCACCCGCATTTGGTACAACAACAAGCGGTCAAAGACCTAGGCAGCGGGAATCATTCCGCTGCCCTTTTCGTTGCGGCGGGATTGCGAGGCGATTCGGTTTCAGCTGCGATTGAGTTTGAGCGTGGACGAGTCTGCGTCCGCGTGATCGTCGGGTGCTGACAAGAGCCACGCTGCTCCGGCTGCAATCAACAGCAGACCCGCCCAGGTGAGCAGTCCTACGGAAGGCCGATCGAGCGCCATGCTGATGAGGATGGCCATGAGCGGGGCGAGGACGAAACGGGTGGTCATGCGCGAGGCCGCCATGCGCGGCATGAGCCAGAAGAGCAGAAACAGGCCCGGCAACGAAACAATCGCCGACCAAGCGAGGTCCGAGCTGACGACACTCCATCGGAAAACGAGGCCCTCGGTTGCAGCGCTGGCGGCTGCCAGACCCACCGCGGCAGACGCTGCAGCCATCGCGGTCATGGAAGCAAGGCCGTTGCTCGGCAATGCATTCGCCACGCGCACTGCGTAGCAATTCGCCGCAGCCACGCAGGCTGCTGCAACAATCACCGCGGCAAAGGCGGCTGAGGCTTCAATCGAACCGGGAAGATCAAGCGGGAAGACGCAGAGTGAGCCGACAACAGCGGCGAGAGCGGCAAGCAGGCCGCCGCGGATTTGCGAGCCGGCTCTTCGACCGATATACGGCTCGAAGACCACGGCGAAGACCGGTACAAGGGAGAAGAGGGCGACGCGCGTAAATGCCGAGACCCAACCATGCGCCAGAGACACCAGCAGAGAGGGGACGACGAAGAGACCGAGGCCGATGACTATGGAGGATTGCAATTGCCTGCCACGCGGCCAAGGGGCTTTGCGCGCTGCGGCATAGAGACCCGCAGCTAGAGCCAGCAAAGCAAATGGCACGGCTTCCCTTTCCAACTGCGGTACGGAGTTGGCGGCGGAGACGGGAAACAGATCGGAACGCATTGCTCCCACGGCGAGGAGAAAGCAGAGCAGCAGGAGTGCTGCCCAGCCAGTTTTCGCCCATGCAAGAGCTTTCGCCGCCATGGTTTTGATCAGAACACAGCGGGCCGGGTTGTCAGCAGTAGTATCCGCGAAATGGCCGTAGGCTACAATGGAAGATGGGCTAAGGCCAGAATTCGTTGCGCAGCGAGCGCAACTTGAGCAAGGAGTTCGAAATCATATGGCGATTCCCGCCACGCAATTACGTCCGGGCATGATCATCAAGCACAACGAGCAGCTCCACCTGGTTTTCAAGGTCGAGCACCGCACTCCCGGAAACCTTCGCGCCTTCATTCAGGCCAAGCTGCGCAACCTGAAGACAGGCGCCATGTTCGAGCACCGCTTCCGCTCGGCCGACGCGATTGAAAAGGTAGTGGTGGACGACGTTTCGATGGAGTTTTTGTACAACGACGGCGACGACTACTACTTCATGAATCCAGTGGACTACGAGCAGACGGTTCTGAAGGGCTCGACGCTGGGCGATGCGGTGGAATACCTGACGCCGAATCTGCAGATCAAGGTGAGCTACCACGACGGACAGGCTGTGGGCATCGAGCTGCCCGCGTCGGTGGAGCTGACGGTGGTGGAGACCGAGCCGGGGCTGAAGTCGGCCACCGCGTCGAGCGTGTCCAAGCCGGCGAAGACCGAGACCGGTCTTGTGGTGCAGGTGCCGGCTTTCATCAACGAGGGCGAGAAGATCCGCGTGGATACCAGCGAAGGGACTTACCAGAGCAGGGCTTAGTTTCTGCACTTACTTCTGAACAGAAAAGCCACCGCTTACGAGCGGTGGCTTTTCTGTTGCAGGTCAGTTCCCTTCCCGACAGCGGCGCATCGGTAGCGACAAAGTGGCCGCGTTCAAAATATGCACGCAGAGGCCAATTAAGGGGCGTTTGAGGGCAGTTTTTGGCAAGAAAAGCGCCGAAAAATGCGAAAAAATGACGGCATGTTTACTACTTGTGCACGGGAGTTTCCTTATAATTGGTTGATTATGAATGGGTTATTTTTTGTGTGCACCATAATCGGTGCAATTGACGGGGAGGGGGGTGGGGGTAGGGCAGGGATTAAGGGACTTAGGGACGTAGGGACCAGGAAAAACAGGCTGGTGAAGTGTATTTTGCAGCCCTGGTCTGGATCGATTTGGATAGAGCTGCCCATGTATTCATTGTGCGCTTTTGGGTGGTAATTCTCGGCAAGAGGTTGAGGGAGCGGCGGTGACTCGACAGGAGCCAAATCCGACAAGCGAAATTCATCCGATAAGGCGACTTTGCGGGAATGATATTTCACAATCGTTTTTTTGAGTTTTCCCCGGTCCCCAAATGCGAGGGACCGGGGGCACCCTCAATGTGGTTGGAACAGAACCCCGAGACCGGGGCCACCCGCCAAGTAATGACCTCTCCTGCGCGTATCCCTGTTGCTCGCTTCGATGCACGTCATTTCCTTCGGTCAATACGCTCCACGAATGTGCGGGGCGACTTCGCGAACATAGAAGTCCGCGAGATCTTGGTGCAAGGCTACCGGCAAGGGCGGCAATGTGGATGACCTCGCATTGCTCCGCGCCTGCTCGGGATTCCTGGCGCCGGGAATAATCGCGCTCACAGCGTCGAAATCGAGGCACCAACGAAGCGCCATATCGCCGAGCGTTAGGTCTTCCGGCACGAGCGGCTTCAAGCGGTCGGCCAGTTCGACGCCTTTCTCGAATGGAAGTCCGGCGAAGGTTTCGCCGACATTGAACTGTTGTCCGTCTCGATTGAAATTCCGATGATCCTCGGCGGGGAATCGGGTTGTTTGGGTGTACTTCCCCGCCAACAGTCCGCTTGCGAGTGGCAGACGGACGAGCAGACCGACATTTCGCTTCCTGGCTTCCTCGAAAAGCGTGTGGATGGGTTTCTGGCGGAATAGATTGAAAATGATCTGGAGAGAAGCCACGTCAGGTTGACGTACACAGAAGTCTGCTTCATCCATTGACTCAACGCTTACGCCAAAGTTCCGGATTTTCCCTTCGATCTTCATCTCGCGAAGATGGTCGAATACCTCACCATCTTTCAGGACCTCGAAGGGAATGCAGTGGAGTTGGATCAGGTCGATGGCGTCGACTCCGAGACGCTTCAAGGACGCTTCAGTATGCTGGCGAATCACCGCCCGCGAGAAATTATCCGGCCATCCGGGAGGATTGAACCTTCCCACCTTGGTCGCCACGCAGACGGAGGCTCTGGTTTCGCGCAAGAAACGCCCAATGAGCTCTTCGCTGCGTCCCATGCCATACACATCGGCGGTGTCGAAAAAGTTCGAGCCACTTTCCCATGCAGAGCGCAAAACCTGTAAGGCTGTCTCGTCAGTGACCTTGCCCCAATTTGCCCCAAGTTGCCAGGTGCCAAGGCCCACTTCGCCTATATCAAGGCCTGTCTTCCCAAAGCTTCGAGTTTTCATTCCGTCTCCATTCCTTGAAGATTGTAGTCTTAACCGCCGATTACTCAGCAGTCAACATAAGCCGTGGATCGAGGCCGTAATGAACCGACACGGGAGAGTGCCATGGTTCCTGAAAAGCAAGAATCCCTGAGTGTTTTGCCGAGCGGTTGGGATCGGGAACGATAAAACGCCGCAAGGTCTTGAAATAACGTTCTGCCTGGTTTGTCGCCTAGTAGTCAGACTGTGTGATTTGGTAATCACTCTCTGACATTCCGGCCATTACAAAATCATGCGGTCACGGAACTAGCCGAAGGCGAGAATGCTCCCGATAAACGGGACGGTTGAGTGCGTGGTATCCCACCCATTCCGCAAAGAACGCGGAATGGATGGGGCACCCTCAGTGTTTGGTCGGGAAAGTGGGAGGACGAAAGGATTGAGTGAATACCGAGCTTTTGGGCGAGTCGGCATAGCCCATTTGCAAACGTAGCCCGATGAAGGCGAGTCGGGCTGCGCAGGATGACCGTCTCTCGGGGGAGTTCAGGAAGACAGTCATCCTGGTTATCACGTACTTGCATATCAAGTATTTGCATGACAGCTATCTGTCGATACAGCCTAGAAACCTGCATGCGGAAGGTGGACGGGGCGCGCTTCGATCAGGGCTTCGATGGTTGCCAGGGCAGCGAGCACCTTATCTGAAACCAGCGCGTCGACCTGGACGACGGCGAGCGCCTTGACGGGTTTGGCACCGGCGCGTTCGCGGCCGAGGGCGAAGTTGGCGATGTTGACGCCGTGCTCGCCGAGGATGGTGCCAATGCGGCCGATGACGCCGGGTACGTCCAGGTTGCGGCAGACGAGCAGGTTGCCTTCCAGAGGCGTTTCGATGTCGATGGAATCGAACTCGAGGAGGCGCGGCTGCTCGCCGTGAATGACGGTGGCGCTGGCGCGGCTGATGCCAGTGGCCGTGTGCAGTTCGAGGGAGAGTACGCTGGCCGCGCCGCCGCGATGGGTCTCGGCCGTTTGCTCGTGAAGGCGGATGCCGCGCTCCTGGGCTACGGCGGCGGCGTTAATGCGGTTCACGTTCTCAGAGCCTTCGAGCAGCCCGGCGATGGCCGCGTTACGCACCAGTTCGGTTTTGACGTCGGCCAGCTTGCCGCCATAGACGAGACTGATGGACTCGATGCCGGATTTGCCGGCCTGGGCAAGGAATGAGCCGAGGCGGCCTGCCATGTCGATATAGGGCGCGAGAACTTTGTATTCCTCGTGGCTGAGGGAAGGCAGATTGACGGCGTTCTGGACGACGCCGAGCTTGAGATAGTCGCGCACCTGGCGGGCGATCTGAATGCCGACGGCCTCCTGCGCTTCGGCCGTGGAGCCGGCGATGTGCGGAGTGAGAATGACGTTGTCCATGGCGAAGTAGGGCGATTCTTTTGGTGGCTCGACGGCGAAGACATCGAGCGCCGCGCCAGCTACCTGGCCGCTCTTCAATGCTTCGACAAGGTCGGCGTCGACGATCAGCTCGCCACGGGCGCAGTTGACGATGCGCACACCCTTCTTCATCTTCGCCAGTGTCTTGGCGTTGATGACGCCTGTTGTTTGCGGTGTGAGGCCGACGTGGAGCGTGAGGTAGTCCGAGCCAGCGATGAGTTCGTCGAGCGTGACCAGCTTGATGCCGGCCTCGCGGGCGACGGCGGCGGAGACAAACGGATCGCTGCCTAGAATCTCGAGGCCAAAGCCGCGGGCGCGCTTGGCCACTTCAAGGCCGATACGGCCGAGGCCGAGAATGCCGAGCGTCTTGCCACGGAGTTCGGCGCCTTGCAGGTTTTTCTTCTCCCACTTGCCGGCGTGCATGGATGCGTTGGCTGCGGGGAGCTTGCGGGCAAGGGCGAGCATGAGGCCAATGGTGAGTTCGGCAACGGCGACGGCGTTTGCGCCTGGCGTATTCATGACGACGATGCCGCGCCGTGTGGCCGCGGCGGCGTCGATGTTGTCCACGCCGACACCGGCGCGCCCGATGACGCGCAGCTTGGGCGCCCTCTCCATGAGGGCGTCGTCGGCTTGCACGGCGGAGCGCACGACGAGCGCGTCGGCGTCGGCGAGGGCGGCAGCCAATCCGTCGGGCAGTTGGTCGTGCGTGAGAACATTCCAGCCCGGCTCGGCCGCGAACACAGCCAGAGTTGCTGGAGAAACCTTTTCAGCAAGTACGATCTTCATCGCGTCTCCCTTGACCTTCTGCGTGGACTCATATTCGTCAAAGCCGATGCCCTGCTGCTCACAGAGCAGATCGAACATCCGCACCACAGCCGCATGCGGCTTGCCTTCGCCCCGTTCGTAGTTGGTGATGGAGTTGGCGTGCACGCCGAGGCGCTCGGCCATCTGATATTGATAGAGACCGAGCTGCTTGCGGGCGATGAGCAGCTTTTCTCCGAAAGATAGTTCTGGCATAGAGACAGCTCCTTGCTTCTAGCAGCGGAGTTAGCGGGGGTAGCGGAGTTAGCGGGACTTATGACGCCGTTTTTGCTAACTCCGCCAACACGCGCGAAGCGCGGCTAACGCCGCGAACTCCGCTATTGCTTCACTGCTTTTGCGTAGACCTTTTGCGCGGCGGCTACTGCTTGTCCGTATTCGACCGGGAGACCGAGCGTGTCTTTCGCGATGTGCTCCATGGCTCCGAGAAATGCGACGGTGTCGAGGTAGTCGAAGAAGCCCAGGTGCGCGACGCGGAAGATTTTGCCCTGCATCTCTCCCTGGCCGTTGGCCGTGACAAGGGCGAATTTCGCTTTGAGAGCCTTGACGACGTCGCCAGAGTTCATTCCCTCGGGTACGGAAACTGCTGTGGCGGCGGCGGCAGGGGCGGTGGGCGCAAAGAGCCTGAAGCCCAGCGATACGAGGCCGGCGCGCGTTGCTTCGGCGTTGACCTGCGCGTTGTCGATCAGAGCGATGCGGCCCTTTTCGAGATCGCCACCGGCCTGACCGGCGATGTAATCGAGAGCGGCGCCCAAGCCAGCAATCAATGCAACGGCCGGCGTGTAGGCGCTCTCGCCCTTGGCGGCATTCTTGCGCTCCTTGCGCAGGTCGAAGTAGTAGCGCGGGTTGGTGGACTTCTCCATTGCCGCCCAGGCACGTTCGCTGACGCTGAGATAGGCGAGGCCCGGCGGGATCATGACGGCCTTTTGCGAGCCGCCGATGAGAATGTCGACTCCCCAGGCGTCGATGTCGAAGTGCGTCGTACCGAGGCCGGTGATGCCGTCGACGACCAGCAGAGCGTCGGTGGCTGAGACGATCTTGGCAATCGCTTCGACATCGTGACGTACGGCGGTGGAGGTTTCAGTGGCCTGCATGTAGACGACACGATGCTCGGGCTTGAGGGCCTTTTTGACTTCGGCCAGATCGAAGGTCTCGCCGTAGGGGGCGTTGACCACATCCACTTCGCAACCGAAGGCCTTGGCCAAGCCTACCCAGCGCTCGCCGAATTTTCCGGCGCTCAGCACGAGGACGCGGTCGCCGGGCGAGGTGAGATTGGAGACAGAGGCCTCCATGGCGCCGGTTCCGGACGAGGAGAGGAGAAGCACGTCGTTTTTGGTGCCGACGAAGACCTTTAGCTGGGCGAGAACCTTGAGGAACAGGGCGCGGAATTCGGGTGTGCGGTGGTGGATGTCGGCTGCGGCCATGGCGAATTGGGCAGCGGGCAACAGCGGCGTCGGGCCCGGGGTAAACAAGCGCGTCTTATGGATCATTTTTTCTCCTCGTTTGGGACCGGGTGCGAGTAGTGGTTAGATTTGAAGGCCGGTCAACGATCACAGAATACACGGTTTTGTTGTTTTTGTGATTTTTATTCCTGTGCAAATCTTGGTTTGGGCTTGATTTCGGCTTGGAAGACCCAAAATAGGTACAATTCTCTTGGGGCGGCCTTACCGGCGGCCCGGTACCGTAAATTATCAGACAGAAAGAAGACCCATCATGGATGCAGGCGCACTGGAAGCTATTGTCAGCAAACAAGTTATCACCGCGTTGAAGGCGCATGACGCCGTCCGCACCGGCACTCTGCGGCTGATCAAGAACGCGCTGAAGAACAAGGCCATTGAGAAGCGCGCGCCGCTGACGCAGGCTGAGTCAGAGCAGGCGCTGGCCACGATGATCAAGCAGCGGCGCGATTCGATTGAGCAGTATACGAACGGGAAACGCCCGGAGCTTGCCGCGATTGAGGCGGCGGAGATTCAAGTGATTGAGGAGTTTTTGCCCAAGGCGCTGGATGAGGCGGGACTATCCGCCCTGGTAGCTGAGGCTGTGGCCGAGGTTGCGGCTACCGCTGGGCACAAGCCGACGCCGAAAGAGATGGGGTTGGTGATGAAGGCTGTTCAGGGCAAGCTGCAGGCGGGCGGGTTGCGGGCCGAGGGGCGCGCGGTGAGCGAGCTGGTGAAGAAGCAACTGGCCGGATAGGCTGACGGCCCGGGTAGCCGCGGTTGCTGTTGGTGAAGTTCGATATAGTGTTGAGAAGCGGCCGCTTCCCGCAGTACAACATCCCGGCCGGAAAGAACACACTATGGACAGTCGCCACAAGCTCTTGAGGCTGATGCTGTTTCTGTTTCTTTGCCTGGCCGGAACGCGGCTCTGGGCGCAGGGACCGCCGTACCAGACGGACGATCCGGTGCCGGTGGATCTGCATCACTACGAGTTTTATATTTTCGGGGCCATGGACGGGACTCCCGTCGCGATTGCCTCAGCCGGCCCGGCCTTCGAGTTCAACTGGGGCGCTGCGCCGCGCCTGCAGATCCATGCGATTCTACCGTTCGGCGAGTCGGCTCCCTTGAACAGCCCTGTCTATCAACCGTCCGGCCAGGGGCCGAGCGCCTTCGGGCTCACCGATATGGAACTGGGCGCGAAGATCGCATTCATCAAGGAGACGAAACATTTTCCGCAAATCGGCAGCTTCACCATGTTCGAGATGCCGACCGGGAGTTATGACAAAGGGCTCGGGGTGGGCAAGGTCTGGTACAAGCTGCCGATCTGGCTGCAGAAGAATGTGGGCAAATGGACCTTTGACGGAGGCGGCGGCTACGAGGTGGTTCCGCAGACCGATTACCGCAATTTTCCGTACACAGGATGGCTGGTGAAGAAAGAGTTGAGCGAGAGGCTTGAACTGGGAGTGGAGGTTTTTGCTCATGGAAGCGAAGGGCCCGCGGCGGCACAGACGGAGGCCTCCGCAATGATCGACATGGGCGGGTACTATCACTTCAAGAATCATCCCGGCGAGCAATTTCTGTTTTGCTACGGGCACTCTGTTGCGGGGCAAACGGAGAACTACGCTTATGCGGGGATGTATTGGACGTGGGGGAAAGACGAGAAGAAAGGCGCGAAGAACAGTTTGTTTCCGGCACAGAGTTACAGGAATGGGTTGTAAGTCGCACTAAGCCCGTTAGTAACTCGGTGACTCAATTCCACATAAGTCAGATCGCAGAAACTCAACCACGCATGAGGTAAGTGAATGGAAATTACCGAACGCAGTCTTATGACGCTGATTCACGGAATGGGATTCGGGGCGCTTTATCTGCTGGCCTGCTCGGGGGCGATTGTCGAGTTATACCGCCGGTATGCGCCGACTTGCCAGACGCCGGTCGAGGTTCGGGACGAGAGGTTTTTGAGTACATATCTGGTTGTGATGGCTGCGCTCGCCTGGCTTACTGTACTGACGGGGACCTACATTATTTACCCTTGGTATCGGGCTGTTCCACCGCCGGGAACCGCGAATCTGGCGGGCTTTCCGCAACGGATGCTGATGGCAAACCCTTCGACGATTGCGTGGCACTCGATCGGGATGGAATGGAAGGAATACGTGGCTTGGCTCGTGCCTATCTCAATTACGATGGCCGCGGCGGTGTTCATCCGGTACGGACGTAATCTAAGGCGTCATCCCGAGCTTTACTCGGCGGTGCTTGGTTTTGTTTTTGTTTCAATATTTGCCGCAGGCGTTGCGGGGTTTTTGGGCGCGATGCTGAACAAGTATGCGCCGGTCGAGGGCGGACCCAACATCCAGTTGCTTCACGGAGAAAAGCCATGAGCGCAAAGGACCGCTCCACTTCAGTTCACGCGCAGGACTTTCGCAATGGCGATGGCGCGGCTGCATTGCTGGCCGCCGGCATCGGCTCATTCGCAGTTGCGTTGTTCGCTTTGCTGGCAGACAAGTCCAACGCCGTAAAGAGCGCGATGATCTTCTACAAGCCCACTGGGCCGCTCTCGGGAGTCACTACGAGCGCAATAATTGTGTGGCTCGTCGCGTGGGCCATTCTCCACTGGCGGTGGCACTCGAGCGTGATTACGCTGCGGCCCATCACGCGCGCCGCGCTCATCCTTCTTGTGCTGAGCCTTCTGCTCACGTTTCCGCCGATTGCCGACCTGTTTTAGAGCATTTTCGGAATTAGTATAGACATTTTGAGTGCATAGAGAGGTGGCTTTTTCTTGATGAAAAAGCGGCTTGAGTGCATGTCTTCGGTTTACAGCAATTCCGAAAATACTATAGCCGGCATTCCGTCTTCTGGCGCAGAACTAAAAAAGCGCCGAAGCCATCCCATCTGGCTTCGGCGCAATGAATGCCGTTCAATGTGTGCGGATCTATTGATAAGCGGCTACGGCAAAGTCAGTGAAGTTAAATCCGTCCACGTGGCGCGCCAGCAGGACCAACTGACCCGTGGTTGGATTCTTCAAGAGCAAACCGACTACGCGAATGCTGGCGCCGTCGGCCAAGTCGCCGAATTTGCCCATTCCGTAACGGAAGTCCGACTTGGCGCCCAGATAGACCGTTACGTTCTGCGGGACCAACACCCCGGCAAAGCCGTTGATCTGCATCTGGAAGGTACCGTTGGCGGAGCTTTGGCTGCCCTTGACGATGGTGCCGTTGAAGCCCCAGTTACGCAGCGACACCCTGTTTACGGTAACGGCGCTGGCATTGGCGGCTCCGGTTGCAGGACCACCGACAGCGACGGTTTGGCCAGCCACCATCGCGCTGGAGTTGAAGAGGAACTGCGTGAAGGGATTGTGCATCCAGTAGACGGAGTAGATCTCACTGCCGGTGAGGTTGACCTGCGCGATCTGGCCGAGCTGAATGCCGGTGGTTGTGGGCAGCAACCCGCGCACATAGAGATCAAAGCTGGTGGCGGGGCCGGAGGACGGAGTGACGTAGGTGACCTGGCCGCTTGCGAAGAAGCCCTTATCGGAAAGAACGGCGACTTCGTCGGCGTCCAGGGTCTGGTCGGCTGGATCGAGCTGACCGGAAACCTGCACGATGCTGCTGGTGTTCAAGGTGCTGAGGCTGGCGCTGCCGTCCCACTCCGTCTGTCCATCGACAGAGATGGTGAACTGCTCGCCGTGCGGACCTTGAACGACGAACGATTGGCCACTGGCATTTACGCTGACGACTGCCGCGATGAACTCGTCGATGTAGCCGCCGGTGTCGGTGCGGGCAACGGTGGTGACATCGAATGTTGGATCGACGGTGCCGGTGATGGCGCCGGTGGAATCGACCTGGATGGACTGACGCAGGTCAAAGTCCATGCGAAGGCCGACGGGCGCTCCAGCCTTGGTGACCACCAATGGCTTATTCAAGGTGATGTTGACGGTGGAGGTGGTGAGGGTTGCCGCTTCAGACGCGATGGTTGGAGGAGCGGAGGTGGTGTTGAGATAGCCGATGGTCGCAGTACCGAGCGAGATGGAGACGCCGGTATAGGTGCCGACTGGCACGTCGTTCATGTCGAGCAGAGATTGCAGGCCGTTGTAGCGCGCAAAGTCCACGGTGGGCGTGCCGCTGACGAGCGATGAGGTGTTGCCACCGCTGCCGGTCAATTCAATGCTCTTGATTTGCACGGCAAAGGAGGTGACGCTCGCCATGGGCGCGTCGGTGCCGACGACGAATACCGGCCCGGTCGCGCTCGAAGTTGCGGTGGTAAGCATGGAGCCGCTGGTGCAGCCGGATGCGAGGATCGCGGCAGCAGTGAGCACAAGGAATGCCAGCCTCAAAGGCCTATCGAGAATTTTGGGGGACATATCGGATACTTCGCTTTCTGCGGGCCGCCGCAACTTATGCAGAACAAGCGCCGAGTGGGCAGGATTGCCTGCCTCTCACCTAAACCGACTGGTACCGTCTCGCTGCCGAGGCAGCAAGCCCAACCCGGAACGCTCGAAGGCGCGAACCCGCATGGGCTCAACTCGTCTCGACAGGAGAGGAAAAAAGTCGTTCCAGGGCGCGCTCGTGTACGGAGCTTTCGCCGGAATTCTCATCTATCGGCAGGCATGCTTTTGCGGAGTCGTTATCTGCCGTTGCTCAGTCAGACACAAAACGGCTGAACTAGTTGCGAAGATAGATGTAAAAAAATGGGGCGGGTTGCAAGAAAATCTTTCCGGGGCGAAGGGCGGGACGCCGGTTCCGGGACAAACGCTGGATTCTCAGTTGAATTTCTTGAGCCAGAGGTTGCGGAAGGAGACTTTGCAGGGAGTGCCCTCAATCTGCAAGCCGAACAATCCGGCGACGTTATTGGATGAGGCCGGATCGTCGTCGACGAGGACGGCCATCAACTGGCCATTGAGGATATGCAGGATGACGCCGCCGCGGGCGATGATCGTGTACTGATTCCAGTCGTTGTCTTTGACTAGGGCGCCGAGCTGTCCACGGTCGCCAATGGCGCCAACCAACTGGGGAAACTTTCCGGGAAGCGACTGGACGACCTGCCCACGCCAGGCGATGATACCGCGCGAGGTGTTCTGCGAGTAGAGCTGGCCGCTGTATTGCCGGGAGTGTTCGTTTGTCTGGAGCCAGAAGTCGGCTTGGGGCCCAATCATGACCCAGCGGGGATCAAGCGGCGGCTCGCCCTTTCCGGCGACGCGCCCTGGGGGGATGCCGGTGCTGCTGCGGTATTGGATGCCGCTGCCTCCGCCCCACTCGACCTTGATTTCGAGCTTGAGGTCGAAGTCCCTGGCCTCTGCACCGTGGTAGACCAGAAAGGTGTTGCCAGCGATTTTTTCAGGAGTGGACTGGCCGACGATTGCGCCGTTCTCAACGCTCCAGACGCCGGGCAGGCCATCCCAGCCGGAAAGGGTTTTGCCGTCGAACAGAGAGGTGTAACCGGAGTGATCGGCAAAGTCCATCGGGTCCGGCTCGATGAAGACGCCATTGCGCTGGCCGGCAATGTTGGGCTGGACCTTCAAGAGGGCGGCGCGGTCTGGCTGCGGAGCGGCGGCGGGTTGTGCCTGTGCAAGAGCTAGCGGCTGAAGGGAGGGCATGAACGCCAAGGTGAGAAGGGCCAGGAGTCCAGTTGCGTGGCGGCGATTTCGTGCGTTGTCCATGCTTACACTTCCCTTTCGGTGCGGGATTCCATCGCGCTGGAGGCAAGTTGCGGGCCGCGGCCTTTAAAAGACTTCAGAACGCAAACCCTCCGGCACGGGAACGTGCTTGAGCAGGCCTAGTTCGCCGGCAAGACGTTCGAGACGGGCGCGCGTGGCTGCCGTAGGTGGAACCAGCGGCAGGCGCAGATGATCGGAACACTTGCCCATGAGCTTGAGGATCGTCTTTACCGGTCCGGGATTGGATTCCCAGAAGTTGGCTTCGAAGAGCTGCGCAAAGCGGCGCTCGATGTCGCGCGCCTCAGCCCAGTTGTTGTTGAGCGCGGCGTGGACCATGCGGGCGACTTCGCTGGGCGCTTCGTTGGAGGCTACGCTGATGAGCCCGTGCGCTCCTACGCCGATGGCGCCCAGGGTCAGGTTGTCGTCGCCGGAGAAGATCTTGAAGCCGCGGGGCATGATGTGGGCTAGCTCGGCAAACTGCGTGAGCTTGCCACTGGCCTCTTTGATGGCCTGGATGTTTCTTGCCGAGGCGGCGAGGCGCGCCACGGTCTCCGGTTCGAGGTTTACCGCCGTGCGGCCGGGCACGTTGTAGACGCAGACGGGGAGCGGATCGACGGCGTGCGCAAGCGCGAGAAAGTGCTGATACTGGCCTTCCTGCGAGGGCTTGTTGTAATAAGGATTGGCCGAAAGCACGGCGCCGAGCCCAGGGAGCCGCGCGAGCAGGCTGGCCTGGCGCACCAGGGTTTTGGTGCAATTGTGGGTGCAGCCGCCCCACACGGGGACGCGTCCGGCGGCAGCCTCGACGACGATGCGCACCGTGTTGAGCCACTCATCCTCTTCGAGCGTGGCTGCCTCGCCCGTGGAGCCGCAGGCCACGAGGAAATCGATGCCCGACTCGATCTGCCAGTTAACCAGCGCCCAAAGGGCAGGCTCGTCGACCGATCCATCGGCCCTGAAAGGCGTAACGATAGCTGTACCGCAACCTATAGTTTCCATCACAGCTAAGTTTATAACGAATGGGCGGGTGATTCCGGTGGGAAACCGGCATCGGTTTTCGATACGCAAGCGGAGTCCGCGCGTTGCTCCGCGGCAAGTTACAGTTAGACGTGCCTTAGGGCCTGTCATCTAATTCCCAGGGCGTAGCGCCGGGGCCAGTTTTTCTGAGTTCAAGAAGTGAGGAGTGACGCATACCGGGTGTCTGCTAGCGACGAGGGACGCAGAAATCGGGAAAACTGGCCCCGGCCCGTAGGGTTGTGGAGAAAATCGGGCCATACTTCATTCTCGCCCTTGACAGTGGAACCACCACAGCCTTCGGGCTTGGCTTCGTCTGGCCCGATTTTCTCTCGCAACGCTACGCCCTGGGAATTAGATGACAGGCCCTAAGAACCAGGAGATGATTCATGAATTTGTTTACATTTTCTTCAAGAATGCCCGTCACCGCGCTTTCCGCGCTTCTGCTTCTGGCGGGAACCTGGAGCGCCAGGGCGCAGGCGCCAGCTGTGGCGAGTGCAACCTTGCCCGCACCGCATGCCGAGACCTGGTACTTCAATCAGACGGCGGAGATCGGTGGGCATCCGACCCAGGTAGTTGGGCATCCGCACGTGATCGAATCGCCTTACGGCAAGGCGGTGGAGTTCAACGGCGTGGACGACGGACTTTTCGTTCCGGTTCATCCGCTTGCGGGGGCTTCGAGTTATACGTGGGAAGTGATCTTCCGGCCCGACGCGGACGGGGCGCAGGCGCAGCGCTTTTTTCACCTGCAGGAGCAGGACCCGGCGACCGGCAAGGACACCGAGAACCGCATGCTGTTTGAGATCCGCATTGTGGATGGGCAATGGTGCCTGGACAGCTTTGCCTCGTCGGGCGCGAGCAATCGGACCCTGCTCAACTGCAAGATTCTGCATCCGCTCGGCCAGTGGTATCGCGTGACGGCGGTCTACGACGGCAAGGAGCTGCGCAACTACGTTGGCGATGAGCTGCAAGGCTCCGGGACGCTGGAGCTGACGCCGCAGTTTGCGGGCCACAGCTCGGTGGGCGTGCGCATCAATAAGGTCTTCTACTTCAAGGGAGCGGTGCTGATGGCGCGCATGACGCCGGGGGTGCTCAAGCCGGACAAGTTTTTGAAGATGCCGGCGAAGATTGACGCGACGAAATAGATCGATGCGTGCAACAACACGAAGGGGACGGGCTGCGCCCGTCCCCTTCGTGTTTGATGCGGCTGAATTGACTCGCACTACTCGGGCTTTGCGGCCTCCGCCTTGACGGTGCTGAAGGAGAAGGTGGTTGTGGAGTGACGCGTTACGCCGGGGCGCAGAACCGTACTGGGAAAACTGGGGTGGTTCGGCGAATCGGGAAAGTGCTGCGTCTCCATGCAGAAGCCGGTGCGTTTTTCGTACTTGACGCCGTGGCGGCCGGTGAAGGTTCCATCGAGGAAATTGCCGGAGTAGAACTGGATACCGGGCTCGGTGGTTTCGACCGTCATGCGGCGGCCGTTCTCCGGCTCAGTCATGATGGCGGCGAGGCGCAGTGTGCCGGCTTCGCCGTTGAGGACAAAGTTGTGATCGTAGCCGCCGCCGAGCTTGATCTGCTCGTAGTCGGAGCCGATGCGCGCGCCAACAACTTCGGGCTTGCGAAAATCGAGCGGAGTGCCAGCGACAGGAGCGAGAATGCCGGTGGGGATAAGGCCTGAATCCACGGGTGTAAAGCGGTCGGCGTTCAGTTCGAGCTTCTCGTCGAGAATGGTTCCCTGGTCGTCGCCGCGCAAATTGAAGTAGGCGTGATTGGTCAGGTTGACGACGGTGGCCTTGTCGCTGGTGGCGGAGTAGTCGAGGCGCAGCGTGCTGCCCGAGAGGGTGTACTTGACCTTCGCGGTGAGCGTTCCGGGGAAGCCCATGTCGCCGTCCTTGCTGACGAGCGTGAACTCGACACCGTTGGGAATCTCTTTGGAATCCCAAACATAGCGGTCGAAGCCCATGGGGCCGCCGTGCAGTGCGTTGGCTCCATTGTTGATGGGAATTTGATAGCTCTTGCCGTCGATGGAAAACTTGCCCAGCGCAATGCGGTTGCCGAAGCGGCCTACGATGCTTCCGAAGTGCGTGCTGTTATCGTTGAGGTACTCCTGCAACGAATCGTAGCCAAGCACGACGTCGGCCATTTTGCCGGTGCGGTCCGGCGTGCGAATGCTCACCAGCTTCGCGCCATATGCCATTACTTTGACTTCGATCTGCGCGTTTTTCAGCGTATAGATCGGCACGGCAACACCCTCAGCAGTATGTCCCCAGATCGACATTTTCACCTCTCCTTGCGCAACGGCCGTCAGGGCCATTGCCATTATGAAAACCATTCCAAAAAATCCAAATGCGCGCTTCACAGTCTTCGCCTTTCCGTTCGATTGCGGATAAAGAACTTGCCGAAGATCCGGCGAAATTTCCGGGAACCCGGAGAGGCGCAAAACTTGGGCCCCGCGAAAACCTGGAGTTTCCACCAAAAGAGAGTGTATACCGATTGGGGGCGGGGAGGTTCAAGGCTGGTCAGTTCGCTCCGGCAGGCGACGTTTCGGCCAATCCCATTTTTGTAAACAGCAGCGGCGCCAGGAAGATATTCACGACCCCCACGGCGGTAAAGCGAACGTATTGCAACAGGAATCCAAGCCAGGCAAGACTGGCAGCTAAATGCCAAAATGCCGGGTTGAGAACTATCACGGTGCATAGGACCAGGACGCAGGTGAAGAGGAAACGCAGAATTCTGGCGGCGACATTGGCGCTTCTGGGATCGAAGTTCACAATCCTCAGTTCCAAGGGGCGGGCAATGACGATACCTGTCAAGAATCCGGCGTCGCTGAGGAATGCGGTGGGCGCGCCATCCACGTGGCCTCCATTGAGGGCAACTGCGAGGAGCCACAGCGCCAGGCTCGCAGCAACCGCAATTCCGATTTGCCCCGCATAGGAAATCCTGTTCCATCTGGCGCCGGCCGCAGGCAAGTATTTGGTTGCAACCAGGGCACAGCCGAGACCGATCGCCCAGCCGAGCAGAACATCTTCGACATAGTGCACCCCGAGATAGGGGCGCGAGAACCCTATGAGGATAATTGCCACGACTGCCAAGACTCTGAAGTACGTGTTTCTGGTGCACTGATAGAGATAGGAATAGAACGCAGCCGCCGAGATGGCGTGGCCGGAGGGTGTTGAATACTCCCCGGCAAGTGCGGCTGCCTCCCGAGCCGAGACGGCCCATTTCTTCAGGTAGGTCCCTTCGCGGACGAAGGGGCGGGGATTCTTGATGATGAGCTTTAACAGGCCATTGAGCGACGAGGTCAGCAACAGCAATACAGACAGCCGAATGGCCAACTGCTTGTTCCACGCAACGTAGATGAGCGTGACGATGAGGACGTAAAAGTTGAAAGTGCCGAGGGTGGTAACGGTATAAAAGAACTTCGTCAGAGGGACGGTTCTGTGGTCTGCCAGAAACTGAATGACATCCAGATTGAACGGCAGCGGAGACATATTCTTTCCCTCTTTGAAATGCGTATTCGCTAAGGATCAGGCGGGCGGCGGCGCTTACAGCTCACCGAAGATTTCCCGGAACTCCCAGGCGCCGGACTTGCCGGCAAGCCACTCGGCTCCGCGCACAGCGCCCAGAGCAAAGCCGCGGCGGCTCGCGGCGTCGTGGCGCAGTTCGAGGGTGTCGTAGTCGCTCTTGGCCGTGACAATATGTTCGCCCTTGGCGTCGCCGACGCGATGCGAGGTAACGGGTATCTCGATGCCGTGGCGGACGGAGAGAATGATCTCCTTTAAGGTGAGCGCGGTGCCCGAGGGCGCGTCGAGCTTGGAGGTGTGGTGGGTTTCGTCGATGGAGAAGCTGTAGCCATCGAGCCGGGCAAGCTCGGCGGTGAGGCGGAAGAGCTTCTGCACGCCGATGGAAAAGTTGGTGCCGTAGAGGAGGCCGCCGCCGCGTTTGATGGCGAGCGCCTTCAATTCGGCGAGATGCGTATACCAACCGGTGGTGCCGACCACGATTCGTCCGCCGAGAGCAAGCACGGCGCGGATGTTTTCAACCGCTGCTTCCGGGGCGGTGAAGTCGACGACGACATCGACGCCTGCGAGATTGGGAGCGGTGAGCGCCGAGGCGTGCTCGTTCTCGTGAATGTCGAGCGCGCGGACGCCGTGGCCGCGCTCGCGCGCGACTTCAGCGACGAGGCTGCCGGTTTTTCCTTTGCCGAGTACGAGGATGAGCATTTCTTAGCTCCTAGATCTCTGACGGCACGATTTCATACTTTGAGTTTATGTGATCCCAGGTCCCAGAATCGGGACCTGGGGCACCCGAAGTTGGTGGCCACGAATACTAAATCACGCGGTCACGGTACTAAGAGCTAGGAGTTGGAAGTTGGAAGCTGTTTTCTTGCTTCCACGTCGAAGATCGCAGGGTCGGGCTGCTGGAAGAAGGCGGCGTGGAGCGAGCGGACGGCTTCGTCGGCGTCTTCTTCTTCGATCATGAAGCTCATGTTGATTTCGCTGGCGCCTTGCGAGATCATGCGGACGTTGATGTGGCGGACAGCATTGAAGACCTGCGCGGCGATGGAGTTCTGGCCGCGAATGTCTTCGCCCACCATGCAGACCAGGGCTTTTTTGCCCTCGTATTTGACGTCGGCCAGCTTGCCTAGATCGGCGGCGATCAGGGGGAGCTTGTCGTTCGAGTCGACGGTGAGCGATACGGAAACTTCAGATGTGGAGACCATGTCGACCGGGCACTGGTGCTTGTCGAAGATGGCGAAGATCTGGCTGAGGTAGCCGTGGGTCATCAACATGCGACTGGCTACGACATCGATGATGCTCAACTTCTTTTTGACGGAGATGGACTTGAAGGGACTGTTGCAGTGGGGCGCAACCGAGATGATGCGCGTGCCTTCGCAGGCCGCGTTGCGGCTGTTCAAGACCAACACCGGAATGTTCTTTTTGACCGCTGGAAGAATCGTGGCCGGGTGCAGGACTTTAGCTCCGAAGTAGGCGAGTTCGGCCGCTTCTTCAAAGCTGATGACTTTGACGCGCAGCGCGTCGGGGCAGACACGGGGATCGGCGGTCATGATGCCGTCAACGTCGGTCCAGATCTCGATGGCTTCGGCCGTGAGCGCGCCGCCGATGAGCGCGCCGGTAAAGTCCGAACCACCGCGGCCCAGGGTGGTGGTGATGCCGGCCTCGTTGGAGGCGATGAAGCCGCCCATGACCGGCACCTTGCCCTCGGCGGTGAGCGGGAGCAGCTTCTCCTGCGCGCGCTTGTCGATGATCTCATCCTGCGGGACGGCCTTCTGGAACTGCGAGTCGGTGATGACGATTTCTCGGGCGTCGACGTGCACGGCGTCGATGCCGAGTTGGCGGAAAGCGGAGGCGACGATGCGGCTGGAAATGCGCTCGCCGTAGCTGACAATCAGGTCGGAAATGCGCGGCGTGAGTTCAAGGATCGCGGCGAGGCCGCGCAGGACTTCGTCGAGCGAGTCGAACTTTTCGTCGATGAACTTGACCAGCTCGGCGGCTTCGGCCGGGTTCTTTACCAGCGCGCAGGCGGTGTCGCGATGACGCGAACGCAGCCGCGAACTGATGGCCAGGGCACCGGTGCGGTCGCCAAGCGCCGCGGCGCCGGCGGCCCGCAGCAACTGATCGGTCACCTTCGCCATGGCGCTGACAACCACAACGGGTTGCTTGCCCATGGCTACGCGTCCGGCCACGATGGCCGCTGTACGCCCAATTGCAGCCGGGTCCTCGACCGACGTGCCGCCAAACTTCATCACTACCAGGCTCATTCCAATCTTCCCATCGTTCGTTAACGGCGCTTTAGGCGCGTGCGGCCGCAGTCTCGAGTTTGCCCAGGCTGACCAGCAGCTCCGCGTTGAGAATGGTGGCTCCGGCGGCGCCGCGCACGGTGTTGTGCGAGAGTAGCACGAACTTCCAGTCCAGCAGGTTGCAGGGGCGCAGGCGGCCGACCGTGACGGCCATGCCGTTGCCGCGGTTGCGATCCAGGCGCGGCTGCGGACGATCAGGCTGCGGAGCCCATTGCACGGGCACCGCGGGAGCGGTGGGCAGGTTGCGGCCGGCCAACGGCTGAAACTGTGCCCAGGCCTCCAGAATCTCTTCCCGCGTGGCTTTCTTGCGCAGCTTGAGGGAGACGCACTCGGTGTGGCCGTCGACAACCGCAACGCGGTTGCAATGAGCGGTCATGCCGGCGTCCAGGGGCTTGATGGCGGGTCCATCGATCTTGCCGAGCAGCTTGAGGGTCTCAGCTTCCATCTTTTCTTCTTCGCCGCCGATGTAGGGCACGACATTGTCGAGGATGTCCATGGAAGCCACGCCGGGGTAGCCCGCGCCGCTGACAGCCTGCATGGTAGTGACAAAAATCTGCTCGATGCCGAAGCGCTCCTCGATGGGCTTGAGCGCCATGACGAGGCCGATAGTGGAGCAGTTGGGGTTGGTGACGATGTAGCCGCCCGATGCCTGCCGCGAGGGCTGTTCCTCGATCAGGTGCAGGTGGTCGGCGTTCACTTCCGGAATGACCAGGGGCACGTTGGGGGTCATGCGGAAGGCGCTTGAATTCGAGAGCACGGCGCAACCGGCGTCGGCGAACCTGGGCTCCATTTCGCGCGCGAAGGCGGCGTCGATGGAGGCAAAGATCACCTTGGGCGCGCCCGCGGGATCGGCGGGCGACACGGTCATTTTGGCAATGCGCTCGGGCAGCGGGGTGTCGAGACGCCACTTGGCGGCCTCTCCATAAGTCTTGCCGCTGGAGCGGTCGCTGGCGGCAAGCCAGGCCACCTCGAACCAGGGGTGGTTTTCAAGCAGTTGGATGTAACGCTGGCCGACCATGCCGGTGGCGCCGAGGATGCCGATGGGTTGTTTGTTTTTCATGACTGTTAACTCTCCAGTGTACAGGAGGATAGGTTTCTGTTCACCCATTTCGAGCCGATCCCATGGCTCCGAACTTCTGAAATTTCAGCATTTTTCTCTAGGGGGCGCGATTTTCCGCCGATAGGCATACACAGGAGCCATCACGGATGAACCTGAAGCAGATGGGTGGCTGGGGCCAGTCAGGGTCCTCGGTCAGCGACAAACCCGGGCTTGCTGCCGATGAGCGCTGCCTCACCTTGCTGGTGGACGGCGCCGCGGCGGGCGTTCCAGAGATGGACGCCGAGACCTATCGCGTGTTTCGGTCCAAGGTCGATGCGCTGTCGCGCCGGCTGCCGGATCATCTTCCCGACGAGGAAAAGCTGGCGCTGATCAGCTCGATCCTGCGCGAATTCGAGAGCTACCGGGACGGCGCGGAAACCGCGCTGCGCGAGCAGCTTGCGGCCTGGCGCAACACTGTGACATCTCTGCTAAGCGAGTTGTTTGGACAGCTTGGTGTCGACAAGGCCGCGGCCGATCCGGCGTCTCTGCTGCAACTGCTAAAGCGGCTGACGACAGGTGGAGAGATCGATGCCTGGCACGAGAAGCTGGATCTCTATCTTCATCCGCTGAACGGCAAGGGGCCCACTTTCGACCAGGCTGCGAAGCTAAGGGTGGCCGACTGCTCGACAGCCAATGACAACGCGGCCGGGCTGCGCGGAGGCGGCAGCGCCGTGGAACATCTGCGCAAGATTCTGGCCAATGGCGGAGACGGGTTTATTGTCCTGTTCCGGCTGAGTTGCCTGGACATCATCAGCCAGCGCTTCGGCTCCGAGGCAGTGGAGGATTGCCTGATGGCCGTTTCAGCTTTCCTGACCGCGGGGTTGCAGAACAACGACGCCATCTATCACTGGAGCGACTCGGCGCTGCTGGCTATTTTGCAGGGACGGCACAGCGAACTGATTGTGACCGCGGAGCTGGACAGGATCATTGCCCAGAATCGCGAGAGCAGCATCAACGTCGCGGGGCGCGCGATCATGCTTCGCATTCCGATCACATTTGAGTTGACCCCCATCAACCGTCTCCAGAACGCCGACGATCTGCTGAGGATCTAGGCCCAGCAAGCTGGAAAGAGGTAGACCCCGTGAATCCTGTTGCACAGGCCGAAGCCGCCCCCCACGACGCGCCCGCAATCGAGCAGGCCGCGATGGATCCTTTTGACGCGCTGCCCCTGCCTTATATCGAGATCGATACTCGCGGCATCATCACGCGAGTCAACCACGCCGTTCTCGCTCGCCACCCTCTGGAACGCGGCGAACTGATCGGAAGAATCGCGTGGGATCTGATGGCCGCGGACGAGAAGGACCCCAGCTTCGCCGCCTATTGCCTGGCGCTGGAGTCCGGCGAGGAGCCCGAGGCGGTGCGCCGCTCGCTCTATGACCGCTCGGGGCAGTTCCGCACCTACGAGATGCACCGCAGCCTGATGCGCGATGCCGACGGAAATCCGTGTGGCATGCGCATGTTGTGCGTGGATGTAACCGAAACCCGGAAGGAGTTGGAAGACGCGCGCCGCAGAAACGCGAAGCTTGAGAGCGTGATCGAGTCCATGTGCACAGCCGTGCTTGTTACCGACGCGGTGGGCTTTATCCGTTCGGCCAATCCGGCCGCGGAAGAGCTGCTCGGCTGGCAGACGTCGGAGTTGCGAGGCGTATCGATTGAAGAGGGATTCCCTGTATTGGCCTATCTTGGCGGCGGCCGGTCAGAGTTGACGTTTTCGATGGCGCTGGAAGGCCCGTCGAAGGGGCTTGCGACCGTGCTCGATCGCCAGCGGCGCGAAGTTCACATCGAACTCGGGACATCGCCGATTCTCGACAAGGAGACGGGCACAACGATCGGCGTGGTTCTCGTGCTGCACAAGCTGGAAGTGCCGTAACGCCCGGCAAAAACCATGCTATGGGCGGCAGTACAGGACGGGTTGCGCGGGCAGCGAAAAGCTATTTCTTTGTTCTGTTGCCGTGGCTGCGCAAGAGGCCTTCAAGCTCTTCCTTGAATTCGCGGACATCTTTGAAGTCGCGGTAGACGGAGGCGAAGCGGATGTAAGCTACGGTGTCGAGGCCCTTGAGGTGCTCCATAATCAGCTCGCCGATCTCGGCGGTGGTACGTTCGCGCTCGGGCGCGTCCATCAGGAAGCTCTCGGTGGCGTCGACGATCTTTTCCAACTGGGTTGACGAAACGGGGCGCTTTTCGCAGGCGCGCAGCAGGCCGCTCAAAACCTTCTGGCGGTCGAAGCGCTCGCGGCGGCCGTCCTTTTTGACGACCATGTAAGGAATTTCGTCGATGCGCTCGTAGGTGGTGAAGCGCCGGTTGCAGCGCTCGCACTCACGCCGCCGCCGAATCGAGTCGGCCTCTTTGCTTTCGCGCGAGTCGACCACGCGATCCTGCCCGAAACCGCAATAAGGACACTTCATGCTATTGGGATTCTATGGCATGGACCTGATTTCTGTTCACACCCTCGCAGTTGCGGGCAGGCTATGGAACAGGCACCAGCAGCGTCTCGCTCGTCGCGGCCGTCAGATCGTCGAGCGTATCGACGAATGTGCCGGAAATCGGAGGCTCATCCTCAAGATGCACGAGCAGCTCGGCGTTGTTCCAGGCCGCCTCGCGCGCCGAGGAAATACTCCACGCCGCAATCGTGTCTTCAAGGCGCGACACCGGCGGCAGCGCATCCCCCAGCAACCGCACGCACAGGTTCTTTTTGGCGGCGTCAATCAGGCTGTCGAGCGTGGTGTTCAGCGCCGTAAAATCGTTGTACTGCGTGCTCCCATGTTGCGGCTCAATGCTCGTCGCCGCGCACACATCCGCCACCGCCTGGGGAAGGTCGTGGTTGATATGCGCGTTCATGCCGGCGAGCGCGAACTGAATGCGTGCGACGGCCGCCTGATTGCGGACGTTGAATAGCGCCTGCCAGCAACCCGGCGCACCGGCCCCCGGTAACGCCGCCCCGGACAGAGCGCCCCGCATCGCTACGAAATAGAAGACGGCAAAACGGACATCCAGCGCCGCAATCCATTGCGAATCGCCAAACCCGGCCGCTTGCACCCGCGCCTGAACTGCCCGCGTCACTTCGAGATAAAGGCCGTTGAACCACTTCAATCCATCGCCGTCCGAGCAGATGCTCTGGATGCTCTCAAGCATCTGGATCACGTCGGCAATCGTCTGTGGAGTGCGCTCGACTGCCACAAGCAGTGCTGAGTCATAGGGAAACATGGACGCTCATCATATCCCGGCCCATAAGTGCTTGCAATGGGAAAACCGCTCCCACTAGCCCGCAAAACGCAACAACGGCCTGAGAAGGAAGCTTCTCAGGCCGTTGCCGGTGGACTGTTGGGATTGGACTGGAGGCCTTCGCGCTACAGGCGATTGCCAGAGCCATGGTGGAGAACCCTCCACCGGGTCTTATCTGGGGAACTGGGGCGCAAAGCCTCAGGCCTCAGTCACCTCACGTAAGAAACAACTCGAAGAATCACTTTTCATCAGCTGGATCAACCTCCTTTCCCGTGTGTGGAGAGGCTACAAGGAATGCGGAGGGGGAGTCAAGGGGGACTCTCAGTTCACCAGGGCAATCGCATTTGGAATTTGCCTGTGGAATGAAGAGCGAGGACTTTAAATTCTCTAGAAAGATTCGTTTTTTTTGAAAGGGCACGGCTTTAGCCGTGCCGATTGCGAGGTAAATCTTGTCAGCTTTAGCCGCTGAGGGATGTAATGGAATCCTTTCAGACCATCCCTCGGGGGCTAAACAGGCTGCGGAAAAAGGCCTGATTTTGGATCAAAGGCCCGAAAAGCATCCCCCAGGGGCTAAAGCCCTCGTTGATTTTGCGGCAGTTATGGCACCCTTCGACTCCGCTCAGGGCAGGCTCAAAAGCCGTGCCCTTTCAAAACATCTCAAAAAATCCAAATGCGATTGCCCTGCTCAGTTCACAGTTCTGAGTTGCCGCCGCATCGTTACCATTCTTCGAAGACGACGCGGGCATCGCGGGTGAGTACGGAGTGCTTTTGGAAGTTCCGGTCGTCGCGGTTGGGGTAGTCGTTGCGATAGTGGGCGCCACGGCTTTCGGTGCGGGCCAGGGCGGAGTGGAGGATGGCGTGGGCTACGCGGCTGATGGCATGGGCTTCGGAGAGGCGGCGACTGGCTTTGCCCTGTTGCGCGAGTTCAGAGAGAGCGGCGTCGCAGGCGGCTTGCGCGGCAAGGCCTTGGAGCAGAGTGGTCTCTTCGCGGAGTAGGCCCGCGCACGTCCACATGGCCGCTTGCAATTGGGCGATGATGGCTTCGACCTGCGCTTTTTCGCGTTGCGATAAGGGGTTGGACTCGGCTTCGCTGGCTTCGACGGGGAGGAGCGGGAGGTCGTCGGCGAGCATGGCCTGCGCGGCGCGCGTGCCGAAGACGAGGCCTTCGAGCAAAGAGTTGGATGCGAGGCGATTGGCGCCGTGGACACCGGTGCAGGCAGCTTCTCCGGCGGCGTAGAGGCCGCCGAGGCTGGTGCGGCCGGCGAGGTCGGTTCGGATGCCGCCCATAAGGTAGTGGGCCGCGGGGCGGACGGGGATGAGATCGCTGGCGAGGTCGAGGCCGTAGTGCGCGAGGAAGGCGCTGATGCCGGGAAAACGTTTGTGGAGGTCGAGGCTGCGGATGTGGCGCATGTCGAGATAGACCAGGCGGGCACTTCCAGCTTCGCCCATGCCTTCGCGGGCGATGGCGCGGGCCACCACGTCGCGCGGGGCGAGTTCGAGCAGGGGGTGATAACGCTCCATGAAGCGCTCGCCGCGGTCGTTGCGGAGGTAAGCGCCTTCGCCGCGCAGGGCCTCGGAGAGCAGAAAGCGCGGCACACCGGGCAGCGACAAAGCGGTGGGGTGGAACTGATAGAACTCCATGTCGGCCAGCTCGGCGCTGGCGCGGGCCGCGAGGGCGATGCCGTCGCCGGTGGCCACGGCGGGGTTGGTGGTGTCCGAGTAAACCTGGCCTGCGCCTCCTGCGGCGATGAGGACGGCGCGGGTGGCGATCCGATGAGGGTGCTGATTGGCAGCCTCGGCGCCGGCAGGGGAGAGATCGGCGGCAACGGCGCGGCCGCCGGAGACGACCAGACCGGTGACCATGGTCCACTCGGCAAAGCGGATGCGCTTGTGGACGCGGGCAAAGGCGACGAGAGAGCGGCTGATTTCGGCGCCGGTGGCGTCGCCGCTGGCGTGGAGGATGCGCGGCAGCGAATGAGCGCCTTCGCGGGTGCGAAGCAATTGGCCGGCTTCGGAATCGAAGTGGGCGCCCCACTCGATCAACTCGGCTACGCGGACGGGGCCTTCGGAAACGAGCGCTTCGGCGGCGGGGCGGTAGACGATGCCGTCCCCGGCATTGACGGTGTCTTCGAGATGGAGGGCGATGTCCTCGTCGCCTTCCATGGCGACGGCGATTCCGCCTTGCGCGTAGTGTGTGTTGGACTCGCCGAGCGACTCCTTGGTGACGACCAGGACGTCGCCGTGGCGGGCTAGTTCGATAGCGGCACGCAGGCCGGCAACCCCCGCGCCCATGACCAGAAAATCAACTTGCGCGGCCGTTGGCATCAACATTGAGGCTATCACTTTGAAGGCAGTGGACAGTGGGCAGTTTCTATTCGTCAGCCGTTTGCAGTCTGCGTTGAGGATTTATGCGCGGGTATCTCGAAATGTGGTAATCTTCGGGGAATTGGCCCCCTTGGCCGATCCCCCGGAGGTTGAGATGACATCTTTTTCCAGAAGAGATTTTCTGAAGACCGGCGTTGCCGCCAGTGCGCTGGTGAGCACACTGCCACTGAAGGCGGAGCGGGCGACGGCGACGGCGACGGATCTTGTGACGCTGGGCCGCTCGGACGTGAAGGTAACGCGGCTGGCGCTGGGTACGGGCAGCTTTAGCGGGCACCTCCAGCAACAGCTTGGGCAGGAAGGGCTGACGCGGCTGGTGCACCATGCGTATGACCGTGGCATTCGGTTCTTTGAGACCGCCGAATCGTATGGCGCGTCGCAGCAGATGCTGGCGTTGGCGCTGAAAGGAATTCCGCGCGAGAACTACACACTGATGTCGAAGGTGACAACGCGGGAGGGCGTGGACCCGGCGGCCAAGCTGGACGAGCTAAGAAAGAACTCCGACACGGACTACTTCGACATCATGCTGCTGCACTTCCAGCACACAGGGACGTGGGTCGCGGACACGGCGAAGTGGCAGGACGCGATTCTGGCGGCGGAGCAGAAGAAGGCAATCAAGAGCCACGGCGCGAGCGTGCACGGGTTGCCGGCGCTGCGGCTGATGCCGGGCAACAAGTGGCTGGATGTGGCCATGATCCGAATGAACCACAAGGGCACGATCATGGACGCCGAGGAATACGACACCCACGGGCTGGGCGACGTGGACGAGGTTGTGAAGCATGTGCGGCAGGTGAAGAAGGAAGGCATGGGCGTGATCAGCATGAAGCTGATTGGAGAAGGCGCCTTCAACCACGAGGACCGACAGAAAGCGATGCGGTTCGCCTTCAGGACCGCGGGCGTGGATTGCGTCACGGTGGGCTATAAGAACACCGATGAGATTGACGAAGCAATCGACAATCTGAACCTGGCACTGGGGTAAAGACAGCTTCTAGCTTTCAGCTCTCAGTGCGCAGGAGCATGTTCACTGTTTCCTGTTCCCTGTTTTCTGCTCTTTGCTTTGCGCTATCCATGAGGCTGCGGCGCAGACTGCCAGGATTATGCCCATCACGGCGAGCGAAATTGTGATGGGCACTTCGAGCCAGTGAGCGGCGAGCATTTTGAGGGCGACGAAGGCGAGGAGCGCGCCAAGGCCGTAATGCAGGTAGCGGAAGCGGTCGAGCAGGCCGGCAAGAGCGAAGTAGAGCGAGCGCAGGCCGATGACGGCGGCGATGTTCGACGTGTAGACCACAAAGGGATTGTGGGAGACGCCGAGGACGGCGGGGATGGAATCGACGGCGAAGAGCAGGTCGGTGACCTCGACGGCAAGGATGACGGGCAATAGCGAGCCCTTGGCCGGCTGGAGGCGAGAAATCCACTCGGGAATGGCGGCCCGCGCCGAGCCTCCGCGCACCAGCCGGAAGGCCGCATAGAGCAGGAACAGGCCGAAGATCCAGGTGATCCATTCAAAGCGGTTGAGCAGCGTGACGCCGGTAATGATGAAAAGGCCGCGCAGCAGGACCGCTCCGGCTACACCCCAGATCAGGGCCTTGTGCTGGCGGAGCGGGCCGATGCGGAAACCCTGAAAGAGCACCATGAAGACGAATAGATTGTCGATGCTGAGGGAAGTTTCGATGGTATAGCCGGCGACAAACTCGAGGGCGGGCTGGCGGCCCTGCATGACGGCGATCCAGAATGCAAAAGCGGCCGCGGCGAGCACCAGAAGGGCCGTGCCCAGCCAGGCAAATGCCTGCACATGGCGGGTTTCGTGCCGGTGGCCGGGGATGAACCAGTCGCCTACCAGCACCAGCACCACGACCACGTGAAAACCTACCCACCAAACCCAGGAAACGCCCGCAATCATAGTTGGATGCTACAGCATGGGTGGGTTTGCGAGTCAGCCAGTCAGCGAGTCAGCAGAGCGGGGGGTTGACATGGCAGGAGGCGAACGAGAGGAAAACTAAAGGCTAAGAGCCCGGGGCTGAACAGGCTGCGGAAAAAGGCCTCATTTTGGAGGGAAGGCCCGAAAAGCATACCTCAGGGGCTAAAGCCCTATTCATTCCATTGTGCTTATACCGGGGATAAATCCCCGGCCTACCGCCCGTAGGAGTTTTTCCGCAGCCTGTGAAGCCCGTCCCGATTGAGCCTCGCATTCCGGGGCCTGAAGGCCCCAGCTCCCTCCAGAAAGAACGACGGCAAAAGGTCCGATCAAAAATGGCTGGATGGGGGCTGGAAGCTGGAGGCTGCTGCTTTGTCGAGTAAACTATAAGAGCTATGTTTGATCTGGGATTTGTCAGGACTAACCTGCAACTTGTTGAAGAAAAACTGCGTGCGCGCGGGGCTGACCCGGTGGCGCTGCTGGGAGATTTTCGCGCCCTGGACCAGAGCCGGCGCGAGGCGATTACCACCGCAGAGCGGCTAAAGGCGCGGCGCAATGAGCTGAGCCAGCAGGTGGGCGCGCTGAAAAAGGCTGGGCAGGATGCCTCGGCTGTCATGGACGAGACGCGTTCGCTGAAAGACAAGCTGGATGAGTTGGACAAGACGGCAGCTTCTCTGGACGAGCAGATGCGGCTGTCGCTGGCGAGCATTCCCAATCTCACACGCGACGAGGTTCCTACCGGCACTTCCGAGGCGGACAACGTCGTGGTGAAGACGTGGGGCGAGAAGCCGGCTTTCGAATTTGAGCCGAAGCCTCATTGGGAGATCGGCGAAGGGCTCGGCATTCTGGATTTGGAGCGGGCGGCGAAGCTGAGTGGGGCGCGGTTTGCGGTTTATATGGGCGCTGGAGCGCGACTGGAGCGGGCGCTGATCGGCTTTATGCTCGACCTGCACACGCAGAAGCACGGGTACACGGAAGTGCTGCCGCCGTTCATGGTGAACTCGAAGTCGCTGTTCGGGACCGGGCAGTTGCCGAAGTTTGCCGAGGATCTGTTTCGCTGTTCGGACGCGGACGCGGATGCCGCGGCGCGCGGTGAGTTCAAGGACAACGATCACTGGCTGATTCCGACGGCCGAGGTTCCGGTGACAAACCTTTACCGCGACGAAATTCTGGACGAGGCGCGGCTGCCGATTTGCCTGACGGCGTACACGCCTTGTTTCCGCGCCGAGGCTGGCGCAGCGGGCAAGGACACGCGCGGCATTATCCGCCAGCACCAGTTTCAGAAGGTGGAGATGGTGAAGTTTACGCGGCCCGAGGAGTCGGATGCGGAACACGAGAAGCTGACGCGGGATGCAGAGGAGATTCTGGAGGCGCTGAAGCTGCCTTACCGGCGCATGCTGCTGTGCACGGGCGACACGGGGTTCTCTTCGGCGAAGACGTTCGACCTGGAAGTGTGGTTGCCGGGGCAGCAACTTTACCGGGAGATTTCTTCCTGCTCGAACTTCGAGGGTTTCCAAGCGCGGCGGGCCAACATTCGCTACCGGACACAGGGCGCCAAAGCGAAGCCGGAGTTTGTGCATACGCTGAACGGCAGCGGCCTGGCTGTGGGCCGCACCTGGCTGGCGATTGTCGAGAACTATCAGCAGGCCGACGGCTCGGTGCTGATTCCGGAAGTCTTGAGACCCTACATGGGCGGGCTGGACCGGATTACGAAGGAGTTGTAATGGAAAACTCAAGCGAGCTGGCGTTCGAGCCAAAGCGCGGTGTCAAAGAGGTTTTGAAGAGCTATTTTTTCTGGACCTATCCGCGCGGGTGTTTTCACTACGACGTGATGGTGACGCTGATTCTGCTGTTCATCTTTGTGACGCCGCACCTGTGGAACTACGGCGACAAGGCGTCATCGAGCGCGGGACTTTTGCATCCGATTCAACTGACAGGCGACGGCAATCACGGCATGATCGTGACGGTGCAGGCCTCGGATGTGAACATACCCGCAGGCACACCGGACGCGACGGTGAAGAAAGTGCTGCGGCAGGCCATTCTGCCGGTAACCGGGGATGCCGTTGTTGTGGAGCGGTGGGAAACCGTGACCGATGCCCAGGGAAATCTGAACTGGAAGATCTGGGCGCACCGGTAGGCTGCTTTCTCAAGCGCATGGGCGCCTCAGGATCTGTCAAGAAACTCTGAAGAAACATCGGAGATAAGACAAAAGAACATCCCTCAGGGGCTAAAGCCCATCTTGTTTTTGCAGGGTTTATGTATGTACGGGCTGAAGCCCGTACCCTTCACCGGAATCCTGGTTTTTGCAGGGATTCTCAGACAGGATAAGGAACTTATGCATTCAAGAAAGCTGATTTTCGCGGCAACGATTTTGCTCGCCCTGCTGCCGGTGCGCGCGGCGCGTGCGGCGGACGATCTGAGCAAGGTGCTGCAGAGGCTCGATGCCGCCTCGGCCAACTTCCACACCACGTCAACGGACTTTGAGTTCGACACGATCACAACGCAGCCTTTTTACGACAAGGACGTGCAGAAGGGTACGGCGTACTACAAGCACGAAGGTAAGGTGTTCCAGATGGCGGCGCACATCGCCTTGGTGAACGGGAAGGCTGCGCCAAAGGTTGTGGTGCTGTCCGGCGGGACGATCAAGCTCTACGAAAAGCTGCTGAACCAGGTTACGACGCTTACAAAGTTCAGCCAATACCAGAGCTGGTTCATGCTCGGGTTTGGCGCCAGCGGCAAGGAACTGGAAGATAAGTGGAACATCAAGTACCTTGGCACGGAGAAGATGGACGGCGTTACAACGGAAAAGCTGGAGATGGTGGCCAAGGACCCGACGGTGCGGAAGAATATTCCCAAGGTCACGCTATGGATGGATGCCGACCGCGGCGTAAGCGTCCAGCAGGTCTTCGACCAGGGCCAGGGGCAATCCAGAATCTGCCACTACACCAACATCAAGGTGAATCAGGCTCTGGCTGCCGATGCCTTTACCCTCAAGACCGATAAGCAGACGCGGTTTACCACCCAGTAGAGCCCGATGCCACCCAGCGCAAACAGCATGGGGAAAAACTCGAGGGTGTAGCGTGTCTCCGGTGCCTCGACCGTGAGCAGCATGGCGCTGCGGAGCAGGATGTAGGCCAGCATCGCCTTGCCGAAGCGCGGACGCAGCTTGAGCCCAACCGCTGCCAGCAGCAGGTAAAGCGCATTCAGCGCTGCGTAGGCCCAACTGAAGCAGGTCTCGTCGTCGTGATGCTCATAGACCCACCAGTCGAGATCAATGTTCAGGTTTTCAACGCGCGGGCGAAAAACCATGTCTGCCAATCGCCCCAAAGGCAGCCAGACGTAGTAACGGACCGGGTGGGCGGCGATGCGCTCTTCAGCTAGCCGTTCGAAACGAGCGTTGATGTCGGGTGTAATGTCCTGGCCGTGGGTGTTGTAGCCGGCGGCCAGCGCGGCGGTTTCAGCGTACTGCGCGGGCGAGTCGAAGGCGCGCGCGGGCAGTTTGCTCAGATCGAGTACGCCGTCGGGGACGTTCCAGTAAATGTCGTAAGTGGAACTGAAATCGAGACACCAGGTCCTGACCCAGCGCACCCATCCCTCCTGCGAGTCTTCGCCGGGGTCCATGGCGAGACGCGGCGCCAGAGGCTGGAAAACGTGGAAGACCTGCCAGTTGCGAGCCGTCCAGACAGCAAACGGCGCTAGCGCCAGCAGGACGCAGACTGTGGTCATGCGCAGGAGTTTATTGAGGGGTATTGCGGCTGTCGCGCTCGGGCGCAGAAGCGGGATCACGAGTGCAGGAGCCAGCGCAACGGCCACCAGAGGGCCGTCAGGACGCAGGAGCGCCGCAAAGGTGACGGCAAACGTGAACCAGAGCGCACTTCCCCACCCCGGCCGGTCGTGGAAACGGGCCATGGCCCAGAGCGCCAACGCCAACACAAAGAGGGTCGATGCTTCGGCAAGAGGAACCACCGCATACGAGGCAGTGAAGGGGCACAGCGCGGCCAGCCAGAGCGTCGCGAGGCGCGCACCGGACTTGAGTTGCGGCGGGGCGCTCCGGCCCGCGAACTCCGCCAGCAACAGGCAGCCGAGAAGCTCCAGGGCAATCTGGAGGAGCGCGACAGCGAAATAGTTTTCAATGCCGAAGAGCCTGAAGCTGAGCGCCAGTAAGAGCGGATAGCCGGGCAGCCGGATCAGCGTGGGAACCGGCGCACCACCCCCCATATTCAGCGCATAGTGACCATGGAGCAGGGCCTTTGCCAAGCCTCCATAGATGAGCGCATCCCCGTTGACCAAGAACAGATCTTTCAACATCCACAGGCGCAGACCCAAGCCCGCCGCCAGTGCCGGGGCGGCCATGAGCGCAAAACGCATGCGTGCGCCTGGCGCGGAGGGCACCCGGCGCGGCGGCATTAATTGACTCTGGTCGGCAGCTTCCATACGATTCGTACTGTATAGCGTAGAACGTGGAAGCGGATTTTGCTCATGGGTAATTGAAAACAAAGATGCCTGATCGTCAAATATTTCTCGACCCACAACGCAAGCGCTGGAAGCGGCTGCGGCGCATCCTCGACGTCACAGCGGTGATTTCCACGCTGGTGGTGGGTGTGTTCATCTTTAATGTGTTTCGCAATCAGCACCTGCCCGAGCTGCTGTTGCCCACGACCAAGCACAATTACAAGGCAGTTCCCGATCGCGCTCCTTTGCTGCGCGGGAACAAGAATGGACGCCCGGCGCGGCGCAAGACCGACCGCAAGCCTTCCGATATTCCGTTCAACACCGGCGAAGGCCTGCGCGCCGCCTACTACGTCCAGGACGATGCGGCCAGCTACTCTTCGCTCAAGGAGCATATCCACCAGATCGACCTGCTCTTCGCGCAGTGGTTTCACGTCTCCGCGCCCTCGGGAAAGCTGATGGCGATGACCGGCGACAATCTGCACGAGTATCCCGTAGTGGACGGCGCCACCGTACACGACCCGGACAGCATGAGCCGGATCAAACACGTCATCCAGGCGGCGAGAGAAGATACGGAAGTCATTCCGCACCTGAACAACTACAACCCGCGCGCGCAGGTCTGGGACGCGGGCGTCGGCGATGTTCTGAAAGATAGCGGCAAGCGCGCGGCGCTGCGGCAGCAGATTCTTCGCTTCTTTACGGCGTATCCGGGCTATCCTGGGCTTTCACTCGACATCGAGAGCCTGAACGACGATGCGGTGCCGGCTTACCTGAGCTTTATTCACGATCTGTATGCCGACCTGCATGCGCGCAACCTGCGCCTTTATGTGAACGCGGCTGCTTCGACTCCGGACGACCAACTGAAGCAGATTGCCGCCAACTCCGACGGCATTGTGCTGATGAACTACGACGAGCACGAAGCCAACAGCGAGCCGGGCCCTGTGGCCAGTCAGACCTGGTTCGTCGCCAACCTGCAGCGCGTGCTGAAGATTGTGCCCAAGGAGAAGATTATCTGCGCCGTGGGCAGCTACGGCTACGACTGGACGCTCTCGATTCCCAACCCGAAGAACCGAAAGCATCTCAAGCCCGAGGTGCTCAATACGGAAGACATCACGGTCTCCGATGCATGGCAGCGCGCCTCGGACGCCGACGCCGATCTGGACCTCGACTACGACTCGCTTAATCCACACTTCGAGTACATCGACGAAGACAACAACCAACGTCACGTGGTCTGGTTCCTCGATGGTGTCTCGCTGCTAGACGAAATGCGCGCGGCCCGCGCTCTTGGCCTGCAAACCTTCGCTCTTTGGCGACTGGGCGAAGAAGACAGCTCTCTGTGGAGCGTCTGGGACAAGCCGAGCAACCCAGACTCGCTACAGGCGCTTGGATCGGTGCAGCCAGGGCACGATGTGGACACGGAGGGCGAAGGAGACATTCTCCGCGTCACCGGATTGCCGCAGCCGGGCAAGCGCACCGTAACCGTGGACACGGACGAGAACGACCCGCGCAAGAAGCTCATTGTGGATGAGCACATGGATGTGTACCCGCGCACGTACATAATCGAGCAGTACGGCTACCATCCCAAGGAAGTTGCGCTTTCGTTCGATGACGGGCCCGACCCGAAGTGGACGCCGAAGATTCTCGATGTTCTCAAGCAGAAAAACGTCAAGGGCACCTTCATGATCATCGGCGCAGTGGCGGCCGAGCATGTGGGCGTGTTGCAGCGAGTGTTTCGCGAGGGCCATGAGATCGGCAACCACACGTGGACGCATCCGGACATCAGCGAAATCTCGCCGCGCCAGTTGGACCTTGAGGTAAAGCTGACAGGCCGTCTGTTTGCCAGCAAGCTGGGCGTGCAGCCGCTCTACTTCCGGCCGCCTTACGACATCGACGAAGAGCCCGACACCGACGACCAGGCCGCGCCAGTGGTCAGCATCCAGCGGGAAGGCTACATCATCATCGGCAACAAGATCGACACCGACGATTGGAACGAGCATCCGCGCAAGACACCTACCGAGATTGCTCAATTGGTTCTGGCCCAGTTGGAGACGATGAAGACCAAGCCGCAGTTTCGCGGCTCCATTATTTTGATGCACGACGGCGGCGGCAATCGCCAGGCGACGGTGGATGCCCTGCCGATACTGATTGACGTGCTGCTGGCTCACGGCTACACGATCGTGCCGGTGTCTTCGCTGATGGGCAAGACTACGGCCGAGGTAATGCCTCCGCTGACATTTTGGCAGCGCGTGCGAGCCCTTCCTGATTCCATCGCTTTCTCAGCCGTCGACATCATCGGCAACTTCATCGTGATGATCTTCTTCGTCGGCGACGTTCTGATGAGCGCGCGCTTGATTCTAGTGGGACTGTTTGCGGTGATCGACCGCTTCCGCAAGCCTTACCACGCGGCCTCACCGGGATATAACCCGCGCGTCGCCGTACTGGTGCCCGCCTATAACGAGGAGACAGTGATTGTGCGCACGATTCGGTCGGTGCTCAACTCCGACTACAAGAATCTTCACGTGATCGTGATCGACGACGGGTCGACGGACAACACTGCCGAGGTGGCACGCAAGGCGTATGCGGCGGAGATCGCGGCCGGCCGCGTGCAGGTGCTGACCAAGCCCAACGCGGGCAAGGCCGCCGCGCTGAACTACGCTCTGGACCGCTTGAACGAGGAGGTCTACGTTGGCATTGATGCGGACACCGTGATCGCCGCCGATGCCATCTCCAAACTGATTCCGCATTTCGAAGATCCCACGATTGGCGCGATGGCCGGCAACGCCAAGGTTGGCAATCGCGTGAATTTGTGGACCCGCTGGCAGGCTCTGGAATACATCACGAGCCAGAACTTCGAGCGGCGCGCACTCGATCTGTTCCATGTCGTCACCGTGGTACCCGGAGCCATCGGCGCATGGCGCACCGCGCCAGTGAAGGCGGCGGGCGGCTATCCGCTGAACACTGTGGCTGAAGACGCGGACCTGACCATGAACCTGCTGGAACAGGGGTTGAAGGTCGACTACGAAGACCGTTCGCTCGCGTTCACCGAAGCGCCCGTCAATGCGAAGGGCCTGATGCGGCAGCGCTTCCGCTGGTCGTTTGGAACGCTGCAGGCAGTGTGGAAACATCGCGCCGCGTTTGTGCGCAACAAGGCCATGGGATTGTTTGCGCTGCCGAATATTCTCATCTTCCAGATGCTGCTGCCGCTGGTGTCGCCGTTTATCGACCTGATGTTCCTGGCCGGCGTGGTCAACTTTTTTGTCGATCGCTATTACCATCCAGAGTCCGCATCTGTGGCCAATCTGGAAAAGCTGGTGGTCTACTTCCTCGGCTTCCTGGTCATCGACTTCATCACTTCGTCGGCCGCCTTCTCGCTGGAACGGCGCCACCCCGCCAACAAGGGCGACGGCTGGCTTCTGTTCCATATCTGGCTGCAGCGGTTTGCGTACCGGCAGGTCTTCTCGATTGTGCTGTTCAAGACGCTGAAGCGGGCGATTGATGGCAAGCCGTTCAACTGGGACAAGCTTGAGCGCACGGCGCAGATGAGCAAGGAAACCGAGGAGCTGACTGAGACGGTTGGGCGTTGACGAGGCAATGTGCAAAGGCATTTCCCTCTGGGGCTAACCAGGCTGCGGAAAAAAGGCCCGGATTTGGACTTGATACTCAGGGGAATTTTGCAGGGGCTAAAGCCCGCGTTCCTATTGCTGAACCGAACGTACGGGCTAAAGCCCGTACCCTTCAAAGCTGCTCTGAACCGATAGTAAAAAGCTCTAGTAATCCTCGTCGTAGTCGCCGGGGCCGGGAGGCGTGAACGTGACGTCGACGACGATAGCGGCGGGAACTGGTTCCTCGTCCTCGATGGCCGGGAAGAAGCGGTACTGGTTGACGGCATCCAAGGCGCTGATGTCCATTGCCGGGTTGAGTGATTTGAGAACGCGCGGATTCTGCGGCATGCCGTGCGCGTCAACGACAAGAGAGATTTTGCAGACTCCGCCGATTTCGGTTCCATCGCGCTGCGGCGTGTAGCGCGCGGGGGCGGAATAGAGGAGGACGGGCGCGCTCTTAGCTCCTCCGAAATATTCGGGCCGCGCTACCTTGCGGGAGAGTACTTTGCTGGAATCTTTGAGCGGCGCGAAGACAACCTGCTGGGGCGGATTCTTCGGCTTCTTGAGCTTCTGGTGCGAAGAAGATTTGACTGCCAGCTGGGTGATGGTTTTGCCCGCGGCGTTCATTCCCGTCAAGATACATGTGTCAATTTTGATCTGCAGAGATTCCGCGACTACTACCGGATTGCCGTTCAGAGTTCCGGGCTGGAATTGATCTTCGCTTGCCACGACAAGGGCATATGGATCGAGAACCGACCCTGACGGGCGTTGAAACATGATATTGCGCGCCACTCCGGCCGTATCGACAAGCAGGGAAAGAACGACCTCGCCATTCCAACCAGACTCGCATTGCCTCAACCTTGCCAAGGGAGCGGCCGACGGGATCAGGCGGGGAGCTACGATTCCTTTACTGGGGGCGTAGACCAGGACGCGCTCGCGCGGAGTGGGCGCTGGCTGGGATGGCTGTGGCACATTGGGCTGCTGACCGCCGGAGTGCGCGGTAGCCAGCATGACAGACAACGCGATCAATGCAGAGCTGCGCACGGTGGCCTCTCCAACAGTGAAGATCGATTTTAATGCACCAAGGCAAGTTCGCGGAGGAGGAAGGCGTAGTCGAGGGCGATCTCCTTCAGGTAGTCGTAGCGGCCACTGGCGCCGCCGTGGCCTGCCTGCATATTTGTGACCAGCAACAGCGGGTTGTTATCCGTTTTGAGGGTGCGGAGTTTGGCAACATATTTCGCTGGTTCCCAGTACATGACCTGGCTGTCGTTGAGGCTCGTCTTGACTAACATGGCCGGATAACTCGCGGGCTTCAAGTTGTCATAGGGCGAGTAACTCAACATATATTGGAAATACTTCTCGTCATTTGGATCGCCCCACTCCTCGTACTCGGGAACGGTGAGAGGAAGAGACGCATCGAGCATGGTGTTCATGACGTCGACGAATGGGACGTGAGAGAGAACGGCGCGGAAGAGGTCGGGACGCATGTTGGCGACTGCGCCCATCAGCAAGCCTCCGGCAGAGCCGCCTTCGATGGCGACGCGCTTGGGGTCGCCGTAGCCCGCGGCAGTGAGGTGCTCGACTGCGGCGATGAAGTCGGTGAAGGTGTTGCGTTTGACGAGCATTTTGCCGGCGTCGTGCCAGGGCTCGCCCAGGTCGCCGCCGCCGCGGATGTGCGCATAGGCCAGGACCACGCCGCGATCGAGCAAGCTGAGACGGTTGGAACTGAAACCGATGGGCAGCGAGTAACCGTAAGAGCCGTAGCCGTAGACGTAGAGGGGATTGCTGCCCGCTGTGCGCTGGTCCTTTCGATAGACCAGCGAGATGGGGACCTGGACGCCGTCGGGCGCGATGGCGTGAACGCGCTCGCTGGCATAGAGCGTGCGGTCGAAGCCGCCGGGAATCTCAAGCTGCTTGAGGAGCCGGGGGCTCTTTTGCGCAACGTCGTATTCGTAAACTGAGTTGGGCGTGACGAGCGACTGGTAGCCGTAGCGATATGTAGTGGTCTCAAAGATGCGGTTGACGTGCGGATGAGCGCTGTAGGTTGGTTCGGGGAAGGCGATCTCGCCGGACATGACGGCTACCGATTCGTCGCCGTCAAAACGCCACAAGCGCAGGCGGGACAGGCCGTCTTCACGCTCGCAGGCGACAAAGAAGCCGGCGAAGAGATCGATCTCTTCGAGCATCACGTTGTCGCGATGGGGAATGCGTTCGGTCCAGTGTTTGCGGCCTGGGGTGGCTACGGGCGCGGTGACCAGGCGGAAGTTGCGGCCAGCGTCGTTGGTGCGGATGAACCAGAGGCCGTTGCGGTGGTCGATGGAGTACTCGTGATCGTCGTGGCGCTGGCTGATGAGGGCAAAGCTGCCGGTGGGCTGGTCGGCGGCGAGGAACCATGACTCGGTGGTGGTGTGACTGGCCGACTCCATTACCAGGTATTTGCCGTCGCGCGTGCGTCCGGCGCCTAGGTTGAAACGCTCGTCGTCGTCCTGGTAGACGAGAACATCGTCGGAGTAGGGCGCGCCGAGGGAATGCCGCCAAAGCTGGAACTGGCGCTTTTGCTGTTCGTCTTCGACGGTGTAGAAGAGGGTGGTGTTGTCCGCAGCCCAGACGACGGAGCCGACGCGCTCGACTTCACCGTGGAGGGTTTCGCCGGTTTCGAGATTCTTGATGCGGAGCGTGTATTGGCGGAAGCCTGTGGTGTCGGTGGTGTAAGCGAGCCAGCGGCCGTCGTCGGCGATGTCGGTTGCGCCGATGGAAAAGAAGGCGTGGCCCTTGGCAAGTTCGTTGCCGTCGAGGACGACTTGCTCGGGTTGGTCGGGAACCGCATTGGAGTTCGAAGAATCCCTGGTCTCAAAAGCGAGACCAGGGGCACCCGGAGTGCGTTCGACAACCGCAGGCTTGCGGCAGTGGATGGCGTACTGGGAGCCTTCTTCGGTGCGGGAGTAGTACCACCAGGCGCCGTCGCGGTAGGGGACCGAGACGTCGGTCTGCTTCATGTGCGAGAGCATCTCCTGGTAGAGTTGCTCGCGCAGGCCGTCCAAGGGGGCCATCACGGATTCGGCGTAGGCGTTTTCCGCATCGAGATAGGCGGTGACTTCGGGGTTCTGCTTGTCGCGGAGCCAGGCGTAGTCGTCGGTGAGGGCGATGCCGTGCAGGAGGGTTTCTTTGTGTTCTTTGCGGGCGATGGGGGGAACGGGCAGTTGGGTAAGGCTCATATCCTTCTCAGTGTAGTGCTTGCGGGACGTGGGAACTTTTGGCACGGCGCCCGCGTACAATTGGAAGGGATGAAAGGCCTTTGGCGCGCACAATCGACTGTCTTCGGGCTGCTTCTGGCGGCTTCATTCCTGTTTCCTGGCTTTCCTGTCAACGCCCAGAGCGTCGACAGCCTGCCCAAACCCACCGATTATGTGAGCGACAACGCGCATGTGCTTTCGCCTGAAGCGATTGCGCGGCTGGATGCGCTATGCGCACAGCTTGACCACTCCGCGGCCAACGCGCAGATTGCGGTGGTTACCGTCCAGAACCTGAACGGCGACGACGCGGCCGACTACGCCAACCAGCTTGAAGACAAATGGAAGATCGGCAAGAAGGGCACGGACAAGGGCGCGCTGGTGCTGCTGGCCGTGGACGACCACAAGTACCGGATCGACGTGGGCTATGGCCTGGAAGGCATCCTGAACGACGCCAAGGTGGGCGATATTGGGCGCGGCATGATTCCCTACCTGCGCGCCGGCGACTACGACTCGGCTGTAACCACGGCCGTTGGGCAGGTGGCGCACGTGATTGCCGCCGACGCCAATGTGACTCTGAACAACGAACCCGTGCCGGCTGAAGAGCCGGTACCCCAGGAACGCCACAGCCCGGTGCTGGGCAAGCTGCTCATCCTGCTCTTGGTGCTGATCTTCTTTGGCGGCGGGTCTATTTTCAGACTGCTGCTGGGGTATGGGCTGTTCTCAAGCTTGCTGGGTGGGGGCGGTCGCGGCTGGGGCGGTGGCGGATTTAGTGGTGGCGGTAGCGGGTTTGGTGGTGGAGGCGGTGGAGGTTTTGGCGGATTTGGCGGCGGTGGATTTGGTGGCGGCGGGGCCGGGGGAAGCTGGTAATATTGCAGCTTTTAGCTCACAGCTTTCAGATTGTTTTGAACGGGTTCAGGCTGTGATGCCAGAGCTGGAAGTGAAAAGCGAAGTCTCTGATCGCGTGACTTCGTACCTTTGGTTCATGCGATCCCAGGTCCCAGAATCGGGATCTCCACCCCAAGGACGAAGACCTGTCCTTGGGGACCCCGGACCTGGGGCACCCGAGATGTTTTCAAGTTTGTTGAAGGGGCTTTCCTTAGACGGAAGCCGGAGGAGAGAAACACTGTATGAGCAAGGGACTTGGAATTACGCTGGGAATTCTGGGCGTTCTGCTTGTGGTTGTCTTCATGGTGTTTGGCAGCTATGTCAGCGCCAGAAACCAGATGGTGGCCAAAGATCAGAATGTAAAAGCGACCTGGTCTGAGGTCGATGTGCAGTTGGAACGGCGCGCCGATCTGATTCCCAACCTGGTGGAGACCGTGAAGGGATTCACCAAGGAAGAGAGCACCGTATTTGGCGATATCGCCAATGCGCGCGCGGGGATGTTGAACGCACAGGGTCCACAGGCGAAGATCGCGGCCAACGGGCAGTTGGACGGGGCGCTGGGACGGCTGCTGCTACTGACCGAGAACTACCCGCAACTGCGTTCGAGCGACCAGTTCATGCGTTTGCAGGACGAGCTGGCCGGAACCGAGAACCGCATTAGCGTGGCACGCAAACGCTATAACGACTCGCTGCAGGACTACAACACATTCATTCTGCAGTTCCCGAACAGCATCTGGGCGGGCATTGCCGGGTACCACGCGAACAGCGCCTACTTTACGGCTAGCCCGGCCGCGCAAGCGGTTCCTGGGGTGAAGTTCTAAGGCTTTTTCACAAACGTTGAAACGTTGAGTTGATCCGATCCCACCCTAACCGCAAAGAACGCGGTTAGGATGGGGCCCCCGGAATGTCTTCGGTGAAGGTCGGCTCAGATGCAAGAAAGGCCATCCCGCCAGGCGGGGTGGCCTTTTCAAGAACTGCGTTCGAATCCCGACGGGTCTGAAGCTTACTTGAACGAAGCGATGGCGCTGGCTTCGTCGTCGGAGATGTCGAAAACTGTGTAGAGCTTGGTCAACTGAAGCAGATCGTGAACCTTCTTGGTCAGCTTCAGCAGTTTGAGCGCGGCACCCTGGTTCCTGGCCGTGGTATAGGCGCTTACCAACTCACCCAACCCCGAGCTATCGATGTAGTTCACTTCTCCCAGATTGAGCAGGATGTTCTTCTGCCCCTTGCTGATCAGGTCGCGAATGGCATCGCGCAACTGCACACTGCCTTCGCCCAAGGTGATGCGCCCGCTAAGGTCGAGAACGGTGACGCCGTCCACTTCACGGGAAGCAATAGTAAGTGCCACGGGTATTCCTCCTTGTTGGTATTACGGTTATAGCACTTTCTGGAGTGCCTATCTTTGTTAAAAAGCACAATCTGCTCAACAGTGAGCGCCTGGCGCAGTTCCCGGCCACGCGCGCAGTGCAGTTGACCCCCATTTGCCGCGCCTTCCGGTGCGGACACTTCAGTTGTTTCAACCCGCAACCAGATGCTTGACTAACGTCAACTCGGTCCCCGGATGCAGTTGACGAAAGTGTACCTCATCCATAAGGGAACGGATGAGGAAGATGCCGCGACCGGTGCCGCGCAACAGATTCTCCTCGGCCAGAGGATCGGGCACTGTCTCCGGATTGAAGCCCCGGCCCTCGTCGGCGATGGTAAAGACAAGATCTTTTCCGGTGTTCTCGAAGCCCACCGCGATGTGCCGGGACGGGTCATATTCGTTGCCGTGAAGCACGGCGTTGACTGCCGCTTCTCGCACGGCCATGGTGACGTGAAATCGTTCGTCTTCGTCCAAGCCGGCATCAGCGGCCAGTTTGTCCGCGGCCGCCTCCACCTCGCCAACGCTCTCCATTGTCGAGTTCAGCCGGAAACACCGCCGTCCTGATCTGGGTTCGCTCACCGGGTTCGTTGTCCGCCCTCTCTGGGACGGAACGGGGATCGTTGTCCCCAGCCGCCCTCGCGCCAACCTTGCTGGCAGTTTCACGGTTGACTAGGAGTTGTGTCAAGCTGGATGCGCGCATCGTGAAGGATCGGGCTGGAAACTCGAGGGCCCGCGGCCGAATGTTTGCGGGGCACGCACACGGCGGGCCGGGTATCAGGAGAGGCACGTCTCGGCGCGTACACTTGCAAGCAGGAACTACACTCAAGAGGAATAAACTCACTTCATGCGTCCACGCACCACAGCCCGGGTCAGTCTCACGGCGCTGCTCGGCACACCAGTAACCGACGTGCACGGGCAACTGCGCGGCCGGCTGAAGGACATTGCCGTCGCCACCGGGCCAGACGCCGGCAAGGTGGCCGGGCTGGTGCTGAAGACGCGCACGGGACTCGCGATCGTCCCCTCGCAGGACGTGATGGAAACTCCGGCCGGCACGCTTGAGCTGCGCTCCTCCGGCGCGCTGGTTCCGCTGCAGGACCAGGGCAACTATCTCTATCTCCAGCAGGACCTGGTGGACCGCCAGATCATCGACATTCACGGCCGCAAGGTGGTCCGCGTCAATGATGTCGACCTGGAGTGGATGGGCCAGGGCGCGGCGCATTTGTTGCGTGTGGCCGAGGTGGAGGTGGGGCTACGCGGAGCGTTCCGCCGCGTGTTTAAAGGCGTGCTGCCGCGCGCGACGCTGGAGTCGATCTCGCGCAAATTCGGCGCGCACGGCATTCCCTGGCATTTTGTCAACGTCATCGAGGTCGACCCGGCGCGCCGCGTGAAGCTGCGCATCGAGCACGAGCGCCTGGCCGACATGCACCCCTCGGAGCTGGCGGACATTCTGGAAGACCTGGCACCGGCCGAGCGCGAGGCGGTCTTTACCTCGCTGGACGAAGAAGTGGCCGCCGATGCTCTGGAAGAGGTTGAGCCCAAGCTGCAGAAGGCGCTGCTGGAAAAGCTGGACGAAGAAAAGATCGCCGACATTGTCGAAGAGATGGACCCGGGCGCCGCAGCCGATCTGTTGGCGGAGCTGCCGGAGGACCAGTCGGACGCAATTCTGGAGGAGATGGAACCGGAGGAGCGGCAGGAGGTCGAGGAACTGCTGGAGTTCGACGAGAAATCGGCGGCCGGCTGCATGACGACCGACTTCGTTTACCTGGGGATGGAGTCGACTGTGGGCCAAGCGGTACAGGCGCTGCGCACTTTCGACGGCGACCCGGAGATGGTAACCGAAATCTACCTGCTCGATGCAAAGCGCGTGTTGCACGGCGCCATTCCGCTGGCTCGCCTGGTGATGGCGCAGCCTGAGACGCGATTGGATGTGCTTGCGGAGCCCCGCGTGCTCTCATGCCCACCGGACCTGAACCAGAACGAACTGGCCGAACTTTTTGACAAATACAACCTGCTCGCGCTGCCGGTGGTGGATGACAAAGGACGCATGGTGGGCGTGGTCCAGGCCGAACAGGTCATCAGCTTTCTGCGCGAAAAACTCTAACCTGGCTCAAGGTCAAGCCCCAGCAGGTCTCTCCCCGTTCCGAAAGTAACGCGCTAACTTGTTTGGAATGGTCCCAATTGCACACTTTTGGCCTGGCGCACACCAAATCTTCGACAAAATCTGTGGATTTATCAGAATCTATGAAACAATTCATAGATGGTCCAGTTCCCAAAGATTATCCAAGGCGGCATGGGTGTAGGCGTCTCCAATTGGCGCCTCGCGAACGCTGTCTCAAAACTTGGCCAGCTGGGTGTGGTTTCGGGAACTGCACTCGATTCCCTGTTTGTGCGCCGCCTCGCCGATGGCGACGAGGGCGGGTACATGCGCCGGGGGCTGGATGCCTTCCCCTTCCCCGACATGGCCAGACGGATCTGGGCGGAGTACTTTACGCCCGGCGGCAAGCCGAGCGGAACGCCGTATCCGATCTTGCCCATGCACCAGCAGAACAGCCCACGCAAGCTGATTGAGCTGTGCATGGTGAGCAATTTTGTCGAGGTTTTCCTGGCCAAGGAAGGCCACAAGAATCCCGTGGGCATCAACTTTCTTGAGAAGGTGCAGATGCCGCACCTGGCTTCGATTTATGGAGCGATGCTGGCAGGCGTGGGCTATGTGCTGATGGGTGCGGGGATTCCGCTGCACATTCCCGGCGTACTGGATGCCTTTGCGGCCCACCATGTGGCGGAGTACAAGCTGCAGGTAATTGGCGCTCTGCCTGGGCAGGCAACGCAGATGATTCTCGATCCGGCTGAGTACGCCGAGGGACCGCTGCCGATTCTGCATCGGCCGAAGTTTCTGGCCATTGTCTCCTCGAATACGCTGGCGACAACGATGTTGCGGCGGGCGAGCGGAAAAGTGGACGGACTAATATTGGAAACCCCGACGGCGGGCGGACACAATGCGCCTCCTCGCGGCAAGCTACAACTGAATGCCGACGGCGAGCCGGTTTATGGCGAGCGGGACCAGGTGGACATTGCTGGCCTGCGCGCGCTGGGAGTTCCCTTCTGGATGGCGGGGGGCTATGGCAACGCCGAAAAAGTGCGCGAGGCCCTCGAACAGGGCGCGGCGGGCGTGCAGGTTGGAACCGCGTTTGCCTTCAGCCGGGAATCCGGATTGCGTGCCGATCTGAAGGAGTCGCTGCTGGCCCAGGCTATGGCTGGCACCGGCGAAGTGTTTACCGATCCGGTAGCGTCGCCAACGGGATTTCCATTCAAGGTTGCGCTGCTTGAGGGCACGTCTTCGGCGCTCCCCATTTATCAGGAGCGCAAGCGAGTCTGCGATCTGGGCTATCTGCGAGAGGCATATGCCCCCGCAGAAGGCAAGGTTGCTTATCGCTGCTCTGCCGAGCCGGTCGAGACCTATGTGGCCAAGGGCGGCAAGATTGAAGACACGGTGGGCCGGAAGTGCCTTTGCAACTCTCTGATGGCCAACGTCGGTCGCCAACAGACGCGCAAGGATGGGTACGTTGAGCCGGCGCTCGTGACGGTAGGCGACGATCTGAATACGGTGGCGCAGTACTTGGCTCCGGGCCGCGACAGCTACAGCGCGGCGGACGTTGTCGAGTCGCTGCTGAGCCTAAGCCGGAGCATGGACATGGAAGCACCGGCCGAGCGAGAGCTGGCAGCTACAGCGTAAAGCTCAAGCAGGTCAAACCCGATCTCCTGAAACCGAAGGGTGGATTCACTGAGTGAATCCACCCTTTTTGCATGCTGCCTACCCTGGGCGCAAGAACAAAGACGCTTGACGCGGTGGGGCGCCTGGACCTGTATGGCTTTCCTTCTGAATTCTTTCGGACGAGGGTTGAATTGGCAACTTCAGGGTTGGCGGTCACCTGCCAGCAACCCGGCGGCAGGCCCAAAAGCGCTTCCGAATAGCCGGCACCATGCGCAACGGAACAGTTGTCTGTCGGGGCAAGCTGAAACCCTTAAAAACATTGCGTGAGAACCACACCGCAGTGATATCTGGCCTGATTGTGACTTTAGTCGCTGCTCGAGCCGTGACTCGGACGTAGTCTGCCTTCATTAGAGTCTTTTTACTCGCGGAGGAAATACCAGATGTTTTGCTACCAATGTGAACAAACTTCCCAGGGCAAGGGCTGCCAGACGATCGGCGTCTGCGGCAAGGACGAGAACACCGCAACGCTTCAGGACCTGCTGATCCATGCACTCCTGGGCGTGAGCCAGTATGCGCATCGCGCGCGCCAGTTGGGCGTCATCGATGCAGAGATCGACGCCTTCACAATCAAGGCTATGTTTGCCACGCTGACCAACGTGAACTTCGATGAGGATCAGGTGGCCGTACTGGTCTACCAGGCCGCTCATGCCCGCGACGAAGCACGCACGCTGTATGAAAAGGCCGCGGCCAAGGCTGGCGTGTTGGCCCAAACTTTGTCCGGTCCTGCAGCATGGTATCCCGCCGAAACCCGTGACGCGTTACTGGCGCAGGGACGCGAGCAGCTGATTTCCGCCGCATTTTTGACCGAGGGCGCTGAGATCAAGAACCTGGAAGAACTGGTTGTCTACGGTCTGAAGGGCGTGGCCGCCTATGCCTATCATGCCCTGATGCTGGGTTCGAGCGTTCCGGCGGATTATGCAACGATCCACGAGATTCTGTCCGCACTGACCGAGAAGCACACCCAGGGCGAACTGCTCGCGCTGGCGCTCAAGGTGGGCGAGCTGAATTTCAGCGTCATGGAGCAGCTGGACCGCGCGCACACGGAGACATTTGGCGCGCCGACTCCAGCCTCCGTGCGTCTGCATCCGCTGAAGGGCAAGGCGATTCTGGTTTCCGGTCACGATTTGCACGATCTGTATGAACTGCTGGTGCAGACCGAAGGGCTGGGCATCAACATCTATACCCACGGCGAAATGCTGCCAGCGCACGGCTACCCCAAGCTCAAAGCGTTCAAGCACCTGGCGGGCAACTACGGCGGCTCGTGGGTGGACCAGGCAGACGAGTTCGACGCCTTTCCCGGCGCAGTACTGATGACCTCGAACTGCATCCAGGAGCCCAAGGAAAGTTACAGGGCGCGCCTCTTTACGGCTGGCGCGGTTGCCTGGCCGGGAGTGCAGCACATCGTTGGCACGGACTTTGCGCCGGTGATTGCCGCGGCGCTGGATGCTGACGGCTTTGCCGAAGACGGTCCGGCAGACAGCATCACGACGGGCTTTGGCCACAACGCCGTGCTGGGCGTGGCGGGCACGGTGATTGATGCCGTGAAGTCGGGCGCGCTGCGGCACTTCTTCCTGATTGGCGGCTGCGATGGAGCGCGCTCGGGGCGCAACTACTACACCGAACTGGCCGAACAAGTTCCCCAGGACTGCATTATTCTGACGCTGGCCTGCGGCAAGTTCCGCTTCAACAAGCAGGAGTTCGGCACCCTCGGTGGCCTGCCTCGGCTGCTCGACCTGGGCCAGTGCAACGATGCCTACTCGGCTCTGAAGATTGCGCAGGCCCTGGCAGGCGCCTTCGATTGCGGAGTGAACGAGTTGCCACTTTCTCTGGTGCTGAGCTGGTATGAGCAGAAGGCGGTCGCCATTCTGCTGACGCTGCTGTGGATGGGAGTTCGTAACATCCGCATCGGCCCTTCGCTGCCAGCGTTTCTATCGCCCGCGGTGCTCAAGCTGCTGAACGAAAACTACAACCTGATGGCGGTGACCACGCCGGAGGCCGACCTGGCTGCGATATTGGGCTGATGTATTTTCACTGACGTTCCGCAGTACCGGATAGAAGGCTGCGCGGAAAGGACGAGAACTCCTTTCCGCGCAGCCTTTTCCGCTTTGGAATCCTGGGTTCAGGGCGGTTGGCCGCGGGCGCTGGAGCAAGACCTGAGCATCGGCCCAGCCCAGGAGATTATTCTGGAATGTGACGGAAAGCCCAGACACACACACAAAGACCCTGCTTCGGAAGATCTCCTTCCGCTCCTTTGTTCTATGGTTTGTTATCGCGGTTGCGCTTCTTTGGTCGCTTGCGGCGCTGACGCTTGTGGCCGCACGGTGGATTGACCCGCCGACAACCGCGGTGCACATCGAGCGCCGGTTGCAGGCCTGGATTCACGGCACGCCTTACCACGAGCGCTACACATTCGTTCCGCTGAGCCAGATCTCGCCCAATTTCCAACATGCTGTGATCGCCGCGGAGGACGGGCGCTTCTACCAGCACCATGGGTTCGATTGGCACGCGATCCAAGTGGATGCGGAAGAGGATTTGGACGGCGGCCGCGTGCGCGGAGGCTCCACGCTTACGCAACAACTGGTGAAGAATCTGTTCTTTGGAACCGGGCGCTCGATCGTCCGCAAGGGCGTGGAGACCACATTGGTGCCGGTGGCGGAACTGGTTCTGGGCAAGCAGCGCATCCTGGAGCTCTACCTGAACGTGGTGGAATGGGGCCCTGGCGTTTATGGCGCGGAGGCGGCGTGCCGCTACCACTACGGAACGGGGGCCCGGAGTATCGGCCGGCAAGAGGCGGCACAGCTGGCCGCAGTTCTGCCGGCTCCGCTGAAGCGGCGGCCCGGGCGGATGGGACACTACAGCGCGGTCATTCTCAGGCGGATGAGCCAGGTGGGTTGGTAAGTGGGCTTGGATTCAGGGTGGATGGCTGCCTGCCCTTCCCCAGCTGATAAGAAACAAAAATGCAAGTTCAACAAAACGCAATGTCGTCATGAAGTTCTACGGACTCCCACCCATCGGACAAAAACAAAGACGTCCGATGGATGGGGCACAGTTTCATTCCCCGCGGGTCGG
>Ga0181535_10000621_pt1 | contig 51643 bp, 31 predicted proteins | sample PEATcosm2014_Bin_44_FD_119774 | JGI IMG/M metagenome (GOLD analysis project Ga0181535, IMG submission 119774) | Peatland microbial communities from MTU Mesocosm Facility, Houghton, MI, USA - PEATcosm2014_Bin17_30_metaG | ecosystem: Environmental > Terrestrial > Soil > Wetlands > Peat | place... | reverse complement strand
CGACTCCTTGCCGGTCAGAGGAACACGGATACTTGGCACCATCCGTCACCATACCATCAGACGGAAATTTGGAAAAGCAGGGCGCCGGTGTGGCAAAACACGGACTACCCTGGTGGCAGGCGGCACGTGTAGCGGGCGGGCTTGCCCGCCGCGTGAAGCGGCATCCCCCCGTTTCGTGGCAGGCAAGCCCGCCCGCTACACAATCGGCCATGTGGACCAGCGAGAATTTCTGCTTCCCTCACCCTTCTTCCGTCCGCAGCCGGGCCAAAACGCTGTAATCTTCCAGTGTCGACGTGTCGCCCACCGTCTGGCGGCCGGCCGCAACGTCGCGCAGCAGCCGCCGCATGATCTTGCCGCTGCGGGTCTTGGGTAGCGCGGCGGCAAAATGAATCTCGTCGGGAACGGCCAACGCGCCGATCTGCTTGCGGACGTGACCGATCAGTTCCCGCCGCAATTGCTCGGACGGATCGAACCCGGCGGTCAAGGTAACGAACACGGTGATGGCCTCCCCTTTCACCTCGTGCGGCCGGCCCACGGCCGCCGCCTCGGCCACCGCTTCGTGGCTCACCAGCGCACTTTCGATCTCGATGGTGCTCAGCCGGTGGCCGGCCACGTTCAACACGTCGTCGATGCGGCCCATGATCCAGTAGTAACCGTCCTCGTCCGAGCGGGCGTTGTCGCCCGACAGGTAGCGATGGGGAACCGCCGCCCAGTACTGGCTCTTGTATCGCCCCTCGTCGCCCCAAATGCCGCGGAGCATGCCCGGCCAAGGCTTGGCGATGGTCAGCCAACCCCCCGCGCCGGCGGCCACCGGCTGGCCGTCCGGGCTGACGATTTCCGGCACGACGCCGGGCAGGGGTTTGGTGCAACTGCCCGGTTTGGTGGCGATCGCCCCCGGCAGCGGCGTGAGCATGATCCCGCCTGTCTCCGTCTGCCACCACGTGTCGACGATCGGGCAGCGCTCACCGCCGATCTTGCGGTGGTACCACATCCAGGCCTCGGGGTTGATCCCCTCGCCCACCGTGCCCAGCAAGCGGAGGCTGCTCAGGTCGTACTTGTCGACCCACTGGTCGCCCCACTTGATGAACGTGCGGATCGCCGTCGGCGCGGTGTAGAGGATGTTGATCTTGTACTTCTCGATCATTTCCCACCAGCGGCCCTGGTGCGGCGTGTCGGGGGCCCCTTCGTACATGAAGATCGTGGCCCCGGCCGTCAAGGGGCCGTAGACGACATACGTGTGGCCGGTAATCCAGCCGATGTCGGCCGTGCACCAGTAGACGTCTTCGTCGCGGATGTCGAACACCCACTCCATCGTCTTCTTGGCATAGAGATTGTAACCGGCCGTGGTGTGCATGATCCCCTTCGGCTTGCCCGTCGATCCGCTCGTGTACAGGATGAAAAGCGGCGTTTCGCTCTCCAACGGCTCGGCCGGGCAGTCGGCCGCCGCCTTGGCCATCCGCTCGTGCCACCAGAAGTCGCGCCCTTCGGTCATCGCCACGTTGGCGCCGGTCCGCCGAAGGACGAGGCACTTCTCGACGGTGGGCGACTTGGCGAGCGCCGCATCGACGTTGGCCTTTAGCGCAATCTGCTTGCCGCGCCGCCAGCCGCCGTCGGCGGTAATCATGAGCCGGGCCTTGGCGTCATTATTGCGGTCGGCGATGGCCTCGGCGGCAAACCCCCCGAAAATCACCGTGTGAATGGCCCCGATCCGCGCGCAGGCGAGCATGGCGATGACCAGCTCGGGCACCATGGGCATGTACAGGGCCACCACGTCCCCCTTGCCGATGCCCAGCGCGCGGAGCACGTTGGCCGCCTTGCACACCTCGTGGTGCAACATCTCGTAGGTATAGATGCGCAGCTCGCCCGGCTCGCCCTCCCAGATAATGGCGGCCTTATTCCGCCGGGGCGTGCTCCGATGGGCGTCCAGACAGTTGTACGACACGTTCGTCTGCCCGCCCACAAACCACCGGGCAAACGGCTCCTCCCACTCCAAAACCTTCGTGTGGGGCTGGAACCAATGCAGCTCGCCGGCCAACCGGTCCCAAAACCCTTCCAGGTCGGCGGCCGCCTCCCGCCACAGCTTTTCGTACTGGTCCAACGAGTTGATGCGGGCCTGAGCCGCAAACTCCGGCGGCGGAGGGAACAACCGCCCTTCCTTCATCACGTTGACGATCTGACCGGATGTTGCCTCGGCCATGGGCATTCTCCTCCGTTGCCGCTTAAGGCGCGGCAACGTAATTGCTCGGCCAAATCAACCCATGTCATCCTGAGCGCAGCGAAGGATCTCGCCGGAACTTGGGCGAGATTCTTCGCTGCGCTCAGAATGACCGCCGCATGAACTGAATCCTTTTTCTCGTTTCGAGCGTTAAAGGCGCAGTCCGCTCACATACACCGGCAATCCGGACAGCGCGATTGCCACTTTGCCGGCCTGCGGTTTCAAGTGCACAACGCTCCCCAGCGCGTCTTCCACACGAAGCTCGCCCGCCGCCGGCAGCTCGATCGTCTCCTGGCGGCCGGAAATGCTCCACGCGATCAGCAACGGGCCGCCCGACTGCTCGAACCAGTAACCGTCGACGGCCCGGATCGAGGCCGGCCGCAAGTCCTTCCACTTTGCCTCACCGGCCACCTGGTTCGGCGGACATGCCCGGCCCACGTCGGTCAGCCGGCGAACAAAGCGGGCCTGGGCCAGATAATGCGCACACAGGGCGTAGGCCACGTAGCCGGGTTTGGGCCCACCGATCCGGGCGCGCACCAGGCCAAAGTTCCTCCCGTAAGGATCGGGAACGTAATCGGCTTCGCGTAGCGCGTGCCAATTGAACAGACGGACCTGCTGGGCAACGGCCGCCACCGCGCTGCGAACCAGGTAGGCCGCCTGATCGAGTTCGCTCGTTTTCAACTTCGGCGACCATGGAAACTCGGCACTCGACCAGCCGATCTCGGTGATCCACGTCCCCTGGCGAATGCCGTGCTCCGCCGAAAAGCGGCGAAGTTGGCCAAGTTCCTCGAAGAAAAACGTGGCCTCGGGCCCGCGCGGCTCGCGATAGGGATGGATCGCCAACCCGTCGCAATACTTCAAAATGCCCAAGGGCAATACGGCCTGGAACGTCGCCCCCTTCAACATGAGACCGCCGTCGCAGATGCATGGTCCGATGATGATCGCGTCGGGCCGCACCCGGCGAATCGCGTCGTGAATCACGCGGTGCAGCGTGACGATGTCCTGGGCCGATCCTTTCCAACCCCAGGGAATCACCGGCTCGTTCCAGATTTCCCACGCGGCCACGTGTGACCCGAGCCGGGTTACCACCTTCTCGACGAAGCGGGCCAGATTGTCCCAGTGCTTGGGTGGATAGATAAAGAAGGCGGCGTTTTCCGGCGGGGCGGAACTTTCCCACCTCGGCACCTGGTTGAAACAGAGCACCACCTTCAGGCCCAAGGCATTCGCTTGTTTCAACTTCGCCTCCAACAGGTCCCAATGCCACTGACCGGGTTCAGGCTCCAGGTAGCGCCAGAAGGCCATGTCGCGAGTCCAGCTCATTCCTGCTTTGCGAGCGAGGCTGAAATCGCCGGGCCACAAGCCGAGACTCGCGCACGGCTCGCGCGGCGGGTCGGGCACCACGGCCGCTTCCAGCCGATCGTGGTCGCGTGGCGTGCCTTGATCGCCCAACTCGGCGGTGACGATATAATGCCCCACCTCTTGTCCCAGCGGAATCGCCTCGACGCGCGCCGCGTGCGCGGCCAGCGCCACACGCCGCTCTCCGTTGGCCGTCCGCACTCCCCGGCTCTCCCGCACTTCCCACCGCAGCGTCACGGTGCGCGGCGCGGCGTCGTTCGTAATCCGCGCCTCGACCTGCGGCTTTTCGCTCCTGGCAAAGATATTGTCCATCGCGGCCGAGCCAAGCATGAGCGACGGCCGCCGCGGGCTGATCTCTTTCAACTCGACGTCGTCGAACCACACAGTGCCCACAGCCCCGTTGTGAAACAGCAGGTGAAGCTGAACGTGGGTTGTGGCCGGCTGCAATTCCATCACGTCGAAGCTATAGCTCTTCCAATCCGAACTGCCGGAAAGGCCGACGGCCTCGGCCGTTGGACACCAATCCAGGCCTCGGTCGCCCGCATAAGCGACCAAGCCTACCGACGCCGCCATGTCGAGAACGAAGTCGGCATTGGATAACTTCGGATCGTGGCCGACTCCTCGCGTTTTGGCCATGAAGCTGGCGCGGTATTTCTTGGCCGGATCGACCTTGGCTCCGGCAATGACGCGCACTTCGCCCGGCTGGCCGGTGGCCGAGATGCGCAAGGCCCGCCGGCCCGCGTGCCGCACCTCGTCGTCCACGGCGACGGCGGCTTTTTGGCCGGTGACGCCCCAGGTGGCCATACCCTGCTCGAAGCCGCCGTTGCTGAGTAGGTTGGGGCCGGTCGTTTCCCACGTGGCCGCTTGGGCAACCGTTGCGACCAGCGTCTTGATCGCGACAAGTAGGGCATGAACGGTTTTCATTTTCAGTAAATGGCCGTTAATGTCATGTTTAGCCGCCGCCGGCTGCTAAACGTATGTTGGGGTGGCAGTTGCACTGCCACCCCAGTTGTGCCGCGGTTCGGGGCGGCAGTACAACTGCCGCCCCAACAGCACATATGGCCGTCCCGACAATCGTGGAGCTACAGCCTTACCACCATCTGCGCCTTGTGCGGTTTGTTCTTTTGGAAATCGGCCGGCTGGGGCACCTTGAAGGCCACGGCGAAAACGATCGCCCCGGCTACGGTGATGGCCAACGGAACGGCCCAAATCCTCGACCACTGGAACTTGCCTTCCACGGCGTTGCGATCCATCACGATGCCGGCCAACTGCGTTCCCAGGAACAAGCCGATGCCCGTGGTGGCAATGAAAATCAACGATTGGGCCGAGGCGTTGATTTCCGGCGGGGCCATCTTGCCCACGAAAATCTGCCCGCCAATCATGAAAAACACGTAGGCCAAGCCGTGAAATGCCTGGCTCACTACAATCCACACGGGCTGCTTGGTGGCAACATAGGTCAGGTAGAGCGCCGACCAGCAAAGGGCGCCGATCACGAACGTCCACTGGAATCCCACCCCGTCAAGCAACGGACCCAATAGCAGGATGGTGGCCGCGGCCTGCACGGCTTGGGCAATGCCCATGGCCGCCGAGATGTTCCGGCCGCTAATGCCCTGGTCTTGCATGAATTGGCCCGTGCCGAGGAAATAGAACTGCATCATGCCGGAAACGACCAATTGCACCACAATGAAGAGCAGATAGTTGTAATTCTTGAGCATGGCCAGCGCTTCCAGCATCGGATTGCCAACGGGCTTGGGCACCATAGGCAACTGAATGAAGCTGACAACGACCATCAAAACCGAGAGAATGGCCGCCAGATAGAGGCTGTCGGGGCCGTCTCCGCTCAGCTTGCACGTTTGACGCAGGCCGGTAAGAAACCAGCCGATCAGGGCCCAGGCCACGGGCGCCCAGAAGAAGACCCAGGTGGCTCCCTCGGGCAACTGGCCTAACAGCAGCTTATTGACCAGCGGCAGCGTGGCCGTGAAAAAGACGCAGTAGAGGAGCATCACCCAGAACATGCCCCAGAACTTCGTTTGCCGCGCCGCCGCAAAGAGCAAGACGGCCCCCGCGGCATGGCAAACCAGGATGATCCATTCGGCGCTGAAGCAGCAGTCGGCCAAATAGCCCGACACAAAGGGCGCAAAGATACACGCCAAGGGAAACGTGGCATAGATCCAACCCGTCTGCTTGCCAGTCATCTTGCACGGACCCAGAAGCCGGATGGCCAGCACGGGCATCCACGCGCCCCAGACGGCGAACTCCAAAAACATCAGGCCGCTCAGCCGCCAATACGTAGGATTCGAGAACAGGTTCCAGTCCATGAAGGGCTCCCCTCGTGTCAGGGTTTTGTATCGTGGAAAATCCCAAAAAAAGCTTGATTGGGCTGATTGTAACCGCCCGGACCGCCGAAAACAATCAGCCCCGGCCACTCTCGCCGGTTGTTCCTGTCCTGCCTATCGCCTCTTGCCATTTCGCGGCACGCGGAAAGAATAGCGGGGGAGTCATTTGCCATGGATACCGAGCAGCGCCAAATAGGAATCGGCGTGATTGGCTGCGGCGGATTCGGACTCTTCGCGCTGCAACAATTTGCCCAAATCCCCGGCGTGCGGCTCGTCGGTATTGCCGGCACCCATCGCGAGGCCGCCCGGGCCGCCGCTCGCCGCTTTGTCCTGCCCGACCTCCTTGAAGTCGATGCCCTGCTGGCCATGCCGGGGCTCGATCTGGTCTACATCGCCACCCCGCCGTTCTTGCATCATCCGCAGGCGATGCAGGCGCTCGAGGCGGGCAAGCACGTCCTGGTCGAGAAGCCCACCGCCTTGCGTCCCGCCCAGGCCGACGAAATGCTGGCCGCCGCCCGGCAGCGCGGCCTGCTGATGGCCACCAACCTGATGCAGCGCTACAACCCGCTGTTCGGCGTGATCACGGAACTGCTGCGGCGCAAGCCGCTGGGCGAGCTGCTGCACGGCTCCGTCGAGAACTACGCCTGCGACGAGGGCCTGCCGGCGGAACATTGGTTTTGGGACCGCGAGAAGAGCGGCGGCATTTTCGTCGAGCACGCCGTACACTTTTTCGACCTGTTCGCCGGCTGGCTGGGGCCAGGCAAAGTCGAAGCGGCGCAGGTTTGCCTGCGGCCCGGCACCGCGATCGAGGATCAGGTTCAGGCCACGGTACGCTTCGGCCAGAGCGTGTTGGTGAACTTCTATCACGGCTTCACCCAGCCCACGCGCATGGACCGTCAGGAGCTGCGGCTGGTCTTCGAGCGCGGCGACGTAACGCTCGATGAATTGGTTCCCGTCCGGGCGACGATCCGTGCCCTGGTCGACGAGGCGGACACCCGCACGCTGTGCGAGTTATTTCCGGACGCCCGGCTGAACGTGACGGCCTGGTATGGGGGCAGGGACCGCGCCTGTTTCGGCCGGCACAAGATGCTGGACGTGTATCAGATGATCGAAATGCGGTACGGCGGGGGAGACCCCAAGATGCACCGCTACGGCGACCTGGTCCGTTCGCTGCTCGGCGACCAGATCGCCTGGCTGGCCGATCGCGGCCATCCGCGGCGGATCACCGAGCAGAACGGCCGCGACGCCCTGGCCGTTGCCTGCGAGGCCGACGCGCTGGCCCATCGCGGCTGATGCTTCGTCGAGCCGCGAAGCGGCGGCAGCTACTAGCCAGGGACGTCAGTCCCTGGTCTGGATATCTTCAATGGGTCAATAGCCCCGACGGGGCGCCAGAAATCTCTGCCGCCGCTCCGCGGCTCAAACGAAACTGGGACATTTGAGCCAGGGACTGACGTCCCTGGCTATTGACTGACGTTCCTGTCGGCACTAAGAAGCTACTCCACTGCCACCGTCACCGCCACGATGGACGCCCCGGTGTCCAATAGCGCCACCGCCGGTTCAAACGAGAGCTCGCGGATGGGCTCCTTTGGCCGGGGATTCTTCCATTCGCGCACCAGGCAACGGAGCGGTGGCTCGTCGATGAGCCAGACCGGATCGTCGGTGTGGGCGGGCAGCGAATCCTCGCTCCCGGCTAAGATTTCCCGACCGTAGCGGGCAAGGATTCGCTCTTGCGCTCCGTCGGCGTAGTGCACGATCCAGTCGCCCAGCAAAGTGCTATCCGAGCTCCGCGTGCTGGCGCGGACGGCCAAGTAGAGCGCACTGCACCGAGCTCCGATGAGGTAAACTTTGCGGCGTTCGGCCAGCGTCGCCGTCAGGTCCCACCGTCGTCCTCCTTTGTCCAATAGGAGCTTGACGGCATCACCTGCCCGCAATGTCCGCAGAGCCTTCGCGGCGGCGCTCCGACCGTCGTCGTGGACCGAGAGCACGAACCCATCGCCGGGGATGACTATGTTGCCCACTCCGTCGCGGACCGAGTCTGCCCGGCCGCTGCGCACCGCCACTTCTACGCCGTATTGATTCGTGCCGGTGTGACCGTCGCCGCGGCCAACGCGATAGAGCACCAACTGATTCGTGCTGCGGGCAGTGTCCTCGCCGTCGATGCGCAACGTCTGCCCGCGGGGCAGTACGACGAGCACCCGCGTCGGCGCGTAGCCGCCCGTCCAATCGCCGTGGGCATTGAGCACGGACAGTTGATCGCCCGGCCGCAGTTTCTCCAATTGGTCCGCCTTCTGCGGCCTCGCACCGGAGTGAGCCGAGAGGACAAACCCGCCGGCGGGAATGGGGCGATCGCCCGACCCGTAGCCGCTCACTTCCAGAACCGTTCCGGTCGACGAAACGGCGACCTCAACACCGTAGGTATTGGTCCCCGTCCGCTCTTTCGGCGCGCAGTAAAGGACGAGTTGACTATCGCCCCGGACGACGTTGACGCCGTCGATGGAAAGCTTGATCTTGCCAGGAAGCAGGACGCTTGTTGCCCCGCTGGCATCCGCGAACGATTTTTTCTCCGCAGGCATGGGCTTCAACCGCAGGGGATGACTGGTGTCCAGCGGCACGCCGAAATGCTGCTCGACGGTGGCCGCCGGCCAAGCAATCCGTCTCGCTCCGGCCGAAGAGAGCAACAGCGCGCTGGTCGCGGGAAAATCGAGACTGCGCCGCCGCCACAAAACCGCGTTGGTGGCCCGCTGCGCCGCCGTGCGAAGCGATGGCTCGGGCATGATGACGTTCGGGGCCGCGGCCGCGTTCCAGGCCGCCTGGGCATAGAAGGCCGTCACCGGACTATACGTGGCAGAGCCAAAACATCCCGGCGGTCCGGTCCACAGCGTGCCCATCGTCGGCACGTTGCGGTCCCGAGCATAACGCACGAAGGAAAAGGGTGTTTGCCAGGGGCTGGCCCAAACTTCAAAACCCTGCCGTTGCAGGTAGTCGAGCCCCGGGTATCGAGCCAGTGGGTCGTAAAACCAATAGTTGAGGACGACGTCCTTGGGAATCTTCCTGAGCGCCGGCACCGTGTTCTGCGGCGGGCCGCCGTTGGCCGGGCCAGCCGGGGCGTCAAGCTTCTTCGCCAGACTCGGCGCGGTGAGCATGTCGTGCCAGATCACCATCTTCACGCCGCGGGCCTTGAGGAATCGGTTGATCCGTTCGATGTGCCGAGCCAGCAGATCGGCCGCATCGTAATGCTCCTTCGACAGCCAACTGAAAAGCTCCACCGCTTCGTCCATGCCGCAGTGGAAATACTCGACGGGATCATAAACATCGAGCATCTCGGTAAGAATCGGATACACGAACTTCTCATAGGCCGCATCACTGCGGATGTCGATGCCGCCCTCGTGTGTATAGGGCTCCTTTTTGTACGCCCGTTCGAGATGCCCGAGCAGTTCCAGATACGCGATCGGCTTCAACCCCAGGCGGCGACCGTGGTCGATGATCTCGCGGGCCTGGGCCTTCGTGAAACGTCCGCCTTCGGCCATCTTCGGGTCGAAGTCTAAAACGACTTGCGGGCCGAACTCCAAAGCAAAATAGGTGACATGTTGCCGCGCCAGCAGTTCTAAGTTGCGTTTGAGGTCTTCGGCGTTCCGCGTCCACGCCCCTTGGATCATGAAGGCGCGGAACGGCGCTTCGGGCCAGTCATGCAGCTTCGGGATCGTTGCCACATAGCCGCCGGCCGTGCGGCGGGACTGGCCCAGCAAGGCGGCCAGCGTGTGCACGGCCCAAAACGCGCCCTGTGCGTCGTGCGCCCGCAAAAGCACGCTGTCGGCCACCGGCTCGACGGCATATTCCTCCGCCCGGATAAGGTTCTCGGGTTCGATCGCCAGCCGAATCGATGTGGCGCCCTTCTCGGCGACAGCGTCTGGCCCGAAGAGGCCCGTCAGCTCACGCCGCAACAGGACGGCCGGCGCCGAGAGCTGCGGCGGAGCGACGATCTCGATGGGCAGCGAGAGATGCGTATCAGGGGCGAACTCGGCCTCGCGCGGCTGCGGCCAGAGCACGGCCAGCGCCAGGGCAAGACATGCTCCCCTCTCCCGCAAGCGGGAGAAGGGTCGGGGGTGAGGGCGGCCGCCGTTGGAACGGTTTTCAATCGCAGTGAGTGTCATCAAGTTGCTTCCGAATTGTGGTTCTTCAGTCCAGACATTTTAGAGGACGCGGTGTGCGCCGTGTAGCGGGCGGGCTTGTCCGCCGCTTGCCAGAGGAGCGCGCCGGGTGGTAAAGTTTCCGTAGCAACGTTTACCAAGACACCAAGATAGGCACCCATGATGCGACAAACGGCTCTTTTTCCTTCGTTGGGCGGTTTCCTGGCAATCGCGTGCACGCTTGCCATCGGCTTGCCGCCCTGTACGATGGCCGCCGACGCAGGCCAGCAGATTACGGTCCAGCCGGCCGACAACGGCCAGGCCCTGGTCAACCCCGGCATGGGCTGGACGCTCCAGTTCTACTCCAACTCGATCGAGAACTACGGCTCGCACTTGGAGCCCTCCGACACGCTCGACGACTGGCCCGGCCTGTCGACGATATATCTCCGCGTGCCGTGGTCGTTCCTGGAGCCGCAAGAGGGACGATTCAACTGGCCGCTGTTGGACACGCCGGCGCAGCGCTGGGTGGCCAAGGGGAAGAAGATCGCCATCCGCATCAGTTGCTGCGAAGGCGGGTGGCGCTACGCCACGCCGAAATGGGTCCGCGACGCGGGCGCCAAGGGCATCGATTTCGAGTTCGGCAAAGGCCCGCGGCCCGACGGCCCGCTGTGGGAGCCCGACTATCTCGATCCGGTGTTCTTGGCCAAGCTGGATCACTTCCTGGCCGCCTTGGCCCGGCGCTACGACGGCAATCCGAACGTGGCATTCATCGACATCGGCTCGTTCGGCATGTGGGGCGAGGGGCATACCGGCTTTGGCTGCGGGCTCACTCAGGCCCAGACCTTACAGGTGGTGAAGAAGCACATCGATTTGCACGTCAAGCTTTTTCACCACACGCTCCTTTGCATCAGCGACGACGTGGCCGGACCGAGCCGACCGGGATGGCACTTCCCCGAGACCGATTACGCGATCTCGAAGGGGGTGACGCTACGCGACGACAGCATTCTCGTGCAGCCGCCGCCCAACTCGTGGTATCACGCCGAGATGGCCCAGGCCTTCTGGCCCCATTGGCCGGTCATCCTGGAGCACGAGCATTACGGCGGGTCGAAGGCCCGCGGGGCGTGGAGCGGCGATCTGCTCGTCAAGTCGGTCGAGGACTATCACGCCAGCTACATGTCGATCCACTGGTGGCCACGGGTGGAATTGAGCGAGAACCGCGAGACGATCGATCGCATCAACCGCCGGCTGGGCTACCGGCTGCAACTGAAGAGCATGACCTGGCCCGCCACGATTGCCGCGGGCCGGCCGTTCGCGGTCGAGACTTCGTGGGCCAACGCGGGCGTGGCCCCCTGCTATGGCGGCGGCTTTTGGACGCTCACGCTCAAGGACGAGAAACAGGGCATCGCCGCCGTGCTGGTCGACGAGGGTTTTAACGTTCGAGAGCTGAAAGTCGGGCCGCCGGGCCAGGCCCCCGTCGAAAAGCTCCGTTCGCAATTCACGGTGGCCATGCGGCATCGGGACCCGCTAGGCCTGCACGCGCCGCCGCTCAAGCCCGGCCGTTACACGGTCTTTGCCTCCGTCGGCAGTCTCGATGGCACGCCGCAGATCGCCCTGCCCCTGGCTGGCGACGACGGCCAACATCGCTACCGGCTGGGGACGACGGAAGTCACTCAGCCGCCGCCGGGAGGGTAGTGGCAGTGGTGGTTTTCTACGTCAGTCCTCCGGGTGGCCCTGATAGCTTGCTCTCGGGGTGGCACGGCCACACGCGGTTTTGCCCGGCCCTCTTGCCGCTTGCGCGGCCCGGATAGGCGAGCTATCCGGGCCACCCGAGGTTCTCCTTCTATGTGCTCGCCGCAATCCGTGACTGCGCCCCGCGTCCCGGCCCCTCGCCCCCCGGCTCGCTCTCCGCTACAATAACACCTGTGAAATCCCCGTCCCTTTGCGAGGTCCATGCTGCATGAGTCCATCCCACGCCCTCTCGAAGCCGGCCGCCGCCGGGCAGGCCGACCTCGGGCTGCAACGGGCATTGCTGGCTGCCCAAACCGCCGAAGATAATCGCGGCAGCAACGTCGTCGTGCTCGATATGCGCGAGCTCACCCCGGTGTTCGATTATTTCGTCCTGGCCAGCGGCACCAGCCGGCGACAACTGCACGCCATGAGCGAGGAAATCGACCACGCCCTGCAAGACCAGATGGGCGACCACCGGCTGGGAATCGAAGGCTACGAAGAAAGCCGCTGGATCCTGCTCGACTACGGCGACGTGGTAGTCCATCTGTTCGAGCCCGAGATGCGGGCCTACTACGCCTTGGAAGATCTCTGGGGGCACGCCAAACGCGTGCCGCGGAAGCCGCGATGAGTATCCTTCCCGATCTGAAAGAGCGGTTCCGCGCCGCGCTGGCCGGACTGGTCGACGACCCGGCCGGACTGTTGGAACTGATTCGCCGCAGCCAGGAGCCAAAATTTGGCGATTACCAGGCCAACCTGGCCATGCCGCTGGGCAAACGGCTGCACCGGCCCCCCCGCGAAGTGGCCGCCCAGATCCTGAGCCGTCTCGCGCTCGACGATCTTTGCCAGCCGCCGGAAATTGCCGGCCCGGGCTTCATCAATCTCCGCCTCAAAGACCCGTGGATCGTCGAGCGGCTCACGGCCGCCGTGGCCGATCCCCGGCTGGGCATCGCGCCGGCCGCCCGGCCGCGAACGTTCGTGATCGACTACTCGGCCCCCAACGTGGCCAAGCCGATGCACGTGGGCCACATCCGCTCCACCGTGATCGGCGACGCCCTGTACCGCGTGCTGCAATTCCTTGGCCACCAGGTAATCAGCGACAATCACATCGGCGACTGGGGCACGCAGTTCGGCATGATCCTCTACGGCTGGCGGCACTTCCGCGACGAAGAGGCGTATCGGCGGAACCCGGTCGAAGAGCTTGCCCGGCTCTACCGGCTGGTCCGTCGGGTGATGGATCATCAAGAGGTGGTCAAGAAAGCGGCGGCCGGCGAGTCGGCGGAACTGCCGGCGACTGAGGGAGAAATCGCCCTGCTTTCCGCCCAGCATCCCGACATCAATGCGGCCGTACAGGCCGAGACGGCCAAGCTGCACGCCGGCGATGCCGAAAACCGCCGGCTCTGGGAGCAATTCCTCCCCTTCTGCGAGGACGAAATCAATCGCGTCTACGGCCGGCTGGGCGTAAAGTTCGACCACACGCTCGGCGAGAGCTTTTACGAGGACCGCCTGGGCCCGCTGGTCGACGAGGTGCTTGATCGCGGTATCGCCCGGCCCAGCGAAGGGGCCGTGTGCATCTTCCTGGAAGGGCAAAAAGTGCCCATGATCGTGCGGAAGAAGGACGGGGCCTTCCTCTACGGCACGACCGACCTGGCCACCATCCGCTACCGCATGGAGACCTGGCATCCGGACGCGGTCCTGTACGTGGTCGATCACCGGCAGTCGCTCCACTTTCAGCAGCTTTTTGCCGCCGCCCGGCTGCTCGACTACAAGGATGTGGAACTCGAGCACATCAGCTTCGGCACGGTGCTGGGCGACGACGGCCGGCCGTTCAAAACCCGTTCCGGTGACACGGTGGGGCTCGAGGGGCTGTTGGACGAGGCCGTGCGTCGCGCGGCCGAGATCGTGGGCACCAACGACGACTCCAAGCCCGATGGCCCGGAACTTTCGGCCCAGGAGCGCCGCCGCGTGGCCGAGACGGTCGGCATCGCCGCCTTGAAATACGCCGACCTGTCGCAGAACCGCACCAGCGACTACGTGTTCAGCTACGACAAGATGCTGGCCATGAACGGCAACACGGCCACTTACATGCAGTACGCCTACGCCCGGGTGCGGAGCATCTTTGCCAAGGGCAACGTCGACGTGGAGCGGCTCCGCGCCGCGGGGGCGCCGATCGTGCTCGACTCGCCGGCCGAACGGGCGCTGGGGATCGAGCTGCTCCGTTTCTCCGAGGCCCTCGATCTGACCGTGGCCGACTATCGGCCCAATCAACTGACCTCCTATCTTTTCGACCTGGCCAACCGCTACTCGACCTTTTTCGAGCAATGCCCGGTGCTCTGGGCCAAGACCGACGAGCTGCGGCAAAGCCGGCTGTTGCTCTGCGACCTGACGGCGTGCACAATCCAAAAGGGGCTCGAACTGCTGGGAATCAACGTGGTCGAAAAGATGTAAGGCGTCTCAGGATCGAGCTTACCGTGGCACGACGTTTGCGCGCCCGATTTGAGAACGGCGACGACGGGGCAGGGTCATCACGTTGGCAATGCTTGCAATAACGCGCTCGCACGGTCGTACACGTCGTCCGGATCGAGCAAGTCCACCGCCGCCGGTTTTTCCCAGTACCGACCGTGCCCCAGCCAATGGCGCGCCCGCAGGCATTCACGATATTGCCCGACGATGTGGTTGTCCATTACGTGAGCTTTCTTGAGCACCTTAAGGATGCCATCGGCATCGAAGTCCGGGCGAAGCTGCTTCTTGGCGGAGAGCGTGCTATGAAACTTCCGATAAGCACGCGCCAGGGGGTCTTTCAGTTTTCCGCCGACGCGGCGGAAATAATCAACTTTGATCGCCGCCTCGGCGCTCGCCACGAGATTGAGCGCGGTAAGTCGGTCCAGTTCTCGCCGTTGTACGTCGTAGTGAGCGTCGACGTCGGCCTCTGTCATGCCAAGAAATCTCCACGCGATGGCCGAGCCCGTCCGAATGGCATGCTGCACGGACGTGCGCTGATCTACGAGGGCGTCGACAATCCCACGATGCCAGTCGCGGATTTCGTCGAGTGTCTGCGGCTCGGCAGTCGCGTGATTGATGAGCGGGACGGGCATCGCTGTTAAGCTCGCATCACAGCCTCAAGCATCTCGGCCAGCGTCGACTCGTCGAAGGGTACAACGCGTAGCGCCGGCTGCCGGGCCTGTACGAACTCCCATCCCGCGCCGGGGCGCAAAACGAGCGTCGCCTCGCCGCGCTCACCGATCACGTCGACACGGCCGGCAGCCCCCACAACGTTCCGCCCGCGGGGCGAGAAACGAACCTGCTCGTCGCCGATGACCAAGACGAGGTCCTCGACGGAATAGGTACCGATATAGGTCTCGGTCAATGACTTCGGGCGCCGATGCAGCGTCAACGACTTCTGGCCGATCGGTTCGGCAAGAATGGCCTCAATCTTCTTATACAGAGCGTCCACTGCCGCAAGGTAGTCGTTCCGGCGCGAGTCCCAGTCGATACCGGTGTCAGCTTCCGATTTCTTCTGCTTCTTCCGGAAAAGGTCAGTGAGGTTTTGATTCATTTTTCCGCTCCGAGTATGGCGGCCGGTTGCACTACACTAATTCTAGCGGCTCGTGGTATTTGGCGACAGCGAGAAGGATACCGTTGTCGTCGGGCCTAACACATTCACACAACTTTCATCGGACCGGCCGACAAGTCTTTTCTTAATCCCCAGACCCTCGTCCTAGCCCCCCAGAAGGATGCGGCGACTGCACCTCACCGGCTGTCCCGGCCGCAAGCCGGCAGCTTGTGCGCAACGTTCGATTAAACCCCAGGGCCCATCCGATGCCCCAAACGCAGTTGGCGACATCCTGGTCAGTCATTGTCCTGGGAGAGAGTACACAGAGTGTACTAGGTCCCGCCCTCTAGAACTTCCGAAATCAGTTCGTGGAGTTTTCCGCTCGCGTCGTTCAAGAGTTTCCGTCCGGCTTTGGTGATCCGGTAGTTCTTCCTGCGCTTGCCAGAGACGACAGCGATCTGGGCAGTCAAATAGCCGGCGGCCTCCAATTGGTGCAGGATCGGATAAAGCGTGCCCGGCGTGAGGCGATAGCCGTGCCGCTTCAGTTCGGCCATGATCGCCACCCCCCAAACGGGTTCCTTGGCGGCGTGGTAGAGGACGTGCATTCGCACGAAGCCCCCGAAGAAATGTCGCAGCAGGTCTTCGGCCATTATATTGCTTCCCGATATTGACCTGCAACATTGTAGCGCTAGGATGTATTGCCGGCAAGCGGAGAGCAGTTCTCATGTGGCTGATCCGATTCGCATTGAATCGTCCCTTTACCGTGATCGTCGCCCTCGTCAGTGTCGCGTTGGGGTGCATCCTGGCGCTTCGCCAGATGCCGATTGACATCTTCCCCAGCTTGAACCTGCCCGTCATGTACGTCTGCCAGCCATACGGCGGCATGGACCCGGCGCAGATGGAAGGCTATCTCGCGAACTATTACGAGTACCACTTCCTGTACATCACGGGCATTCATCACGTCGAGTCCAAAAACGTCCAGGGCATGTCGCTGATGAAGCTGTATTTCCACCCGGGAACGAACATGGCCCAGGCAATGGCCGAGACCGTCGGCTACGTCAACCGTGCCCGGGCGTTCATGCCGCCCGGCACGGTCCCGCCGTTCGTCATGCGTTTCGATACGGGCAGCGTGCCGGTCGGCTACCTCGTGCTCTCCAGCGAGACCCGCAGCATTGGCGAAATCCAGGACTTGGCCCTGTTCCGAGTGCGGCCGATGTTTGCCAGCCTGCCCGGCGTCTCCGCGCCGCCTCCCTTTGGCGGCAACCAGCGCACCGTGGTCATCACGGTCGATCCGGAACGGCTGCGGGCCTACGATATGTCGCCGGATGATGTTGTCAGTGCGTTGGCCCAAAGCAACGTGATTAGCCCGTCCGGCAACCTTCCGCTGAACGGAAAATACCCCTTCGTGCCGGTCAACTCGGTGGTGCGTGATGTTCGGGACCTGGAGACCATCGCCCTGCGAGCCGGCCCTAAAGCGCCCGTGTACGTTCACGACGTGGGATACGTGCAGGATAGTTCGGATGCTCCCACGGGCTATGCCTTGGCCAACGGCCGCCGGGCCGTCTACATTCTGGTGACCAAGCGTGCCGACGCCTCGACCATGAGCGTGGTCAACGAAGTGAAAGCGGCGTTGCCCGACATGCAGGCAGTCCTCCCGCCCGACATCCACGTCAGTTACGAGTTCGATCAGTCGCCCTACGTGACCCGGGCCATTTGGGGCGTCGTAAGCGAAGGGGCGTTGGGGGCCATGCTGGTCGGTTTGATGATCCTGTTATTCCTGCACGATTGGCGGAGCACCATCATCGTCTTGTTGAATATCCCCTTGGCGCTGATGGCGGCGGTGGTCGCGCTCTGGCTCACCGGCCAAACGATCAACGTGATGACCCTGGGCGGGTTGGCGCTGGCAATTGGCATTCTGGTGGATGAAGCGACGGTGGAGATCGAAAACATCCACACGCAGATGAGTCACGCTCCCTCGATTGCCAGAGCAGTGCGTCTGGGGAACGCACAAACTGCCGTCCCGCGGCTCTTGGCGATGGTCTGCATCCTGGCGGTGTTCATCTCCTCGTTCTTCATGCAGGGCGCGGTTCGGTCGATGTTCGTGCCCTTGTCGCTCGCCGTCGGGTTTTCGATGGTGGCCTCGTACCTATTGTCGAGCACCTTCGTCCCCGTGCTCTCTGTCTGGCTCTTGCGTCACGTCCAGCTTGACGATTCGCACGCCACTTCTCCCCCTGCCGGCTCTTCAACTCGCCGTCGTATCTTGCCATTCGGTTGGCTTCGAGCGTTCTCGTTTGCGCGGTTCCGCCACGGCTACGAGCGGCTGCTGGCGCGGATTGTCCGCTTCCGGTGGGGCCTGTTGGCCGCATACCTTGTTGTATGTGGAACGATCATCTGGGGACTGGGCGCGCGGCTGGGGACGGAGATTTTCCCGACCATCGACACCGGGCAATTCCGCCTTCGCATCCGCGCCCCGGATGGAACCGATATCGACCAGACGGAACAAATTGTTCTCAAGGCCCTTAAGGTTGTTGGGGACGCCGCGGGAGCGAACAACGTGGAGACGAGCCTGGGCTATCTCGGCACCATCGGCTCCAGTTACCCGATCAATGCCGTGTTTCAATGGATGCGGGGGCCGGAGGACGCCGTGATGTGGGTCGCCTTGAAGAGGGAAAGTGGCATCCAGATCGAGCAGTTCAAAGAGACGCTTCGTGGAAAACTGGCCAAGGCGATTCCCGGCGTCCGGTTCTCCTTCGAACCGGCTGACATTATCAACGAGGTGATGAGCTTCGGCTCACCTGCGCCCGTGGAAGTGGCCGTCAATGGGCCTGATTTTGCGGAGACCCGCCCCTACGCAATAAGAGTGCTGGAAGAGTTGCGCAAACTCCCCGGGGTGCACGACCTCCAAATCGTGCAGTCGCTCGATTACCCCACGGTCCAAGTGGACGTGGACCGCAAGAAGGCGGCATCCGTGTACGTCACGCCGAACGAGGTCGCAAAGTCACTGGCCGAGGCCACCTCGTCCAGCCGCTTCACCGTACCGAATTACTGGGCTGACCCGAAGACGGGGATCGGGTATCAGGTGCAGGTGGAAGTGCCGCGCCCGGTCGTGCGCTCACCCAACGGGATCAAGCCGGTAGGCTCGATCGCCGATTTACAGATGATCCCGGTCAAACGCAATGCCACCGGCCAGGTCCTGGTGCGGGACGTGGCCACCGTTTCCACGGGAACCATGCCCGGCGAAATCGACCGCTACAACATGAAGCGTCAGGTGACCATGGCGGCGAACATCGCCGGCACAGACCTGGGCTCGATGTCGCAACAGGTGACCGAGGCGTTGCGGCGCGTGGGGGAGCCCCCGCGCGGCGTCAAGGTTGAGGTCCGCGGGCAGATTCCGCCCATGCGCGACATGCTTGGCGGGCTGGAAATCGGATTGGCCATGGCCATCCTCGTCATCTTTCTCCTGCTGTCCGCGAATTTCCAGTCGTTGCGACTTTCGCTGGTCACCGTCTCTACGGCCCCTGCGGTCATTGCCGGGGTGGTAGTGATGCTCTACCTGACACACACGACGCTGAACATTCAGTCCTTCATCGGCGCGATCATGGCCGTGGGTGTGGCAATGGCCAACGCCATCCTGCTCGTCACGTTTGCCGAGAACCGGCGGCGACGGGGTGAGACTGCGCCCCTGGCGGCTGTCGAAGGCGCGGGGGGACGCCTGCGTCCGATCCTGATGACCACGTGCGCCATGATCGCAGGTATGCTGCCGATGGCGTTGGCCTTGGGTGAATCCGGTCAGCAGAACGCACCGTTGGGCCGAGCCGTCATCGGCGGCCTGGCGGCTGCCACCGCCGCCACTCTGTTTGTGCTTCCTTCGGTGTTCGCTTTGCTGCAGTCGCGCGCGACTACCGAGTCGGCGTCTCTCGATCCCGATAATCCCGAGAGCGCCTTTTACGCGCCTTCAGCCGCTCCCGGAGCCATGTAGAATGAACCGCATCTTTCTTTCTTTGGCTGGCCTGGCGTTGGCTGCCGCCACGTCAGGTTCCATCGCCGGCTGTAATTCGCCCTCTTCGTCAGCGTCGCTGCCAGCGGTCGCTTCGACGGCTGCTCCCGCCGTGCGCGTCACCGCCGTCCGGGCCGCGCGGAAGACGCTCCGCTTGGAGAGCATCCAGCCTGGCCAGATCGAGGCGTTCGAGGTTACGCCGTTGTTTGTCAAGCTGCCCGCCTACGTTGAGAAGCTCCACGTGGACATCGGCGACCGTGTGGAGGCCGATCAACTTCTCGTGGAGCTGTTCCTTCCCGAGTTGAAAGACGAACTTCGCCAGAAGCAGGCAGCCAAAGTACAGGCCCAGGCGGAGATCGAGCTAGCCGTGGCAGCGGTCCGTGCCGCCGTGGCTGCGGTGACAACTGCCCAGGCCAACATCAGCCTGATGGAGGCCGGCAAGATTCGCGCCGAGGCGGATGTTACGCGCTGGCAATCCCAGTACACGCGGATCAAACAACTCGTGGCAGGCGGCTCGCTCGAACGCAAACTCGAAGATGAGACGCGGGCCTCGCTCAAGGCCGCGGAGGCGGCGAGTGGAGAGGTCCTCGCGAAGGTGGAAGCAGCCAAGGCTACCTTGGTGCAAAGCCAAGCTGATTTGGCGAAGGCCAAGGCCAACGAAGCCGTGGCCCGCGCCCGCCACGGAAACGCGGAAGCCGACCTTTCGCGCGTAGAGGCCCTCCTCCAGTACACGCACATCCGTGCCCCGTATGCAGGCGTAGTGACCGAGCGGAACGTAAACCGCGGAGATTTCGTGCAACCGGCCAGCACGATGACCGCCAAGCCACTCTTGACCGTCGCCCGAACCGATATTGTCCGCATCTTCGTGGATGTCCCCGAAATGGAGTCTCCGTGGGTTGAGGCGGGCCGGACGGGGTACGTCAGCGTGCAGGCCCTTCCCGACCGGATTGTGGAAGGAAAAGTGACGCGGACGAGTTGGGTCCTGGGCGCAAATCGGACCTTACACACGGAACTGGACCTCACAAATCCAAAGGGCCTGCTGCGGCCGGGGATGTACGCTACCGCCCACATCCTGCTCCAAGAGCGCCCCGGCGTTTACGTGCTTCCGCCGTCTGCCATTGTCCGCGACGGAGGGCACGCATTTTGTTGGACAGTCCACGACGGTCGGGCCGTTCGGACGCCGATCACTCCGGGCCTCCAGGTCGGAAACGACGTAGAAATAACTTCCGGGTTGAAACGCGACGATGTGGTTGTTCAATCCCAGATTGGGTCACTTCAAGGGGGGATGACCATCGAGGTGGAGAAATAGGAGGTAATGAGACCTATAGGACCCATAGGACCTATGGGTCCTATGGGCAAGCGGAATGCGGCATGCCCCATTTTCGTGCTTCACCGCCTGTAATCTTGGCGATTCATTTTCCAGTGGAATCGCGTCGGCCCCACCTGTGGCGAGCCGCGAAAATGGCGTCTTCCCCCATTCGCCGCCTGGCAATCCCCTGGGCAGGGTTGTTCCTGCTTCTTGGCGGCTGCGCCGGCACGGACGCCAGTCGGCCAAATTGCCGTCCCTACGGCGAGTTTGCCGGAAACACGTCGGCGGTCGCGGGACACTCTGAAGAACCGCAGGGCCCTGCGGTACGGCCCGTCCTCTACACGAGCGATCCGCAGTTGGCGCCAGCCGCTGCGCCGGCCCCGCTCCTGCCATTCAATAACTATGTCGTCCGTCTGCCGCGCGTGCCGGAGGGGCTAGGCGGAGGTGCGGTGGAGCTCGTTCCTCCCCCAACCGGCGTTCCCTTTCCGGCTCGGGAGATGCCGATCAACCTCCCCTCCGCGTTGGCGGCGGTCTCGGGCAACAATCCGCAGGTGGCTTATGCCAACGCCCGCATCGCCGAGTCCTCGGCGGTGGCCGAGGCCGCGCGGGTGCTTTGGCTCCCGTCGATCCACGCCGGGCTAAGTTACGACAATCATGGCGGACCGCTGCAGGCCGAAAACGGCGACGTGAGCGACCAGAGCCGCTCGGCATTGCAGGTCGGGCTCGGTATGGGGGCCGTGGCGGCCGACTCGCCGAGGGTGGCGGGCGTGACGGCCAACTTTCACATGGCCGACGCCATTTTCCAGCCGCGGATCGCCGACCACGTCGTTGCCGGACGAGAGGACGCGGCCACCACGGTCGTTCACGATCTTCTGCTCTCGGCGGCGCTGGCCTACGTCGACCTGCTCCGCGCCTGCCAAGAAAAGGCGATTGCCGAAGAAACCCTCCACAACGCCCAGCGGCTTGCCGACCTGACGGCCGCGTTCGCCCGGGCGGGTCAAGGCTCGCGTGCCGACGCGGATCGCGCCGAAGCGGAGCTCGCCGTGCGCCGCAACGAGGTGTTGCAGGCCGAGGAGTCAACCCGTGTGGCCTCGGCCCGGCTGGCCGAGTTCCTCCATGCCGACGCGACGCAACTCTGGGTGCCGCAGGAGCCGGGCGTCGTTCCGCTCTGCCTGGTGCCGCCGGAAGTGCCGCTCCGGCAGTTGGTCGGCCAGGGGATGGCGAACCGGCCCGAACTGGCCGAGAGCCGCGAACTGGTTTCTGCGGCCTCAGAGCGGCTCCAGCGCGAGCAGTTCGCGCCGTTGGTGCCCAGCGTGCTGTTGGGCCTCAGCACCAGCGGTTTCGGCGGTGGGCCGGGGGATACGATCGCCAACTTTCGCGACCGGTTCGATTTCGACGCCATGGCTTACTGGGAATTGCGCAACCTCGGCTGCGGCGACCTGGCCGCCCGCAACCAGGCCCGGGCCCAGGTGGACCAGGCCCGCTTCCGCCAGGTGCGGCTCATGGATCAGGTTGCCCGGGAAGTGGTCGAGGCCCATGTCCAGGTCGAGTCCCGGCGGAGCCAGATCGCCGTGGCCGAGGCGGGCGTAAAGGCCGCGGCCGCCTCGTACCGCCTCAACATCGAACGGATCCGCAACGCGAAGGGACTTCCCCTGGAAGCGCTACAGTCGATTCAGGCCCTTGATCAGAGCCGGCGGGAATACCTGCGGGCGGCGACGAGTTACAACGAGGCCCAATTCCGGCTACATCGCGCCTTGGGCTGGCCGATCTGCCCGGCCGATCTGCAAACGCCGAGAGCACCGCAAAACATGCCGTAGCGGGTGCAGCGATCACTCGCTCGCAGTCATCCTGAGATCGCGGTCATCCTGAGCGCAGCGAAGGATCTCGTCGAAAGCCGGGGGAGAGATTCTTCGCTGCGCTCAGAATGACTTTGGGCCTAACCCTGCTCAATCCCCCTCGGAAATCGCGTGCCCATAGAAGGGCCGGTTCGCGTGGCGGGAGCGCCAAGGCCCAAAAACCTCGTTCGGCAGCGCGCGGCCGTAAAACGGACCGACCTCGCCGTTTTGTTCCAGCGGACGGCGGTCTAACTGGGAGTCGGAATGACCATAAAATGGCCGAATGTCGTCGTTGCGAACGGTCTCACCCGAATAACCCGCTTCGACGCGTCCCGCCGGCACAACGCTGGGGACGTGGCGATAGGCGAAAGTCTGCGGATCATAATCATTCCAGCGGTTGTTACGCCAATAGACCCAGCGGTTTTCTGGCAGCCAATACCACCATTCACCATTGTGAAAGGTGAATCGCCACTGCTGGTCGTCCTGTTTCTGGTCGTTCTGTTTCGCTTTTTGCTCGGCTCCGTGAACCGCGGGAAGGCCGGCTTGGGCTACGGCGAGCAGGCCCGCCGCCGCAAGCAACAATGCCATGGTACGCATAATCGCCCTCCTTTTAGTCTCGAAAACTGCCGCGCTCGATAGTTTCCAACTCCATAAGTATTGTACCTCACGCGGCAAGGCTCGATACGATGGGCATGCTTTTCCCGGTGGGCGTTTTTCGCTATATTACCCCTAATGCGGCCTGCCTGCGAAACCTCCCGCACGCTTAACCTACCCGCTGTCGCCGAGGAGCAACACCATGTCCCTGCGAGCCAACCTGCCCAGGTTGATCTTCGTCCTCTTTACCGCGACCGTTTTGACGACTGCTTGGCGACAACTCGCGGGGGCGGAGCGTGCCACCAGCGCCCCGAAGGTCGATTTCTCCTACGCCTTTGCGACGCCGCACCGAATCACCGTCGGCCGGCCAGATGCGAGTGACCGGACACTTTTGGATTTGCAGCCCGGCAGTTTGCGCGTGGCATGGTCCTACGAAAACTTGTCCATGGCGCACTTTCCGATTTGTGCATTCAAGACGCCGGGCACGGCCTGGAGTATTCAAGTGACGCCGCAAGTCGATGGTCATGTGTTCGCGCACAGTCGTTGGACGCGGCTCGACGATGTGCTTCCTGCGCTGGAGAATGTCTACGAAGACGCCGCTGGTTCTTTGCGATTCGAGGCAGTCGGTGGAAACAGTGCCGCCTTGGTATACATCCAAGTTGCCAATACCGATTCGAAGCCTCACCAGTTCGTGGTGCGCTGCGACTCGGGCGGTTGGGGCGAGAATCCCGCGTGGCTCGATAAAGAGCGGAATCCGGGCGACAATCTGGTGGCTGGCTGGAATGAAAACGCCGACCGGGTATTGATTTTCGGCGTCGGCGCCGACGCTTACTCGCTACAGCCCGATCACAGCGCGCCCGGCCCCAAGAACATGGTGCTCGTATGGAATCTCAAACCCGATCAGAAACGCGAGGGGTGGATCATCCGGCCCTATCGCGGTTATGCCGCCAATTTGCCGGCAATGCGCAAGCACGATTGGGCCGACGAAATGAAACAAGCCCGGCAAGAATGGCACGATCTGCTCGATCGGGCGTGCAAGTTGAGCATTCCCGACGCGGGAGTGTGCCATGCGTGTTTGGCGTGTCTTGCCGACCTCTTCATCATGCGCGAACCGGCGCCGACCGCAGGGTATTTGGCTACGGTTCCCGGGACCGAATGCTATCGCGCGGGCAACTCGGCCGAGCCGGGGATTGTCTCGGTGGCTTTGGATCAAAACGGATTCTTCAAGGAATCCATTCCAGGCTACAGAGCTTCGCTGGAAATGCAGGCGCCCGACGGCAACTGGGCCGACGTCAAAGGGTGGATGCACTCGATGTGGTGCGCCTCGGGCTTCAAGTCCTGGGTCATTATGGAACACTATCGTCTGACACGCTATAAAGAGTTCTTGGCCGAAATGTATCCGCGCATGACCGCTAGCTCGCGATGGCAGGAATCACAACGCGCTCATATGCGTCCGGCCAATGATAAACATTCGCCGACCTACGGCCTGATGCCTCGCGGCTTCGGCGATGCCGGATTGATGAATGACAGCGACAATTACGGCATTTTCTTCCCGCACAACATTTGGGCGGTTTATGCCGATCGGTGTTCCGTCGAAGCCGCCGAAATCCTCGGCAAGACCGCCGATCTGCCCGAACTGAAGAAAATCTGCAACACGGCTCGGATCGAGTTGCTTGCGGCGATCGAACGCGGCGCAATCCGTGAAAAGGGTTATCGCTGGATCCCCGGAGTGCCCGGCAAAACAAGCGGCAGCAGTTGGGGAGTGCTCAACAGCGTGACTCCTTGCGGCCTTCTGCCGCCCGATCACGAATTGATCACCGGCACGTTACGACGGATCGAATCGAACGTAAGCCAAGGCGGTCAACCGCTTCACACCGGCTGGATGGCCGACGGGGCCTGGGTCGCTATCACACTGGACAACCTGGCCGAGGTCTTGCTTGCGCGCGGCAACGGCGATGCGGCAGTGAAGTATTTCTACTCGACGCTCAATCACGGCACACCGCTCTATACGTGGTGCGAAGAACGCGGAGCGGCCCACGGCGCCGCCAATTGCTCCGGCGACCGGCAACATCTTTGGACTCCCGTGGCCGTGGTTCGCTGTTTGCGAGACATGATGGTTCTGGAAAACGGCAACGGATTGGAGCTTGCTGTGGGAACGGCTCGCGAGTGGCTTGCTTCGGGCAAGCCGGTGGGAATTGCCGGCGCGCCTACCCATGTTGGGCCGGTTTCCTATCAAATCGAGTACGATCCGGCCACCTCCCAGGTGACCGGCGAGGTGAAGTTTGCCGACAACTCGACGGCCGCCTGGGCCGTACTCCATATTCGTTTGCCCGGCCAGCGAGTAAAATCGGTGAACGCGGAATCGAAAGCCACCGTGGCGGCGGATGGCTCAGGCATCCGTTGGGATGCCCCACGCGGTTCCATGCGGTTTCAAGCCACTGTGGAAAAGTAATTTCTCCCGGAGCGAATCATGTCGAACGAATGCCGATGTTGTGGCGGACGCTGCGGCGTCCGGCCATCCGCCGAATTGAGCCGTCGCGACTTTATGGAAAAGTTGGCCATGGGCACCGCCGCCATGGCGTTGGCCGGCGATGCGGCCGTCGCCCACGGAAAAGAAACGCTGGCCATCACGCATCCCAAGCTCGTTGCCGGGCGAGCCTATCCGATGACGCCGCCGCGGGTCTATCGCGGCAAGAACCTGGAAGCGGTGGGCATGCCCATCGGCGGCATCGGCACCGGCAGCATCTGGCTCGACGGCGAGGGTAAGCTAAGCATCTGGCAAATCTTCAATAACCTCAACGAAAACCGCACCCCCGACAGCTTCTTCGCGGTGCGAGCCAAGCAAGGCTCCGGCCAGCCGGTCACCCGCGTGCTCCAGACCAAGGGCGAAGGATCGTTGCGGCCGGTCGAGTCGCTCAGCTATGAAGGCGGCTATCCGATCGCCCGGCTAACGTTCCACGATGCGGAGTTGCCCGTTCAAGTGGCGTTGGAAACGCTGAATCCCATGATTCCGCTGGATGCGGCCAACTCGTCGATCCCGTGCGCGATCTTTCGGCTTACGGCGAAGAACACGGGGACGACGCCGGCCGAAGTAACGCTGTTCGCCAGCCTGCAAAACGCGGTCGGCAGCGGCGGGGACGGCGGCATTCAGGGCGTCAAGTTCGGCCGCTATGGCGGAAACCGCAACCGCGTCCTCCGCCGCAGCGGCTGGACGGCCGTGGCCATGGACAAGTCGCCCGACCCAATCGCCACCGGACCGGTGAAGGTCCGCACGGCCGACGGCCGGGAAGTCCCCGGTCCGGAGCTGTTTTGGTTGGGCGGACTGCGCGGCCTGACGAAAGAGCCGGCCGAGCAACTGCTGCGGACTGCCGCCGACGGTGGCGCCGTGCTGGCGGATTACGTCGAGCACGATTTCCTGCGGGCCATCGCCGCCCTGCGTCCGAAAACCCACGACTTCGCCGCCGTGGCTACGGTCTTCGAGGATTTCGAGAAGAAAACCTACGAAGGTTGGACCCTTACCGGCGACGCCTTCGGCGAAGGCCCTTCGCATGGCACCGAGGGCGGGCAGCAACCGGTTGGCGGCTTCGCCGGCCATGGGCTGGTGAACACGTTCCACGGCGGCGATAAGCCGCAAGGCACGGCCACCTCGAAACCCTTCACCATCGCCCGTCGCTACATCGGCTTCCTGATCGGCGGCGGCTCGCACGTCGGAAAAACGTGCATCAACCTTCGCATCGACGGCAAAGTGGTCCGCACGGCCACCGGCAAGGATCGCGAGGAGTTGGAGCCCACCAGTTGGGACGTGGCAGACCTCAAGGGCAAGCACGCCGTGATCGAAATCGTCGATCAAAGCTCGGAAGGGTGGGGCCATATCAACATCGACCAGATCATTTTCTCCGACATCGTGCCCGACGCGCTGCTCAGGCAGGGCACCATGGCCGAGGCGGTTGCCAAGGCGTTGGGCGTTAGCTTCACAGCGGTCGAGGCGGCGCGGCTGCCCGCCGCCACTCCGGCGGTCGTAAGCGAACACGCCCCGGCCGCCTTACGCAAGGTGGCCGACGAGTGGAAAGTGCGGGAGTACACGCGGCTCACCGGCTTCAACGCGGGCGAGCACGGCTATCAGGTGTTGGCCGCTACGGCGGACGGTGATCCGCTACTGATCGAGGGGCCGCTGGGCAAGGGGCGGATCATCATGACGTTAGCTCCGGGGTTGCCTTGGGCTTGGGGACGTGAACTGCTCGCCGCCGCCCGCGGCAAACCGCTGAAGCAGGGCGAGCGGCTCCTGCCCGGCAGCCCCACCTGGGGCACCATGGCCCTGGCCGCCTTCCACGCCGACGCCGTCGCGCTGCCGGCCTGGACGAAGACGGAGGAGTTGGCCCACTTCATGGCCGATCCGGCCAGTGCCGCGGCCGCCGGCGAAGCCAGCAGCCCGTCCGGCGAGACGATCGACGGGGCCCTCGGCGTGCCGTTCACGCTCCAACCGGGCGAGTCACGGACCGCCAATTTCGCGCTCACCTGGCACTTCCCCAACGTGCAGCGGTTCCAACACTCGGGCAACCTCTATAGCCGCCGCTGGCTCGACGCCACGGCCGTGGCCGCCTATCTGGCCCGAAACTTCGACGCCCTTTGCGGGCGGACGCAGCTCTATCACCAGACCGTCTACCAGTCGAACCTGCCCGAGGAATTCCTCGATGCGATGACCTCGCAGAGCGTGATCCTCCGCGGCCCGACCTGCTTCTGGTCGGAGGACGGCTATTTTGGCGGCTTTGAGGGGAGCTACGGCTGCTGCCCGCTGAACTGCACGCACGTGTGGAACTATGCCCAGATCCACGCGCGGCTGTTCCCCACGGTGGGCCAGAACATGCGGATCTCCAATTTCGTCACCTTCCTGCACCCCAATGGCGAGACGTCGCACCGCGAACACGCCGTCCACGAGGCCTTCATCGACGGCCACTGCGCGTGCCTCGAAGCGGCCTATCGAGAATACCAGCTCAGCCCGGACAAGCGGCTGCTCGCGCAGATTTGGCCGGGCGTAAAAAAGGCCGTCGATTGGCTGATCGAGAGAATCGATCCCAAGCGCGAGGGCGTGCCCCACGGCCATCAGAACAACACCTACGACACGGCCGTCTCGGGGGCCAACACCTTCATCGGCTCGCAGTATCTCTCCGCGCTGGCCGCCGGCGAGCGCCTGGCCCTGGTGATGGGTGATGCCGAAAGTGCCGAGCGCTGGCGAACCGTCCGCGAGGCGGGCATGAAGAACCAGGACCAGAAACTCTGGAACGGCGAGTACTATATCCAGATTCCCGAGTTGCAAGCCGCCCGCGATTACGACACCGGCTGCCACGCCGATCAACTGCTCGGCCAGTGGTGGGCCCACATGCTCAACCTCGGCTATCTGTATCCGGAGCCGCGTGTGAAAAGCGCGCTGGCGGCCGTGATGAAGCACAACTTCCGCGAGAAGTTCGCCGGCTTCAAGCAGGACCCGCGGCGCTACATTCCCGACGACGAGGGTGGGCTCATCATCTGCACCTGGCCGAACGGCGGCCGGCCTGCCTCGTTCATTCTCTACGCCGACGAGGTGTGGACCGGCATCGAATACGCGGTGGCCGGGGCGATGGTCTACGAGGGGCTCATTCCCGAGGCCCGGCAGATCGTCCGCATGGCCCGTAGCCGCTACGACGGCCGCCGCCGCGACGACCTGAACTCGGGGCCCGGCGGCAATCCCTTCAACGAGCTGGAATGCGGCAAGTTCTATGCCCGGGCGATGAGCTCCTGGTCGCTCCTGATTGCCTCGCAAGGGCTCGTGCTCGAAGGCCCCAAGGGCATTTTGGGCTTCAAACCCCATTGGCAGCCGGAAGACCATCGTTCGTTCTACACCGCGCCGGAAGGCTGGGGGCTGTTCGTCCAAGAGCGAAAGGCTACCGAACAGACCGAGCGGATCGAAGTGCGTCACGGCCGGCTGCGGCTCAGCGAACTGGTGTTCGAGTTGCCCAAGGACGTCGAGGCCACGGCGACCGTCGTGGCGGCCGGCCAGCCGGTGGCGGCCACGCTGCAGCGCAATGGCACCGAGGTTCGGCTGGCATTAGAGAACGAGACGGTCGTTCCGGAGGGCACCGCCGTCGAGGTCCGCTTGCAATGGGCGAGCTGAAATTTGTCTCGACAGGTTTTAGGTGCCAAACTGAAGGCGCTGCGCAAGGTTCGTTAGGTGATAATTGCCCGGCTCCATTTCGAGGCCCGCCTGCACATAATCTCTGGCAATAGATTCTTGCCCGGAATTAATGGCCAACCATGCCATCCGCGACAGATCGTCTGCTGTGGCTTCGGCTCGCCTTGCGTTTAGAACTGAGAAGATGCGGCTAGTGAGATCCCGCTTCTGTTCTCTGTCTATTTCGAGGCCATGATCCCGCAAAAAAGAGTTTAGTTTGTTCGCCGTGTTTGAAAGGTCGTGGAAGGATACTTCGGAAATCTGTGCCCGCTCGATAAATGCATGGACCTCTCCGAGAGCATCACCTGTCTGATAACAGGCGTGCCCAAGCAACTGCCATGCCTCGGCAGCGTCGGCACTGGGAGGCATGTTTTCCAGGAATCGCCGCAACTCGTCTTTCGCTTTCTCATAGCTCGGAATGGTTCGCTCCTCCATGTGCCAGCGGGCCAAAAGGAGCCAGCCGGGATTGTACGAACGGCAAATCGCTTCTAGAACCGGAGCGAACGCCTCGTAACTTTCCCCGACTTCGATTCGCCGGGAAATATTTCCGATAAATCTCTCCAGTCGCTTTGCCAAACTGAGATGCACATCATCACGTCGGCTTGGGCCGAGCATCTGAAGAATCTCCACATCTGCCTGAATTGCAGCTTTGGAAGGGCTGATATTCAATTTCTTCTTGCCAAAAACACTGGCGACGAGCGGCAGACCTATGAACTCCTGGGCATCTGACGCCACCCGAATTTCGGCCATAGAGTACAACAACAACGACTCGATGCCCTTCTCGACTTCGTGGCGTTCTTCGGTCGAGCGAAAAGGAATTGCTTCCAGTGCAAGTCGAGGAACCGACGAGTTCCACGCCGAGAGTGTAAGGAATGCACGTTGTGCGCACGGCGAAAGGGCGGCGTAGGTCCGCTCAAAAAGAGCTGTAAGAATATCCTCAGTGCCAGCAACGAGATGGGGAATACTTGCCGCGCGTCCTGCCTTCGCGACCTCGCCCAACAGAATTTTGATTACGTATGGGTGCCCCTCTGATTGAGCAACCAACTCGTTGACGTACTTATCGTTGAGGAGTTCAGATAAGCCGAGGCTGGAGGCAGTCTGAGCGACAAGCTGCCGTGCTTCCTGCTCGTTCATGCCCAGAACTTCAAGCGGATAGTCACCCTTGAACTCACGGAGGCGAGTTGTAATCAATACCTTGTTTGGCAGCCGAATGAAGGAATCGATCCAGTTGAACATCTCAATCGGATTCTGGGTGGTCTCAAAATTATCGAACACGAATAGACATGCCCCCAAGTCGCACTTCTGAAGCTGTTGCTCGAAGAACGTCCGGGCGTTGAATCCCTTCGCCTTGACTTTCTCCGGCGACAGTACGAGGCCCGCGTAGAACCTGCCAACATCTTCAGGCGAGAACACCAATGGCCGCACAGGTTTTGGGCCCGAAAACGTTAGGTCCACGTCTCGCGCGCTGAGCCACACGAGCCCTTCGTATCTCGATTCGTGGTGAAGCTGCTGGATCACTTTCACAGCGAGCGACGTTTTCCCGATGCCTCCGCGTCCGACAAGTGTGACGATTGGACGTTTGTCATCGAGTAAGAGCTTGGCTAAATCTGATTCCAGGTCGGGACGACTGACATAATCGCGGACAAGGTCAGGAGCATTCGAAAAACAGTTACCCTGCTGAATCAGTTCGCCGTGCCCCTCGGTTTCGCTTGGAGGCAGGACCCCTGGCGGTGTCAGGAAGGCCGTACCGTCGCCATTCAGCTTGTCGTCCGAATAATATGACAGGAGTTCAAACGTCCTCCCGTTCAACCCACCGTTGGCAAAGAAGAAGTCCTGGAGTTCAGCGTCGGTATGCATCAGACTGATTCGGTGCGGACCCCCGAAAGACACATATATCCCGTTCGGATACTGTCGATCTTGAACCCGTTTGAGGAAGTCAAAGTCCGCGCAATCCTCCGAGATGGCCGACACGCGATACCTTCCGTTGTGGTTTCTGTGCAAATGTGCCCATCCACGCCGGAACAAACGAAAGTTGCGATAGACTAATTCAATACTATTCGCAACGTGCTCCGCCGCCGCGCTCGCTTTTTCAGGCTGGGTAGCGCCATGCGCTCTTGTTTTGTTTCGCAGTGTGGCGAAGAGGCGAAACCACCTCTTCATGTCTGATTTTACGGGAACCTCCTCTGCGTCAATTTCCAGGTGCTCCAATGCCGCTTTCAGAGCTTTGGTAGCCTCATATTGCCATTCCCCCGCTTTGCAAAGGCGAGTTAGTTCCGTTTGCTCCTCTCTGGCCTCGGCGAGCAGAAACTGGGACGCGGGGCCGGTCAAGGCGTCCTCAATCATCTTTCCCCAATCTCCAAGACCGTCCGACCGAACGAGTTGGTGTTCCAATCGGTAACGATTGCGCTCTTTATCGTCAGCGATTGCGGCGACGATTCGTAGAACGATGGTCTTCGCGAGAGCCTCCGCCGCGAGCAGCAGAGAAAAGAAATAGGTGAAGTCGGAATCGGATTTTGCCCGTTCTGTTCGTTCCAGAACTTGTTCAATGGCGATGTGTTTCATGGCGTGAGTAGAGTGGAAATGTCCCCGCTCAGCAGCTTCGGCAGCAGCGTTTCGCGGAGCGTGGTGAGAGTTTGGGATTTTTTATCGCGATTAATGGCGTCCATTTCGTGATCGACCAACATGCCGATGGTTGGCTCCTTGGGCTTCGTCTCCGGCTGCACGAGAAGCCGCAGCGATTCCGGCGGCACGCAGAAGACGCGTGCCGCACGGTTTCTGTCAGGTGCCACCACGTTGGCCCCGTCGTCATAATCGGTGACGAGGCTCGTGTATAACTCCACGAAGGCATGGGGGCCGTGCGAGGAGTGCGCCCAATGCATGTGGCCGGTCAGCCCGTCTATCTTAGGCAGCACGCAGGAAACGAAATACCCACCCGATCCCAGTCCCACCGCATCATCAAGGGGTCGGCACCGTGGCGCGGGTAGACCAATTCCTGCGTGCTGCCTTACACCTTTAGGACCATCGCACAAGGCCCCCGATTGGTGGGAGACGGGACACGTCGGACCAGGAATGAGAAAGGAGCCTTTTTCGGCGTAGGGGGAAACAAACGCTCCCGCCGCCTTCTCAACTCGGCCGTTGCGACTCCGTCGCGTGAAAGCCGGACGCGAAAAAGGGGACACTGATTAGGGGCATGTTGAGGGCACCGAGAATCAGTGTTCCCTTTTGCTGTTCTGCACACGCGAGCGCGAAACTCGCAACAAGGCAACATATCACACGATTGCCAAGACGGTGTATTTCGGTCGAGAATCGCGCCCTGGGACGCTTAGCGAGTGGTCGGCGGAAGATCTCGGCTGCCGTGAATCACGCCCATCACGACAATACGAGTTCTCGCGGGGTCTTCGCGATAGATGAGCCGATAGGAACCGACGACCATCTGCCGATATGCGAGATGTGGAAACTCGGGCAGGATCTGTCCCATCTGAGGAAACCGAGATAGCCGAGCGGCCAACTCGGTGATTCGTTCCACGGTCAGTTGAGCATAACGTGGCGAGTCGCGTGAAATGAACTCGCAAATCTCCCGTAGGTCGTCAAGAGCGGGTTGAGCCCAGACTACTTGAACCATTGCCGGCTCCGCTGCACAACCTCCTCTTGGCTGATTATTTCTTCTCGGGAAGCCGCCGCCTCGGCGTGATCGAGCTTTGCCTTCAAATACAGTTCCGCCATAAGCTGTTCGGGATCGATCTGCTCAGGAAGGCGCTCGATCATGTCCAACACCTCCTGTTTCTTCATGGCAAGAACCCTCCACCGATAGGCTGCGTTACCTCACAAAACAAGTATAAGCCGTCTGACAGCCAATGACAAGCCAAATAGCGTCTGGGGTGCAGTAACGGATTATGGCGGTAATACATGGGGCACATAAGGGGGCGAGAGTCTTTTCCGGCAAGACCGCGGAGGGAAACAATCGCTCCCGCCGCCTTCTCAACGCGGTCGTTGTGACTCCGTCGGCTGCGTAAGACGCTGGAGAGCATCGCCACGCCCTGCTCGGTGAAGGCATACGGGGGGTAGCGACGACCGCCGCGTGCGACGGAACTTGAGGTCACAATTTGTGACCTCAAGATGCCCCACTCCTCGCCGCTAAGGTGGAAGGCAAAATCCTGGGGAAACCGCTCGATGTTCCGTTTCACCGCCTGGACCAGGGCCTTGGTCGGAATGCCGTAGAAGCTGGCCAACTGTTCATCGAGTAGCACTTTCTGGCCGCGGATGACCAGAATCGAGCGATCGATCTGCTCGGGCACCATTGCCGGCCCGGCCGCAGTTTCAGGGGTGGATTTGCGTTTGCCCACCGCCGTTGTTCTCCAAATCGGCCCTGGCGAAGCAGCCCGGGTTGACCGCCAACCACCGGGTGAGTGTAGCCGTTGGTCGCTGCCGCGTGAAGCCCAGCCGCGCGACATGAGCAGCGCAGGCGCGCTTCCGTCGTGCGAAAGAGCGTGCATGGCCCCCTTCCTTGTCGTGTCTGTCCGTAAGATAATCAAACTAATCCCGCCGCCCCCCGGGATTGCAATCCCGGGGCGTTTTCAGTGTTCCATGGTCCGTGCAAGAGTTAACAAACTCTGAGAATCTCCCATGAACAAGTTCGTGATGTTGGTTGCCGTTGTTCTGCTTCAGGCCGCCTCGTTGTCGGCTGCGGGCCCGAAGATGTTTCGGCCGGGGGAGGTGTGGCTCGATAACCACGGCGTTCCGATCAACGCCCATGGCGGCGGGATCCTCGTCCACGGCGGAACCTGCTACTGGTTCGGCCAACACATGGTCGCAGGTGAGGCCGGCAATGCCGCATGGGTTGGCGTACACGTCTACTCGTCGCAGAACTTGTACGACTGGAAAGACGAGGGAATTGCCCTGCGCGTCTCGGACGATCCGCAGAGCGACATCGTCAAAGGGTGCATTCTGGAGCGGCCCAAGGTGCTCTGCAATCGCCGGACGGGCAAGTTCGTCATGTGGTTCCATTTGGAATTGAAAGGAAAGGGATATGCGGCCGCCCGCTGTGGCGTGGCCGTGGCGGATCGGCCGTGCGGACCGTATCGGTTCCTCGGAAGTTTTCGGCCCGACGCCGGTGCCTGGCCGATCAATGTTCCGGACGAGCTGAAGAAGCCGCTGTCGGCCGAGGAAGCGGCCCTGCTCAAAAAGCTGCCGCTCTGGGGCGCGCCGGTGCCTGGTCTGCCTCCGAATCTCATCTTCCGCCGCGACTTCCGCGGCGGGCAGATGGCCCGCGACATGACGCTCTTTCTCGACGACGATGGCCGGGCCTACCACGTCTGTGCCTCCGAGGACAACAGCACCCTGCACATCTCGCAACTGGCCGACGACTATCTCCGCTCGTCGGGCAAGTATGTCCGCGTGTTTCCGTGCGGCTTCAACGAGGCCCCCGCGGTGTTCAATCGTGGCGGCCGCTATTACCTCATTACGTCCGGCTGTACGAGCTGGGCGCCGAACGCGGCCCGGCTGGCGGTGGCCGATTCGATCTGGGGGCCGTGGAAACCGTTGGGGAATCCCTGCATCGGAAAGGACGCCGCGATCACGTTCCACGGGCAGGCGACGCAAGTTCTGCCGGTGCCGGGCAAAGCGGGGGCATTGATCTTCCTGGCCGATCGCTGGCGGCCGAAAAACGCCATTGACGGCCGCCATCTCTGGCTGCCGATCGAGTTCCGGGCGGGAAAGCCAGTGGTCCCGTGGCGCGACCAGTGGGACCTGAGCTTCTTTGATCGATGACCGAGATACGGTGACGAGCGCGGCCGAGGCATACTTCGATCCAGCCGCCCTGCGCCATGGACAGGCAGTCGCTATTCTCCGTTGGCGGAAAGAGCGTATTTGTACAGGCTGCCGTCGGGGCGCAACAACTCGACGTCCTGCAATCGCTCGCGGGGCTCGACACGGAGTGACTCGATCTGTCCGCCGCGGATCCTGCCCGCGACCGTCGTTTGCAGCGGGGCGTGCAGCTTGAAGCTACAATCCCACTGCTTCGGCCAGGCCGGCAGCAGCAGGATCGGCCGGCCCTCGCCCTGCAGGAGCATCCGTTGCAACGCGTTCATGCCGTTGCCGCCGTTGTCTTCGTCGGGCACGTAATCGTTACCGTGCTCCCAAAACGCGGGAAAGCGGCACTGCTCGTCTTTGCGCGTCGGCGTCAGCACGATGCCGACGTTCTTGCGCGCGGTCTTGACGTCGCCCAACAAGGCAGCCTGGATGCCGTTCTGACACCAGCAGCCGTCGTCCTTGAACCACCGCGCGGCGAAGGTGGCCCGCGCCAGCTCGAGCCTCGGTTTGCCCAGGCCGAACACGCGGAACGGATAGATGGAGTACAGTTCCGGGTTCTCGGTGTTGCAGAGCTCGCCAAACACCTCGGCCGGCAGCAGCACCTTGACGCCGCCCCGCTGGCCTATCGGCAGTTCGGGAATCGCCGCAAGAAGCTTCTGCCAGCGGGTGCGTTGCTCCGCGCTGGTCAAGTCCGCCGGCAGGGCCAAGAGCCCGCCGAGCACCCAGTGCAGGCCGGCGACGTCCGGAGCCGGGTTTCGGCATTTCCAGTACGTCTCGATGGCGTTGTCGGGAAAGAGCACGAGCTTGCCGTTCTCATGCTCGAAATGCCCGTCGAAGAACGTCACGCCGACATCGGCGACCGGCAGCAGCGTGCGGCTGACGAACTCTCGATTGCCCGTGTAGGCGAAGTAGTCGAGCATCATCGCGCTGAGTTCGAGGATCGGCGTGAAGTAGTGGACCGTATTGGAGCCGGGTCTTTCGGGTGGGGCGTTTCCCAGCTCGCCCCAAAACGGATTAGTCTCGGCAAGGTGGGCGCCGCCGTGGCCGTAGAATTCGCGAATGGCCTTGGCGTTTCCCGGCAACTGCCCCTGATACATGCGAAACAGCGGCCGCATCATCTCGAAGTCACCCGATTGCAACATGGGCCAATACACGCACCGGGTGTTTTGGAACCAGTACATGCCGCCCCAATCGCGTTGGTCGGCGCTGAGCGTGGTCTCTTTCCTCACCCCCTGGACAGTCTCGACCTTGTGCCAGTCCATGGTGAAGATCGAGCCGTTGAACTTGATCGGGAAGGCCCCTCGCCCCGCGCAGGCGCTGACGAAGCGCTGCAGCACGTAGCCCTGCGTCACCTGGCGGGCTTCGGCGGTGCCATCGGCAAAGATCCAACTCCGGTCCCAAAACTCTCGCCACCACTGGCGATGCTGTTGGCGGGCCGTTTCGATGAGGACGCTGTTTGCCTCGGCCATCCGCCGTTCGACCCGCGCGAGCCACTCCTTCGGCGTTGCGGTCTGCGCGGTGTACGGGTAGATTCGCACGCAATGCTGGACAGCCGGCCGCTCCGCGCCAAGCTCGGTGCTGCTCCGGGAAACCAGCCCGTCGCCTCGGACGATCGCCCCGAAGGTCAGATTCGTCAGTCGCGGCTGGTTCCGGTTCCGGTTCCGGTAGTACCATGCGATGCGGCCGTTCTCTGCTTCAAGCACGGTGTCTGCTTGGATGTCCTTCTCCGGTGCGGGCCGCAACGACTCGAAACGCACCGTCATCGCCAGGGGCTTCGCGCTGGCGGCTTCCACCTGCACCACGGGCCGGTTGGCGTCGGCCCATAGGCGCACGGTCGTCGCGGCGTCAGCCGGCCCAGCCGTGATGAGGATTTCCCCGTCGGCCAATCGCAGCGTTTGGCGGAAAGGGTTTCCTTCGGCAAACGGATTGGGCGAGAATCTGACCCGAATGCGGCCGAGTTTCAGCAGCCCCTTGCTCTCATAGACATTGTCGCTCCAGGCGTCCGTCTTGCTGAGGTAAAACAGCAGGTCGCCCCCCTTTTCGACCCACACGTTCAGCCCGATGTCGCCGTTGCCCAGCGGCATTGAGCCGCGGGAATCCACGCTCGGCGAGTCCCAGGCGACATCGTAACGGTCGATCGGACTGGCGGCATGCGCGGCCGCAGTCGAACACAAGAGCAACGCGGCAACGGCGATAAGTCGACGATATGGGGTCATGGCGTGTCTTTGGATAGGAGAGTATGTTGTGTTCTTCCCGTCACGGGGCGCAGACCCGCAGTCCGCCGCAGGAGGAAAAAGCCTGCCGCGGTGAGTCACCGCAGGCCGGCTTGCCGACCACCCGAACCCCAAAAACCCGCGTGGGCTCGGCCAGCTTATAACTGAACGGGGCGCCGTCGCTGAGCCCGGCCGAATCGGTACCGGTGGTGGCCGGGTAGTCGGTCAGTTGGCCCACCGTCTTCCACGGACCGCCCTTGGCCGCCTGGACCTGCACCTGGGGCTTGCCGGCCGAAGCGTCGAACCAGCCGCCGTCGTGAAAGGTCTTGCCGTGGCGAAAGACAACGCCGCGGATGGTGATCGGCTCGTCGACCGTCACTGCGTACCAGTCCTCGGTCGCCGGCCCGCCATCGAAGGTGACCACGAACCGGTCTTCGATAATCGAGCCCTCGACGTTCCCGTGGCGGGAACGGCTTTCGTCGCCGTCTGCCAGCGGATTTTCCTCGCCCCGTTCGCCCCCTGGAGTCACCAGCGGCAGCCAAACCTTGTAGCGGGTGCCCGTTGCGCCCGCGTCGGCAAACGGCACCAGTTCGATCTCGGCGCGCTCCGATCCCCGACGAGTCGTGGCGTTGACGCGGAACTGCTGATCGCCGGCCCAAGTTCTCCGCTGTTCCGGCACCGGCTCGGGAGTGACGCCCAGTTGCGCCAATTCCGCGGACGCCAGCCGCAGCGAGTCCAGGCGTTTTCCGCCGGTCAGGGCCGCGTCGGCCGCCAGGACCAAGGGGCCATAAAAAATCGCGACCTTGCCCTGGTTGCTGTGCTCGCCGACCACGACCCGCGGCTCCAACGGCAGATTCAACTCGACCTTATCCCCCTTACGCCACGCGCGTTTGATGACGGCGTAACCACCGACTCCCACGCCCTGCTCGCCCAGCGGCGTGCCGTTGACCGCGACGGACGGCCTCGTGCACCACGAGGGGATGCGAAGCTTCATCGCGAACTTGCCCGCCGTGGCCGGGTCGACGGCGATGGTAATCTTGCCGGCTGCCGGATAGTCGGTTGCCACGGCCAGCTTCACCGCCGCGCCGCTGCGGAGGCGCAGACGGGCTTCACCAGCGTCGAAAAAGTTCACCACCACGCCGTCGGCGTCGGTCGTCAGGGCGAAGGTGGGAACCAGGGCGACGCCGCGCGGGCCGCTGGAAATGCAGCAGCTTGTACCATTGCCGTAGGGCTTCTTGCCCTCCATCTCGACGTAGTATCCCCATGCCGACCCGTCGGGGGGCTGCGCCCCGCAGAGCTGGTTGTAGACGACGCGTTCGAGCTGATCGGCGAAGCGGGCTCCGCCGGTCAGTCGCAACAGATGGGCGTTCAGTTGCAGCCAGGTTACTGTGACGCACGTTTCGCCCACGTTGCCCGTGTTGGGCAGCTCATAGTCGCCATGAAAGACCTCGCCGGCGCTGGCGGTGCCGGTAAGGTAGAGTCGCTTGACCAGAATGTCTTGCCAGGCGCTGAGCGCGGCTTGAAGATAGCGGACGTCGCCCGCGGTGCGATACCATTCGAGCATGCCGTTGATGCAGGAGAGCATCTCGTAGGCCTTGCCGTTGCCCACCTGGTTTATCCCCTTGCGGTCCAGCAGCCGCGAGACGATGTGTGGCCCGTTGGGCTGTTCCCACGCCCGCAGGATGTATTGGCAGAAATCGCCGTATTTCTTTTCTCCCGTCATGCGATAGAGCCACACCATGGGCTCCAACACGCTGGTTGGCGCCATGCCCAAGTGCTCGCCGGCGCGGATGATGTCGCGTTTGCCCGGACTGTCGCCGAAGGTATCGCAGAGTAAGTCGCCCATCTTGCGGCAGGCCGCCAGCGGCTCGCGGTTGCCCGTATACCGCACATAGCTAATCAGGCCGATGAGGTTATACTTGTGGACCCAAACGTCCCAGGAACTCCAGTACTCCTTGGGCACGTAGGTGCCGAGGTAGCCGTCGTCGAGCTGGCACTTGACCAGCTCGCTGGCGGCGTAGTCCATTCTCGCCCGCAGCTTGGGGTTACCGGTATAGACCCAGGCCAGGGTAGCCGCATGCAGCCACTTGCCGATGTGCTCTCCGCACCATGCCTGCTCGCCGGGCCGATGGCGGAAGCCGGCCAGCAGGGGGTCCAGCGGAACCGTCAACAGGCGGTTCGTCACACTATTATCGATGCGGGTGCCGATCATGCCCCGCAGATGCACCCGATCGGGAACCTGGGCATCCTGGCGGTCGGCCACGGCGCAGGGAACCCGGTCCGGCACGGGCGATATTTCGCCGGCAAAGGACGTGGCAGCAGCGGCTAACAGCAGCAGCGTTGCGAGTTGCGTTTTCATGATGGGTCATCCTTTCGTTAGGATTGCGTGCCGGACGCGAGGGTCTCATCCGGGAAATACGGGTGAAGTTGTTCGAGGCGGGCCCGTCGTTGTTCGAGACGGCGCGACTCATTAACGAGGCTCAGAATAATATAACGTCCCCGGGCCGGCCAATGGGAGGCCGGTAAACGGGAGTGGCCGGTTTGCGGTACGTGACATTAACTGCCCGAGTCCTCATCGTCGCCCTCACTTTTCCGCCCCGGCGTCCAACTTTTCCGTTTTTCCGCTGCTGGAAACGAGATAGGTTGCCCCCGCGGGAGACGCCTCCAGCCTGACGCTGATGCCGTCAAACGGCTCGATCTTGACCTTCGTCGTCTTGCCTAGCGAGAACGTGCGGACCAGGCATCGATCGCCGCACCGCCGCGCCGACCAGACCACGCCGTCGGCCGTGGGCTCGGCGAAGTTCACCGGCCTTCCCTCATCCAGAAACGGCCGATGCCCGAGCAATTCATCATACACGGCCCGGGCATCCTCGACCGACTCGAAGGACTGCCGAGGCTGGTCGCGGCCCTCATTGTAGAGGTAAAGTGTATCGGCCCCGCGCAGAAACAGATGGCGGAGCAATTCCCGGTGGCAATGGTGGCTCAAGGCCCAAAGATAAGGCTTCTCGTCGCAATTGGGCAGATACCGACACACGTAGGGAATAGCGAGTTTTCCTGGGGTTTTGTTCTTGCTGACATCGCTGAAGATCTTCAGTAACATGCGGAAAAAGAAATCGTCGGCCGCCTGCTGCGTTATCTTCTTGTCCTTGAAAGGACCCCGCAGCGATGCCGTACCCGGATAGAGCGAGGGCATGACGGCATCCAGCCCGAAGCTGGGCTTTGCGCCCGACCAGACATCGTCGTAGTTTCCCAGCTTCGCCTCGGGGAACATCTTCCTAATCGGGCCGCATGCCTTCATCATAATCTCGGCTTTCAGCGGATCGGCCCACTTGCGGAACGAGCCGAAGTTATCGAGAACGCCCGCCGGATACTGCTTTCGCGATTCCGCGGTGGATATCTGCGCCTCGTAGCAGCCGTTCCATGGGTGCGGCAGACTTTCATCGTCGAGCCAGATGCCGGCCAGCTTGATACCCGCGTCTTGATAGGGCTGGAGCTGTTCTTTCAAGAGCTTGGCGGTCTTTTCCGGCTTGTAGTGAACCAAGCAGGGCCACTTTCTTATTTTGTCTTGCCGCGTGGCGTCGGGGCCCTCGGTCCACACGGGGCAATCCGCGTAGGCCGTACTTTCCACGAGATCCGGCGTCGGAATCAGCACGTTGACGGGCCGGCCGGCTTCCTGCAACGTGGCGGCCATCGCCATCGCGCCCTCGCGAGTCCACTCCCATCCGTGGTCGATGGTCGGCACGATGCCGCGCTGAGCAAGCAGATCGATCACGCGTCGCAGTTCGCCGCTGTTGCGCCATTTCACCAGCGTGTTGTCCCTGGGCAGCGGCAGACTCCAAGCCATCATTGGCATCCGTCCCGCCGTGCCGTGTTTCATGGGATGGACGGCGGCAGCGAACGAATCAACGTCCCAGCGGCTCCCCAACCCTTCGATTGCGGCGCCGACTTGTTCGCGCAGCAAATACAGTTCATCCGGATCGGGCAAAATCTTGCTGGAATAGCAGCCGCCCGCGTTGGGAATCGTCACCAGCCGGTCGGCACGCGCCAATGCTTGCTCGGCCGCGGTGGTGTTCTTTCCGGCGGCCTTGGCCTTCACCATCAACTGCCGCAACAGGTGGAGGTATTCGTAATCCTCGATACCTTCCCGGGCCTGTTCCAGCCGGATCGTGCTCAACGGACCATCGTAGCCCGCCGCATGGCCTGGATAGATCAGGAAACCGTCGCCGTTGGGATTGCGGGTCCAGAACAACTGACCGGGCTGATCGGTCACGGGAATGTAGGCGTGCCAGCCGAAGCGATGGGGATCGTAGGTCGTCCAACAGATGCCCCAGAACTCGTACGCTTCGGCGCCATACTTGAAGCAGTAATGGGGCAGCAACCGCTCGACCGCGCAATAGGGCGTGTCGGTACACATCTGGCCATCGGTGGTCCACCAAACCCGGGCGCCGGCCGCTCGCACCTTGGCGATCGTTTCCGGCGGCACCAGCCCGTAATGCCCGAATCCCCAGATGTCGAGCGAGCCGTCCCAAGCGGGCACATGCTTCCACGTGCTGCTGTAGATGGGGATCTTCCGATCGACCTCGTGGATCATCCGGCAGAGGGCCTTCATTTGCAGAACGATGCGGGGCAGCCAATCGTACGGCTCATCCGAAATATACAATACGAACTTCCGGTCCCAACCTTTCTGTTTGAGATGCTCCCAAAATAGTTTCAAACACGCCTGATAAACCTTCTTGTACTCCGGCCGCAGTTGGTTCCGATCGGCCTTCTCGAAGGGCGGCTCGCCGGCGTACGGCTGTTGGCCCAAGAAGGCCGGCGGCGGAAGCCCCCAGCCGAAGGCGTAGAAACACTCGGGCGTCCAGGCATACGGCAGCTTGAGATCACGGAAATAGTGCTCGGCGGCCCGATCGAACGCCGTAAAGTCGGCCGTCGCCTGGCCGTTTTCGTACTTGAACACGGGGTCCGGCTGGACCCGATCCGGACAAAGCCGCTGCCGGGCCATCATGGCCACGATCTCGGGACGGACCTTGTCCCAGGGTTTTCCCCACCATTTTTCGCCCAGACCGGGGCTCACGTCGAATTTTGCCGCCACGTGGCTCTCGTCCGGCAGGCTGAAATCCCAGACGTGGACCGTCAGCGGTTGTTGCCACAATCGTTTCCCGCCCGCCACCAGCCGCACTGCGCCGGTGTAATCGCCCGCCGGGACGTTTTTCGGCACGGCGACCGTAATCCACACCGGCTGCGTCGTGTTGGCCGCCAGGTCAAAGGTGTCCTTGGGCAAGAGCGGATCGGGCCAACGGCCGGGCCAACCGTCGCTGGCGACCACGTCGTTCGGTATCGCGCGTCGCCACGCGGCTGTCACCTGAGAAAAATACGCCGACGCAGCGTCGATGGGCACGTAGCCCACGACGTTGATCTCCCAGTCGCCGAGTCTGGCGTTCTTTGGACCGCGGGGCGCATCCACTTCCACGCGCACCTGCGACGCGTTCCGGCCGCTGCGGATGGCCAATTGCAGCGGCTCCCGCTCGTTCCGGGCGGCGCTGATCCGCACGGGCGCGATGGTCCGCGGCGGCAAGTCGTCCTGAAATGCCTTGACGATCGCGGGCATTTGCCAGACGTCGAGTTGATCCGGGCTGCGAGCCGGCCGCCCTTCCACGCGACCGAGCATGGCCCGCGCCGTCTCGACAACCGTGACGCCGCCCCACCAGAGGGTCCCCGTCCCGAGCATCGTCAGATGAAGCTCGAGCGACGCTGCTTCCGGCGACGCCGTAAACGTTCCCGAGAGGAGCGTCCAATCCTTCGTCGCGCCCGTAAGCTCCAGCCCGATGTTCCCCGAAGAGGCCACGCCGCCGTGGGCCGTGTTCTGGTAGGAATGGATGGCAATCTTCTCGGAGACGTCTTGGTACTTGACCCAGGCCGAAACAAGATACGTGCGGCCGGACTGAATCGGCACGCTCTGATGCCAGCCGCGCCACTCGCTATGCATGTTGGACGGCACGTGCATCTTCGAACACCACTTGCCGACCGAAGGATGCCGGGGGTCCTCCACTGTGAACTCGATCCCCCGGGGGGGCGAGCCCAACTCGTGCGTCCAATGGGCCGGTGGAATGCCACCGAGGGAAAAATCGGGATTCTTCACCAGATTCCAGGCGCTGAGGGTAACGTCGCCGGGCCGCGGCTTGCCGGCCATGCCGCCGGCCTGGTGCAGCGGGCAACCGCGGTCGCCGCGCCAATACACGTGGCACGTGCGCACCGAACGACCGGGCACGTCGGCCTCGAACAGCAGCCGATCGCCCACATAATTGGCCCGAATCGCTCTGCCCGAGTCGTCCATCGCCAGGCACTCGTCCAGGCCGCCCCGCGAGCGGGCCGTGACCATCGCGGCATCCACGGTGAACAGCTTCTTGCCGATTGCCTCCTGTGAGCCATTGAACAAGCGAACCGCGACACGATGGTCATAGGCGGCTGCCGCGTCCGGCGCGCCATTGGCCAAAGACACGTCGCGCCAAGGGGCGTGGGCACCTGCATCTGCCAGCATCCTTCGCTCCGGCTTCTCGGCCAGCGCCTTCAGTCGGACCGGCTCCAAACATTCCAGTCGCACGTTGTCGAACCAGGCCGTGCCCGTGCCGTGCAGAATGGTGCCCAAGCTGGCGAGGTTGGCTTCTGCGGGCGCCGTGAACTCGGCGCTCACCTCTTTCCAGCCGTAAGTCCCCCCGCCGCCGGCGAGCCGCGGCGCAACGAGCACCGGTTTTTCGGCCGTGCCGACTTGGATATACCAGGCGGCTATTCCCTTGACGTTTTCGGCTTTGACCCAGGCACTGATGCGATACCGCGCCCCGCCGAGGATGGCGATGTCGCCCTGCCGCGTGGCGATCCAGGTCGGCGGGGCTCCCTCATCGACCACCGTTTTCAGGCACCGTTTGCCCGATTGCGGGTTTTCGGTGGTCCAACTGGCACGATGATGCGCGTCGGGCGGATCGTGCGTCCAGCCGACCGGCGCCTTGCCGGAATCGGCCTCGAAGTCGCCCTGTTCCATGTCGCCGTTGACTAGCGCGGGTCTGGCCGTGAAGAAGTCGGGCACTTCGCCGGCGTCGGGATTGTCGAAGTAGACATAGTAGACGGCCGACTGCTGTGGCTTGCACTCGACCGGGAAGACCAGCGTGCTGCCGGCGGGAATCGGCCCGCTCGCGACCAGGTCTTCGTGCGGCCCATAAACGGCAAACAGCATTTCCACGCCTTGCTCATTGCAGAGTCGCACGGCCTCGGCCCGCTGGCCGGCCAGGTCGGCCTCGCCCGCTGCGTTGCCGATCCGCACCACTGCCGGCTGGCCTTCTGCTGCCCGCGGCGTTTGGTTGGCGACCGCGATCCGTAGGCGTCCCTGCCACCAGCCGGCGCCGGCACGATACAACGGATAGTGCCACTCGGCGGCCGTCAGACAAACCGTGCAGGATATGCAGGAGACCGCAAGGCAGCATCGCAAGAGAGAGCGGTACATGGGGGCCTTCCTTTCTTGGTGGGGTGAGCGGCCGATTTCTGCGACCATCGGCCGGGCGGGTTGTTGCGAAGGATGCCCGAAGGCGTCATTCTGGCCGATCGTTCTTTCGGTGTCAATAAACACGTGCCGCCCCTCTTGATTGACGCCGGCCACCGTGACAGCTATGGTGAGGCTATGCTCGCCAGCAGCGCCCTGGCCATCCCCGCGGAAAACGAAATAATAATTCCCGAAGGCACATCCTTGGAGGTCCATGTACCATGGGCAAGCTAAGAACTGCGTTGTCGGCCGCCATCGTCGTCGCGTTCGGTGCGTCCTTGCTCTCGGCCGCGGCACCGGACCAGCAAAAGCTGCCCGGCCGGCAGGTGAAAGTGGCCGCCATCGCCATCGGCTGCGGTGGCGACCATGAGTCCAAGCTGAAGTTGGCCCTCGACCACCTGGAAACGGCCGGCGTCCGCGGCGTCGACATCGCCTGCCTGCCGGAGGAGTTTTCGGGCATGGCCGGCGAGTCGATCCCCGGCCCCACGACCGAGGCCGTCGGCCAATTGGCCCGCAAGTATCACATGTACGTGATCTGCCCCATCCGCGAGCAGGCCGGCGCGCGGCAGTACAACACGGCCGTGCTCTTGGACCGCCAGGGGAAGGTCGTGGGGACGTATCGCAAGGTGTTCGTCTATTGGGGCGAGAACGTGAACCTGGGCGAACGGGGCGTGGGCGCGTTCGACACCGATTTCGGGCGGATCGCCATGCTCACCTGTTTCGACGCCAACTTCGACGAGGTCTGGCAAGAGGCCGAGCGCAAGGGGGCGGAAATCGTCTTCTGGCCCAGCGCCTACGGCGGCGGGATGCCCTTGAACGGTTACGCCATGATCCACAACTATTACGTGGTGGCGGTCGGCTGGGGCAACCTGATCGACGCGTTCGGCCGCACCATCGAGCGGACGCAAAAGCCCCGGCCGCAGCAATTCATCGCCACGCTCGACCTCGATCTGACGATCGCCCATACGAACTTCAACGAGCAGAAGGTCCCGAAATTGCTCAAGGAGCACGCGGGCGAGGTGGAGCGGGTGACGGGCGACTACGACATGGAGAGCTGGTACGTGCTGCGGGCCGTGAAGCCCGGCGTCCGCGTCCGCGATCTCTGCCGGCAGTACAAGATCGAGACCCTTCGCGAGTATCGCCAGCGCAGCCGGCAGGAAATCAATCAGCGCCGCAAGGATGGGAAAACTGTCTAGAAGCAGCGGCGTCCGTTCGAGATATTTGGACTTACGCCTTTCCCACCTGGAACCATCCGGCCCGTGAAAGCGTTCATCAGCCATAACTCCGTTGACAAGGAAACGGCCAGGCTGCTCGCCGTTCAACTCGTTGAATTGGGCGTTAACGTGTGGTTCGACGAATGGCACCTGCGCCCCGGCGACTCAATCACCGGAGGTATCGAATCCGGCATCGTCGACTGCGACGCGTTCATCCTTTTGTGGAGCGCAGACGCTCAGCAGTCCAAATGGGTTGGCACGGAGCTACGTGCCGCGCTAAGGAGGCGAGTGGACGACGAATCGTTGCGCGTGATTCCAGTCATGCTCGACCATACTCCTCTACCAGCCCTTGTAGCCGACTACCGCGGCTTCAATCTCACGAAGCATTCCGATCTAGGTCGGATTGCGACGCAGATTGTTGGCGAGGACGGAACGTTAAGCACTGCACAGCGGTTGCAGACGCGTCTTCTCGAACTCATTGCAAATGAGTTTCCCGGGGACGACGCGATACGGTCACTGTTATGTTCCCGGTGTGGTTCAGATACCTTGATTGCGAAGGTGGCACACGACCGGCGCTTTGACGAGACAACGTACGAAATCGTCTGCGAGAAATGCGGATGCACGTGTCGAAGCAAAGCGCTGGGGCCACCGGTAAAGAGGAAAAGGGGATAAGTCCAATTACGGACCGGCCGCACCGAAAATGCGCGGCTGGGCGAGAAAAGCAAGCCCACGCCCGTCGCCGTCCGCGCCCAGCTACTGCCGCTCAGTCTTCCGCGATCACGCCCGGGGCGGAGTGCTCCAGCCGGTAGGTCGTGTAGATCGTGAGCGATTCCGGCGCCAAGCGGTCGCGAAACGACGGCGCCGTTCGGCTTACGCGGAACTCCGCTTTGGGGTTGATGGTCAGATCGGTGCGGTCCTTGTCGGCTTGCGAGACATCGTAGCGATACAGCCGCGTTTCTGCCGCCACGGGATGGATAGCCACCGTCGCGTCCCAAGCCTGGTTGGCATCGTTGATGACGGCCAGCGTGAAGTTTCCCTGGGGACTGCGGAGCGGAGCGGCAAAGACCCGCGGGTGTGGCCCGATGGTTCCGCCGCCAACGCGGCACGAGAGATCTGGGTGAGGAAAACGTCGCAGTGCCGCCGCTGGCACCAGTCCAGAATGCGATAGAGGATCCGCATTTCCGGGTTGTTCCAGTCATAGCGGCCCCGCTCGGGCTCGTACATGCGCTGCTCGAATTCCACGCGGCACCAGTCGAGGCCCAGCCAATCGGCATGGTGTTCGATCTGCCGCCACGCCTTTTCATCCTCCGCCGGTGGATAGGCTCCCCAGCCGCTGCCGCCGTGGCTGATGATGCCGCCAAAGCGGGCGTCACCGCCGGGAGTGACGAGCATCGGTGTTTCAATGGCGTGGAACGATGCCCCGATACCGCCGCGCATGGTGTGCAAGGGTTTCGATAGGTCGACCTCGACTTGTAGGTCGGCGCCGTACAGTCCGGCTGCCTCGCAGGGCAAGAGACAAGCGGCCATTGCCAGGAATAACAGCGGCATCCAAGCCGGGAGCCTGTCAGTGGTCATGCGCGAACCCCTTCTTGTTTAGGCGAAGACAGAAAGCCAGGAAACAGAGAAAAGTTTGTTCTCCCCGGTGGCGGGTGTCAAGTCGCCGACGTCGGTTCGGAACGAGAAAAAGCGGCGAGATTCCCCGCCGCCGCAGACTTGCTATAATTTCACTGCTGGCCGCCAAAACGTGCCGGCAGCGGCCGACCCGAGCAGCACTGTTCCCGGCACTGATTGCCGACAGACTTTTTCTCAAGGAGAATCGATCTATGCGTCCAGCTATTACGTCCCTGATGTCGCTGGTGTTTGCCGCCTGGCTGAGCGTCGTCGCCACGTCGCCGGGCGCGCTGGCCGCCGGGGTCAATGACGAGGGAGGGTTCTTCTCGCCCGGCGCCGTCGAGAAAGCGGACGCGAAGATCGACGAGATCCGCCGCGATTGCGGCAAGGGCCTGCTCATCGACACCGTCGCCAGCGTGCCGGAGAGCCAGCAGGCGAAATATAACGAGCTCGGAAAGAAGGAGTTCTTTGTCGCCTGGGCCCGGCAGCGGGCCGAAGAGGCGCGGGTCAAGGGCATCTACATCCTGATCTGTCGGAAGCCAGCGCACGTGCAGGTCGAGATCGATCGGCCGACCCTCGCCAAGGCCTTCACTGCCGATGATCGCGAGCGGCTGCTGAAAAGGATGCTGCCGCTGCTACGGGAAAAGCAGAACGACGCGGCGCTGTTGCAAACGGTCGATTTCGTCGCGGCGACGCTGAGGGCCAACGTCGGCCGCCGGGCGGCGGTCGCCGGCGGCACGATCCGCGTCGAGAGGGCGGCGCCGCATGGGGGAGGATCGTCTTGGGGTTGGATAGGGATCATCGCCCTGGTAGCGTTGGGCTGTTGGCTGTTGATGGGCGTGATGCGGGGCGTTTCTGGAATGGGCGGAGGAGGAGCAGGCCCCGGCTACGGCGGCGGCTGGGGTGGCGGCGGAGGCGGCGGGTTCTTCAGCTCCCTGCTTGGCGGCATGTTCGGGGCGGCCGCCGGTTCGTGGCTCTACGACTCGTTCTTTCGCGGCGGCTTCGGCGGCTCCCAAGGTTTCGGAAGCCCTGGCGACACGACGCCGACGGACGATGCGGGCGCCGGCGATTTCAGCGGCGACACCGGAGGCGGCGGCGATTTCGGCGATGACGGCGGCGGAAGTGGCGGTGGGGATTTTGGCGTCGCCGAAGATCCAAGCGGCGGAGACTTTGGGGGCGGCGATTTCGGCGGTGGGGATTTCGGTTAAGGGGACGCGACCTCGTCTTTGCCCACGGAAAATTGGCGGATACAGAAAAGATCCAGAACGTCTATTACAACCTCACGGCAATCCCATGCACGCTGTCGCTGGGGAAAAGCCCCTGAATGGTTACCCCCCATTTCGTTAGATGCTTTTACTGTTTCTTGCTATCGGCTTGAGCCGGCACGATGCCGGGCCATCCCGCTCCCATCTTGCGGGCAAGACTGTCTGGGAGGGTGCGATACTCGTCGAAGTCTGGGGCTTCAAAGCCGGGTCTTCCGATACATGTGAGCGGCAGGATCATCAGCGTTGCGGCGGCGCTACCGACATGTCGACCGTTCGGAAGGCAACGGTTCCCGAGGCTGCGTCAATACCCAGGAACCACTGCACACGATTTGCCCCGGCCGGTACAGGAATCCGCTGCTTCAACCGAGCCCAAGTGGAGTCTTTCCGAGGTTGGCCCTCCCCGCCAACTGGAAACCAGTGACTCTTGACAACGGTGCCGGTCCAGTCGGTGAAGACCAGACCGGCCTTGGCGCCGCCTTCGGGTTTTACCGGAACGATCTGATCCGTCTTGAAGTCGAGTGCTGCCGTGATGACGTCCCCTGCCAAGACCGGCAGCGAGGCAGACCGCCAGCCCATACCGCCCGGCGGCATGGCTTCCGGCTTCAGCCCGATTGCCTCCACGGCCTTTTCTTCTGAGTGCCAGGCGAGCACCGCCGTTCGATTGTAGGGCCCCTCACAAGTGGACCCGAAGAAGTTGAATTTTTGGTAGACGGTCCAGACGACCGGTTCATCCTGCCACAAGGTTGGCTCCCAACCCAGCGGCCCATCGTTCCGGTTTCCGCGGTCGCGCAGGTGAAACGTGCCGTCGAAGAGGATCGGGATGGCGAGGGCGCGGTTTCCCAACGGCACGCGCCACCACAAAGGCTTCTCACCCCAGATCGCTTCCGGCCCAAAGCGGCCCTCGCGGGCGTCCCGTTCCCAGCCCCAAAAGTTCTTCAACTGATCGAGCGAAGCAACCTTCTTGTCGTAGATTTCCGCGAAGGAATGGTTTGCCGCAGAAGGGCGGGTATAGAGGTTCCCGATCAAGCGATTGGTGGGTGCGAAGTTGAACTGAGGCGGAGCAGCTTTCTCGGCCGCAGTAAGCTCCCGACCGCCGGGCCCCACGTCGCCGACCGCTTGCGGGAGCACGACGTTTCGGCCGGGGACGCTGACCGCCACACCCGCCACCTGAATGAGATTTTCCGTGATCACGTTGGCTTCGGTGCCCTCGGCAACGGTCGTGTCGAGAAGGGTGAGCCCGGTCATCTGCGTCGCCGACTCTTCCGAGCGGCTTTCCTGGGGCGCGTCACCCGTCCGATGATCGAAGATCCAATTCTTGCGCACGACGTTTTCCTGGGAGCAGCGAAACGTCACGCCTCGGCCGCAGTCCATGATGGCGTTGTAAGTGATGTTGTTCTGCCGTTGCGTCCATTCCACATAAATGCCTTCCTGCGCGGCGACGACGGTGTTGCCGTAGATTAGGTTTGCGATACAGTCGATATCGCCCCAAATACCCTCGTGGCCCTGATCGAGAATCTGGTTGTGGCTAATGACTTCGAAACTGCCGTGGTTCAGTTTGATGGCCGCCTTATAGTACCGGCCAATGTCGTAAACGTCCTGGCCATTGCCACAAAAGTAATTCTGGTCGATGGTATTGCGCTGCCCACCACCGCCAATGCCGTGCCGGTCGTTCGCGATAAAGGCGTTGCGGCGGATGTGGGCAAATCGCGAGCGCACCATCATTCCGTCCATGCACGAACGGACCAGGCAATCCTGGACGACGTTGTCGCTGCCGCCGAACATGCGGATTCCGTCGTAGTAACCGTCCAGGACGATTCCGTAGATGCGCACGTTGACGCAGTCATCGAGCGAAATTCCGACCGGGCGGCCCACCAGCTCGATCCGCCGGGGAAGCGTCGCGGCGCCAAAGTTGAAGTACAGCGTCTTTGCGCGAGCGTCGTAAAACCATCGGCCCTTGTTCGCCGAGCGAAGGGGACGAGAACCTTGCCCGAAGCCGCCGAATAGATCGCGGGAGCTGCGATCGATCCGCGGGGGGAGCAGAACGCCATCCACCCGGACGATCTGTGGTATGGCCGATCCCGGGGAAATGCTGTAGACGCCTGGTTCGGCCGCCACCGCACGCAGCTCATCCGGGCTGAGCGTAACGCGGCCATTGAAGAGTACGCCGGGACTCGCCGCACGAATCGTCACATCGCTAAGACCTCGAAGCCGCAACGTATCACGATACTCCCCGAGATGAATGATCAACGTATCTCCGTCCCGGAGCTTCACCGAGGCAAGACTATGCCACGGCGTCCGCGCGCTTCCTGTCTGCGACCGATTGCCCGGCAGGGAAGAATCCACGTGCCGGATGGTCGCCGGGCACAATGCCGCACAAGCCGCCAAGACGCCCAAACAACCGATAGGAATGTTGATCATACGTAGCACCTCTGGGGTAGATGGTCTTACGCCGTGGTTGCCGTTCTTCTCCTCGGTATTTGGCTGCCCGTTCCGATTCACGGCGTCCTTGCCCTTGCCACAGCCACCTGGACGCCACAACGGTAGTACGACGTATTCTCGTTGCGGTTTCTGGCGTTGTCAAACGCCCCACAAGCATCTTCCAGAAAGCGGAACTTGAGGTCACAATTTGGTAACAGTATAGCTTCCCAACCCATGAGTTTGTCACGTGCCTGCGTTGGTGGCAAGGCGACGGGACGTTGCGGTGGGCGCGAGGTGCGGCTTCTTGGGGGGCGGTGTGGCATCGCGGGGT
>Ga0181535_10000618_pt1 | contig 51856 bp, 40 predicted proteins | sample PEATcosm2014_Bin_44_FD_119774 | JGI IMG/M metagenome (GOLD analysis project Ga0181535, IMG submission 119774) | Peatland microbial communities from MTU Mesocosm Facility, Houghton, MI, USA - PEATcosm2014_Bin17_30_metaG | ecosystem: Environmental > Terrestrial > Soil > Wetlands > Peat | place... | reverse complement strand
GGAACAAAGTATTATTACGAGGTTTCAGCCTACAACTCCGTAGGACAAAGCGCAGACTCCGCCGATGCAAGTGCGACACCGGGCATGCCTGCACCCCCAGCTCCCTCGGACTTGGGGGCTGTGGCTGGGAACGCGCAGGTGAGTTTAAGCTGGACCGGAAGCTCGGGCGCAACCAGCTATTCCGTGAAGCGCTCCACTAGCAGCGGCGCCGAGACGCAGATCGCGGCACCCACTTCCACCACCTACACCGACACTGGACTTAGCAACGGCACGAAATATTTCTACGAAGTTGCGGCGGGGAATTCCGGCGGCGAGAGCAACAATTCCGCGCAAGTTTCCGCGACGCCCACCGCTCCGGAAACCGCTCCCGCCACACCGACGGGATTGCAAGCCACTGCAGGCAATACGCAAGTGAGTCTGAGCTGGAACGCAAGCGCAGGTGCAGCCAGCTACGACGTGAAGCGTTCGACGACCAGCGGCGGGCCGTACAACACCGCGCTCGGTTCGCCAGCGACGACCAACTTCACAGACACGTCGGTAAGCAACGGCACAAGCTATTACTACGTGGTTTCCGCCGTGAACACCGCCGGTCAAAGCGGCAATTCGGCGCAAGCCAGCGCGACGCCCGCTGCGCCCACCGCGAATGTGACGATTACCATCAATCCGGGGCAGACCCAACCCATCTCTCCGTGGATCTACGGCGTCAATGCCTATTCCGAAGTCACCGGCACTCCGCCGCAGCTCACTTTGGATCGCGCCGGCGCCAGTCGCTGGACAGCCTACAACTGGGAGACCAACGCCTCGAATGGCGGCAGGGATTATTTCTACGAGAACGACGACAACCTCAGCAGCAGCACGGTTCCCGATGAAGCTGTGCGCAGCTACATCGCCCGGGATCAATCACTCGGCTTGGCGACTTTGATGACCGTGCCGCTGCAGGGCTTGGTGGCTGCCGATGAGAACGGGCCCGTGAGCCTGGTGAATGCGCCGGATATGAGCCGCTTCAAGGTGTTGGTCGATCAAAAAAGCACGGTATCCAGCGCGCCCTTCACGATCAATCCACCCACCAGTGGCGCCGACGTATTCGCGGACGAATCCGTGTGGGCGCTGAATCAGAAATTTCCCGGCATGGGCATCTTCGGAAGCAATCCGGCGCTGCCCACGTTCGTGTGCCTGGATAATGAGCCGGAGCTGTGGAACGAGATTCATCCGGAGGTGCAGGGACCGAATCCGATTACGCCGGACGCTTTCATCGCCAAGACCATCACCATGACGCAGGCGCTGAAGAAGCAGTTTCCGGATATGGTGATTTTCGGGCCTGTGCACTATGGATTTTTAGGGATGTGGTACTGGCAAGGAGAAATCAGCCCCACGCCTACCGGCGCGAACTGGTTCACGGACCAATATCTCACCGCGCTCAGCAGCGCGTCGGCCACGTTCGGCAAACCGCTCGTTGACGTGTACGACTTCCATTGGTATCCCGAGGAGTACGACGCGAATGGACTGCGCACGATTGATATGAGCAGCACATCGCTGACCGATGCGCAGGTCCAGTTAATCGTGCAAAGCCCGCGCAACCTCTGGGATCCTACATTCACCGATTACACCAACAGCAGTCCATGGATCTACCAGCGGCTCGGCCACACTGCCATTAATATTCTGGGACGCTTGCAAAGCAAGATTAACGCCGAATTTCCCGGCATGAAGCTGGCCATCACCGAATATCAAAATGGCGGCTATAACCATATCGCGGGAACGATCGCGCAGGCAGATAACCTGGGCGTTTTCGGTGCTCAGGGAGTATTCGCGGCGAATTTCTGGGCTCCTACCGGAACGTATTCTTATACGATGGCGGGTTTTCGGGCCTTCCGCGATTTCGACGGGGTCGGCGCGAATTTCGGCGATACTTCGCTGCAGGCAACTTCTAGCAACGTGCAGAATGTGATGGTATACGCGAGTTCCGACAGCAGCACGCCGGGCAGATATGTGTTCGTAGCTATCAATCGCTCCACCAGTTCGCAAGTAACCGCTATCGACGGCTTAGGACTCTCCGGCACCGCCAAGCTTTATCAGATAACTGCTGCTTCAGCGAAAGGACAAAACCCCGTCCGACCGGTATCCATTGGAACACTGGCGGTGAGCGGCTCGACTTTCACCATCACGCTGCCGGCGCTGAGCGTAACCACCATCGAAGTGAACTAGCGCGCAGCTGCGTAGGACGTAAGCCTCGTCGCGGGCTGCTTACCCCCTCATCTGAAACCACTATTGACGCGCCGTCGCACCGGGAAGAAAATGTGCTGCGCAGGCCGCTCTGACTTCCTTCCGGGATCCTGGCGAGCCCGCCACGTTCGACAAGGACAAATCTGGATGAAAACACGCACCGCAGTTTTCTTGTCCGCAATTCTGGCGTTCCTGACGATGGCTGTGGTGGTTAGCGCAGTTTCCGTCTCATCAGCTGGTGATGCCCCGCCAGTTACCTCGCGCAGCTTTGAATTCACTTATACGGTGACCGTCCCGGCGCTCCCGGCGACGAGCGCGCCACTGCGCGTCTGGATTCCGCTGCCGGACCACGACGCCTATCAGAAAATCTCGGATCTGCGCATCGAAGCGTCGGTGGCTCACACCGTCGAGCAGCACGCGGAGCATGGGAACGAGTTCGCGGTTTTCGTCGTGAACACGCAGCAGGCGACAGCGCCGTTTGATATCGTGCTGAGTTTTCATGCCACGCGCTACGAACACCGCGTGCCACTGGCGACGAATACTTCTTTGGGCGCTACGGCCAGCGGCAAGACAGCCCCAGCCGGTGCTCCGGAATCCCAGCTCATGCTCGCTCACTGGCTGCAGCCAGACCGCCTGGTGCCGACGAACGGCGTAATCGCCCAACTCGCACAGGAGAACACCGCAGGGGCAACGGATACTCTCGATAAAGCGCGCAAGATTTACGAATACGTTGTCTCCACCATGCGCTACGACAAAACCGGCGAAGGCTGGGGCCACGGCGACGCCGTGTGGGCGTGCACCGCGAAGCGCGGCAACTGCACAGATTTTCATTCCTTGTTCATTGGCATGATGCGCGCTTCCGGAATTCCTGCGCGTTTTGAGATCGGTTTCCCGCTACCCGCGGACAAAGCCGCTGGCGATATTCCGGGCTATCACTGCTGGGCGGAATTTTACGTGGAAGGAATCGGCTGGATTCCGGTGGACGCTTCTGAAGCCTGGAAGCACCCCGACAAGCATGAATATTTCTTCGGAGCGCACGATGTGAATCGCATTCAGTTCACCACGGGCCGCGATCTGCGGCTTGACGCGACGCAGAAGGGCGATCCGCTGAACTATTTCATTTATCCCTACGCCGAACTCGACGGCAAGCCGTTCGACAAGCTGCAAAGCCATTTCGCGTTCCGCGACGTGCCCGCCGCGCCGCCGGCGAGCGCTCACGCGCAGGCCATCGGCAACGACTAATCTGCTCGGTTGGCTTCGCGCATCGCGGCGCGCCAGATTTCTTGACATTACAGGGGGCTTGCGATAGTTTCTTTCCAGTCATGAAACTTCGGGCGCACAATCTTCTTCACCATCATCATCATGCCATCCCGTGCCCGCGGTGGTGTGACTAGCTGACCTGAAATTAAGCTGGACTCATCAACCCGCTGGCGCTTAACCCGCCAGCGGGTTTTTTGTTTTTAGGGAGAAAAAAATGGAGCTCGACTTCGAAAAGGAAAACGGCCTGATCCCAGTGATTGTGCAGGACGATTCCAGCGACGAGGTGCTGATGCTGGGATTCATGAATCGCGAAGCGCTGGAACTTACGCGCGCTACAGGATTCGTCACGTTCTACAGCCGCTCGCGCCAGAAATTGTGGACCAAGGGCGAAAGCAGCGGACAAAAACTGCTGCTGCGCGAGCTGCGCGTGGATTGCGACCAGGACGCAGTGCTGGTGCGCGTGAAACTTTCCGGCTCTGCGGTCTGTCACGAAGGCTATCGCAGCTGTTTTTTCCGGCGGCTGGAAAAAGATGGCGAAGCAGCGGTGATCGCCGAACGCGTATTTTCTCCGGCGGAGCTTTATGGCGAGGGGAAGAAATCATGAGCAGCCTGAAGCTGGGCATCCCCAAAGGCAGTCTGCAGGATTCCACGGTGGAACTTTTCGCGCGCGCCGGTTGGCGCATTTCCGTGAATTCCCGCAGCTACTATCCTACGATTGACGATCCCGAAGTCGAATGCATGCTGGTGCGCGCGCAAGAAATGGCGCGCTACGTCGGCAGCGGCGCGCTCGATGCGGGCATCACCGGCAAGGATTGGATCCTCGAGACCAGCGGCGCGGTGGAAGAGATCGCTGAACTGGTGTACGCGAAGACCAGCCTGGGCCGCGTTCGCTGGGTGCTGGCGGTGGCTGAGGATTCTCCGGTGAAAGAGGTGCGCGACCTCGAAGGAAAGGTGATCGCCACCGAAGCCGTGCATCTGACGGAGCAATATTTGCAGCGCCACGGAGTGAGCGCGCGCGTGGAATTTTCCTGGGGCGCGACGGAAGTGAAAGTTCCGCAACTGGCCGACGCCATCGTGGAAGTTACCGAAACCGGGGCTTCCCTGCGTGCCAATCATTTGCGGATCGTGGACACTCTCCTGGAATCCGCGCCGTGGTTTATCGCCCATCGCGCGTCCTGGCGGGACCAATGGAAGCGTGAAAAAATTCAGAACATGGTCTTGCTGCTTGAAGGGGCCATCAAGGCGTATAACCGCGTGGGGTTGATGCTCAACGTGCGCCGCGAAGATCTACCGAACGTGTTGGCAGCGCTGCCCGCTTTGCGGAATCCTACAGTTGCGCAGCTCAGCGATCCGGATTGGGTCGCAATCAACACGATCGTCGAGGAACGCACTGTGCGGCAATTGATTCCGAGACTGAAATCCGCGCGCGCGGAAGGGATTGTTGAGTATCCGCTCAACAAAATTGTGTATTAATGCGCGTGCTCCGGCTTACAAGCGCAATGGAGGAAAAGATCTTGGCGCAGCGGCGCGGCCGTGATCTTGTTGCCGAGCGCGCCGCCGCACGAATTGTGCGTGACGTGCAACGGCGCGGCGATGCGGCGCTGTTTTACTGGACCAAGCGCTTCGACCGGCTCGCGCTGCAACGCAGCAACCTGTGGGTCTCGCGCGATGAATTGAAAAGCGCATCGCGTAGAGTGTCGCTCGCGTTTCTCGAGGCCGTGGATCACGCCGCGTGCAATATTCGCGCCGTGGCGCGCCGCCAGAAACCGCAAGAGTGGACCCTGGAGGTGGAACCGGGTGTGCGCGCGAGCCAGCGAGTACGCCCCATCGAAACTGTGGGCTGCTATCTCCCGGGCGGGAGATTTTCGCTGGTGTCCACGCTCTTGATGACGGCGATCCCCGCGCAGGAAGCTGGCGTGCGCAACATCGTGATTACGAGCCCGCAACCTGGCGACGAACTTCTCGCCGCGGCGGAACGGCTCGGACTGCGTAGAATCGCGCGCGTGGGCGGCGCGCAAGCGATCGCCGCTCTTGCCTATGGAACGCAATTCATTCCGCGCGTGGACAAAATATTTGGACCCGGCAATCGCTACGTCACAGCTGCAAAACGGCTGGTCACCGCCGACTGCGCGATTGATCTGCTCGCGGGACCGACGGAGGCTGTGGTCTTTGCCGCGAGCGGCAATCCCGTCTTCATCGCAGCCGACTTGCTCGCGCAGGCGGAGCACGATCCCGACGCCGTCGCGCTTTTCCTAACCACGTCGCTGAAATTCGGCCGCAGCGTGGTCGTCGAAATCGAGCGGCAGCTCGCGCGGCTTCCGAAATCGAACTTTGCGTGGCGTTCGCTCGCGAAAAACGAGGCCGTGCTTCTGGCGCCGAATCTCGCAGCCGCCGTGCGATTCGTCAATCGCTTCGCGCCCGAGCATCTGAGCCTGCCCGGAGCAGCCAGTCGCCTTGCCGACCGTTTCGATTCGGCGGGAAGTATTTTTTTGGGCGATTGGAGCGCGCAATCTTTCGGCGATTACGCCACCGGCACAAATCACGTGCTGCCCACCGCTGGCGTGGCCCGCGCGCGCGGCGGATTATCTGCTGCCGACTTCGTGAAATGCATCAGCGTGCAGGAAGTCACTCGCGCGGGGCTCGCGCGCCTCGCGCCAGTGGCGAAGCAGTTCGCGAAAGCCGAAGGATTGCTGGCGCACGCGCGCGCCGTGGAGGTGCGCGAATGAAGCCCGTGATTCCAGTACGCAGCGCTGTCGCGCGTATGCGACCCTACCATCCACCCCTCGAAGGCCGCGATGGAAAGCTGCGCCTGGATTTCAACGAAAACACGATCGGTTGCTCGCCGCTGGTGCGCAAAGCGATTCGCAATCTCACTTCCGCCGCGGTCTCGATGTATCCGGAACAGGAAAGCGTGCGCCGTGAGCTGGCTGTATTTTTTGGTGTGCATGCCGGCGAGTTGCTGCTGACCAATGGAACCGACGAAGCGCTGCATCTGATCGTGGATACGTTCGTTGAGCCTGACGACACAGTTCTGCTCGTCGAGCCGACGTTCGCGATGTACCGCTTCTACTCGGAGCTCGCGGGAGCGCGCATCCAGGCGCTGCGCTATGACGACGCAATGCAATTTCCTTTGCACGCGCTGCTGGCTGCATTGCGCAAGAACCCGCGCGTACTTTTCCTCGCCAATCCGAATAATCCCACCGGTGGCGTTCTGCAGCTGGCAGAATTACGGCGCGTTCTGAAAGCCGCGACGAAGGCGCTGATAGTTGTGGACGAAGCTTATTTCGAGTTTTCGGGAATCACAATTCTTCCCTGGATCAGGCGCTACACCAATCTGGTAGTGACGCGCACGTTTTCAAAAGCCGCTGGGCTGGCCGGGCTGCGCCTGGGCTGCATCTTTGCGCACCGTTCCATCGCTGATCATTTCCGAAAAGCGCAATCGCCGTATCCAATGAACGTCGCAGCTCTGTTCGCGGCGCGTGCCACGATCCGCGATCGGCAATTCCTACGCGATACGCTGCGCGAATTTCAGCGCAGCCGCAAAAAACTGGAGCGCGGGCTTGCGAAGCTGGGCATCCAATTCTTCCCCAGCGCGGCAAATTTCGTTCTGCTCTTTCTCGGCGAACGCGCGAAGGAAGTTGTCGCCGCGCTCGCTCGCCAGGGCACGCTGATTCGTGACCGCTCCAGCGATTTCGGCGGCGCCGGCTACGTGCGCATCACTATCGGAACGCTTTCGCAAACGCGCCGCGTGCTGCGGCAATTGAAAGAGATCCTATGAGAAAAGCCGCAGTGCACCGAACGACGAACGAAACCAGCATCAAGCTGAAGCTGAATCTCGATGGCCGCGGGAAGGCGCGCATTGATACTGGCATCCGCTTTTTCGACCACATGCTCGAACAAATCGCGCGGCACGGTGCGCTGGATTTGGATCTGGTGGCGCGCGGCGATCTGGACGTGGACCAACATCACACCGTGGAAGACGTCGGCATCGCACTGGGCGAAGCGGTGAAGGAAGCGCTGGGATCGAAGCGCGGAATCTTGCGCGCGGGCTACTTTCTGATGCCGATGGACGAATCGCTCGCAGCGTGCGCGCTCGATTTTTCCGGGCGCGCGCATTTCGTCTGTAAATGGCGGCCGCTGGCTCGCCGCGTGGGAGATTTTCAAACCGAGTTGCTCGAGGATTTTTTTCAGGCGTTCGCACAGGCGGCTGCGGCCAACGTGCATTTGCGCCACGTGTACGGCCGCTCGTCGCACCATCAGATTGAGGTGATGTTCAAGGCCTTTGCGCGGGCGCTGCGCTTCGCCGTCACGCGAGATCGCCAGCTGCGCCGCATTCTGCCAAGCACAAAGGGACTGCTGTGAAAGTTTCCATCATCGATTACGGCGCAGGAAATTTGCCCTCAGTGGAGCGCGCGCTGCGCAGCCTGGGCGCCGAAACCGAGTGCGTCAGCAGGCCCGAACAAATCACGTCCGGCCGCGTGCTCGTTCTGCCTGGAGTCGGACACTTCTCGGCGTTCATGGTTGGGCTGCGCGAACGCAATTTGACTGCGGCGCTTCAGCAAGCGATTGCTGGCGGCGCGCCAATCCTGGGAATTTGCGTCGGCCTGCAGGCGATGTTTTCATCCAGCGCCGAAGCCCCAGGCGAGCGGGGCCTCGACCTGATCCATGAAAATGTGCAAGCTTTGCCTACAAATGTGAAATCTCCGCACATCGGCTGGAACCAGTTGCGACGGACGCGCGAAAGCGTGCTGCTGCGCGACATTCCAGACGATGCTTATTTTTATTTCGCGCATTCCTACGCCGCGAGTGCGAACGAACCGCACACCGCCGCCGCGTGCGATCACGGTTTCCCTTTCGTCGCCGTGCTGGAACAAGGGAACTTGATGGCGGTGCAGTTTCACCCCGAAAAATCCGGCGAGGCGGGCTGGCGCGTGCTGCGCAATTTCTTGGAGTGGGCGCAATGACGCTCGCTCGTCGCATCATTCCTTGCCTGGACGTGGACGCGGGCCGCGTGGTGAAGGGCGTGGAATTTGCTGGCCTGCGCGATATGGGTGATCCCGAAGAGCTCGCTGCTCGTTATAACAGCGAAGGCGCGGACGAATTGATCCTGCTGGACATCACCGCGTCTCGCGATGGCCGTGCCACGTTCCTTGAAACGGTTCGCCGCGTCGCGCAGCAGCTGAATATTCCGTTCACAGCTGGAGGCGGAATTCGCCGCCTCGAAGATGGAAACGCCGTGCTGCGCGCCGGCGCCGATAAAGTCACCGTGAACACCGCCGCCGTCGAGCGCCCGGAATTGATTTCGGAGCTAGCCGCGCAGTTCGGCTCGCAAGCCGTGGTGCTTTCGCTGGACGTGAAGAAAACCGCTGCAGGCTGGGAGGTCTTCATACGCGGAGGAGCCGAATCCAGCGGACGCGACGCGGCGGAATGGGCGCGCGACGGCGTGGCACGCGGCGCGGGTGAAATTCTGCTGACATCCATTGACCGCGACGGCACCTGCAGCGGATTTGATTGCGGTCTGACGGCAGCGATCGCGGCCCAGGTTTCGGTTCCGGTGATCGCCTCGGGCGGCGCGAAAACGTTCGACGACTTTCTGGCAGTCTTCGGCGAAGGTCAGGCGGACGCGGCGCTGGCCGCTTCGATTTTTCACACGGCGGAACATTCGATTGGCGCGCTGAAAAAATATCTGGCGGGACGCGGCGTTCCGGTGCGCCTCAGCCGATGAGCCTCCGCCGATGATCATTCCCTGCATTGATCTGCAAGGCGGCAAAGCGGTGCAATTGGTTCGCGGCCGGAAGCTTGCGCTTTCGGTTGACGATGTCCTCGGCCTGCTCGATCGCTTTCGCGATTATCCCATTCTGCATGTGATTGACCTGGACGCCGCGATTGGCACCGGTTCCAATGGCCGCTGGATCAAGATCCTGTCTCGCCGCGCAAAAATGAAGATTCGCGTAGGCGGCGGAATTCGCAGCGTGGCTCGCGCAGCGCAAATCCTTTCCTGGGGCGCGGAAAAAATCATTGTGGGCAGCGCCGCTTTTCGCGACGGCGAGATCGCGCACGATTTTTTGCAGAAATTGCGCGCTCGCGTGAGCCGCAAAAACCTGATTCTCGCGCTGGACACCGAACGCGGCCGAATCGTGGTGCGCGGCTGGCGAGAGCGCCTGAAATTGCGCCCCGCAGACGTGATTCCGCAGCTCGAACCCTATTGCTCGGGATTTCTTTGCACGTTCGTGGACAACGAAGGAACGATGAAAGGTACAGACCTCGCGTGGTTCCGAAAGCTGCGGCGAGTCACCGCAAAACCCATCACAGCGGCCGGCGGCATTCGCAGCCTCAAGGAAGTTCGCGCGCTTGAAAAACTGGGCATGCACGCAGCCGTCGGCATGGCCCTTTATTTGGGCAAGCTCTCCGGTTCGTGACCGGCGCTTTCCTTCAGCGTTACTCCGCTCACGCGCAGCGCCATCATCTGCGCACACAAATTCGAAATGCGCGCGGCCGCTTCCTCGGCGTTCAATCCCCTGCTGTGAATATTGGAAATCAGATTGCGATTCGCATCCGAATGCGTGCGGTCCGGCTGATATGCCATGTACGCCGACAAACTTTCCGCGGTGGCGAGGCCCGGCCGTTCGCCGATCAGGAGCAACACAATCTGCGGGCGCAGTAGCTCGCCGATTTCATTCATGATCCCGACACGGCAATGATGAATGATGAAAAGCCGGCCAACGCTCCAGCCTCGCGCCCGCGCGCCCTCCACGAGCAGCGGAAGCAGCTTCGGCGCCTGGGCGCCAATCGCCGGAACGGATAGGCCGTCGCCGATGGCGATTTGCAGATCGCGTTCCGCAGCGCAACGTCGCACAATTTCCGCACGTGCTGCGTCGCTGAATGCGCGGCCGAGCGAGGGATGCTGCAGATACTCGTCTTTCGACGCAGCGCGTGTGCGCACTTCGAAGAGCTTCCATCGTTCCACAAACTCCGCGCCGAACGCGGCTTTCACGTCGAGTTCCGCGCGCACCGCGTCACGCGCAGTGGCATGGTCTTCGCGCAGTTGCAGCTGCGTTTCCGTGCGATAGGCCGGGCCGGCGCGCCCGACCAGAATCCGCGCCGGCGTGCACGCGCGAATCTTTCGCACAAGCTCGGGCCAGTCGGAATTCGCAGCGAGTTTATCGGCAGCGAGTTTGCCGGAATCGTCAGCCATTCAAGCTATTCCTTGCAGCGACGATTCCAGCCCTTGCAGCAATTGTCGCCGCGCCGGCGCATCAAGCCGCACTGGCTCGCCGTCGCGATAAATTCCGGCGTCTTCGAGCCACGCCAGAAATTCCGGAGCTGGTCGCAAACCGAGAAGCTTTCGTACGCCGATGGCGTCGTGGTAGCTGGTGGATTGATAGTTGAGCATCACGTCGTCGCTGCACGGAACACCCATGAAGTAATTGCATCCCGCCGCGCCGAGCAACAGCAGCAAATTGTCCGCGGAATTCTGATCGGCCTCCGCATGATTCGTGTAGCAAACATCGCAGCCCATCGGCAGCCCCAACAGCTTGCCCATGAAATGGTCTTCCAGGCCGGCGCGAATAATTTGCCGCTCGTCGTAAAGATATTCCGGGCCGATGAATCCCACGACGCTGTTGACTAGAAACGGGTCGAATACACGTGCCACTCCATACGCGCGAGCTTCTAAAGTGAGCTGGTCCACCCCGCAATGCGCTTCGGCCGAAAGCGCGCTGCCCTGCCCGGTCTCAAAATACATCACGTTCGTCCCTTTCCAGGGGACATCCGTGCGCTGCGCGTGATGTTCGAGCACCTGCTCGCGGCCTTCGCGCAGCATCGCGAGCGTGATGCCAAAACTTTTATTGGCCGCTTCCGTGCCGCTAATCGATTGAAACAGCAGATCCGCCGGGGCGCCTTGGCCGAGCGCGGCGAGTTGCGTTGAGATGTGCGCGAGGCAACAGGTTTGCGTCGGGGCTTTGCATGCCGACACGAGGCGATCGAGCGCGTGCAGAATCGCGCCGACCGTTTCCACCGAATCCGCAGCGGGATTCACGCCGATCACCGCGTCGCCGCATCCATATAGTAAGCCTTCAAACGCGGCGAGTAAGATGCCGCCAATATCGTCCACCGGGTGATTGGGCTGCACTCGGATTCCCAGCACGCCGCGTTCGCCCATGGTGTTGCGGCAACGCGTGATGTTGCGAATCCGGGCCGCGGCCAGCACCAGGTCTTTGTTGCTCATAATTTTCGCCACCGCGGCGGCGATTTCGGGAATGATGGCGCGCTGAAATGTCCAAAGTTCACTTTCGCTGGTGGCGTCGTCGAGAAGCCGCTCGCGAAATTCGCCGACGGTCATACTTTTCAGGGATTTGAAGGTAGCTTGATCGTAGGATTCCAGAATCAGACGGCTGACGTCGTCCTGATCCGGATCAATCAGCGGATTCCGTACAATCTCATCGAGCGATAAATCCGCGAGCTGGCGTTTCGCAGCGACCCGCTCGCGCTCGGATCCAGCGGCGATTCCGGCCAATTGGTCGCCAGACTTCACTTCATTCGCCTTGGCGAAAAGCTCACGGAGATCGGAAAACGCGAAGCGTTCGGGCATAGAGGCACATCAAAACAATGATGGTGCGAGTTTCACCTGAAAATTAACATCAATCCGCGGGCAAAGGAAGGCGATCCGGCCTAGCCATCGCGCGCGCAAATGCACGAATGTCGTAGGCTTGTCACGCTGTTGCGAACCGGGCTATAAATGAATTTCACGCAGAAGCGGCGGTAAACCGCGGACCTACAGGAAACCGGATGGTCTCGAACAAGATAATCTTCTGGGAAGTTGATGCGCAGGAAGACTTCATGAAGCCGGGCGGAAAACTCTACGTGCCAGGCGCGGAAAAGCTGCTGCCGAATATTCGGCGGCTCACTGATGCTGCGCGCCAAGGCCGCGTCTTTCTGGTTTCGCACGGCTGCATCCACACACCAGACGACCCGGAATTCGGGCAGTTCCCGCCGCATTGTATCCGCGACACATGGGGCGCGAAACTTGTGCCCGAGGCGCTGGCCGAAAAATTCGTCGTCGTCCCGAACGAAGCCGCCGCGAAGCTGCCGGCCGATCTCTCGCAATTCCAGCAGATCGTGCTGGAAAAGCAGACGCTGGATATTTTCGAGAGCCGCCACGCGGAAGCGCTGCTGGGACGGCTGCCGCGCGACGCCGAATTTATTGTTTTTGGAGTGGTAACGGAATATTGCGTGCGCTTCGCGGCGAAGGGCTTGCTGGAACGCGGCCGGCGCGTGGCCGTGGTTAGCGATGCAATCGAAACGCTGAACAAAGCTGAAGCGAGCCGCACGATGGCGGAGCTAACAGCGCTGGGTGCAGAAACAATCACGGCGGACGAAGCGCTCCGCCGGCTCGAAACCGCCGCAGAAACCAAACCGCGCGGACTGCCCAGCTCGTAAAAGCGAATGCGCGCGCATTCGCCGCGCGACGAACCAGAGCCGCCGCAGCGCCGCCCTTCCGAGCCAGTTTTTTGCAGAATTTACGACAGGGCGTTTTTCAGCCGCTTGGTGGTTTTCTGCAGGCGCTTCTTCAGTCCGTCCACTTCCTTGGAAAGCGCCTCGAGTTCTTTCTTTGCCAGCACACCGGCTTTGGCAACTTTGTGCGCGGTGCGATCAGCCTTGCCGATTGCGCCGCCGATGCTTTCGGCAACTTTCGTGAGCCTGCTCTTCGCCATTTTTTCCTCCGATTGAAAGCGTGGTAATCGTATACGCCGCCCAAGTCATCGTCAATACAGGATCACCGCAGTGACGCGATTGGTAACGTCAACCGCACCTCGCGAAATTTGCCAGCGCCTAGCATCGCACTGCGCGCGGCACGGCATTTTCAGATATTGGCGAGATCTTGGGCCTATTTTCAATTCGGCAAGCGAAAAACGAAGGTGACGTCTTCCTGCATCTCCACCGCTTTTCCGTTCAACAAGGTGGGGCGGTAGCGCCACTCGCGCACCGCAAGCATCGCGGCCTGCGCCAAAGTTTCGGGTCCGCTGATAGTCCGGAAACTCTGAACTTCGCCGTTCGCCGCAACCAGTACGTGCAATTTCACGGTGCCTTCCAAACGCGCCTGGCGCGCATCGGGCGGATAAACAGGCTCAACCAAATTGATGAGTTCGCCGATCTGCAGATTGCGCGCGTGCTGCACGGACTGCGCCTCGTCAGCAGGGATGGGAACTATGCCGGTTGCGCGAATCGCGACCGAACCAGAAGCGCTGATCGGCGTTTCCGGCAAACTCAGCATCAGCGGCGCGCCCGGCTTGGCAGCGGCTGCCGCGTCGTTCGACGGCGCGCTCTGCGCTGGTTTCTGATTCGGCGGATTTGTAGCAGGCGGCGCAGCCACCGCAGAGCCATTCCGCGCTGTGGCCACGTTCACTTGTGTCTGCTGCGCGGCGCTCGCGTCGCCATGATTCGCAGCGGCCGCGGCTGGAATTGTCCAATGGTGATTCTCCAAATCCACAATCTCGATTTGCAGCGCCTTGGATGGCGCGGTCAGAGCGGTCGCGGCGAGGGCATTCGCCGGAGAATTTCCCGCTGGATTTCCCGACGATGGCGCAGGCGCGCTCTTGGGTTGCACTACATCGTCCACCTCGCCCATCACGCCGTTCAATGCCCCTCGGCGCACAGCCATCCCGGCGATGAATGAAATCGTCGCGAGCAACAATACCAGCACCGCAAGAAACCATCCGCTTTGCAGCTGCACGCGAAAACTCTTCCAACCATCATCCGCAGCAGCAGGTTCGGCGGAGACGCGCGGTTGCGGGAATAACGACGAGGAGGCATCGCCGGTGGAATAGCGCGCTGGGGCGGGCGGCGCGACGGCCACAGCAAAAGCCGGCGCTCCGTGCCCGCCGCTGATCGGAGTGTACGGTGAACTCGGGATTTGCGGTTTCTTCTCGAAAGGCAGAACCGGCGGCGCCATCGTTCGCGCGCGGTCTTCTTCCTTGCCAGTCGGGGCTGCCGGAACAACGGGTGCTTTCGTCGCACGAGACGGCGCCTGCATCGCGGCGGCAGCGCCTTCGGTCGAATCTTCGGCCGCTTCCTTAGGCTCGACCGCAGCCTCGTGCGCCGATTCATCTGCAGATTCTTCGGCGAACTCGACCACCTCGTCGTCGCCTTCAAACGGCTCCTCGGTTTCACGGAATCCTGCTACGACTTCACTCACGAACTCCTCGGCCTCGGCAACCCGCTCTCCCCGATCCGAGAAATCCTCTGCGCTTACGACTGTTTCAGGGCGAGACTGCGCAGATCGCACAACGGGCGCCTCCACCTCCTGTTCGCTTTCCTCGGGAGCAGCGCCCGGCGAATCCTCGCGCGCCATCCACGAACGAATCCGCTGCAGTGCATCCTCCGACAGGTCCACGAATCGCAAGCCCGCCTCTTTTCGCGATTCGCCCACCCACACGATTTCGCCGCTCACCTCCAGCCGTTTGCGCGAACGCGGAATCTCAATCCGCATCGCCAGCGGGCTCTCGCCGGGATCCAGCGCCTCGGCAGCCTGCACCGCAACGCCGCCTTCACTGATATTAAGCACGATCCCGCCGTTGGATTCGCCCAGGTGCACATACGCAAGCGAACGGATGCGCTGGCGCGGATGCGCTCGCCGGTCGCTCGCCGGAATGGAAACGGGATTCGAGTCCGAATTCTGTTCTGGTTCGTCAGTCATGCATCGCGCTTGTTGCGACAGCTCTGCCCGCAACAACCCTCAGTTCGCGTTCCTAATTCAGCCCCGCCGCGCTGGTGGGCGCCTGCAATTCCTGCCACCCGCCGGGAAGCTCAATCTGGAAATGCGTGGTTGTATCGAACATTACAAATCCGCTCAGGTTCGCCACTTCGTCGGCCACCAGCTGCTGGAATTTCACTTGGTTCACGGGACCGATCTGTGTTGCGGGCAGGCCGCTGGGCCAATTGAAAGGCCGCGTAACTTGCAGCGCGATGCGAGTGCGATTCCGCGCCGGCAGGAACACTGAATTGTTCAATTCGATCGGCTCTTGCGAGCTCAAGCTTCCGTTGGATTTCAGCCGGGTCATCACCACCGTGCCGGCACCTTTGGTGAAGTGGTAATCGGCATCGGTGTTGTTATCGAGGTCGTAGAAAAACTCGAGCGTCGCATGCGTTGCGTCCGCTTCCTGCACTTGCGCTCCCGCAAACGTGCTCTGAATCGCGCTGGAATTCCACGGCGAAGGCTGCGGCCGTTGCGCCGCATGCTCTTGCCGAGGAAATCTTGGCAGGCCGAACAGAATCACGATTACCAGGATCGCCACAAGCAGCGCGAAAATCAGCAGGTTTCTCATCGCCCTCTTCGCGTCGAATTTACCACATCGCGCAGACTTCGGCGCAAAAGCGTGTCAAAAATGCAAGGTGCGCAAGCGTACGCTGCGTCCGACGCCTGGGGTCACTCCGAGAGGTATTTCACAAAAACAACTTCGTTTTGCTTTTCGTTGTAGACCAGCTCATCCACATTGGCCTGCGTCATCAGCAGGCCGAATCCGCCGGGCCGCAGTCCTTTGCTTTGGCGAACCTGGTCGTGCGCGGTAGGCTCATCCGGTGCGTGCGAAATCGCCGCGTGGTCGAGGCCGGCAAACTTGAATCCCTGGCCTGGATCCGCGATGCGATATAACAACATGCGCCGCGCGCGCAGATACGAAATGCGCACTTTACGATTGGGGTCGAGCTTGCCGCCCCATTCCACTGCGTTCAGCAGCAGTTCGTGAAACGCCTGCCCCACCGAGCGGCGCACGTCCTCGGAAAGGCCGCTCTTCAGATGCGCCATGAAGGCTTCAATCCGCTCCGCTTCGTCCAGCGAGCACGGAACGGAAAGCTCCACCCAATTGGGACTCGCGGAAATCACTTCAATCGTCCCCTGCCCGGGTTTCTTCGAAAGCGTTTCCTTCACGAGAACCAGCAACGCATGCGGATCAATCGGCTTGGCAACGTAGGTGTACGCCTCTTCGCGAATCGCGCTGAGCAACGTCTGCGGCGTGTCGTCGGAAGTCATCACGATAATTTTGGGCCGCTTTTTCGCTTTGCGGAATTTTGCAAGTACTTCCAGGCCGTTCATTTTCGGCATCCAGATGTCGAGCAAGACCAGGTCGAACTTCCCCGTCTTCAATTTTTTCAGGGTTTCCGCGCCGTCAACTGCAGCCACCACGGTGTACTTCTGGGCGCGAAGCGTTTCGGTCAGCAGCAGGCGGGTAGTGCGGTCATCATCAGCGACTAGAATGCGCGTCATCGTTTCCTCCCCGGTGCATGATGCGAGCGGCCCGTCCGCCGCAGAGGTCTTTTTTGCGCGCCGATGGCGTGCAGCGCTGGCAGCAACAGCGCGATCTCGTCTTCCAGCGTTGCGTACAGCTCCCAGGCGCCGTCGAGTTTACCCTGTCGCGCGATTTTTTCCATCTCTCGAATGGTGTCCAGCGCCGCCGTGGGACCGAAGTTCCCCACCGAGCCTTTCAGCGCGTGCGCTCCATCCGCCAGCAGGTTGGCGTCGTTCGCCGCCAGCGCGCTGCGAATCCGCGCCATCATTCGCGGGCAATCGTCGCGAAACGTTTTCACGATGCTGCGCAGCAGCTTTCGATTCCCGCTGAACCATTCCAGCAGCGCCTTCGTATCCAACGCGCGCTTGCTCCCGTCCCTTGCATCCGCGCTCCCCTGGTGTTCGTCGCCGCCCGTCTCGCTTTGCGCTACTTGTTGCGAAATTCCTTCCACCGTCTGCAGGAACGATTTGGGATCGATCGGTTTCGCAAGGTATCCATCCATTCCCGCTGCGATGCAGCGTTCGCGGTCGCCCTGCATGGCGTGCGCGGTCATCGCCACGATCGGCAAATGACCGCCCGAGGATTTTTCCTTTTCGCGGATTAATTGCGTGGCTTCGAGGCCGCCCATTTCCGGCATCTGCACATCCATCAACACGAGATCGAACTTGTGCCGCTCGATCGCCGTCAGCGCCTGCCGCCCATTTTCCGCGACGATCACGGAATGTCCGCGCCGCTCGAGCATCTGCACGGCCACTTCTTGATTCACTGGATTGTCCTCAGCCAACAGCACGCGCAATGGCTCTCGGGCGGCACGCGCACGCGCACGCGCTGCGGATGGCCGTACCTTCTGCTGCCCCGGCACATGCAAGACGCTGATGATCGCGTCCCACAATTCCGATTGCTTCACGGGTTTGCTCAGCGCCGCCGCTACCCCCACGGCTTTGGCGCGCGCTACGTCCTCGCTGCGCCCCGCCGACGTGAGCAGGATTACTTTCGCTCCATGCAATTGCGGATCCTGCTTCACGCGAGCCGCCACTTCGAATCCGTCCATGTCCGGCATGTGCCCGTCGAGCAGCACCAGCCGAAATGGCGTCCCATTCTTATGCGCGCGCCGCAGCACTTCCATCGCGGCGGGCCCGTTCGGCGCGGCCACGGGCTTCATGCGCCAATTCGCGATCATCTCCTCCAGGATTTTCCGGTTTGTCGAATTGTCGTCCACCACCAACACCGGCAAGTCGCGCAGCTTCACTGGCTCGGATTCGGGCGATCTTTTCGCGGAGGCCGTGGGACGCCCGAAGTGAGCCGTGAAGTGAAACGTGCTGCCCCGGCCCTCTTCGCTTTCCACCCACATCACTCCGTTCATCAATTCGCAAAGTTGCGCGGAAATGGCCAGGCCCAGCCCGGTGCCGCCATACTTGCGCGTGGTGGACGAATCAGCCTGCGCAAAGGCCTCGAAAATATGCTGCTGCTTTTCGATGGGAATTCCGATCCCCGTGTCGCTCACCGAAAAATGCAGCAGAACGTCCGGCTCTCCGTGCGCTTCTGTGTTCACCCGCACCACCACTTCCCCATGCTCGGTAAACTTGATCGCGTTTCCCACCAGGTTCACCACGATCCGCCGCAGCCGGTCCGGATCGCCGATCAAGGCGTCCGGCACGTCCGGCGCAAAATGCGAGGCCAGCTCGATTTCCTTCTCCTGCGCGCGCGCCGCCAGCGATTTCAGCGTCTCCTCGATCGTTTCGCGCAGCGCAAACTCCACGTGCTCCAGTTTTTCTTTGCCCGCTTCGGCTTTCGAAAAATCCAGAATGTCGTTGATCAAATTCAGCAGCGACGCCGCCGAGCTTTTCACCGTGCCCAGAAATTCGCGCTGCTCGACGGACATTTTCGTCTCCAGCGCGAGCTCCGTCATGCCGATGATGGCGTTCATGGGCGTGCGAATTTCGTGGCTCATGTTCGCCAGAAACTCGCTCTTCGCGCGCGTCGCTTCTTCGGCTTTCTGCTTCGCCGCTTCCAGCTCTTTCACCAGCTGCGCCAGACGCCGCGCATCCGCTTGCTGAGCGTTGCGCGCTGCTTCCAGAAAGTCGGCGTACATCTTCAGCTCCATCTCCGCCCGCCGCCTCTCGATGAACTGCCCGATCTGGCTGCCGATAGAATCGAACATTTCCATCAGGTCGGGTTCAAGCTTGCGCGATTGCTGCGTGAAAAATTCGATCACACCCGCCACGTGCTCGCCCAACCGTATCGGGAAGGCGAACGCGGACTGCAGCCCATCCATGATCGCAAAGGGCGCCCGCGGAAAATTTTCTCCACTCCGCACCTCGGGAATCCATGCTGGCTGGCGCGATTCCCACACCCGTCCGGGAAGGCCCACTCCGCTCTCGAAAGTGTGTTCTCGCGTGGCTTTCACGAACGCCGGAAAATCGCGGCCCGGAACGTGCCACAGATCCATGCAACGCAATACGTGCTGCATCTCGTCCACCCGCCACAGCACTCCCAGATCCCAGCTCAACCCTTCGCAGATGGACATCAACAGGAACGGCACCGCCGCATCAAGAGATTCAGCTTCGGCCAGCACGCGCGTGACGGCATAGCCGGTGGAGAGTCTGCGTTCAGCTTCCTTGCGCTGAGTAATGTCCCGCGCGACTGCAAAGATCAATTTCTGCTCAGGGATGGGCGTCGCGTTCCAGAGCAGCCAGCGGTAGGTCCCGTCGGCGCAGCGATAACGGTTTTCGAAAGAGAGCGTTTGTTCGCCCTCGTCAAGCTTTTCCGCTTCGGTTGCCGTTCGCTCGCGATCGTCCGGATGGACGAATTCATCGTATGGTCTGGAGATCAGCTCCGAGGTGGAGATGCCCAGAGTCTTTTCCCAGGCCGGATTGATGCGCTTGAAATATCCGTCGAAGCCCGCGATGCACAGCATGTCCAGAGAAACCATAAAAAGCTGGTCGAGCTCTTCTTCCGTCATGCGGCGCTCGCGGATGGCCCGCGACAGGTCAGCCACGCTGCGGCGCAACTCCATCTGCGTCACCACCAGGCGGCTGAGCGCCTTCAATGCATCCCTCTGCTCCGGCGATAAATTCCGCGGGACGCGGTCAATCACGCACAGCGTCCCCAGCGCGTAGCCTTCCTGTGAAATCAATGGCGCGCCCGCGTAAAAACGAACGTTGGGATCGTCTGTAACCAGAGGGTTCGTGCGAAATCGCTCATCTTCCAGCGCGTCCGGCACCACCATCACGTCTGGCTGCAGGATCGCGTGCGCACAGAACGCTACGTCGCGCGAAGTTTCCGTTTGCTCGATGCCGATTCTTGATTTGAACCACTGCCGGTGGGAGTCCACCAGACTGACCAGGGCAATCGGCGTGCCGCAGATCATCGCTGCGAGGCGCGAGAGATCGTCGAATTCCTGCTCCGGAAATGTATCCAGAATGGCGTAACGCCGCAGCGCTTCCAGTCGTTCCGATTCGTTCTCAGGTGGCGGCGCTTTCATGGCAGGCGGGAACGAACCCGACTGCGCGCCATCTTATGGCCGCGCTCAGTTCAAGTCAACGCCAGCGCGGGACTTGTCGCCGCAAAATGAGAATGCCCGCCAGCGCGGGACTGGGAAGGCCGCGTCGGCAACGCGCTTTTATAATTGACGGTCCGAAAGATAGCAGGGCGACGCCAGCGTGGAGATGTGCTCATTACCCTGCACTTGCAACGCCCATTCCAGCAAACGTCCGCGCTGATTATGCAGAAAATATTCGAACCACTCGCTTTCGACAAGCTGGGGAATCACCACCACAATCCGCCGCTGCGGATTTTCCTTCGATAATTTCAACACATACTGCACTACCGGCACGATTACAAAGCGATACGGCGACGGAAGCAGCGCCAGCGTGGGCACCGGCTGTCCCGCTGCCTGAAATGGCGCCTCGATGTAACGCGGCCACACGTCGCGCAGCATTTCGCCGCTGTCAGAGGATTCCACGTGCACCGCAATAATTTCCGAGGAGATTCGGGATGCGAACTCCAGCGCCTGCTTGGTGACGCTGCTCCAGCGGTCCATCGGGACCACGGTGATCGGCGGCGACTTGAGATTGGCCGGCTCAGCGGGCGAGCAGGTCCAGGTGGCCAGCGTGACGGCGTGATAGTGCCTGCGCACTACGCGAAAGAAGAAAATCAAAAAAGGAATAAAAATCACGGTGATCCACGCGCCGCTGGTAAATTTCGCGACCAGCACCACCAGCACGGTAATCCCAGTGACCGTCGCTCCCAGACCATTGATAAAAACGTTTCGCACCCAATGTGCGCCGCGCTTTTTGGTCCAATGCCTCACCATCCCCGCTTGCGAAAGCGTGAACGCCAGAAACGCGCCCACTGCGTAGAGCGGAATCAGCCGGTCGGTCACTCCGCCAAAAACAATCAGCAAGAAACCAGTCGCCACCGCGAGCACGGTAATCCCGTAGGTGTACACCAACCGGCGCCCGCGGTAGGCAAACACGTGCGGCAAATAGTTGTTCTGCGCGATGGCACGGCACAGCCGCGGAAAATCCGCAAACGCCGTATTGGCCGAAAGCGAAAGCACCAGCAGGATCGAGGCAATTGTCACGTAATAGAAGGCGCCCTTGCCGAACACCGCCAGCAGCAGCATCGCCAGGATGCTCTGATAACCGGGCTGGCCGGGATCGGTGGCGGCGATACCGTAGCTCTTCACTAGATAGGAAATTCCTGCGAGCAAAACGGCCAGAATAAAAATGATTACGGTCAAAGTGCGCTGCGCGTTCTTCTGGCCTGGTTCGCGAAAAGCTTTCACGCCGTTGCTCACCGCCTCAACGCCGGTCAGCGCCGTGCAGCCGCTCGCAAACACTTTCAGCAGCAGCCAGAAACTCACGATCTCGGTCGCAGGCGACGGCACCGGCAATGGCGACACTGGCGCCGGATGTCCGCCGCTCAGCACCACTCGAATCACTCCGCCGGCAATCAGGATCAGCAGCGTGCCCACAAAAAGGTAAGTCGGAATCATGAAGGCGGCTCCGGTGTCATGCACGCCGCGCAAATTCAAAACCATGATCAGCACAAGTATTCCCACGCAGAGCAACACCGTATGCGGCTGCAACGACGGCACCGCGGAGACCAGCGCGCCAACCCCAGCGGAGATTCCCACCGCCGCGGTCAGAATGTAGTCGGTGAGCAGCGCCGCTGCCGCGAGCAGACTGGCGTTGGCGCCCAAATTAAATCGCGCCACCGTGTACGACCCGCCGCCCGATGGATACGCCGCGATTGTCTGCAGGTAGGAAACATAAACAATGATCAGCAGCGTGATGATCGCCAAACTGACCGGCAAGATGTAGCGCACGCCCAGAAGACCCAGCGGAATCAGCAGGCTCAAAGCCGCTTCCGGCCCGTATGCCGCCGAACTCAATCCATCCAAACCGAAAATGGAAACGCCCGCCGCCGGACCAATCTGCTCCGCGCGTTCTTCCGAAGTTCTCAGCGGTTTGCCAACAATCAAATCAATGATGTTCATTTGTAGCCAACCCCGGGAGATTTAAGAGGCTTCCATTTGCAACAACCCGGCCGTTAAAGTCAACCACTGCGTGGCTGTACTGGCAGCACGCCGCCGGCCTTGCTAGACTCGCAGGCGTTTCTGGTTCGCTTGGCACGTAAAGGAGGCGCGCTGATGCATGGCAGGTTTGCTACGGCAGTCTTGATTCTTCTCATTCTGATTGTGGCGTTGCGCACCACGCGCGCACATCGTAAACCTCGCAGCGCCGCGCCATATCCCTGGTATCAACACGCCGTTTTCTACGAAATCTATCCGCGCAGCTTCATGGATAGTAACGGGGACGGCATCGGCGATCTGAACGGCATCGCATCCAAGCTCGATTACCTGAAGGCCCTCGGTGTAGATGCGATCTGGATCGCGCCGTGCTTCCCATCGCCGCAAGTGGATTTCGGTTACGACGTCTCCGATTACGAAAATATCGACCCGATGTATGGCACGCTCGCCGATTTCGACCGCCTGCAAAAGTTAGGTGAAGAGCGCGGCATCAAGATTATTCTCGATTTCGTCGTGAACCACACGTCCGATCAGCATCCCTGGTTCATCGATTCGCGTTCCTCGCGCACCGCGCCGAAACGCGATTGGTACATCTGGCGCGACGGCAAGGGTGATGGCCCGCCCAACAATTGGATCTCGAATTTCGGCGGCTCGGCGTGGCAGTGGGACAGCACGACCAAGCAGTATTACTACCATTATTTCTACGTGCAGCAACCAGACCTGAACTGGCGCAATCCCGCGGTCGTTGACGCCATGTATGGCACGACGGAGTGGTGGTACAAACGCGGCGTCGCCGGCTTCCGGCTCGACGCGGTGGATTCGCTGTACGAAGATCCCACGCTACGAGACAATCCCGTGCTGCCCGGCACGAACGAATTCGGCGATCCCAAGGTTGAGAACAAATACACCCAGGCGTTGCCCGAAGTGCACACCGCGCTGCAAGGCCTGCGCACCGTCGCCAATAAGTACAATGCGGTATTGATCGGCGAGACCTGGACGGACAACGTCGCGCAGTTGAAACCTTATTACGGCGCCGCGAACGACGAGTTGCAGATGCCCATGGATCTGCTGCTCACAAAATTGAACTTTTCCGCGCCGGTTTTCCGCGAGCACATTGACGCCGTCGAAGCAACGGGCGAGTGGCCCGTCTTTGTCATCGGCAATCACGACATCGTACGTTCCTGGAACCGTTACGGCGACGGCCAGCACAACGATCAAATCGCCAAAGACATGGCCGCGATGTTTCTGACGCTGCGCGGCACGCCGATCATGTATTACGGCGAAGAAATCGGCATGGAGAACAACGATCCTACGCGTCGCGAAGACGTGAAGGATCCCATCGGCCGCCTGGGCTGGCCGAAAGAAAAAGGCCGTGACGGCGAGCGCACACCCATGCAATGGAGCAGCGAACCGAATGCCGGATTTAGCACCGGCACGCCATGGAATGCGATTCCGGAGACCTACAAGACCTACAACGTGGCGGACGAGCTAAAGGACCCGAACTCGATTCTGAACTGGTACAAGCAGCTGCTCGCGCTGCGCCGCTCTAACCCGGCGCTACTCAATGGCGACTACATCGAATTGAATGAAAAGGATCCGGACGTGTTGGCGTATCTGAGGAAGACCGCAACCGACGCGGTGATCGTCGTCATCAACATGTCCGCTGCACGGCAAAGAGTGAACTTCAAGCTTTCGAAGCAGCGCCTGAGCGTAAAGTCGGCGACAACGTTGCTCACTACGCAGCCGTCGCTCCAAAATAATTCGTCCGTCGCGCAGCTCTCACTCGAGCCGTTCGCCGTGTACATCGCATCGCTCAAGAAATAGACTGCTCTTGCAGGCGGATCGACCGGGGGCTGACACCGACCGATCGCCATGCTCGGTGTACAATCCTCACGTCGTGCATTTCCAGAACAAAAAGCCTAGCCGCTCCTCCCGCATCCATAATTTCTTGAGAATATCTCTACCACTGGTCGTGCTTCTGTCCCTCGCCTCTTCTTGGGCCGCATCCCCACAGGAAAATCAAATCACGCCGGAACCGCCAGCAGCAGCGCAAGCATTAGTCGCGACACCCACGTTTTATCGCGATGTCCTGCCCATCCTGCAGCAGCATTGCCAAAGCTGCCACCGCGCCGGCGAAATCGGCCCGATGCAACTGATGTCCTACGCGCAAACGCGCCCCTTCGCGCGCGCCATTGCCGATTCCGCCGCCAAACGAGAAATGCCGCCCTGGTTCGCCGATCCCGCCATCGGCCATTTCTCGAATGATCCGTCACTCACACAACAGGAAATAGACACGCTGGTTTCCTGGGCGAACGCGCAAGCCCCCGCGGGCGATCCGCACTCGGCGCCTCCGCCGCGGCAGTGGCCGGAAGGTTGGACGATTCCGCAGCCCGACGCAGTCGTGCGCATGCCCAAACCCGTCTCGCTTCCCGCACACGGCGATATCGACTACACGTACGAAATCGTTCCCACCCACTTTACGCAAGACAAATGGATCCAGATGTCCGAAATTCAGCCGTCCAGCCGCGCGAATGTGCATCACGCGGTCGTCTACGTCCGCCCGCCCAATTCCAATTGGCTGCGCCACGCGCCTGTCGGCGTTCCCTTCACCGGCGCGGACATGACGGACCAGCAAGATCGCGAGGACACGCGCTTCACGCAAGCCGACATCCTGCTCGTGTACGCGCCGGGAAGTTCACCGGACAATTGGCCCGAGGGCATGGCGAAATTCGTTCCCGCCGGCTCCGACCTCGTATTTCAAATGCACTACATGGCGCACGGGCACGCCACCACGGACCAATCCAGCATCGGCATCATCTTCGCCGATCATCCGCCGAAGCAGCGCGTGCTGACGTTGCAACTGACCAACGACCGCTTCGTGATCCCTCCGGGCGTGGACGACTACCGCGTGGAAGTGCACGGCTCGCTGCCGAACGAAGCAGTCCTGCTCAGCTTTTTCCCCCACATGCACCTGCGAGGAAAACGTTTCGAATACAATATTTTGCGCGGTGGCAAAACCGCCGAACCGCTGCTGCGCGTAAACTATAATTTCTACTGGCAACTGAGCTATCGGCTCGCCGAACCGCTCAAGCTGCCCGCCGGCACCGTGCTGCAAGCCGTCGCCTGGTACGACAACTCCAAAAATAATCCGCACAATCCCGATCCGGCCGCCGCCGTTCGCTGGGGAGATCAGACCTACGATGAAATGATGGTCGGCTTCTTCGATGTTGCCGTGCGCGCCGATCTGGACAAGCCCCACTACTTCAACCGCGCGAGCAATCCAACCCGGCCGCAGCGCTGACGCAGCAAACACATCGTGCCCGCCACCGCGCCCGCTGCTGCAATCGCGGCGGAAATTTCGGTGGTGAGTCAGTTTCCGAGAACGCCGTTGATCACGACTCGGCGCGGAACCGTTGCTTTGTTCTGCCATGAATACCCACCGCGAAGGAGAGCACTCCTTCAAAACGGTTGTCACTTCCGCGAAGTCTGTTCTAGTCGCGTTGGTGCAACTCTCCGCTGGATTTCCAATAGCCGTTCAGCAGCCCCCACTCGTAGCGATTCTGTTTCCAGCCCATATCCTGCGTCTCTTCCCACCACTTATGTTCTGATACAGCAGTCATGGCGGGCCCGGAGTAGTCCTGGTTCAGCCAATACGGCTTAAGCAGGCGACCACGGCTATTTAACGAATTGATTCCGGCGGTATGGTGGCACATGAAGCATGACTCAAGGATCGGAGGGTACTTATCAAGCGGCACGGATTTCTTTGGGGCGTCCTCGTCCGGCCCAGGAAAGTTGAAAATAAAAAATTCCTTTTCGTCTTTTCCCGTCGCTTTCAGTCCACCCGCCCGGCCGGCGAACAACAACGGCCGGCTCAGCGTGATCTGGAAGAAGTCCTGGCCGCTCCTCGCTATTAAGCCGGCAACACCAGATTCTGTGCGCTCATCCATCGCGGCTGGCGCAATGCTGCGATACACCCGCAACTGCACGCTCTCTGTGATGGGCGTGCCTTGAAGGTTTCCATGATTGTCGAACAGCATCATCTGGCGAAGCAGCGCAACCTGTGTACCGGCCGGGAACTGCGGCAAATGCGGATTCTCCATGGTTTGATCGTATGCTGAGTCGCCTCCGTCAGTGCGCGCAATCCAAGGCTCTGGAAAGTCCCAAAGAGTCCGAAGATAATCGTAAGTCGCTTTGCGCCCTCCCGGAAGCCGCACGAAAACCAAAAAACTGGACCGCGAAAAAGTAGAAACATGTCCAACAGCCACCGGCTCGGTCGAGGGTCCCTGCCCGGAAATCGCTACCCAGGGTCCAAGCGGATCGAGCAAGTCAGGAGGCAGAAACGCCCGGTCGCGGTGCGCGGGATCGTATTGCTTGGCAAACTGTGCCGAAGCCACGGCCTGCCCATAATTTTCGGGCAGCGCGCGAATTTCCTCCGGAGTCAAGGCCAGCCGGCGCAGCACTTCCGCAAGCCGGGTCTGCAACTCGATTTTTTCTTTTCCGTAAGCCGGCTCGCCGGGCCGCTCCGGCTCTCTCGCGACCGTCCAATCGAACACGGCCCACAAATCGCGCTGCAAGATCGCCCGTTTCACGGGATCGCGAATCAGCCGTTCGCCGTGAGTTTGCAAGAACTCGTCGAGAACCCGCAAGACGCGTTCGTGGGAAGGTTTTGACAAGAGGTACTGGGTGCTGTCCCAAAGCGGGGGATCGAGCGCGTCCTGAACCAGCTCGGTGCCCGGGACATCCTCACGAATGAAGAGCACGGAGTGGAGCCGATTCCAGAGATGGCTGGGATTTGGATCGTAGATGGCGGCGGCATTTGCGGCGCCCGAGAGCTGTGAACCCCAACACGAGTCTTCCGCGAGCCCCACGGGAAGAATGACGAGTAGAAGCGCTCCGATAAATAGCCGCACTTCCGCCTCCCGTTGCAGCGCTAATACGGCATTGAACAACAAAACCTAGCGGTTGAAAAGTGTTCGCTGTATCCAGAATGGCTCTATGTGAATCGCAGTCGCGTTATCGGAAACGGGCCCACCTCCGAAATTTCTTCGACGTTGACATCCCGCTAGGTACGGCGGAATATTGTTGTTGGAACCGCCCGGTAGCCCAGCGACGTCAACGAAACCTAACTTCCCCATCGCGCATCTTATTACACAGGAGGGCTCAAGTCATGAAGCCCAAGACGAGCCTCACGAGCATGAACGCCTTCAAAAGTTCAACAACCGTTTCTTATCTGTTTTCGCTCTCCGCCCGGCAAATTCTCGCCTGCGCGCTGGCATTTTCTCTCTTGCTTCCCGTGTTGCCGCAAACGGTGTCCGCCGCTCAGGACGATGCGCAAGCGCAGGCACAAACCTCGCAAGCGCCGCCTTACACGCAACAGACGCCTGAACAGCTGCAGCAACTCGTAGCGCCCATCGCGCTCTATCCGGATTCGCTGGTGGCGCAAGTTCTCGCCGCGTCCACTTTTCCCGCGGAGATCGTCGAGGCAGATCGCTGGGTGCAAGCACACCCTGACCTAAAGGGCGACGCACTCGCGCAGGCCGTGGACCAGCAAACCTGGGACCCCAGCGTGAAGGCCCTGTGCGCGTTTCCGACCGTGCTGGGAAACATGGACAAAAATATTTCCTGGACCTCCTCACTAGGCGACGCCTATTACAACCAGGAACAGCAAGTAATGGACGCGATTCAGGTGATGCGCCAGAAAGCGCAGGCGGCAGGCAATTTGAAGGACACGCCGCAGCAAACCGTCCAGACGCAAGGCTCAGACATCGTAATTCAGCCTGCTCAGCCGGACGTAGTGTACGTCCCTGCCTATGATCCATGGCTGGTTTACGGGTATCCGGTAGTCGCCTGGCCCGGCTGGTATCCCTATCCCGGAATTTGGTGGGGCGGCCCGTCTCTTTATTGGGGAGGAATCGGCTTCGGCATAGGTTTCTGGGGCGGATACGGGTGGGGTTGGGGCCACTGGGGCCTAGGATGGGGCGGGCGCACCGTAGTCTTTAACAACAATCGCTACTACTCGCGCAGCAACACGTTCTACAACCGCAACAATTACTACCGCGGTGGCGGCGAGCGCGGGGTCGCGAACAACGTGCAGCGCGGCGGTGGGCGTGATATCGGCGGCGGAAACCGCGGCGTTTACAATAATCCCGGCGGAAGGGACACGCCTTTCCACGGAAATACTCAGGCCGCGCGAGGATTCGATCAGTCCCGCGGCCAGAGCGGCACCCGCTCCAGCGGCTTCAGCGGCTATGACCATGGCGGCGAGGCCCGCAGTTATTCCTCGCGCGGCAGCGCCAGCTTCGGCGGCGGTGGCGGCGGATTCCACGGCGGTGGTGGCGGTCACGGCGGCGGCCATCGCTAATCGAATTCCTAAAATGCTCATACCGCTAAAACATTCGTAGCAGTTGGCCAGGGAAAAAAGCGGGCCATTAGTGCGACTTATAGAAACGGAGAACAGACCAATGCGGCAAAAGAACCTGAATTTTGCAGCTCAGCAGTGGGGCATTCTTCCAAAATTCGCAGTGGCTGGTATTTTCTTGTTGGCGTGCTGGCCCGCCATTTCCCAGGGCCAGCAGCAGGGCCAAAAAACTTTCGCATCTGCCGAAGAGGCCAGCAGTGCGTTGGCCGCCGCAGCACAGGCGAATGACGAGACGGCTATGCTCGCCATCTTCGGCTCGGACGGCAAACAGGTCGTTTCGTCCGGAGACGACGTCCAGGACCGCGAGATGCACACCAACTTCGCGAAAAAGTATCAGGAAATGCATCGCTTGGTGAACGAACCCGACGGCACCACCACGCTCTACATCGGCGCGGAGAATTGGCCTGCTCCGATTCCGCTCGTGCATAAGGGCAACGTGTGGTATTTCGACACCGATGCTGGAACCAAAGAAATTCTCTACCGTCGCGTCGGCCGCAACGAAATCACCACCATCAAGGTATGCCAGGAACTGGTGGCGGCGCAGAAGGGCTACTATTCGCAGAATCACGACGTCTACGCGCAGAAATTCTTTAGCACCGAAGGGCAGCGCGATGGCCTCTACTGGAAGGCGGATGCGGGCGCGCCGCAGAGCCCCATTGGACCGCTGATCGCCACCGCCGTCGCCGAAGGTTATGAGCAAATCCCGCAAGGCGGACCTACGCCGTTCCACGGCTACTACTTCCACATCCTTTACGCTCAGGGACACCACGCTCCCGGGGGCTCGAAAAACTACCTCGTGCGCGGCAAAATGACCGGCGGCTTCGCATTCGTGGCTTATCCCGCGGAATACCGTTCGTCCGGCGTGATGACTTTCATCGTCGGCAGCAACGGTGTCGTATACGAGAAGGATCTGGGCAAGAACACCGAATCCATCGTCAAAGCCATGAAGAAATTCGACCCCGATTCCAGCTGGCACAAAGCCGAGACCGAGCAGGAACAATCCGCCAGCACACAAAAGTAATCGTGTCCCGGCATCACCCGCAGCAGCGCATTACGGGATATCGGTCGCGCGTTCCACTATCCTGTGGAACTACGGTCGGGCCGCGGGAATTTCCGCGCGCATGATCTTGGCTTTCGCTTCCAGAATTCCTGCATCGGTCGGACGATTTACTTTGCGCAGCTCACGGGCCAGCGATTCCAGATTATCAATCGCGCGCAGCTGTTGCGCGGAGCGCCCGCTGACGCTGCTCGTCATCTCCGGCGTTTCAAGCACCCAGGCGGCGAAAGAATTGGCACCCGCATAATCGGCGTGCTGGCGCATACTTTGCGCCCGCGCCGCGACGTCCTGCGCTTCAGCACTGCGCCCCTTCAGGCGCAAAATCGTTGCATAGTCTGCCAGTGAATCCGCCACGCGGTCATACTCCGCTCCGAATCCCTGCTGCAATACCCAGCCTTCCTGCCACACGAACGCCCACTTCATTGCGGTTACGTCATCGTCTTTCATCTGCGCGACCTGCTGCTGTGCACGGAGTTCCTTGATCTGGTTATCTACCGCGAGCGCCTCTGGTTCGCGGTGCAATTTGCGCAGCAGCTCTGCATATCTTTGGCGTGCGGCGATGCTTGCGTCCTTCTGCGGGGTCTGGTCCCAGAACTCGATGCTGCGCAGATAATACGGTTCCGTCTCCGTGAATTTGCCTTGCGCCTGCCACAGTTTGATCATCTCGTCGAGCGTCATCACGATTCGCACGCTCTTCGGTCCGTCGTCTTTCTCCTGGACGGCCAATAGGCGTGTGTAGGTCTGCTCCGCCTGCGGATATTTCTTCTCATCGCTGTACAGCAGTGCAAGCCGATGCAGCGGCTCCATGATTTCCGGGTCCAGCGGACCCTTCGCATCCTGAATCACCTGCACCGCGCGCAAAGCGGAAGCTTCCGCCGCCGCATCTTCTCCCTGCATGTGCTGCAAACTGCTCAGAGTCTCGTAGATACCGGAAACTTGAAAATCCCGGTCCGATCGCTCCTGCACTTGCGCGCTGACCACGATGCGCTTGTAGGTTTCCTCCGCCGCGGCATACTGTTTCGCGCCGCTCTGCGCCGCTGCCAACAAACACATCTCCAGAAACACGTGCGGATTATCCGGCCCCAAAATCACTTCCTTGATTGCCACCTCGCGCGCAAAAAGAGGCACGGCCTCGGCGTTTCGCCCGGACATCGAATACACCCTCGCAAAATTTCCCAGCACCGTGGCCAGATGAGGATCTTTCGGCCCGTTCGCTTTTTCCAGAATGGCAATTGCGCGTTTGTAGTACTCCTCCATCTCGCCGTACTTCGCGTAGTTGAACTGCATCTGATACAAACTGGCGAGCCCAGCAAGCGTTTCAGCAAGGTCCGGATCGTCCGGCGGCAGCGCTTTTTCTTGAATCCGGAGCGCGCGCTGCGCGAAGCACTCCGCTTCGGCCAGTTTTCCTCCTTGGCGGTAAACCGACCCGAGCGTATTTAGAGCATTAGCAACCCTGCGTGGATCAGGCGGGGTTGCGGCCTCCAGTATCTTCAGCGCGCGCTGCGCCAATGGTTCGGCCCCGGCAAAATCATCCTGCGCGCTGCGAATGGCCGCCAGATTTTGCAGGCTGAAAGCGACGTGATAATCGTTCGGCCCCCAGACTTCCTCCGCAGTCTGCAAGCATTGTTCTGCGATGGGCAGCGCCTCCGCGTATTTCTCCCGCATGTAGAGGTTCTTCACCCGGGTGTTAAGCGTTTCCCAGTGCGCTTCCTGTGCAAACACAGGCATCGCCACGCAGAACGCCAGCAGGCACAACAGGACTAATCGCGGCACTCGCACCGAATCGCGAGGTCTCTTCGTCGTGCGCCGCGAAACGCCGGCAGCAGCAACTTGTGAAGTAGTCTGCGACTGGATGAAGGAAAAGAAAGGCATGAGCTATCGCGAAACCAGAGGCTTGGCCTTGCTCGCGACGAGGTTCCAGATAAATGCGCCCAGCGCCAAAATCAGAAACGCGCCGACCCCGCTGAAATCCTGCATCGAAAGCACCGCGGGAGTAGGACTGGCGGTAGTCGCGACCCATCCCAAATACACGCGAACCGTTTCCAGCACGGCGAAAAGGGTGCACACAAAATGAATTCGCGTGGGCGATTGTTGGAATACGCGCTCAACCTTGAGCTCCATCACCGCATAGATGAGCGCAAACAGCGCGAACGGCGCAGCCACGAACAGCCACAGCGCCGTAATCTGCACCTGCTTGATTTGTCCGCCTTGCATTACGGGCAAGCGCGACTTCAGTACTCCTGCCATCAGGAGAATCGTTTCCAGCACCACGAAAAACGCCGCGGCGATTCCGAAGAGCCGCGCCGGCGAGCTCGGCCATCCGAATATCTCAGCAGGTTTATCCGCAGCGGCCAGTGGTGTCATCGCGCGCTTCCTTCCCGGACATAACTCCAGACCACATTCCCCAGGAACACGGCGTGCCCAAAAATGTAAATCACCAGTAGTACGTTTTCCGTAAACGCCGGGTTCGAAGGCGCCGCGGGTCCGCTCGCGTAATAAATTCCCCACAAACCACTTAGCACAAGGAGAAAGCACCCGAGCGACTGGACGTACCCTAGCGTCACGTTGAGGTCGTGTTTCGTGAGTCCCTGCACCAGCTGGTATTCCGCGAAGAAAAGTGCGAAGGCCACCAGGGAGAAGAAAAAGAAAATCGCCAAATCGTGCAGCCATGGCAGCCGCGCGTAACCCGGCCGCATCCGACTGGCCTGCGCGATGATCGCCGCACCCCAGCCGACCAGGCAGAAATTAATCAGAATGCGCAGCACCGCTTTGGGAGCGGGCATTGGAAGCGACATGTCGGGCTGACCCCTCATCCGACCTTATCTTCCAAAATTACCATCTGCGCCGTTGCGCAATCGCGCAGATCGTGCGAACGATGCCGAATCGCTAACGTTGCAACGTGGACACACGCGTTTCGCCGAAAAAACTGACGAAAAGCTCTCTCATGAATGGCTACACCGGAAGGGCGGGACTTCAGCCCCTGAAGCCGAGCCCTTCGATCTGGGCAGCCCGGTCGCGAGCTCTGCTTATCCCCGTCACCGTTCAGCGCGCTCTGGCCGCGCGCGCCTCTCCCAGCCACTCATCAATCCGCCCCAGCGCCTTCTGCAGATGTTCCGGATCGCCACCGAAACCAAATCGCACGAACCCTTCCATTCCCACCTGCTCGCCTGCCACCAGCAACACGCTCTTCTTCACGCGAAGTTCTTCGGCCATCGGCGCTGAATTTCGGCCGCCGCGCAGTCCCGCCCACGCAATCGCGCCCGCCTTGGGCGCCACATGCGAGAAAATCTCCGTATGCGCATCCAGCCATGCCCGCAGAGGCGGATAATTGCGCCGCACAAATTCTCGGGTGCGATTCAAGATCCAAGCGCGCCGCGTCGGCTCGAGGGCGACCGAAGCCAAGCGGTCCGTGAGCATCGTAGGCCCGATGCTGGTGTAGTCGTGATAACTCCACAATTTTTCGATCACTTTCGGCGCGCCGACCACCCATCCTGTGCGCAGTCCCGGCAAACTGAACGCTTTCGAAAGCCCCGCGGTGCACAACATGCGTTCGTACCCGCCCCACATTGTCGCCGTCATTTCGCCATCGAATTCGGCGCCGCGATACACTTCGTCCGAAATAATCCACGCGCCCACTTTCTCTGCAGCCGCCACCACCGCCGCGCGCATGTCGTCGCGCAGTACCGCTCCCGTGGGATTGCTTGGATTGCAAATCGCGATCAATTTCGTCTTTGATGTCACGAGCCGCGGCAGATCGTCCACATTGATGCCCCAATCCAGCGCCTCGCGCAGCCACAGCGGCTTCACCGTCGCGCCCATCGCCCGTGCCACTCCCGCGATCTGCATGTAATTCGGCATCATGAACACCACTTCGTCGCCTGGCTCAATCAGCGACCATGTGGAAACGTAATTTGCTTCCGACCCGCCGCACGTCACCAGCACATTTGCCGCGTTCGCCCCGGGATACAGCTCCGCGATTCGCGAACGTAGTTCCTCGCTGCCATTCGTTTGCGGATACAGTTGCTGCACGTCCAATATTTTGCGCAGCTGTTCGGGATCCGGCACCAGTTCCGTCGTGCTCAGCGGATGGACGCCGCTCTCGGAAATATTCAGCTCGACTTTGTTCTCCCACACCGATTGCCAGCGTTCCAGCTCAAACGGCTCGATCTGCATTTGTTTCACCTCGGCCTAGCCGCGAAATCGCGCGGCAAGTTACGCGCCAGAAATGTAAGCGAAGTCACACGCATTACCCAAGCGAATTCCATAACACCGCCGTTGCCATCGCCAACTTGAAAACCTACAATCGCCTGTCACCCTAAGCCGGAGGCAGTCCGCAAATTAAAACGATGACCCGCCGAAAAATGTTCGCAGCGCTGTTCCTGGCATCCTCGGTGTTCAGCCTATTCCCCGGCCTGGCTCTCGCGCAATCCGCCGCGACAGCTCCTGACTCCCCCGACGCCACCTGGCGCTTCGCCGTTTCCGGCGATTCGCGCAATTGCGGCGACGTGGTCATGCCCGGCATAGCCGCGGGCGTGAAACAAAGCGGCGTGGCGTTCTACTGGCACCTCGGCGACTTCCGCAAGAACTCCGACTTCGATGAGGATATCCAGCATCAGCCCGAGCACCTCGCAAAGCCCCTGAGCATCAGCGGCTATCAACAAACCGTCTGGGATGATTTCCTCCAGAATCAGCTCGCGTCCTTCGGCACGCTGCCTGTTTTCCTCGGCATTGGAAATCACGAAACCGTTTGGCCGCACACTCGCGAAATGTACTTGATTCAATTCGCCGACTGGCTCGAAACGCCGGTCCTTCAGAAACAGCGCCTCAGCGACGACCCACACGCCCACAAGCTCACCACCTATTACCACTGGATTCAAAACGGAGTGGATTTCATCACTCTCGATAACGCCGTCAACAACGAATTCGACGCGGACCAGCTCAAGTGGTTCGAAAAAGTGCTCGCGCGCGATGCCGCCAATCCGCAGATTCACACCATCGTTGCCGGTATGCACGAGGCCCTGCCCGACTCCATCGCCGCGAATCATGCCATGGACGACTCGCCCGCGGGCATTGCCAGCGGCCGCCGCGTGTATGCCGACCTGCTGAAAGCGCAGAACGAGGCGCACAAACTCGTCTATGTCATCGCCAGCCACCAGCATTTCTATATGGCGGGAATTTTCAATACGGCATATTGGCGCGAACATGGCGGCGTGCTCCCCGGATGGATTATCGGCACCGCGGGGGCAGTTCGTTATGCCCTGCCGCCGGAAAAAGCGGATGCCACGGCCTCCGCCACGAATGTCTACGGGTTTCTGCTCGGCACAGTGCAGCCCCGCGGCGAAATCAGTCTCGCCTTTCAACAGCTGAACGAGTCCGACGTCCCGCCCTCAGTCGTCGAAACCTACAAACCCGAATTCGTTCACTGGTGCTTTGCAGAAAATTCTGCCGCTCATTAGCGCATACTAGAATTCAGGAGCGACTCCCATGACCACCGCGCCCGGACCTGCCAACGTTACTCCCGAACGCATCTTCGAAACGCTGAACGCCTACCAAAAAACCGCCGCGCTGAAAACCGCGATCGAGCTGGACGTTTTCTCGGCCATCGCAGCCGGAGCCACGACGCACGCCTCCATCGCCAAGCGCTGCGAAGCCAGCGAACGCGGCATCCGCATTCTCTGCGACTTCCTGGTCATCAACGGATTCCTCATCAAGATCGGACAGGAATACGCCCTAGCCGATGATTCCGCCGTGTTTCTCAATCGCCGCTCGCCGGCCTACATCGGCGCTGCCGCCAAGTTTCTGGCGCTACCGGAAATGATGAACCTTTATCAGGATCTCACCGCCATTGTGCGCGCCGGCACTTCGCTAAGAGGCGAGGCATCCACCGCGGAGCCGGACAGTTCCAAGTGGGTGGAGTTCGCGCGTTCGATGAGCGGCCTGCAACGCATCACCGCCGCAGCCCTTGCCGAAACACTCGATGCCAGCGCCGGTGAAAAATGGAAAGTGCTCGACGTTGCCGCAGGCCACGGCATGTACGGCGTCACCATCGCCAAACAAAATCCCAATGCGGAAATTTTCGCGCTGGATTGGCCGGAAGTTTTAAAAATCGCTCACGAAAATGCGAAAGCGGCAGGCGTGGCCGCGCGCCATCACCCTATACCGGGCAGCGCATTCGAAGTAGATTTCGGGAAGGATTACGACATCGTGCTGCTGACCGGGTTCCTGCACCATTTCGATCCGCAAACGATTGATACAATCTTGCGCAAAGCTTACGCCGCGCTAACGCCGAACGGCCGCGTGGTTACAGTGGAATTCGTGCCCAACGAAGACCGGGTCTCGCCGCCCGCCCCAGCCGCCTTCAGCATGATTATGCTGGGCACCACGCGCGCCGGAGACGCTTACCCCTATTCCGAATATGATCAGATGTTCCGCAAGGCAGGCTTCACTCTCAACGAACTGCGCCACGGCCCAGGCCCGCAAAGCTTCATCATTTCAAAAAAATAATCGCGCGCCAGCTAGCTTTTTTCCGCCCCGCCGAACGCCAGGGTCAACAGCGTGTGCTGCTCCATCTCATGTGCCTTGTGCGAACCCGTCGCCGGACTCGCGCTCGCCGAACGCTTGATCGAAAGCACTCCGCGTCCGCGCGCCAACCGTTCCAGGCGCGGCAGCAAAAACGCCAGCGCACCCATATTCGCCGGCTCTTCCTGCACCCACACAAATTCCCTGGCCTTCGTGTGGCGATCCATTTCCGCCGCCAGCTCGGCTTCGGGGAACGGATACAGCTGCTCCAGGAAAATAATCGCCGTGGAAGTGTCCTTGCGCCGCTTCCGCTCCGCGATCAATTCGTGCCCGATTTTTCCTGTGCACAGCAGCACGCGCTCCGCCGAACCGTCGCCGCGGTCCGGAATCACCGTCAGAAACCGCGCCGTTCCCAATTCTGCCAGGCTGGAAGACGCCGCCGGGTTCCGTAGCATGCTCTTCGGAGTAAACACCACCAGCGGCTTGCGCCACGCGCGCAATGCCTGCCGCCGCAACAAATGAAAATACTGCGCCGCCGTGGTGGGCTGGCAAATCTGTATGTTGTCCCGCGCTGCCAATTGCAGAAATCGCTCGATACGCGCGCTGGAATGTTCCGGGCCCTGCCCCTCATAACCGTGCGGCAGCAGCAGCACGACGCCCGAAAGCAAATTCCACTTGTCTTCGCCCGCAGAAATAAACTGGTCAATGATGATCTGCGCGCCGTTCGCGAAATCCCCGAACTGCGCTTCCCACAACACCAGCGCCTCCGGAAAATCGCGGCTGAAGCCGTATTCGAATCCCAGCACGGATGCTTCCGAAAGCGTCGAATTGATCGCCTCGAACCACGCTTCGCCTTGGCCCAGATGCTGCAGAGGCAAGTATTCTTCTTCCGTTTCAATATCAATCAGTGAGGCGTGCCGCTGGTTGAATGTGCCGCGCTGGCTGTCCTGTCCGCTCAGCCGCACCGGCACGCGCTGTTTCAGCAGCGAACCAAACGCCAGCGCTTCCGCCATTCCGTAATCCAGCGGACGCTTCCCCTGCGCCATTTCCAGCCGCTGCTCCAGCAGCTTTTTCACTTTCGGGTGAATGTGAAACCCTTCGGGATAACGCGTCAACACCTCACCGATCGCCGCCAGCTCTTCGCGCCCGACCCCGGTATCAACTTCCAGCGCGGCGTTGTAGCGCCCGCCGCAATAAGCATCCCAGTAAGGCGGGAGTTTACGTAGCGGCGGAGTCTTTTCCAACTCCAGCGCGTACTTCTGCGCCGCATCCAATTCGGTGCGCACGCGCTGCACGATCGGCGCCGCATCCACGCCGATTTTTTCGGAATAGATTTCCCATAGCGGCGGGTGCGCATCAATCTTCCGGTAACGCAGCGGCTGCGTAATCGTCGGATCGTCCACTTCGCTGTGGCCGTGGCGCCGGTACCCGATCAAATCCACCAGCACCGGAGTTCCAAACGCGTAGCGATAATCCGCCGCCAGCCGACCGACGCGCGCTACCGCGTCGGGATCTTCCCCATTCACATGAAAAATCGGAATCGGCAGCCGCTTGGCCAAATCAGAAGAAAATCGCGAAGATTGCGAATCGCGCGGAATCGTCGTGAACCCGATCAGATTATTCACGATGATGTGCACGGACCCGCCCACCGTGAATCCCTCGACGCCCGCCATGTTCAGCGTCTCAGCCCAAACTCCCTGCCCCGCAAACGCCGCGTCTCCGTGCATGATTACCGGCACAATTTGCCGCAAGCCCGCGTCGCCGCGTCGCATCTGCTTCGCGCGCGTGCGCCCGATCGCCACCGGATCCACCGCTTCCAGGTGGCTGGGATTCGACGTCAGGTGAATCCCCACTTTTTTCCCGCCCGCCGTCGCAAATTCGCCGGTCGCACCCATGTGATACTTCACATCGCCGCCGCCCAGCACGCTGCGCGGGTCCACATCCTCAAATCGCGCAAAAACTTCCGCCGCTCCGCGCCCCACCACGTGCACCATCACGTTCAACCGCCCGCGATGGCTCATGGCCAGCACTGCCTGCACCGCGCCCTGCTCCGATGACGCATCCAGAATTGCGTCGAGCAATGGCAGCAGCGCCGCTTCGCCTTCCAAGGAATAACGCTTCGTTCCCAGATAGCGCGTCTGCAGCACCTGTTCGAAAATCTCCGCGCGCACCAGCCACTCCAGAATTCGCGGGCGATCCACTTCCGGCGCTTCTGCTTCCATGCGCGCCTGAATCCATTCCCGTTTATCGCGTTCGGGAATGTGCATGAATTCCGCGCCGATCGTTCCGCAATAAACTCGCCGCGCGGCTTCTGCTTCCGCGCCGCTCACTTCCAGCTCCGGCATGGCCACAGGAGCCATATCGCCCAACGGATCCAGATTCGCCTGAAGATATCCCCAGCGGCGGAACGCGTCCCAAACGCGCTCCTGCGCTTCCTGCGTCGCCGCGGAGTCCACTATCGTTTGCTGACGGCTCATGAATCTCCCCAAATCTTGATGGCTACTTCGTACTTCCTATTCTAACGACACCATTATAACAAGGCCCGCGAAGGCGCGAGAAAACCTTCGCCGGATTTTCTACCACGCGCCCAATAACCGCCGCACCAGCACCAGCTGTCCCAAATGATTCGAATTGTGATCGACAAGCATCAAGACCTGGCGCAAAACGGTCTGACCCGTGCCGTGCGGAATCTTGGCGAAAAGATCCGTGCGCGGATTGCTCACCAGTTTCGTCATCTCCTGCAGATCGTGAAAGAACTCACCAACGCTCTTCTCCCACTCTGCGTCATCCTTCGGCGCGAGGCTCTTCGGCCAATATCCCGACGGCCAATCCGGGGACACATGTTTCGGATTCACGGTGAACTCCAAAATGTCCCGCTGCGCCAGCCGCACGTGCTCCAGCAAATCCCAAACCGAATGCGGCGATCCCGCCGGCCGCACTCCTCGATGCGCCGGGTCCAAGCCCGCCAGCGCCTGCTTCCAATCCGCATGGGCCTCGTGCCAGTCCAGAACTTTCGCCAATTGCTCGCGCAAAGCCTTATCGTTCACGGCGTCGCCTGTTTTCACGGCGACCTTCTTCGCGGCCGCCTTCTTTACAGACTTGCTCTTCGTCGCCGACTTGCTGTTCGTCGCCTTGCTCTTCCGCTTCGCCATGTATTCCTCCCCGTATATATGTAAAGTTCAATGCCTGCTTATATGGAGTGCGGGAGCTTGTGAATCGCGCTGCAGCGCGATTCATCCTGAGATTCCGCAATGCGGGATCGAAGGGCCTCCGCCTCTCAAAGTCCTGCGTCACCGCTAACAGGTTGTATCTCCACCCCGCCAGCGCTATTATCCCGCAGCATTTTTCCGAGAGGAGCATTCCATGACCGCCCCGACCCATTCCCGCCGCGAGTTCTCGCGCATTTTCGCGCAGTCCGTAGCCGCAGCCCTAGCCACGCCGAGCCTGCCGAAGCTAGATTTATTGGATGCGCCGCGATCCAAACCGATGCCGCCAGGCCCAATCCGCCTGAATTTCAACGAAAACCCCTACGGCCCGGCGCCCAAAGCTCGCGCCGCTCTCGCCGATTGCGCGGCAATCTCCAACCGCTACCCCGACGAAGCTTACCGCGAAGTGACCGCCGCGCTCGCGCAAAAATACAGCTTCAAGCTCGAAAATATTATCCTCGGCTGCGGTTCCACGGAAATTCTGCGCGCCGCCGACGACGCCTTCCTCGATTCCACCCGCAACGTCGTCGCCGCCGCGCCCACTTTCGAAGCGGTACTCGATTACGCTCGCGTACTGCATTCCAACGCCGTGCTGATCCCGCTGACTTCCGACCATCGCCACGACCTCCCGAAAATGGCGGCAGCCTGCACGTCCAAGACGGGCGTCGTCTACGTCTGCAATCCCAACAATCCCACCGGCACGATCGTCACCCGCGATGAACTCTCCACGTTCGTGCAAGCCGTGCCGCCCACCACACTGATCGTGGTAGATGAAGCGTACTACGATTTCACCGACGACCCGCGCTACTCGAGCGCAGTGGAATTCATCCCAGCGCATCCCAACGTCATAGTCGCCCGCACGTTTTCAAAAATTTACGGCATGGCCGGAATGCGCCTGGGCTACGGCATCGGCGCGAAAGAACCTAGCGCCCGCCTCCGCGAACAGCTACTCCAGGACAATGGCAACGCCGCCGTGCTGCAAGCCGCGCTCGCCAGCCTCGCGGACCACGATCACGTCGCCTCGTGCCGAGCGCAACTCAACGCCACCCGCCAATGGCTCTGCGCCGAGCTAACGAAGGACTCTCGCCCGTTCATCCCTTCGCAAGCCAATTTTGTAATGCTGGATATGGGCAGCGACGTGAAACCCATCGTCGAGCAGTTCCGCGTGCGCAACGTCATCGTCGGTCGCCGCTTCGCCGCCATGCCCACTTTCCTGCGCGTCACCATCGGCACGCAACCGGAAACGGAAGCCTTCCTGGCCGCACTCCGCGAAATCGCTCCGGTTGGTTCTAAACGCGCCGCCGCGTGACAAGCAGCGATCGACGTAACGCGGCCCACCTGCAGCAGATCCGATTCGACCGTAGGGGCACGGCATGCCGTGCCCGCTGCGGAAGTGTCGCGGTATATCACAGCCCTATAAAATAAAAAGGCTCTCCCCGGCGTTTTCGCGCCAAGAAGAGCCTTTGAAGATGGTTTTCCCTTTTTTCCGGACTCGTCCCCGTCCCGCTCTCCGGTGGTGCAATCCTACCGGAACTCGAACTGCCGGGAACTTCGCTCGGTCTTTCTCAAGCCATCACCAAGACGCGCTTCTTACGGCGCCGCGATACTCTGTGGCCCGACTGATCGCCGCTGCTGGAAGCATTCGCGGCAATAGACCGGGCGTCCTTGTGTCGGCTTGAAAGGAACGGTTGTTTCTTTTCCGCATTGAGAGCACACCGTTTTGGTTTCGACACGTTGTACGCTGCCGGAACCAGCCGTGGTGCCCGCCGAGCGATTGGCTTTGCACGCCTTGCACCGCTTGGGCTCGTTCTTAAAGCCTTTGTCGGCGAAAAACATCTGCTCGCCGGCGGTGAAGACGAACTCAGCCGAACATTCAGCGCACTTCAAAACCCTGTCATGGTATTCCATACGCTGCTCCAAAGCCGTGCTGGAACAGGAGTAGCAGCGGAACAGTTCTTGCCGGATGAATGCGGGAGCGTGCCCGGAAAATTCACGCTTCCCTCACCCCCACCGGCCGAACCGTTTGAATGGACCCCGGTTAATGGTCGCCTAGTCTTGCTCACGCCGTTGCTTTTTTCGGAGACGCTTACGCGAGAGGGCCTCTTTGGCACGGCGCCTTTCACCAGGTTTCATGTAGTAGCTGTGCTTTTTAATCTCTTTGATGATGTCTTCCGACTGCACCTTTCTCTTGAAGCGTCGGAGTGCATTCTCCAGAGATTCACCCTCTTGAATGACAACTTCTGCCACGCGTATTCACCCCCGTTCCCCGTTGAATTGTTGAGTTGCACTGTGTGGGTTACCACCAGTGTAGCCGGTTCACACCCGAACCGGCAATTGCCAAGTTCTTCTATCGCCCGCCCACCCGTAAGTCAAGGGGTAAATTGGTAAAGCGCCAAAAATCGCCCTCTGTAACTCTCTAGTTATCATCAATGCTCATATACACTTTGCACCGAGTCCGTGATCAACATAGGAATTTGCGCGGGTCGCTCTTTCGCGCGCCCTTTCAGCCCGCTCGCACTTGCTGTTAGAATGTTCCCCGCCAGCCCGGGACGTTCGGGAGGAGCGTTTCCATGCCTCTAATGCGCAACGCACTTGCGGTCCTGCTGGCCGGCGGCCAGGGCGAACGGCTTTGGCCCCTTACTCGCGATCGAGCGAAACCCGCCGTCCCCTTCGGCGGCATCTATCGCATCATCGACGTCACGCTTTCCAATTGCCTGAATAGCGACCTGCGCCGCGTCTTCGTCCTCACCCAGTACAAAGCCCTCAGCCTCAATCGCCACGTGCGCCGCGGCTGGTCTCTGCTCATGGGTCACGGCGATTTCATCGAAGTTCTTACTCCGCAGATGCGCGTCTCGCAGCACTGGTATCAGGGCACCGCCGACGCGGTGTACCAGAACATTTATTCCATCGGCTCCGAGCAATCCAACTTCGTCTTCATTCTTTCCGGCGACCACATCTACAAAATGAATTATCAGAAGATGCTCGAGCAGCACGTCGAAGCCGGCGCCGACGTCACCGTCGCCACCTTCGAGGTCTTGCCCGAGGAAGCCGCCGGCAGTTTTGGCGTGCTCGAAACCGACAAGGACTGGCGCATCGTCGGCTTCGAGGAAAAGCCCAGTGAACCCAAGCGCTCGCGCATCCATCCCGACAAAGTGAACGCCTCCATGGGCGTCTATCTTTTCAATACGCAGCTGCTGGTGCCCATTCTCATCGCCGACGCCGAAGATCCTACTTCCAAGCACGATTTCGGCAAGGACATCATCCCGCGCATCATCGAAAAGCACCGCGTCTTCGCCTACAATTTTCGCGATGAAAATAAAAAAGAAGAAGCCTACTGGCGCGATGTCGGCACCGTCGAGGCCTACCATGAAGCCAACATGGACCTGGTTTCAGTTTCGCCGGTTTTCAACCTCTACGATAAAAGCTGGCCGCTGCACACCTGGCAGCAGCAGTACCCGCCCGCCAAGTTCGTTTTCGCCGATCCCTCACGCATGGGCGTCGCGCTCGACTCCATCGTCGGCTCAGGCTCCATCGTCTCTGGAGGACGCGTCACCAAATCCGTTCTCGGCCTCGACGTGCGCGTTAACAGCTACAGCGAAGTGGATCAATGCATCATTTTCAACCATGTGATCGTCGGCCGCAGTTGCCGCATTCGCCGCGCCATCATTGACCGCCACGTAAGCTTGCCCGAAGGCACGGTGATCGGCTACGACTCAGAAGCCGACCGCGCACGCTACTCCGTAACGGAGCACGGCGTAGTAGTGGTGGTTCGCCCCGAATCCATGATCGAAGAACCCGAATAGCGTTGCCACACTGAGCGCAGCGGCCGTCATCCTGAGCGTAGCGAAGCCTGCCTGCCGCAGGCAGGCTTCGCTCATCGATTTCCCCTGCCCAGTGTTAGGTCACGTCGCCCATCTTTTCGCGGCGTCCCTTTCCGCGCCTCAGATTGCCGACAACCCCGCCTTGTACCCCCCACCCCAAACCGTTTACGATGTTCGTCACACAAATCAACGACCAAATTCACAGGAGCTACATGTCCACAAAAATCACCAAAGTCCACGCCCGCGAAATTATCGATTCCCGCGGCAATCCTACCGTCGAAGCCGACGTCCAGCTCGAAGGCGGCGCCGTCGGCCGCGCCGCCGTTCCTTCCGGCGCGTCTACCGGTGAACTGGAAGCCAACGAACTCCGCGACGGCGATAAATCGCGCTACCTCGGCAAAGGCGTGCTCAAAGCCGTCGGCCACGTGAATGCGGAAATTGCAAAAGCCGTCACCGGACTGGATGCTGCTGAACAACACGCGCTCGATCGCAAAATGATTGACGCCGACGGCACCCCCAACAAATCGAATTTTGGCGCGAACGCCATCCTCGCCGTCTCCATGGCAGCCGCGCGCGCTGCCGCCGCGCAACTCGCCCTTCCGCTCTATCAATATCTAGCGCGCTATTCGTCAGATAAATCTGCGAACACGCTCCCCGTCCCCATGATGAATATCGTCAACGGAGGAGCTCACGCCGATAATTCCGTGGACGTGCAAGAATTCATGGTGATGCCCGTAGGCGCGCCGAATTTCCGTGAAGCGCTGCGCTGGGGCGTCGAGGTCTTCCATCACTTGAAGTCCGTGTTGAAAAAGAACGGCTACTCCACCGCCGTCGGCGATGAAGGCGGCTTTGCGCCTAGCCTGAAATCCAATGAAGAAGCTTTGGAACGGGTGCTCGAAGCCATCACCGCCGCAGGGTACAAGCCCGGCGAGCAAATCGCCATCGCCATTGACCCCGCCGCCAGCGAGTTCTACGATCACGCCGCAAAAAAATATATCTTCAAGAAGTCCGACAAATCCGCGCGCACTCCCGCGGAAATGGTCAAGTTCTGGGAAGCCTGGGCCGCCAAATACCCGATCGTCTCCATCGAAGATGGCCTCTCGGAAAACGATTGGGACGGCTGGAAAATCATCACGCGCGACCTCGGCAAAAACATCCAACTGGTAGGCGACGATATTTTCGTCACCAACCCGAAAATTTTCGCGCGCGGGATTTCGGAGGGCATCGGTAACGCCATCCTAATCAAGCTCAATCAGATCGGTACCGTAAGCGAGACCGTCGAAGCCGTCGAGATGGCGCGCAAAGCCAATTATGCCGCCATCGTCTCCCATCGCAGCGGCGAAACCGAAGACACCTTCCTCGCCGATTTTGTCGTCGCCATGGGCACCGGCCAAATCAAAACCGGCTCAGCCTCCCGCACCGACCGCATAGCCAAGTACAACCAGCTCCTCCGCATCGAGGAAGCGCTGGGCAACGCAGCCCACTTCCCCGGCCGCAAGGCGCTGCGGCCGTAACGGAACGCAACATGACCCGACAAAATAAACGCCCAAAACCCATCGTCCTCACCGTCCTCGACGGCTGGGGTTATCGCGCCGAAACCAAAGGCAACGCCATCGCACTCGCGCGCAAGCCCAATTACGATCGCCTGCTGCGCGAATTCCCCAATACCCTCATCCATACCTCCGGCCCCGCCGTCGGCCTGCCCGAAGGACAAATGGGCAATAGCGAAGTCGGTCACTTGAATATGGGCGCAGGCCGCATCGTGCACATGGACATCACGCGCATCGATCAGCTCATCGCCAGCGGCGAATTCCAGCGCCAGCCGCTGCTGCGCGAAGCCATGGAGCGCGGCCGCGCGCATCAGCTGCATCTGCTCGGCCTGCTCAGCGACGGCGGCGTGCACTCCCACATCGAACATCTCTACGCCCTGCTGCGCATGGCCCGCGAAAATAAGGTCACGCGGGTTTTCGTCCACTGCTTCATGGACGGCCGCGACACCCCGCCCAACAGCGGCATCGATTTCATCCAGGCCCTGGAAAAGACAATGCGCGAGTACGGCGTCGGCCAGATCGCCACGGTAATCGGCCGCTACTACGCCATGGACCGCGACAATCGCTGGGAGCGCATCGAAAAATCCTATCGCGCCATGAGTCACGGCGAAGCCGACACAAAATTCACCGACCCCATCGCCGCCATCCGCGCCAGCTACGAAAAAGGCGTCACCGACGAATTCGTCGTCCCCACCGTCATCACCACCGAGCCCGCAGCCGGAAAACCCGCAGTCCCGCGCGGGGTAATCCGCGATGACGACGCGGTGGTGTTCTTCAATTTCCGCGCCGACCGTGCCCGCGAAACCACGCGCGCGCTCGTCGAACCGGGTTTCAAGGAATTCACCGATCCCGCGCGCCCGAAGAATCTTTTCTTCGTGGCTACCACGCAATATGACAAGGCTTGGCCCTGGCTGCGCTACCTGATCGCGCCCGAAAAGCTGGAACATATCCTGGCCAATGTATTTGCCGAGCAGGACTACAAGAACCTGCGCGTAGCCGAAACCGAAAAATACGCGCACGTCACCTATTTCTTCAATGGCGGAGTGGAAAAACCGTTCCCAGGGGAAGAACGCATCGTCGTGCCGTCGCAGAAAGTGCCGACCTACGATCTAAAGCCCGCAATGTCCGCCGCAGGCGTCGCCGACACCGTCATCCACGCCATCGAAAAAGGAAATTTCGACGCCATCATCATGAATTTCGCGAACGCGGATATGGTCGGCCATTCCGGCAAGCTCGAAGCCACTATCAAAGCCGTCGAAACCGTGGACGAATGCCTCGGCAGAATTTTTCAATCTCTCAAACCGCGCGGCGGCGCCTGGATCATCACTGCCGACCACGGCAACGCCGAAACCATGATTGACCCCATCACCGGCGGCCCGCACACCTACCACACCACCAATCCCGTTCCCTTCATACTGCTCACGGAAAATGGCCGCACCCAATTAACCCCAGGCGGCTCGCTCCGCGACATCGCACCCACGCTGCTAGGCGTCCTCGAAGTCCCCGAGCCCCCAGAAATGTCCGGCCGTGATCTCCGTATCCCACAAAAATAATCCGCGCAAAATCCGTACAGCTCAGTTCCCCGTCGTCGGCTTCGGCGACGTGTACCATTCCCGCGCATTCACCGTAATCTTCTTCTTGTGCCCCTTCTTGTCCAACGTCATAAATGGGTTGCCGTCGTTATCCAATATTTCCACCTTCAGCTTGTGCACCTTACCGTCCGGCGGCGTCGAAGGCGTAAACCCAATCGTGTACTGATTGCGCAGAAAAACCGCAACGGAATTGAAGATGTCGTTCATCTCTCCTTCAAACCGCGGAAACCAAGCCCACCCGCCGGTCATCTCCGCAAAAGTCTTCAACTGGTTCTCCGCTTGCAAATAATTCACGCTGGCGAACTCCGGTCCAGTCATGCTGCGTTCGTGAATTCCCATCGCATCCAGCGCCGCGCCCATGCCGATGCAGAAAATCGTCACGTCCGTTTCCTTCAGCGGCTTGAAAGTCTGATCCAACGTATGTTTGCTGAAAGTGTCGTAGCCGGAGGCGATTATTAGAATAGATCGCTTCCCCTTCACATCGCGCAACTGGTCCAAAGTTTCCAGCGTTGCATCGAATAAATTCGCCTCGCTGAAATCCGGAAAATAAAGTTGCGCCACTTCCTGCGCCACCGCCCGCTTATCCTGGGTGAAGTCCGACACCATGTTCGTCTTCAAATCAAAAGTCTTGAACGCCACCCAATCCTTCTGGTTCAAGTGATCCAGAAAGTTATAAGCCCACATCTTTCCACGGTATCCGAAATAACTTCCCATGCGCCGGCTGAATTCCATCAACACCACAATCGTGATCGGCGCTTCGCTCGCTCCGAAGTTGCTGATCTGCTGCGGCTGGCCATCATCCAACACGCGAAAATTCTGTTTCTGCAATCCGGTGATGATGTTCCCCTCGAAATCGGTCACTACCGCGTCAATATTCACCACGTTCGATTGCACCGCGATGGCCACCTGCGGCGCTTGTGACTGCGGTTTCCCCGCATTCGACGGCTGCTGCTGTCCTGTGGGCTGCTTGGGAGCCGCGCCCGGCTGTTGCGCTGGCGCAGGCGTCACCGGCCCTTCCTGTTGCCGCGCGCGCGCGTAACCCGTCAACGTCCCCGCCGGCACACCCAGCGCCACAATTAAAACTCCCAGCAGCACCGCTCGCATCCATGTCTTCAATTTCGTGCTCCCCTCGTTTTACAACGCGTACTGCCACGTCCGTTTGGACACCGTTTCGACACTAAGATGCGTCCACGCGCCTCTCGGGATGGACCGCCATTTCCGCCCGTTCAACCGAGATTGCTGTTCAGAAAACGGTCCGCGTCTCGTCGCCAGGGCCGCGTCCGCCAGCATGATAGTATGAATTGGTCATCTGCTCTGCGAATGAATTTCACTTTCTGGGGGGAAATCCAGGATGGCGCGCGCGCGCATTCCGCTTCCGATTCTTGTCTTAATAGCATTACTTTTTACTGTCACAGCTGGTCAAGCCCAGTCCGTTCCCACATCGCCGCAATACCCGACCGCGGCTAGTCCGTCGCTTTCCCAGATTCAAATTGACGCACTCGGCTGGCTGCAAGGCCTGCTGCGCATAGACACCACCAACCCACCAGGTAACGAGCTCGTAGCCGCCAAATATATCGCTACAATCCTAACCAAAGAGGGCATCCCCTCTGAAATTTTTGAAAGCACGCCCGGCCGCGGATTCATCGTCGCCCGCCTCTCGTCCAGCGCCATGGCGGATCCTTCGCGCGCCCTGCTCCTGATGGCGCACCTGGATGTCGTCGGCGTGGATAAATCGAAATGGACCGAAGATCCTTTCGCCGCAACCATAAAAGACGGCTACCTCTACGGCCGCGGCGCCATCGACGACAAAGGAATGCTCGCCGCGAATCTCGCCGTCTTCATCCAACTGAAGCGCTCCGGCGCGCGCCTGAATCGCGACGTAATCTTTCTCGCCGAAGGCGACGAAGAAGCCTACGGTACAACCGGCATGCTCTTCGCCGTGGACAAGCACTGGGACAAAATCGCCGCGGGCTTCGCCATCAACGAAGGCGGCGGCGTTTTCCTGAAAGACGGCAAGCCGCAATACATCGGCGTGCAAGTCAGCGAAAAGGTTCCCGCGAACGTGGACGTCATCGCTAAGGGCACTTCCGGACACGCCTCCATGCCACGCAAGGACAATCCCGTCGTCCATCTCTCCGCGGCCATCGAAAAAATCGGCAACTACGAAGCTCCCGTGCAATTCAACTCCGTCACCCGCGCGTATTTCCAGGCGCTCGCCCCGCTCCAGGACGAAGAAACCTCCAAATGGATGCGTGAGCTTGACACCGCGGACCGCGGTGAACATGCTGCCCGCGTGATTTCCAATCAGAGTCCCGCGTGGAATGCGATGCTGCACGATACGGCCACGCCCACCGTGCTGCGCGCCGGGATTCGCGCCAACGTGATTCCTTCGGAGGCGCGAGGCACGATCAACGTCCGTCTGCTCCCCGGCAATCAGCTCGCCCCGCTGCTCGCAAAACTCCAGCAACTGATAAACGATTCCGCAATCCAGCTCGAGCCGCAGCTGCCCCTGTCCGAAACGGCCCCGTCCTCATCACTCACATCCGATTTTTACAACACGATCACGAGCGTCACCGCCAAAAACTACCCCGGCGCGCCTGTCGTTCCGCTCATGTCCACATATTTCACCGATTCCACTCCGCTGCGCCTGCGCAACGTGCAGGCCTACGGCCTGATTCCCTTTCCGCTCAACGACGATGACATGTCCCGTTTTCACGCCGACAACGAACGCATCCCCCTCGATTCTTTTCACAAGGGCATTGAATTTCTCTTCGCAATCGTCAATGATTTCTCCGTGACCAAATAATCATGATAAATCCCCGTAGAGCAAAAATAGTCTGTACCCTCGGCCCCGCCACGTCGACGTACCACATGATCGAGAAACTGGTGCATGCCGGAATGGACGTCGCCCGCTTGAATTTTTCTCACGGCACGCATGACGATCGCACCCGCATGGTCGCGGCCGTGCGCCGTGCTTCCGCCCTGCATGAGAAGCCCATCGGCATTCTCGCCGACTTGCAGGGGCCAAAAATCCGCACCGGCAAACTCGTGGGCGGCAAACCCGTGCGCCTGCGCTTCGGCCAGCGCTTCACCATCACGACGCGGAAAATTCTCGGGACCGAAGAGGGCGTCAGCACCACTTTCCGCGCGCTGCCCGAAGCCGTGCAGAAGGGCGACCGCATTCTGCTCAACGACGGTGAAGTCGCGCTGCGTGTCGTTTCAGTGCATGGGCAGGACGTAATCACTCAAGTTGAAAACGGCGGAGACATCGGCGAACACAAAGGCATCAATCTCCCAGGCGTCAAACTTAAAATTCCCTCGATGACTCCGAAAGACCGCAAGGATCTGGTTTCGGCCATGGCCATCGGCGCCGATTATTTGGCCATCAGCTTCGTGCGCACCGCCGCGGACGTGCGCGCCGCCAAGCAAGCCATCGCCCGCACTGGAAAAGACACGCCGGTGATCTCCAAGCTCGAAAAACCGGAGGCCATAGACAATCTCGACGAAATTCTCGCTGTCTCCGATGGAGTGATGGTTGCGCGCGGCGATCTTGGTGTCGAAATGAACCCCGAAAAAGTTCCGGTGGTGCAAAAGCAGATCATCCTGAAAGCCCGCAACGCGCTGATTCCGGTGATCACCGCCACCCAAATGCTCGATTCCATGCAAAAAAATCCGCGCCCAACACGCGCCGAAGCATCGGACGTCGCCAACGCCATCTTCGACGGCAGCGACGCGCTGATGCTTTCGGGCGAAAGCGCCGCGGGCCTCTATCCGCTGGAATCCGTCATGATGATGGACCGCATCATCCGCGAAGCCGAAGCCAGCGTCACGCAACTGCCGCGTCCCGCGCGCTCCGGCAATCTGCAAATCAATGAAGTCATCGCCGAATCCATCTGCCACGCCGCGGAAGAACTGCGCCTGAAAGTAGTGGCAGTGTTCACCGAAAGGGGTTCGTCCGCCCTGCTCGTTTCCAAGTATCGCCCGCGCGCCCCGATCGTGGCCTTCTCGCCACTGCAGCAAACACGCCGCCGCCTCTCGCTTTTTTGGGGCGTTCTCCCGCGCAGCATGGGCAGCGTCCACGATGTTGACAAGCTAGCCGCCACTGCGGAAAAACGCCTGCTCGAAGAAAAATTAGTAAAACGCGGCGACCTCATCGGCGTGGTAGCTGGCACTCCCATCGGCACCACAGGCTCGACAAATCTGATGCGCCTACTCCGCATCGGCGGCTAGCCGTTGCGGTGTTAGTAGCGCCAGCGTCCCGCCGGCTTTGTCGGCGTTGCCGTTGAAGTCGTTTTTGAATTTGTAGCGGCCGCCTGCTGTTGCTTTTCAGGCGGGTGTTTTTGATTTGGCTTTTCTCTGCGCCCTCTGCGTCTCTGCGGTGAACGCTTCCATCCTTCTCAGATTTTTCTCCGGCTTTCCTCCGAACTCTCTCTGTGCAAAATCGTTTGAACTTCCCGAAACACACCACCACACTCAATCAAAGTGTCTCTATGATTTTCCCGCGCCCGAACGGACGCGGTCACAGCGAAAATTCTAATTCACCCAGTTATCCGGATTCGAAGGCGGTTTATCCCGATGATCCCGCACATACACTTCAAACTTCCTCTTCAAACGCCGCCGCTTCCAATCCGAAAAATAATTCCGCACGCTATAGCCATAAGACCCGCGCCGTAAATAAATGTATCCCACCAACATTCCGCCCAAGTGACACACATGGCTCACATTGTCGCCCGAGACTCCAATCGTGCTAAAAAATTCAATCGCGCCCATCACGATCACAAAGACGCGCATGGATACCGTCACCGGCAGCGGAAACACCCAAACCTGCCGGTGCGGCATAATTACCGCCACAGCCAGCAACACTCCATAAATCGCCCCGGAAGCTCCAATTGTGGGCACGAGCGCGGTCCCGCGGCCGTGCGGGTCCAGCAGCAGTTTCACAATGATGTCCACAACGCCCGCGCCAACTCCGCAAACGAAGAAGTACGTATAGAACTTGCGGCTGCCCCAAGCCCGCTCCAAATCCGCGCCGAACATCGCCAGGTATAAAAGATTGAACAGAATGTGCAGGATCCCACCGTGTAGGAAAATATAGGTGAACGGCTGCCAAATTCGGAATCCGAACACCGCAGCGTAGGGAACCAATCCCAGACCAAACGTCCAGAATCGCACGCCGGCCTCGTGGAAAAGCAAAGCCGACAATTCTTGCAGGAGGAAAACAGTGACGCAGGCGATGCAAATCGTCTTAATCGCCGGCGGGAAGTAACTCCCGATGTCGAACATGTATCCGCCGCCGCGCGATATAGATCTCACAGCTCACAAGTCTAAAGGCTGGCAGCGCCGGAGTCAAAGCCGCTGCGGGGTTCTCTACCTTGCGCGAAAAGACCACACAGT
>Ga0181535_10000616_pt1 | contig 51858 bp, 44 predicted proteins | sample PEATcosm2014_Bin_44_FD_119774 | JGI IMG/M metagenome (GOLD analysis project Ga0181535, IMG submission 119774) | Peatland microbial communities from MTU Mesocosm Facility, Houghton, MI, USA - PEATcosm2014_Bin17_30_metaG | ecosystem: Environmental > Terrestrial > Soil > Wetlands > Peat | place... | reverse complement strand
GTCGAAGCTCCAGAGGCTCAGGTCGCCGGGATAGACGGTGTCGATGTGGGCGTCGAAGGCGATGACCCGGGGCCCGTTGCCGATCCGGCCGATGATGCTGCCCAGCCCGTCGATCTTGACCTCGTCGAAGCCGACGGCTTCCATTTCATGCTTGATCACTTCGATGACGCCCTTCTCCTTGCCGGAAAAGGACGGCACCCGGATCATGTCCATGAGGAAGCGGGCGGTTTCGCCCTCCAGTTCCTTGGCGCGTTTGGCGATCTGCTGGTAGATGGCTGACATGGTGATTCTCCTTGAAGAGCGGATGGTTTGGTTTCAGGCTTCGTTGGCCAAGCTGGCGCTGGCGACTTCGACGGCCGCGCTGGCGGCGCCCTGCAGGCGGTTGAAGAACAGGTTGAGCGCCACCGCCACGATCGAGGCCAGCAGGATGCCGCTGCCCAGGAGCGGGCCGAGCACCTTGGGCATCTGCACGAAGAACTTGTCCGCCACCAGGGGGATCATGCCGAAACCGATGCTGATGGCGACGATGTAGAGGTTGTTGCGGTTGGTCTTGAAATCCACCCCGCCGAGAATGCGGATGCCGGTGCTGGCGACCATGCCGAACATCACGATGCCGGCCCCGCCCAGCACGAACATGGGCACCGAGGCCACCACGAAGGCCAGCCTGGGCAGCAGCCCGAGCAGGATCAGCAGCCCGCCGCCGGCGACGCAGACGTACCGGCTGCGCACCCCGGTGACGCCCACCAGGCCGACGTTCTGGGAAAACGAAGTGTACGGGAAGGTGTTGAAGATGCCGCCGATCAGGGTGCCCAGCCCGTCCACCCGCAGGCCGTCGGAGATGTTCCGCTGGCTGAGCTTCTTGCCGGTGATCTCGCCCACGGCCAGGAACATGCCGAGGGATTCGATCATCACCACGACCATCACCAGGCACATGGTCAGGATGGCGCCCAGGTGGAAGGTGGGGAAACCGAACTGGAACGGGCGCACCATGGCGAACCAGGCGACCTGGTCGATGTTGGCGAAGCTCACCTTGCCCAGGGCGATGGCGATCAGCATGCCGATGACCAGGCCCAGCAGCACCGAAATGTTGGCGAAGAAGCCCTTGACGAATTTGGTGATGAGCAGGATCGAAACCAGCACGATGCCGGCCACCGCCAGGTGCAGCGGCGCGCCGTAGGCGGGGTTGGCCACCGGGCCGGCCGGGGTGTTCAGCATGGGCATGTTGGCGCCGGCGGCCCAGGTGATGCCGATGCGCATGAGCGAGATGCCGATCACCGTGATGATCGAGCCGGTCACCACCGGCGGGAAGGCCGGCAGCATGCGGCTGATGAGCGGCGCGATGAGGATGCCGAACAGGCCGGCGCAGATCACCGCGCCGTAGATGCCCAGCAGGCCGATCTCGGGGTTGGTGGCCATGACGATCATGGGGCTCACCGAGGCGAAGGTGACGCCCATCATGACCGGGAGTTTGATGCCGAAGCGCCAGATGCCCAGAGCCTGCACCAGGGTCGCCAGGCCGCAGGCGAACAGGTCGGCGTTGATCAGCATGGCCAGCTGCTCCTTGGGCAGTTTCAAGGCGCCGCCGATGATCAGCGGCACGGCCACCGCCCCGGCATACATCACCAGGACATGCTGGATGCCCAGCAAGGTGAGTTTGCCGACGGGCAGCGCCTCATCCACGGGGTGAACGTCTACGTGATTGCTCATGGGGCCTCTTCAGGGAAAACGTCTGGAACGCTTGGCCGCACTCCATTGGCTTTCGTAAAGTCTAAAGAAGACCCTTAGGGTGTCAATAAATTTTTTGTCATGATGCGAAAATTTTTATCTATCTTGATTCAAATCACAGTCCGGCGCAGGAGCGCCACGGCTTCCACGTGGTGGGTGAGCGGGAACAGGTCGGCCACGGCCAGCTCCTTGAGTTCCCAGGCCGGGGCCAGCCGCTGCACGTCCCGGCAGAAGGCGGCGCCGTCGCAGCCCACCAGGACCAGGGCGCCGGCGCCGGCGCTCTGCAGCCGGGCGCACAGCTCCGGGGCCAGGCCGGTCCGGGGCGGATCCAGCAGGATCAGGTCCTCGACGCCGCCCAGGCCATCGACCAGCCATTCCGCCGCGTCGGCGGCCAGGCACTCCGCCTCGAGGCCGAGCGCCGCCAGGTTGGTGCGGGCCCAGGCCACCGCCGGTTCGTCGTTCTCCACCAGCACCCGCCGGCGGAACCTGGCGCCCAGCAGGGCGGAAAAGAACCCGACCCCGCCGTAGAGATCGAACAGGGTGCCGCCCGGCAGCGGCCAGGCCCCGAGGATCTCGCCGAAGGCGGACCAGGCCCATTCCGGGCAGACCTGGAAGAAGCCGCCGGCCCGGTGCCGGAGCCGCTGCGCGCCCAGGGCGTGGCTGACCGGGTCGGCCGAGGGGTGCCAGCCGTCCGGTTCCAGCCGCCAGCTGCGGCCATCCTCGGCCACCGCCATGACCTCGCCGGCGGGGCTGCCGGTGACCAGTTCCCAGCGCTGGCTCTTGTTGGAAAGCACGTGGCCCTCCAGGGCGTCGCGCAGCCGGGGCACGGCCCGGGACAGGGGCTCGGCCGCCGCCGGGCAGCCGTCGACCGGCACCACCGAATGGCTGTTGCGCCGGTGGAAGCCCAGCTCCCGGCCGTTCCAGTGCAGCTGGACGCGGTGCCGGCGGGCGCTGGCCGGCGCCTCCAGCCAGCGCCAGGGCGGCGCCCCGGGCAGTTGCCGGGCCAGCAGATCGGTCACCATCTCCCGCTTGAGCGCCCCGGCCATGGGCCCGGCCTCCCAGAGGTCACAGCCGCCGCATTCGCCGGCCACCGGGCACCCGGCCCGCACCCGCCGCGGATCCCGCTGGATCCAGGCGGTCACCTGGCCTTCCCCGTGGCGCGGCTTCCAGCGCACCGATGCCTCCACCTGCTCCCCGGGGAACAGCGCCAGGGGGGCGGCGAGCAGGAGCAGACGGCCGTCTTCGCCCCGGCCCACGCCCATGCCGCCCCAGGCCAGCCGCTCGATTTTCCCCCGCCATTTCACGGATTCCTGGGCCGGCCTCCGGTAGACTGTGGGCCTGTTTGTTCTCTTGCTCAACGAGTGGTCATTGCGATTCACAGTTGCCGTCCCCCCCATGCACCGTAACAGCCTCAAGGGCCTTTTGCGTCACGAGGTTGGCTTGGCGCTGGAGTGGGCCGGCGCCGGTCCGGCCGACGTGGTGGTGGGCACGGCGGGGGTGGGCGCGCTGGCGCACTGCGCCACCTGGCCCGGGCTGCCCGGGGCGGCCGCCCTGGTCCATGCCGGCTACGAGCGGCTGCGCGACCGCCGGAACATGGAGCGGCTCAACGAGGTGGGCCGCGCCCTGGCTTCGGAGCAGGACCTGGACCGGCTGCTGGACCTCATCCTCACCCATGGCCGCGGCCTGGTCCGGGCCGAGGCCGGCTCCATCTACCTGGTGCTGGACGGCGAAGCGGGCCGCGAGCTGCTGTTCGCCCACACCCAGAACGCCAGGGTGGACCTCCCCTACCACCGGTTCCGGGTGCCGGTCTCGGAGGCGTCCATGGCCGGTTTCACGGCCCTGACCGGCAGCATCCTCAATATTCCGGACGTCTACCAGATCGCCCCGGAGGCGCCGTACCGGTTCAACCCGAGCTTCGATCACCAGGCGGGCTACCGCACCACCTCCATGCTGGTGATCCCGCTCACCGATACCGAGGGCAAGGTGCTGGGCGTGCTCCAGTTCATCAACCGCATGGCGGAGGACGGCGACGCCCGGCCCGTGCCGTTCGGCGGCGAGCAGGAGCGGCTGGCCCTCAGCCTGGCCGGGCAGGCCGGGGTGGCCATGCGCAACGCCAAGCTGCGGGCAGACATCGAGGCGCTGTTCGAGCACTTCGTCAACGCCTCGGTCACCGCCATCGAACAGCGCGACCCGGTCACCAGCGGCCATTCCGGCCGGGTGGCCCAGCTCACCATCGGCCTGGCCGAGGCCGTCAACCGCACCAGCGGCGGTCCGTACGGCGCCACCTGCTTCAACGCCGCCCAGCTGCGGGAGCTCCGCTACGCCAGCCTGCTGCACGATTTCGGCAAGGTGGGGGTGCGGGAGGAAGTGCTGGTGAAATCCAAGAAACTGCCCCCCGGGCGGCTGGAACTGCTGCTTCAGCGCCTGCGCCAGCGCCAGGGCGAGGCGGTCATGGCCCGCATGCGCGCCGACTGGGAGAGCGGCCGGCCTTTCGACCCGGCGTCCTGGGCGGCGCTGATCCAGGGCCAGGAAGAAGAAGCCAGGCAGATGATGGCGGCGCTCATCCGCAGCAACGAACCCACCGTGCTGATCCAGGAGGTGGAGGACGGGCTGGGGTTGATGGAGCGGCTCAGCTATACCCGGTGGGATGGCCAGAGCGCCGGGATCCTGGAACCGGCCGACCTGGTGGCGCTGAGCATCCGCAAGGGCAGCCTGTCCGAGGCCGAGCGGCTGGAGATCGAAAGCCACGTGACCCACACGTACAACTTCCTGGCCCAGATCCCCTGGACCGCCGACCTGGCCGCCATCCCGGACATCGCCTATGCCCACCATGAGCGGCTGAACGGCAAGGGCTACCCCAGGCGCCTGCGGGAAGTCGATATCCCGGTGCAGAGCAAGGCCATGGCGATCGCCGACATCTACGACGCCCTCACCGCCCAGGACCGGCCGTACAAGGCGGCTGTTCCGCTGCCCCGCAGCCTGGATATCCTGCACCAGGATGCCCGCGATGGGCACGTGGATCCTGATCTCCTGCATATATTTATCGAAGCCAGGGTGTTCGAGCGGACCCTGCCGGGAGCATAACGCGCTGTCAAACCAGGCCTCCGATGTGCCAAAATAGCCCCTTGGAGAAATGTACATGCCCGAATCCGCAGAGCGAACCCCCAGATCCCTGGACATCCAAGGCATCATGGATCTCCTGCCGCACCGGTACCCCATCCTCCTGGTGGACCGGATCCTGGATTATGAACCGGGTAAGTGGATCCGCGGCGTGAAGAACATCACCATCAGCGATCCCATCTTCCTGGGCCACTTCCCGAAGAAGGCCATCTTCCCCGGCGTGCTGATCGTGGAGGCCATGGCCCAGACCGGCGGCTGCCTGCTGCTCAGGGACTTGCCGGACCGGCACAAGAAGTTGATGTATTTCATGTCCATCGACAAGGTGAAATTCCGCAAGCCGGTGGTGCCAGGCGATCAGCTGGTCATGGAGCTTGAGATGGTCAGTCACAAGGGCCGGATCTGCAAGCTGCGTGGTGTCGCCATGGTGGACGGCCAGAAGGTGGCCGAAGCGGAACTCATGTCCATGCTGATCGATGCCGAGAAAGGCGAAGCCCAATGAGCGCAATAGTCCATCCCTCCTCCGTGGTGAGTCCGGAGGCCACCCTGGAAGATGGCGTCGTCGTTGGCCCGTTCTGCCTCATCGAAGGCGATTCCCGGATCGGCGCCCGCACCGTGCTGCGCAGCCATGTGGTGATCGGACCGCACACCGACCTGGGCGAGGACAACGAGATCTACGCCCACTGCACCCTGGGCATGGGTCCCCAGGACCTGAAGTTCAAGGGCGCGCCCACCCGCCTGCGCCTGGGCAACCGCAACGTGCTGCGCGAAAGCTGCACCATGCACCGGGGCACCGAGCATGGCGGCGGCCTCACCACCGTGGAAGACGACAACTTCTTCATGACCGGCTCCCATGTCGCCCACGACTGCCACATGGGCAGCAGCAACATCTTCGCCAACTGCGCCACCCTGGCCGGCCACGTGGTGCTGGGCGACTTCTGCAACGTGGGCGCGTTCTCCGCCATCCACCAGTTCTGCCGGGTCGGTTCGCACGCCTTCATGGGCGGCTTCACCGTGGTCACCTTGGACGTGCTGCCGTTCATGAAGACCGCCGGCGCCCGGGACACCAAGAGCTACGGCGTGAACACCATCGGCTTGCGCCGGCGCGGCTTCAGCGAGGAGGCCATCGTGGGCCTGAGCAAGGCCCACCGGCTGCTGTTCCATTCCGGCCTGCTGCGCGAGGAGGCCATGGCCCGGGTCCAGGCGGAACTGGGCGGCATCAAGGAAGTGGACTTCCTGCTGGCCTTCATCCGCGATTCCAAGCGCGGCGTGCACCGTGGTTGAACCCCGGCGTTCGGCCACCCTGGCCCTGGTGGGGCTGCCCAATTCCGGAAAATCCACGCTGCTGAACACCCTGGTGGGGGAGAAGCTGGCGGCCGTCAGCCAGATGCCCCAGACCACGCGAGGCACCATCCTGGGCGTCGTCAACCGGGGCGGCGCGCAGCTGGCCTTCCTGGATACCCCGGGCGTGCACCAGGCCCGGCACGCCCTGAACCAGCGCATGCTGCACCACGTGGACATCGCCCTGGACGAGGCGGACATCCTGTTGTGGGTGGTGGACGCCGCCGGCTTCCTGGGCCCCGGCGAGCGGGAGCTGGCCAACCGGCTCAAGGGTGCCCGGCAGCCGGTCTACCTGGTGCTCAACAAGCTGGACCTGGTCTCACGCGGCACCCTGCTGGAAAAGATCGCCGCCTACAAGGACCTGCTGGCCTTCCGCGAGATCGTGCCGGTGAGCGCCAAGCTCGGGCGCAACCTGGAGCCGCTCTGGGCCCTGCTGGAGCGGGACGCCCCGGCGGGCGAGTGGCGCCACGCCGAGGACAGCTTCACCGACCAGACCGAGCGCGGCATGGCCGCCGAGTTCATCCGGGAGAAGGTGCTGCGCAAGATCCGGGAGGAGGTGCCGCACGGCGTGGCGGTGGAGATCCGCACCTGGATCGAGGCCGGCGCCGAAGGCTATCCCGAGGACGCCGCCGAAGACGGCACGTTCATCGAAGCGGAGATCGTGGTGGAGCGGGCCGGCCACCGCAAGATCCTGCTGGGCGCCGGCGGCGAGATGATCCGCGACATCCGCCAGAGCGCCCAGCGCGAACTGAAGAAGCTGCTGCAGCGCCCGGTGCGCCTGGCCCTGCACATCCGGGTCCAGGAAGGCTGGCGCGACCGGCCGGAGCAGCTGGACAAATTCCACCTGTAGGACTATCGTCCCGGTCATCGGGAGGCGAGCATGAGAGTCCTGATCGTCGGCGCATCGGGAGTCATTGGCGGGGCCGTGGTGTCGGAACTGGGCCAGCGCCACGATATCCTCACCGCGGGGCGCTCCAGCGGCGACCTGCGGGTGGACATCACCCACGCCGAATCCATCAAGGCCATGTTCGAGCAGGCCGGCCGGGTGGACGCGGTGGTCTCGGCCACCGGCAAGGTCAAGTTCGCCCCGCTCGAACTCATGACCGCGGCGGACTATGAGATCGGTTTGCAGGACAAGCTCATGGGGCAGGTGAACCTGGTGCTGATCGGGCGTTCCCACCTCCCCGACGGCGGCTCGTTCACCCTCACCACCGGCGTGCTGGACCACGACCCGGTGCGCCAGGGCAGCTCGGCCTCCATGGTCAACGGCGCGGTCAACGCCTTCGTCCGGGCCGCGGCCATCGAGCTGCAGCGTGGCCAGCGGATCAACGCCGTGAGCCCCGGGGTGATCGAGGAGGCCTTTCCAGGCTGCGCCACGTTTTTCCGCGGATTCAGCCCGGTCCCGGCGGCCCGCGCCGCCCTGGCCTACGCCAAGAGCGTCGAGGGCGGCCAGACCGGGCAGGTCTACCGGGTAACCTAGGAATTGGAGACGATCGAAGTGGTGAACTGGACCGGCGGGTTTCCGGTGAGGCTGAGGGTATTGCCGGCGAGGCCGTAGGAGCCGCTGGTGGGGTCGAACATCAAGTTGATGGTGTAGTTCCCGGACAGGGACATCGGGCCGCGGGAGTCATCCAGGGCGATGATCTCGAAGGAGGCTGAAGTGCCCGTGTTCCCGAGGATGCCCAGGCATGTTGGGTCAGGGGCCCCGGGGTTGTTGAACATCGTCGAGTCAGCAGCGTAGAACTTGATGAAGTAGTTCTGGAAGTACTGGGCGAGGGAGGCAAAAGCCGGAGGGTTGCCCTGGGCAGCAGGCCAGTTGCTGATGAAGCTGGTGATGGCAGCGGACAGACCGGCACAACCGGGGTCATTGATCCAGGCAGTGGTGTCCTTGGCAAGCCAGGTTTTGGGAGCGCTGTTGGTCCAGGAACCGGGTGTCTCCAGGTCGTTGGTGACGGGATCGATCACGGTGTTGGGGCCGAAGACGACGGCGTTGGCGTTCGCGCCGATCATCGACGCGGGCACGAAGAGGAGGTACTGGAGGTTGTTGACACCGGAGTTGCCGCCGGGGCTGCCGGCCACGGAAAGGTTGTTGTCGTCGGCGGAGTAGCGGGTGCCGGCGTAGAAGAGGTGGGGGTCGCAGATGATGCTGGCGGTGTTGCCGAAGGCATCCACGAGGGGGTTCTGGGGGTTGGCCAGGCGCAGGACGATCTCGTCGATCTGGGTCAGGGTGGTTGATTCGGGGGCGAGGGTCATCGTGGTGCTGGCGGCAGCAGCGAACCTGGCCATGAATATGCCCGGTGTAGCCGTTCCGTCGCCTTCATTTGCGAACGGGTTGAAGGTCGCAGGGCCGGTCAGAGCGTTTGGTGTGATGATCGAGGGGTCGGTGGGGAGAAAGGACTCTGAGACCCCGCTGGCACCGATGGTGGCTCCATTGTTGGGGTCGATGGCGGTGGGGTCGAAGGAGACCGTGTGGGCGTCGACGGTGTTCGCCACGAATTGGTAGGGGAACTGGGAGTAGCCAGCCACCAAGGTGCCACCCTGGTTGCCTGCGATGCCGAAGTCGAGTTCGACGGTGGCGGGGTTGATGTCCCCGGCGGGGTTCGCGAAAGAGAACGCCACCGGGTGGTTGATCGACGGAAGGGTTGTGTTGAAGCCGGTCTTGAGGGTCAAACCAGGGACCTGGTTTGAGATGATGGAGGAATTCTTGCTGCCGCTCCCTCCGCCACTGCAGGCGAGGAGGGAAAGGAGGGAGAGAGAGATGGTGAGGCTGCCAGCAGGCTTCATGAGATCCTCGGAGATAGGAAAATAAAAGGCCCAAAGTGGATGGCCAACGATCCCGTAGGGCCGGCGTCTTGGGTGGACCCTGAGTCTGGGGTATTCCCATTCAGGGCCGCTGGATCTGGGGGACAGGATAACTATACTCACATCCAACAGTTACAGACAACAATGTCGTAACGGTATCGGCCTTTCGCCGGAGGGATTCTGCCCGGGGTTGCTCGAGCTCAAAAATAAATGAACTGTTTAACAATTCTCCCGTCCCACCGGTGGGGCCGAGGCCGTCCATACCGGGTCCAGCAGCCGGTCCGTCAAGGGCGCTCCGATCAGCGTCGCCAGTAGTTCGGTGAATGTGGCGAGCAGCGCCGCGCTGGCCTCCGCGGCCACGGCGCCGGCTTCGGGGCTGGCTCCGGCCCCCGGGACCAGGGCCTGCCGGATCGCCTCGCGGCGCGGATCATTCCTGCCTTCGCCCGGCGATGACATGGATCGCCTTGGGTACGCTGGCTATACTCCAGAGGATTGTGCTGGAACCTTTCCCGGCAGCGGAGCGCAAATGAAAACATCCTCAGAGCCCCCCAAGAAGTACAGCGAATTCATCGAACGCTTTCCCAAGCTCGGGGAAGCCTGGGAGGCCATCCATGCGGCCGAGGCCGAGGGGCCGCTGGACAAGCGCACCATCCGCCTGGTGAAACTGGCCGTGGCGATCGGCGCGTTCAAGGAAGGCGCGGTCCATGCCGCGGCCCGCAAGGCGCTCAAGGCCGGCGCCAGCGCCGAGGAGCTGGCCCAGGTGGTGGTCCTGGCCACCGCGACCCTGGGCATGCCCGGCACCGTCGCCGCCTACGGCTGGGTCCAGGACATGGTGGAGCGCGAAGCCAAGAAGGATTGACCGTGGCGCTGGCGGGCCTGTTGCTGCTGACCGGGGGCCTCGGCCGCCGGTTCGGCGGGCCCAAGCACCTGCAGCCGCACCCCGCCGGCGGCAGCTGGGGCGGCCACCTGGCCGCCGTGTTCGAGGCCGTGTTTCCCGGCGCGCCCATGCAACTGCTGGGGGAAGGCCTGCCCGACCGGCCGGACCTGGCGCCCCTGGCCGATCCCCGCCAGGGCCCTGCGCTGGCGCTGCGCCACTGGGCGGCCGGCGCCGGTGGCGGAAGCCATCCCGAGCGCTGGTGGATCGTCGCCTGCGATCAGATCCGCTGGACCGCCGAAACCCTCCGTGCCTGGCACGGGGCCGCGGCCGCGGCCGACCCCGGGGCGGCGCACTGGGTGCTGGCCCGCGCCCGGGGCCGGATCCAGCCCCTGGGCGGGTTCCTGGCCGACGGCCTGGTGGCGGGGCTGGCGCGGGCCCAGGGCCGGTCGCTCATCGCGCTGACCGAAGCCGCCCCCTGCCTGATCCTGGACGCCGACGGCGAGCACTGGCTGGACGTGGACACCCGGGAGGCCCTGGCAGCCTACCTGGGAAGTGATTCGCTGGTCAGGAAGCGGCGGGGCCTCTAAACTGGGAATTCCAACCTCCGAGGTGTCATGAGCGGACAACCCACCGATCTTGCCGAACTTGAGCGTCCCATCCTGGAGCTCGAGGCGCAGATTCGAGCCCTGGAGATGAACCCGGGCAAGGCCAAGGAAATGGAGAAGCTGCGCAAGAAGGCGGACAAGCTCAAGGCCGAAGTGTTCGCCTCCATCACCGACTGGCAGCGCACCCAGCTGGCCCGGCATCCCCGGCGGCCCTACACCCTGGACTACATCGAGCGGATCTGCGACCGCTTCGAGGAGGTGCACGGCGACCGCAACTTCGGCGACGATGCGGCGATCGTCTGCGGCATGGGCTGGATCGGCGGCAAGCCCCTCATGATCATCGGCCAGCAGAAGGGCAGGGATACCAAGCAGAAGATCCTGCGCAATTTCGGCATGCCCAAGCCCGAAGGCTACCGCAAGGCGCTGCGCTTCATGAAGCTGGCGGAAAAGTTCAACCGCCCCATTCTTTGCCTGATCGACACCCCGGGCGCCTATCCCGGGCTGGACGCCGAAGAGCGCGGGCAGGCCGAAGCCATCGCCCGGAACCTGAAGGAGATGGCCAAGCTGAGGGTGCCGGTGGTGTCGGTGGTGCTGGGCGAGGGCGGCTCCGGCGGCGCCCTGGCGCTGGGCGTGGCCAACCGGGTGCTCATGCTGGAATACGCCATCTATTCGGTGATCACCCCCGAAGGTTGCGCCTCCATCCTGTGGAAGGACGCGGCCAAGGCGCCGGCGGCGGCCGAGGCCCTGCGGCTCACGGCGCCCAACCTGCTGGCCCAGGGGGTGATCGACGCGGTGGTCGGCGAGCCGCTGGGCGGCGCCCATGGCAACTGGGACAAGGCCGCCGCCCTGCTGAAAACGGCGGTCCTGAACGCCTTCGAAGGCCTGTCGGCCATGAGCCCGGATGAACTGGTGGAGCAGCGCTACCAGAAGTTCTCGGCCATGGGCAGTTTCTCCTCGTGAAAGCACTGCCCTGGCGGATGCGCAGGCCGGTGCCTGCGGGTGCTTCCCCCTGGACCGGGCTGGAGCGGGAGTGGGGCCTTTCGCCGGCGGGCGCGCGCCTGGCCTGGATGCGCGCCGCCGGGCAGGACGGGGAGCTGGCCTGGCGCCTGGACCCGTCCTGGGCCCGCACGACCGACCCCTTCCTGCTGGAGGGGGTGACCGCCGCCGTGGCCCGCATCCGCCAGGCCCTGGCCGGGCACGAGGCGATCTGCGTCTACGGCGATTACGACGTCGACGGGGTCACCGCCACGGCGCTGCTGGTGCGGGTGCTGGAAAAGCTCGGGGCGCAGGTGCGCTTCTTCATCCCGAACCGCTTCAACGACGGCTATGGCCTGCACCTGGACTGCATCCGCGAACTGGCCGAGCGGGGTCCGGCCCTGATGATCTCGGTGGACTGCGGCGTGCGCTCCCTGGCCGAAGTGGAAGCCAGCCTGGCCCTCGGTCTGGAGTGGATCATCACCGACCACCACGCCCTGGGCGAAGGGCTGCCCCGGGCCGCGGCCGTGGTGCATCCGGGCCTGGGCGGCTACGCCAACCCCAACCTGGCCGGGGTCGGGGTGGCCTTCAAGCTGGCCCAGGCCCTGCTGGACGCCGCCCCCTGCCCGGGGCCCCGGGACGAGGCCTTCCTGGACGGCCTGCTCAAGCTGGTGGCGCTGGGCACCGTGGCGGACATGGTGCCGCTGAGCGGCGAGAACGCCCTGCTGGTCAAGCGCGGCCTGAACGCCCTGGCCGGCGCCAACGGCCCCGGCGTGGCCGAGCTGCTCCGGGCCGCCCGGGTGGAAGGGGCGGTGCGCGCCCAGCACATCGGCTTCGGCGTGGGCCCCCGGCTCAACGCCGTGGGCCGCATGGGCGGCGCCGAGGACGCGGTGCGGCTGCTGCTGACCCGGGATGCCAGGGAGGCCGCGACCCTCATGGCCCGGGTGGAGGCCCTCAACCTGGAACGCCGGGAGATCCAGCAGGCCCTCTGCGAGAAGCTGCCGCCGCCCGGGGACGCCCCGTTCGACCTGGTGCTGGAGCCCGGCGCGCACAAGGGCGTCATCGGCATCGTCGCCGGCCAGCGCATGCGCGCCACCGGCCGCCCCTCGGCGGTGGGCACGGTGCTGGACGGCATCGCCCACTGCTCGGTGCGCGCCCCGGAGGGCTACGACCTGCGGCCCGCCCTGGAACTGCTGCGCCCCTACCTGCTTTCCGGCGGCGGCCACCGCTATGCCGCCGGCCTGACCTTCCAGATCGGCAAGCAGGGCTTCATCCGCAGGACCCTGGAGCGGATCGCCCTGGAACAGGCCCTTGAAGCCCCGGCGGCCGCCCTGCCGGTGGATGGCGCCGGCACCGCGCTGGCCCCCTGCCAGGCCGACCTGGAGCGGCTGGAGCCGTTCGGCCAGGCCTTCCCCGAGCCCCTGCTGGTGGTCCAGGGCCGGCTGGCCGGCCCGGCCCGGACCTTCGGCAGCGGGCACCGCAAATTCCGGCTCCAGGGCGAGTCCGAGGAATTCACCCTGTTCGCCGGCGACTGGCCGGAGCTGGACGGGACGCTCTGCCTGGCGGTGGCGCCCATGGACAGCGCCCGCTGGGGCCGGAGCTGGCGGGTGGAAGGTTTCCTGGAACAGGCGGCAGCGCCATGAGGGGGTGGCAGTTCATCAGCACCCGGAACCCCCTGTGGCGGGTCACCGGCACCGCCATGATCCTGGTGATCGTCGGCGTCACCACCCTCTACGTGATCCGCGGCCCCCGGCCGCTGCGCCCGACCAACGACACCGGCCCGGTCGGCCGGGAGACCCAGGGCCGGTTCGGCACCGTGACCGAGCCCCTGGGCAACGGCCTGTTCGTCCTGTCCTACGAGACCATCACCGGGGCGGAGGACGACCTGCGGCTGCAGAAGGTGGTCGGCCGGCTCCAGGAGGCCCAGTCCACCTGGAAAATGAACTCCCCCAGCGCCAGGAAGGCCGGCGGGGTATGGACCCTGCTCGGCCCCATGGACATGGAGGACATGATGCCGGACGGCCAGACCATGCTCGGCAAGGGCTTCATCAGCAATGCCGGACCGGCCCTGGGCTGGGACCGGGGCGTCTGGCACGGGCTCGCCCCCCTGGTGTGGGATGACCTCCAGGGCAGCGGCCGGGGCCGCTGGAACCTGCCGGCCGGATGGTACCGGGGCCTGGACGGAAAATTCGTTGCAAACCATGGCCCGGTGATCTGGACGGCCGCCCAGCCCGGCGCCGTGCGGCGCATGGAGGCCGAGCGGATGTGGGCTGCCCTGGGCTTCAAGGAAGGTCACCTGGAGCAGGTCACCGGCCAGCTCACCGGGGGCCAGGTCAAGGCCCAGGTGGTGGATATCGATAAGTCCTGGATTCGCTGGTCCGCCCCGGTCACCTTCACCCGGGACGACGGCTGGCACGGCGACGCCACCGGCGGCCAGGCACCCAGGCCACCGGATGGCGGCGCCTTCGAGCAGGTGGATTTCACCAACTTCCGGGCCATGCGGGCCATCCCGGGGGGCACCGAATCAGTGCTCGCCAACGGCGCCCGGTGGACCCCTTCGGGGCTGCGCCTGGAGGGCAACGTGCGCCTGACGCAGCCCCTGGACAACAACGGCCACGTGCTGCTGCAGGCGCCGAGGGTGCTGCAGCGGACCGCTTCGGGCGGCGATCTGCCGGCCGATCTGCCCATCGGCGACACCTGGGCCGAAGCCCAGGCGGTGCTCACCTGGGGCCTGCGGTCCCTGAGCAGCCCGCGCATCGATGGCCGGCAGAAGACCCGCCAGTGGAAGATCCACGCCCCGTCCCAGGGCCGGAGCGAGATGGGCACCTTCAGCGCCGGCGAAGGCCGGGGCAATCCGGTCCGCTGGGAGTTCGACGGCCCCATCCTGGCCCATTTCGGCGAAGGTTCCACCGGCCAGGGCGACACCCTGGTTTGGGTGAACAACACCTTCACCCTGACCGGCCGGCCGGTGACCGTGAACCAGTTCCGGGAGCGGCTGACCGGGCCCCGGCTGGTGCGCACCGGGGACCTGCTGGACTTCCCCGACGGCATCGCCGGCGCCTTGGCCGCCCTGGATGGCGATATCAACCTGCAGGCCGCCCGCGGCAAGGTGCAGCGCACCTTGATCAATCTGGACGGCCGGGTGGAATGCCAGGGCCAGGGCTGGAACTTGCAAGCCGACCACATATCAGTAACGCTGGGACCAGGAAACATGGTGAAACAAGTGAACGGAAATGGAGCGGTAGTCCTGCGCGGGCGGATGGGCGAGGGCCGGGGCGACGCCCTGGTGCTGGACCCTGGCCTCAAGACGGCCACCTGGCTCGGCCGGGTCAAGGCCGTCACCGAGGTCAACCCATGAACGCGCCGCCGGATCTGCGCCTGGAGGCCCGGAACCTCTGCAAGAGCTACGGCGACCGCACCGTGGTGCGGGACGTCTCGCTGATCGTCGAGCCGGGCGAAGTGGTGGGCCTGCTGGGCCCGAACGGGGCCGGCAAGACCACCACCTTCTACATGGTGGTGGGGGTGGAGGCCCCCGACCAGGGCAACATCCTGTGGTGGGGCAAGGACATCACCCAGATGCCCATGCACCGCCGGGCGCGCAAGGGCATCGGCTACCTGCCCCAGGAATCCAGCGTGTTCCGGGGCCTGACGGTCTGGGAGAACCTCATGGCCCTGGCCGAACTCCAGCCCATCCCCAGGGACCAGCAGGTGGAACGCTGCGACAAGCTGATCCAGGATTTCCACCTCGGCAAGGTCAAGGCCACCCTGGGCATGAGCCTGTCCGGTGGCGAGCGCCGGCGCTGCGAGATGGCCCGGGCCCTGGTGACCAGTCCCAGGATCATGCTGCTTGACGAACCGTTCGCCGGGGTGGACCCGAAATCAGTGATGGAGATTCAGGGGCTGATTGCCGATCTTAAGGCAAGGGGAATCGGCGTGCTGATCACAGACCACAATGTTCGGGAGACCTTGCAGATCGCCGACCGGGCGTACATCCTTGCAGATGGAATGATCATGAAAACCGGCCTACCCCACGAGATTGCCCAGGACCCCGACATTCGCCGAGTATACTTGGGCGAGAATTTCCGGCTGGATTGATGGCGAACCTCGGTCCTAACCTCTCCCAACGCCTTTCCCAGAGCCAAACCCTGGCGCTGACCCCGGCCATGCAGCTCAAGCTCAAGCTCTGGCAGATGAACCTGCTGGAGCTGAGCCAGACCATCGAGCGCGAGCTGGGCGAGAATCCGCTCCTGGAGCTGCTCGAGGACGGCGACGAAGTGCCCACCCTGGAGGCCCTGGAAGAAGGGCACGATTCCGAGGTGGTGGACAACGCCCAGGCCCAGGACGGCGTGGAGCTGCCCGAAGGGCTGGATTCGGTCGATCTGGGCCCCCTGCAGGACCCCAGCGGGGCCCTGGACCCCGAAGCCTCCCGGGAAGCGGGCATCGACCAGGTCCAAGAGACCGAGATCGGCGCCGAGAATTCCTGGGACACCGAGCTGCCGCGCACCAGCAGCCTGCCCGAGGACGAGCGGACCAGCTGGGAGGACCGGCTGAGCAGCTTCGAAACCCTCCAGGAGCACCTCCTGTCCCAGCTCTACCAGACCCTGGAAGCGGATGACCCGAGGGCCGCCGTCATGGAAGCGCTCATCGACCACGTGGACGCCAAGGGCTTCCTGCGGGTGGACCCCGATATGGGCAGCGAATCGACCCCGGAGGAACTGGCCCGGGAACTGGGCATCGACCCGTCCCTGCTGCGCGAGCTCATGGACATCCTCCAGGAATTCGATCCGCCGGGGGTGGGCTGCTTCACCGTGCAGGAAAGCCTCCTGCTGCAGCTGCGCCTGGCCGGCGCCGAGCCCGACGACCTGGCGGTGCGGATCATCCAGGACCACTGCGATCTCCTGACCCAGCGGGACAATGCCAAGCTGCGCAAGGCCATCGGCTGCTCCGAGGAGGGCCTGAACGAGGCCCTGGCCGTGCTGCGCCACCTGCACCCGGCCCCCGGCCGGGCCTTCGATCCGGAAAGCGACCGGGTGGTGAAGCCGGACGTGGTGGTGCTCAAGGGCGACGACGACACCTGGAAGGTCTACCTGAACGACGAAACCGTGCCCAGGCTCCGGGTGAGCGGCGAGTACCGGCATTTCCTCGCCTCCGCCGAGGCCAAGGGCGACAAGGACTTCATCCGGGAGAAGTACCGTTCCGCCCGGGACTTCATCCGCGGCGTGGAAGACCGCAACCGCACCGTGTTGCGGGTCTCCGTGGCCATCGTGGAACTGCAGATGGAATTCATGAAACACGGGATCGAACACCTCCGGCCCATGGTGCTCCGGGATGTGGCGGAGGCCACCGGCTTCCACGAATCGACCATCTCGCGGGTGGTCAAGGCCAAGACCATCCACACCCCCCAGGGGTTGTTCGACCTCAATTATTTTTTCAGCGCCAGCCTTGGCTCCAACCGGGGAGACGAGGTCTCGGCGACCGTGGTCAAGCATCGCATCAAGGCCCTGGTGCAGGCTGAGGATCCTGCCAAGCCGCTGTCCGATGAGACCATCGCCAGGCTGCTGGATCGGGACGGAATACAAGTCGCCCGGAGAACCGTCAACAAGTACCGAGAAGAACTGAAGATCCCGCCCGCGTCCCGCCGGCGGAGACGGTGAACCAACCCTCCCGGCGAAGCATCTCATTTTCAACGGGCCATCCCCGGCCCCCCTTCACAGGAGTCCACCATGAAGGTCATCTTCACCGGTCGCCACGTCGAACTTTCTGATTCCCTGCGGGCCTCAACCCAGGAGCGGCTCGACAAAATGACGACATATTTGGATGATATTATTGATGTTCATGTCATTTTCAGTGTTGAAAAGCACCGCCACCAGGCCGAAATAACGCTCAAGACCCGGCGCAGCGATTTCGTCGCCTGCGCCGAGACCGACGACATGTACCTCAGCCTGTCCCAGGCCCTGGACAAGCTGGAAGCCCAGGCCCACAAGCAGGCCGGCAAGCAGAAGGCCGGTATCAAGGCGAAGGCTGCGGTCAACGGCACGGTGGAAGCGGAAGTGGAAGTGGAAGAAGCGGAACCGGAAGCCGAAGCCGAGACTGAGGGCTAGCAGTCGTCACGGTCCCTCGACCATGACGTGTCCAACATGACTGGAAACCGGACGGAGCCGGGGCGGAAGCCCCGGCTCCGCCTGGTTTTGGGTTAACCTGGAGTCTGCCGGAGGAACCCCATGGCTGAAGCGACACCCGCCAGCACCCCCATTGCCGCCCAGGAAGTGCCCAAGCAGACCTGTGAAAAGTGCCGCAACTCGTTTCCGCTCGATCATTTCGACCACAAGGTCGCAGGCCAGGAATGCGTCTGCCGGCGCTGCCTGGCGGTGATGGGCTACAAGGTTTGACCATGTCCCTTTCCGAATCCACGGTAGATATCCTTGAAGCGGTGGCCGGCGGGCGGCGCATCGATGAGGCAGAGGCCCTGCATCTGCTCGAGCACGCCGATCTGCTGGACCTCGCCGCCGCCGCCACGGCCGTGCGCAACCGGCACAACGACGCCGGGCGGGTCAGCTATGTCATCGACCGCAACGTCAACTACACCGACGTCTGCAACGTCTACTGCACCTTCTGCGCCTTCTATCACAAGCCGGGCGACAGCAAAGGCTACGTGCTCAGCTGGGACCAGCTGCGCCAGAAGGCGAGCGAAACCAAGGCCGTCGGCGGCACCGGCTTCCTGATCCAGGGCGGGGTCAACCCCGATCTGCCTTGGGACTACTACCTGGAACTGGTGGCGTTCCTCAAGGGCCTGGGCATCTGGGTGCACGGCTTCTCGCCGGTGGAAATCCAGATGATGGCCAGGCTGAGCGGCCTGGGCCTGGAAGGGACCGTCGCCGCGCTGCGCGAGGCCGGCCTCGGCAGCATTCCCGGCGGCGGCGCGGAGGTCCTGGTGGCGCGGGTGCGGCAGCGGATCGCGCCGCTCAAGGGCGGCCCGGAAAAGTGGCTGGAGGTCATGGAGGCCGCGCACCGGGTGGGCCTGAAGACCACCGGCACCATGATGTTCGGCATCACCGAGACCCTGGCCGAGCGGGTGGAGCACTTCCGCGTGCTGCGCGAGCAGCAGGACCGGGCGCTGGCGCGCGGCAACGGCGGCGGCCACACGGCCTTCGCGGCCTGGCCGTTCCAGAGCGGCAACACCGTATGGGAAGGCAAGCTGCCCAGGCCCACCGACGCGGAATACCTGCGCACCATCGCCGTGGCCCGGATCTACCTGGACAACTTCCCGCACATCCAGAGCTCATGGGTCACCATGGGCCGCAAGACCGGCCAGATGGCCCTGCATTACGGTTGCGACGACATGGGCAGCCTCATGCTCGAAGAGAACGTGGTAAGCGCCGCCGGCACCTGCTATTCCGTGAACCGGGAAGAGATGCACCGGCTGATCAGCGGCGCGGGCTTCACCCCCTGGCAGCGCGACAACATCTACGGTCAGGTCTAGCCGAACCTGGTCGCCCGCAGCACCCCGGGCGGAGCCCTGTTCCAGCGGCGCCCCGGGCAAAAACATATTGAATATTTAGTTGACATTGGCATTGATCAGGTTACAATCCAGCCAACAATTCCGAGATAATTCAATACTGCCAAACCAGGTTGATCACAGGGCCGGACCGAGCGCGGAGTCTTCGCTCTGTGCGGGGTCATGGGTATTCGTTTCATGGAACCTGGGAGGCTGGCTTCTCGCCCGCGTCATTGAACGATTGCAGTGTACCGAGGTAACCAGGCAAGTCTCTTGGGAGGAAGCATGTATTTTCAAAACTACAACCCTTTTGGGAACGCGTTCCTGTCCACCTTGGTGGCGGCGGTACCCATCGCGGTACTGCTCTACTTCATTGCCCTGCATCCGCACAGGGACAAGGAGGGCACGAGGCACATGGGCATTTCCGCCCCCTACGCGGCCTTCTTCGGGGTCATCGCGGCGTTCGTGGTGAGCTGCCTGGCCTTCCGCATGCCCGTGCTTTCGGCCGTCTCGGCCTTCTGCTACGGCACCCTCTCCGGCCTGCTGGGCATCATCTGGATCGTGCTGTCCGCGATGCTGCTCTACACCATGACCGTCATCACCGGGCAGTTCGAGATCGTCAAGGAGTCGATCATCCACATCTCCTTTGACCGCCGGCTGCAGGTGCTGCTGATCGCCTTCTCCTTCGGCGCCATCATCGAGGGCACCTCCGGCTTCGGCACCCCGGTGGCCATCGCCGGCGCCGTCATGGTGGGCCTGGGCTTCCGGCCCTTCCAGTCCGCCGTGCTGAACCTGCTGGCCAACACCGCCCCGGTGGCCTGGGGCGCCATCGGCACCCCCATCGTGGTCCTGGGTTCGGTGAGCGGCATCGACCAGCTCACCCTTTCCCGGATGGCCGGGCACCAGTGCCCGTTCGTGTCGGTCCTGGTGCCGTTCTGGCTGATCGCCGTGTTCGTCAAGATGGAAGGCGGCAAATGGAAGGAAGTCTTTGAAGTCTGGCCGGCCGCAGCGGTTTCCGGCGTGTCCTTCGCCACCATGCAGTGGTTCTCCTCGGGCTATGCCCCCACCCACCTCATGACCGACGTGATCTCGGGCGTGTTCTCGGTCATCTGCACCGCCCTCTTCCTGCGCTTCTGCTGGCATCCCAAGACCCGCTTCCTGCTCAAGTCCGAACGGGTGGGCGGCAAGACCACCGAGACCATCGACATCTCCACCTGGAAGTACCCCTACAGCGTCGGCCAGACCATCAGCGCCTGGATGCCCTGGGCCTTCCTCATCGCCTGCTGCGCCATCTGGGGCATGCCCACCTTCAAGACCGTCCTCAACAACCTGTTCGCCTCGGTGAAGTTCGATACCACCTTGCTGGGCACCAAGTTCGGCGGCACGCTTTCCATGCCCTTCTGGGACATGCCCGCCCTGCACAACCTGGTGCAGCGCACGCCGCCCGTGGCGCCGCTGAACGCCAAGCCCGAAGGCGCCCGGTTCGTCATCAACTGGCTGTCCGCCGCGGGCACCGGCGTGTTCGCCGGCGCCGTGCTCTCGGGCCTCTGGCTCCGGCTGAGCCTGCCCCAGTGGGGCGAGGCCATCGGCCGCACCCTCAAGCGCATGAAGATTCCCGTCCTGGTCATCAGCCAGGTGCTGGGCCTGGGCTTCCTGACCCGCTATTGCGGCACCGACGCCGTGCTCGGCCTGGCCTTCACCAGCGCCGGCGTCATGTATCCGTTCTTCGCGGCCTACCTGGGCTGGCTCGGCGTGTTCCTCACCGGTTCGGATACCGCCGCCAACGCCCTGTTCGGCAGCCTGCAGCGGATCACCGCCCAGCAGCTGCACCTCAACGAAGTGCTGATCGTGGCCACCAACTCCACCGGCGGCGTCATGGGCAAGATGATCGACGCCCAGTCGATCATGGTGGCCTGCGCCGCGTGCTATGACGATCCGCATGAGCGCAAGCACGCGCTGGGTCCGATCTTCCGCACGGTGTTCTGGCACTCCATCGCCGGCGCCGCGGTCATCGGCATCATCGCCATGCTGCAGGCCTATGTCTTCACCGGCCTGATCCCCAGCCTGCCCTCGGCCGTGCCCAAGGTCATGTCGGCGGTGGCGCCCGCGCCAGCTCCGGCGCCCAAGCCGTAGCGAATCAATCTTGTCCTGCGCACCCAGCCCCGGTCACGGGGTCGGGTGCGCGGTTTTTATGCTGGCTGCTGCTGGGTCAGGCAGTGCAGGGCGCCGAAGCCCAGGACGAGGTCTCCGGCATAGATGCCGACCACTTCCCGGTCCGGGAACAGTTCGGCGAGGATGTTCAGGGCCAGCCGATCGTTGCGGTCGTTGAACACCGGCACCAGCACCAGCCCGTTGGCGAGGTAGAAGTTGCCGTAGCTGGCCGGCAGGACCACGCCGCCGAAGCGCACCGGGCCGGGCATGGGCAGCTCCACCACCCGCAGGGGCCGGCCGTCCTGGTCCCGGGCCGCGCGCAGCCGGCGCAGGTTTTCCTGCAGGGGGGCGTGGTTGGGCTGCGCGGGGTCCGGTTCCACCACGGTGACCACGGTGTCGGCGGCGACGAACCGGCTGATGTCGTCCACGTGGCCGTGGGTGTCGTCCCCGGCCACGCCCCGCTCCAGCCAGATCACCCGGGTGATGCCCAGGTGCTCGGCGAACAGCCGCTCGTACTCGGCCCGGCCCAGGCCGGGATTGCGCTGCTGCACCTCGCTGAGCAGGCATTCCTCGGTGGTCAGCAGGGTGCCCCGGCCGTTGCCGTCGATGGAGCCCCCTTCCAGCACCACCCGCCGGCCGTCCTGCTGGGCCTGGAGCGCGCCAGCACCGGCCGCTTCGGCCATGTGCCGGCCGATCAGCTCGTCGCGCTGGAAGTCGGGATACTTGGCCCAGGCGGTGAAGCGCCAGCACACCGCGCCCAGGCCCGGCCCGTCCTGGATGAAGGTGCAGCCCGAATCGCGCACCCAGATCCGGTCGGTGGGCCAATGGTGGAAGCGCACGTTGCCGGACATGGCGCCGGCCCGGACCAGCAGCCTGCGGGCCTTGGCTTCGGCGCCCGCGTCGTCGACGATCAGCTCCACCCGCTCGTGCCGGCCCAGGTGGCGGATGATCTCCGCATAGACCAGCGGGATCGGCGCGAACTTGCCCGGCCAGTCCTTGCGGTTATGCGGCCAGGCGAGCCAGGTGGCGGCGTGCGGCTCCCATTCGGCCGGCAGGCGCCTCACGGCTGGTCCAGGAAGCGCTGGGTGATGCCGGCGTAGCCGTCGATCCGGCGGTCGCGCAGGAACGGCCAGTGGCGCCGGGTATCCTCCAGGAAGCCGAGGTCCACCTCCGCCACCAGGATCTCCTCCGCGTCATGGCTGGCCTGGGCGATGACCCGGCCGAACGGGTCGGCCAGGAACGACCCGCCCCAGAATTCCAGGCCCGGGCCCGGGGCCGCGTTGCCGCGGATATCGCCATGCTCGAAGCCGACCCGGTTCACCGCCGCGACATAGACCCCATTGGCGATGGCGTGGCCGCGCTGGATGGTCTGCCAGGCGTCGTACTGGATGGGGCCGAACTCGACCTTCTCCTCGGGGTGCCAGCCGATGGCGGTGGGGTAGAACAGGATGACGGCGCCGGCCAGGGCGGTGAGCCGGGCGGCTTCCGGGAACCACTGGTCCCAGCACACCAGGGTGCCGATGCGCCCGACCCGCGTGTCCAGGGCGCGGAACCCCAGGTCGCCCGGGGTGAAGTAGAACTTTTCGTAGTAGAGCGGATCGTCGGGAATGTGCATCTTGCGGTAGATGCCGCACAGGGTGCCGTCGGCGTCGAACAGCACCGCGCTGTTGTGGTAGATGCCGGGGGCCCGCCGCTCGAACAGCGAGGCCACCAGCACCACGCCATGCCGGCGCGCCGCCTCCCCCAGCGCCTCGCTGGCGGGACCGGGAATGGGCTCGGCCAGATCGAACAGCGCCGCCTCTTCCCGCTGGCAGAAATACTGGGTCTGAAACAATTCCGGCAGGCACACGACCTGGGCGCCGCGGGCCGCGGCCGCGCCGATCTGGTCGAGCGCCTTCCGGAGGTTCTGGGCCGGGTCGGGCCCGCAGGACATCTGGACCAGGCCCACGCGGAAATTCAGGTTCGCCAAGACCACCCCTCCAAGGAACGCGAAACCAGGATAGTACCAGGGTTTCAGGTGGGGCTGGGGCCCTTAGTTTCGAGTCCGTTGAGCACCATGGCCCGGATGCTGGGGTTGCTGAACTGGTTGGAGAACTTTCCGGAAATCCAGCGCCAGGAGCCGTCCCGGTGGCGCATGCGGTAGTCCAGCCGGCCGGTGCTGTTCGGCTCCAGCGCCAGGCTGGCGATGAGCTCCTCGAACGGGCGCAGGTCGGCCGGGTGCAGCAGCGACCAGCAGTGCTGGCCCACCAGGCTGGGGCTGCGCAGGCCAAGGACGGTTTCACAGGATGGCGAAGCGTACAGGATGTAGCCGGCCTGGTCCTGCACCAGGATCAGTTCGCTGCTGTTCTTCACCAGGGCTTCGAAGCGGTCCAGCACCTCCAGCAGGCCGTGCCACAGGGAGGACGGCACCGGCCAGTAGCCGTCGCCCTCGGCCTTGGCGGGCGCGTCCGGAGCGGGCGCCGGGCTGGCCACCGGCGGGGCAGGGGTATCCGGCTGGGGCTCCGGCGCGCCGAAGAACGCGCTGAGGTCGGTGCCCATGGCTTCGCACAGAAAGCTGATGGTGTCGATGCGGGGCGAAACGTGGCCCAGTTCGATGCGGCTGATGGTGCCCCGGTCCACGCCGGACGATGCTGCCAGCTGGTCTAATGTGAGGTTAGACCTTCTCCTGACCTTACGCAGTTGTGCCCCGACATTGAACATGAATCAAGCGTAAGCCCGGACGTTGCCTTTCCACCACGGCGAAAACCCGATCATGCAAATATTCCATGGTCGGAACTGCGAATTACTAATTATAAATTCCCATGGCTTTATTCGAACAATGGGCCCCAAGTGAGCTCAACCGGCGGCCTGTCTGCCCGCGTCCATGGCCGCCAGCAGCCCGGCGATGGCCTTGAGCGGATCAGCGGTGCCGAACACCGCGTTCCCGGCCACCAGCACATCGGCCCCGGCCGCCACCAGGGCCGCCGCGTTGCCCGGCCCGACGCCGCCATCCACCTGGATCAGGAAATCGCCCCCGCTCCGGCGCATGGCGTCCAGCCGGCGCACCTTGTCCAGCACCCTGGGGATGAAGGACTGGCCGCCGAATCCGGGATTGACGCTCATCAGCAGGGCGTAATCGAAGGTGCCCACCAGGTCGGTGAGGGCCTCCACCGGCGTGCCGGGATTCAGCACGATGCCGGCCTTGGCGCCGGCCTGGCGGATGGCGGTGAGGGTGCGGTGGCAGTGCGGGTCGGCTTCCTGGTGGATCGACACCCAGTCGGCGCCGGCGTGGACGAAGTCCAGGGCGTAGCGGGCCGGCTCCGCGATCATCAGGTGGCAGTCCAGGGTCTGCGTCGTCTCACGGCGCAGGGCGGCCACCACGGGCATGCCGATTGTGATGTTCGGCACAAAACGGCCATCCATGACATCCACATGGACGATGCAGCGTTCGGCGGCGCTCAGCATGGCCAGAGCGTCCGCCAGCCGCGTGAAATCGGCGGAAAGGATGGAGGGGGCGAGAAGCGGCTGCTGCGGGCGGATGCTCATGGGCATTGCTTTCCATGGAAAAGGCGGGCTGGTTCGACCGGATCGGCGGGGGGGTGGGCCGGGCCGCGGGAAGGCGCGGTGGAATCCGCGTCCGACCCCAGTCTAGCTGGAACCCGGGGCCGATCCCGCGGCATTCGGGCAGCCTCGGGGGTGAATGGTGCAGGTGCTGCTGATAAGCTTAAGGAAAACAAGGGAGGCCCGATGTATCAGCCGGATTTCATCGCCAAGGTCCGCGAGCAGCTGGAGGTGAAGGAAGACCCCGCCAAGTTGCGCCAGCCCAAGTTCGAGACCAGTTCGGGGATCACCCTGAAGAACAGCTACACCCCGGCCGACATCGAGCATTTCGACCCCATCCGCGACCTGGGCAAGCCGGGCAAGTTCCCCTTCACCCGCCACGTGCAGCCCACCGGCTACCGGGGCCGGCTGTGGACCATGCGCCAGTATGCCGGTTTCGGCACCGCCGAGGAATCCAACAAGCGCTACCGCTACCTCCTGGACCAGGGCCAGACCGGCCTGTCGGTGGCCTTCGACCTGCCCACCCAGATCGGCATGGATCCTGACCATCCGATGGCGCTGGGCGAAGTGGGCAAGGTGGGCGTGTCGATCTGCTCGATCCGCGACATGCGCATCCTGTTCCAGCAGATCCCCCTGGACAAGGTCAGCACCAGCATGACCATCAACGGACCCGCCTCGGTCCTGCTGGCCCTCTACCTGGCCGTCGCCGAGGAGCAGGGCGCGGGCTGGGACAAGGTGAGCGGCACCATCCAGAACGACATCCTCAAGGAATACATGGCGCGGGGCACCTACATCTACCCGCCCCGGCCGAGCATCCGGCTGATCACCAACATCTTCGAATTCTGCTCGGCCAACGTGCCCAACTGGAACACCATCTCCATCTCCGGCTACCACATCCGGGAAGCCGGCTGCACCGCCGCCCAGGAGATCGCCTTCACCCTGGCCGATGGCATCGCCTACGTCGAGGCGGCCCTGAAGTCCGGGATGAAGCTGGAGGCGTTCGCGCCGCGCCTGTCGTTCTTCTTCAACGCGCACAACCAGTTCTTCGAGGAGATCGCCAAGTTCCGCGCCGCCCGGAGGCTCTGGGCCAACATCATCAAGCACCGGTTCGGCTGCGATGATCCCAAGAGCCAGATGCTGCGCTTCCATACCCAGACCGCGGGCTCCACCCTCACCGCCCAGCAGTCGGACAACAACATCGTGCGCACCACCGTGCAGGCCATGTCGGCCGTGCTGGGCGGCACCCAGTCGCTGCACACCAACAGCCGCGACGAGGCGCTCAGCCTGCCCACCCAGACCAGCGCGATGATCGCCCTGCGCACCCAGCAGATCCTGGCTTTCGAATCGCGCATCGCCGACGTGGTGGACCCGTTCGCCGGCAGCTACCTGATCGAAAGCCTCACCGACCAGCTGCAGGCCGAGGCGGAAGCCCTCATCAAGAAGGTCGACGAGGCCGGCGGCATGGTCTCGGCCATCGAGAAGGGCCTTCCCCAGCGGGAGATCCAGAACGCCGCCTACGCCTTCCAGAAGGGCGTGGAGCGGGGCGAGAACATCGTGGTGGGCGTCAACAAGTTCACCATCGAAAACGAGAAGCGGCCCGACCTGCTGAGGGTGGACGAGGCCCTGGGCGCCCGCCGCCGCAAGGAGGTGGCTTTGTACCGCGAACAGCGCGACAACGGCGCCGTGCGCACCGCCCTGGAAGCCCTCACCCGCGGCGCCGAAGGCACCGACAACCTGATGCCGCTGATCCTGGCCGCCGTCAAGGCCGAGGCCACCGTGGGCGAGATCGCCGATGCCATGCGCGTGGTGTTCGGCGAGTATCAGGAACGGCTGGTACTCTGATAATCTGGCTGGCGGGCATTCCCAGCCCGACGAGTTCCCGTGGCACCTGACGTCCGCCGTCCCATCGACCGCTTGCTATTGCTGTTCGCCCTCACGCTCATGGCGGTGGGCATGGTGTGGGTGTTTTCCGCCTCGGCGTTCAAGTCCCAGCGCACCGCCACCACCTTCCTGGTGAACCAGCTGATGGGGGGTGGCATCGGTGTGGCGATCATGCTGGCGCTCAGCCAAACCGACCTGAACACCCTGCGGGACAACCCCAGGGTGCTGCAGGTGCTCTACCTGGTCTCGCTGCTGCTGCTGGGAGCGGTGTTCCTGTTCCCGCCGGTGAACCACGCGCACCGCTGGATCCGCCTGTCCAGGGCCAGCATCCAGCCGTCGGAGCTGTTCAAGCCGCTGTCGGTGCTGATCACTGCCTGGTGGATGGTCAAGCACCAGTCGGCCTGGCTCAAGCGCCAGGATTCCATACCCAAGCTGCTGGCCCTGTTCGCCATCCTGATCGTGCCCCTGGGCCTGATCCTGCGCGAGCCGGATTTCGGCACCTCCTTCCTGATCCTGCTGGTGGCTTTGCTGGTGACCTTCCTGGGCGGGGCGCCGCGCTGGATCTTCGCGGTGGTGACCCCGGCCTTGGGGGCGGTGGGCGCGGCCTTCGTCTGGTTCGAGCCGTACCGCCGGGCCCGGGTGTTGAGCTTCCTCAATCCCGCCGCCGATCCCCTGGGCAAGGGCCACCAGGCCCTGCAGAGCCTGATCGCGGTGGGCAACGGCGGCATCACCGGGGTGGGGCTCGGCGCGTCCATGCAGAAGCTCAACTACCTGCCCGAGGCCCACACCGATTTCATCTACGCGGTGATCGCCGAGGAGGCCGGGCTGATCGGTTCGGTGCTGGTGCTGGCGCTGTTCGTGGGCATCCTGTGGCGCGGCTACCGGGTGGCCCGGCGCGTGCGCGACAGCTTCCTCAAGCTGTGCGCCATGGGCTTCACCCTGCTGCTGGTGGTGCAGGCCATGATGAACCTGAGCGTGGTGCTGAGCCTGGCGCCGAACAAGGGCATCCCGTTGCCCTTCATCAGCTACGGCAGCTCCAGCCTGATCGCCAGCCTGGCCTCGCTCGGGCTGCTGCTGGCGATTTCCAAAGAAGCCAGCGAATAGTTCCGGACCGTTGCTTGTGCAGGGCGGTGTCGATGGCGGCCTTGGCCACCTCGGCACGGCCGCGCCGTTCAACGATCTTGATAATACGTTTAATTAATTTTTTTTATGAGCATGAGGAACACATGGGTGGGTTTTGCCACTTCGTCAGTGCCTGGGCATTTTTCATACAAGGATGAAGAAAAACTTAAACATCTCATCAACCGGCCATCCACCTGAACAGGAATTCCCATGGTCAGTTACCCCCCTCCGGACTCCCCCCATCGTCCTCTGGCTGGTCTGCTCTTGCGAGCCCTTCTGTTGGGCTCGGGAACCGCGGGAGCCAGCGCGGATATCCCTGTGGTCATCACCGGCCCCGCCAGCGCCCCGCCGGAATCGGGCCCGCACATGGTGGCCGTGGAGAATCCCATTCCCGGCGTGGCGTACCAGTGGGCGGTCGCACCGGGGACCGGAACCCTCGTTGCCGTCACTCCCAACGGCGCATCGGCCACCTTCAGAACCGGTCCGGCGGCTTGCGCCGTGCTCACCTGCACGGCCCAGAACCGGGCCAGCGGCGAGGTTGGCGCAGGTACCCACGAAGTGCTGCTCCTGGTCCCTGAACCCGTTCCCATCGCTCCGCCCTTGGACCCGCCCATCCAGGCTCCTGCCCAGGCCTTGGTTCCGGCCGTACGGATCGGTGATTTCACCTGCGCTCCCGCCAACCCGGACAGCACCACCAGGACCGCCACGCTCAGTTGGAACCTGGAGGGAGTGCTTGATGGCCTCGTCCTGCGCGAAGCGTTCACCGGGTGGGAGCAGTCCCTTCTCCCCACCGATCGGTTCTTCCAGATCAACAGGCTCCAGCCCGGGCGCCACCGGTACATCCTGGAAACCATCCTGAAGGATCAGGTGCTCAAGAGGGAGGTCACCGCGGTTCGAAGCTGCGATGTGGTGGTTCCCGGGATCGCGGTGCTGGCCGGGGATGTGGCGCACCTTGGCTCTTCCTACATGCGAAAAGCGCCTCCGGACGGCATCGCCTGGGGAAGCGTCACCGGCCTGGCCTGGAAGTCGCCCTGGCTCTACTTCTCCCAGGGCGATCAGCACACCGTCCGCCGGGTCCATCTCGCCGGGGGCGACGTGGAGGAGGTGGCGGGCATGCGGGGCGTGCCGGGCACCGGCCGGCCAGGCCAGGACCTTCTGTTCCAGCCCGGTCAGCTGCTGCATCGGCGCTGCACCGATGACTGTACCTGACCAAGGAGAAAGTGCAAAGCCTCGCGCCCATCGGCTCCGCCCTGATCTCCGCCGAGACCATGGCCGGGACCCTCGTCGGCAACCTGGAGAACTCCGGCACCCTGATGGCGGAGCGCAGTCTGGCGATCACCGCCAGCGGCATCGAGAACACTGGCAGGGTGCGGACCACCGGGACGGACAGCTCCTTGATCCTGCATGCGCACAGGGACCTGGTGCATGCGGGCAGCATCCATGGCGGCAGGGTGGAACTCAAGGCGGATCAGGACATTTCCATGCCGGCAAGCACCCGTGAGATCACCGGCACGACGGGCAACGGAACCCTCCTCGACCGGGTCGCCACCGTGGCCGCCGATACCCTGGACGCTTCGGCCGGGCGTGACTTCAAGCTCGTTGCGTCCCAGATCAAGACCGCCGGGTCCGCCAGCTTGACCGCGGCGCGGGATGTGGCGCTGGAAACCGTCAGCACCGGTTACCGCGAAAACCTGGACCATGGCAGGAACTACATCCACACCAGCGAAACCGGCATCGTCGGCGCTCGTTTGGATGTGGGCGGCAGCGCCGAACTGAGAGCCGGCGGTCATTTCACCGCCACGGCGGCGTCCGTGACCGCCGTGCAGGACCTCAAAGCCAGCGCGGGCGGCAACCTCACCTTGGATTCCGCCCACCAGACCCTCAGCATCGATCTGGGGCGCTACAGCTCGGGCAGTTCCTTCCTCTCCTCCTGGTCCGAGGAAACGCGTTCCCTGCGGGAAACCAGCGTGGCGGCCGGCAACCTGTTCTCCGGGGACAGAGTGGTATTGCAGGCGGGCGACAACATGATGGTCCAGGGAAGCACCGTGGTTGGCACGCGGGACGTGGCCCTGGACGTTGCCGGCAACCTCGAAATCAAGGCCGCGACGAATTCCGAACACATCAACTCCTACAGCCATACCCAGGAAAGCGGCATGCTGTCCGGCGGCAGCTTCGGCGTCACCTTCGGCAAGCGCACGCAGAAGGACGAATTCGACCAGCGCACCATCACCCAGAGCCAAAGCCGAAGCACGGTGGGGGCCATCGACGGCGACCTTTCCATCAACGCCGGCCACCGGGCCCAGGTATCGGGCTCCGATCTGGTGGCGGGCAAGGACATCAAGATCGTGGCCAAGGATGCCGCCATCGATCCCGGGCTGGACCAGGCCGACCGTTGGGAACGCCACGAATTCAGACAGACCGGACTGACCCTTGCCCTTGGCGGCGGCGCCATGAGTTGTGCCCAAGGCATCGCCAGCCATATCCAGGCTGCCGGGGAAACCAAGGGGGATGCCCGGGCGCTCGCGCTGCATGCCCTGGCGGCCGAATCCCAGCGCGAGAATCTCGCCGAACGCATGGGCTCGATCCAAGACGCCATCGCCAGCAGGGACCCCAGGGAGGTGGCAGCGGCTTCGGGCGTTCGCATCGCCGTTTCCATCGGCACCAGCCAAAGCGTCAGCGAAAGCACCGAGCGGGCCCAGACCCATGCCGGGAGCATCCTCCAAGCGAGGGGCAACCTGAGCATCAGCGCCACGGAAGGGGACCTCAAGATCAAGGGAGCCACCCTCACCAGCCGGGACATGACGCTGGAAGCGGTGCGGGACCTGGAGCTCAATTCGGCTGTGGACCAAACCTCGAGCCGGGGCAGCAACAGCAGCAGCAGCGCCAGCCTTGGCGTGTCCTTCGGCGTGGGCAAGCGTGGTGGGGGGTTCAGCGTGGACGTCGCGGCGAGCCGTGGCCTTGGCGACAGCCATGGCGACAGCGCCACCCATCAGGACACCCTGGCCGCCGCCCAGGGCACCCTCACCTTTAGGAGCGGCCGCGATACCAAGGTGCTGGGAGCCCAGGCCAGTGGGCAGGCCATCAAGGGCACGGTGGGCGGCGGCCTGCGGGTTGCCAGCCGGCAGGACACCTTCCGCTACGCCTCGACCCAGAAAAACATCGGCGTTTCCGCCAGCATCCCCATCGGTATGGGAAGCGGCTCCGCCAGCTTGAATCTGAGCGAGTCCAAGGCCACCGGCGATTCCAGGAGCGTGCGGCAGCAAACCGGGCTCATGGCCGGGGCGGACGGCTTCCAGATCACCGTGGATGGAACCACCCAGCTCGACGGTGCCGTCATCGCCAGCACCGCCGATGCAGGGCGCAACGCCCTGACCACCCGCACCCTGACCGTTTCCGATCTGGAGAACCATGCCACCGGCAGCAGCACCAGCAGCAGGCTTGGCGTCGGCACCGACATGCTCGAGAGCCAAATCGCGAAAGGCCTTCCCCGTGCGGGGTTGGGCTGGGGCGGGGCGAACCATTCCGACGCCAGCACCAGCCGAAACGCCGTCGCCCCCGGCACCGTCACGATCACTGACGACCAGGCGCAACTGGCCCTCACCGGCAAGAGCGCCGACCAGACCGTGGCCGACCTGCGGCGGGGCACCGAAGGCACCCACCGGGCCTTGGATCGCCCGGACATGGCCAGCCTGGAGGCCGACGCCAAATCCGAGCGAGACCTCATGGCCTTGGCGGTCGATACTGCCGTGACCTATTCCGAAAAGCTCCCATCGGCCAGACCGAAAGCGCCTGGTGCGAGCGGAAAAGCCACCGTCACGGGTTCCGGGACGGTACACCCGGAGGAGCCCGGCCCCGGAGATCCCACGCCAGGCCTTGATCCAACCGTTGAAAAGGCTAAGGTGGAGCAAGAGGTGCCAGTGAGTGCCACCATCACCGCCCCGAGCGAACCCGGGATGGCTGCCGCCAAGGCCCGTGGCTCTGAAGCGGTTGATTCTGGGCGAAGTGAACCGGAGGCGGCGGCGGACTCGATCCGGTCGAACGGCGGCTCTCGCAGGCCCCTTACCCTTGATCTTAATTCCAACATCGTCCAAAGGCCGTCTGCCGGCGATCCCGCCGATAACTCGCCCCGCAGCATAGCCATGGCAGCTCATTTTAAGGCCAACCCAACGGTGCGGCCAGGGATGGAACATCTCTCTGAAGAGGCGATACAACAACAGCATGTAGCGCGAGTTAAACACCTTGAATCCGAAATAAAAACCTTTAAGGCAAACATTGAAAAAATTCGAAAGGCTGGGGCGTAAAATGGAAATGATTGATAAATTGTATATGGGTAAACCTGTAGTAATTCTCTCATTACTCGATGAAATTGGAGACTGCATACATAACTTTAGGAATGGTTTCGTTGTGATGTTGCCCGCAATTGAAGTTGAAACTTTGGAAATACAAGAACAGCTCATCCATGACTTAATGAATGATGGGTGCATGGAATTTTGCTGCATAGGGCCCCATGCTGAAAATTTGAATGATTTAATTGATAAAATTATTGAAGAACAAGAATGCTATACGATTGTTACAACTTGGTATGATGATTTGACTGAAGGTTGTGATTACTTCCTAAATGCGGCTGGTGGGGGCGAATATCCACGTTTATGGTTGGTTAAAGACTATAAACAAATAACTTCAATCATTCAGTCGATTCTAAATGACTAAAAGTTATCTGGTTTAGAAATGGACTAAACAGTCAATTGCAGCAATTCATCCTTTCCTTATGCTTGGTGTTTTTTCACCATCGGGAAGGAAAGACAGCGGTTGCCTTCGGCGGCAATGCTGAGAGCCCAACGCCGGGTTCCTCCAGTTCGCCGTGGCAGTCCCATCCCCGCCCTCCGCGCCGGTCGGCAGTCGTCGCATTCGCGATATCGATCGATATCGCGAATGGTTTTTGCTGAGCAGCTCGTGAGCTGTCGCTCCCGAGCTGCTCAGCAAAAACTCCCGCCGCCAGCCTAGACAAAACGAAGTTTTGTCTCCCGTCGCGGCGGGCTCATCGGCTTCGATGGTCGTCCGTTCCGGTTGGTGGGCGTTGGGCAATAGCGGGCGCGGCCTGCGGTGCCATCGCGCCGGCCGGCTCGCCCCGCAAGGCCTGCGCCTGCGCTGCGCGCCGGCACGGCTGCGGCGCTGCGCGCCTTGGGCTGCGCCGCCTTGCTGAGGGGGCGCCCGTGGAAGGCCCTGGCAACAGCAGCGTTCAGGGACCGCATCGACGCGGCGTCACGCTCATGCCCAGCCCATCACCCCCTGGTCGGGGGGGTGATGGGCTGGGACGGACGCAGCAGGAAACGATCAGGGGGAACCCCTGAGGACCTGCGGAAAGCCGGGAGGGATCCGGGCCGAACCCCGCAGCAGCGCCATCACTCGAAAGGCGTGGGACTCTGGACCAGCTCCGGGAAGTGTCCGGCTTTTCTTTGTATAGCCGCTAAAAAGCTCCTCCAGCCCCAATTGTCACGGTGGGGTTGTGTTTCTCTTTAGCGGCTAAAAAAGGAAAGGCATCAGGAGGAGGCGTCCTCCTCTGCTTGAGCCACTGGCTTCGGGGCTTTCAGAGCCTTTCGACTCCTGGACGGCAGGGCGTTCTCGGGTGTCACCACGGGCTTGCCGGTGCGGCTCTCCAACTCCAGCCGGGCCTTCCGGGCGATGCCTCCGCCGGTTTTGGCGGCGGCCTCGTTCTCCGCCATGCCGGTGGCGGCCACGCTCTCGGCGATCTGGCGGGTGGAAAGTTCGGCCAGCGCCGTGAAGATCAGTTCCGCCTCGGTCATGTGGTCGCGCAGGTTCTGCGTGTTAAGCCCCTTCAGTTGCTTGTGGCCTTTCACGCTGAGCCCGGTCCATTCCTCATGGATGAGGTTGGTCAGGATGGCGAACTCCTGGCCTGCCCGGACCTCGTGGTCGGCCCAGTAGTCCGTGAGCTTGTTCCGGGTCTCCTGCCCGGTCATCCGTTGCTGGATCCACTTCTCGCTGCGGCCGTGCTTCTGCCACAACTCGCGGGCGCGATCCAGGGCCAGCGCCGGGTCGGCCAGTTCCTGCATCCGCTCGTGGCCGACCTTGGCCAGCCAGAGCTTGATGGGTTCGGCTTTGGGGCTGGGGATGGACTGCACGAGGCGCAGGAGGGTTTCCGAGGTGGCCACGTCGGTGAGGTAATGCTTGCCATCAGAGGCGGCCAGCTTCAGTCGGTTACAATTTGTAACCACCTGACTGCCCTCTTTGGCGAGGCGGTTTTTCAACACCTTCCAGTAGTTTCGGGCAGCCTGATAGTCCGGTTGCTGGATGAGGACCTGGAGGATGTCCACCACGGAGAACCACCAGGTTTCAGTGGCTTCGTCATAGACCCGGCGGATCTCATGCTGTTCAAAGAAGGCTGGCGCTGGTTGCATGGTTGTCGTCCTGGTGCGTCAGTGGCTCGCCTGGGAAGTGATCACCATTTCGAGCATCTCCATGACGACGTGTTGCTTTGTCTGGGGGAGCCGGCTGATGCGGTCAACCTGCTGCTGAAGCCGTGACGTTGGCCCCCGTTTGCTTTTGGGTCTCTCCTGGCCCAGCAGTTCCTCCGGAGTCAGGTCCAGGACCTGGCCCAGGATGGGCAGCATGGAGGCCGAAAAACGGACATGACCCATCTCATAGTGGGCGTAGGCCTGCTGGACGATGCCGAGATGTTCGGCAAGCTGCTGTTGAGTGAGGCCCTGGTCTTTCCGGGCCTGCGCGATGCGGGCACCGAGGGCTTTGAAGAACTGTATTTCCTTGCTGTTCACGGTCATCCTGTGCGGAGTTAGAACAGCCATGAGAGTAAGTCTCCTTCGAAGTGCAGGCTTGACTATACGCATGACATGCGTAGGCAGCAAGCAGGATGATTTTTCAAAAGCCCCCTTGACAGGGTTTTTCAGAAACCGGAGAAAACCATGGCCCGAATCCCCGATGCCGAACTGGAGCGTTTGAAGGTCGAAGTCAGTGTGGAACGGCTGATTGAGGCCTCTGGCCAGCCATCAGCTACCAAAGCCTTCCTCTCACCGGAAGGGAAATACAGCGGCTGCCTCCGGCGACGATGCTGAGAGCCCAACGCCGGGTCCCCCCAGTTCGCCCCGGCAGCCCCATCGCCGCCCTCTGCGCCGGTCGGCCGGCGGCGCATTTTCGATAATCCTGGATTATCGAAAATGGTTTTTAATGACCATCTCGTGCGCTTCGCTCCCGAGCTGCTCATTAAAAACTCCCGCCGCCGGCCTAGACATAATCACAGACTATGTCTCCCGTCGCGGTGGGCTCTTTGGCTTCGATGGTCGTCCATTCAGGTTGGTGGGCGTTGGGCAATAGCGGCAGCGGCCCGCGATGGCATCGCGCCGGCCGGCTCGCCCCCGCAAGGTCCGCGCCTCCGCTGCGCTGCGGCACGGCTGCGGCGCTGCGCGCCTTGGGCTGCGCCCCCTCGCCGAGGGGGCGCCCGTGGCAGGCCACGGCAACAGCGGCGTTCAGGGACCGCATCGACGCGGCGTCACGCTCGCGCCCGGCCCATCACCCCCTGATCGGGGGGGTGATGGGCATAGGAGCTAACTTAGTTGACGATTAAATCGGCCCAGTGCAAACTTTTCTGGGTGGCATCCGGGCGAGGTGGCGATGGGTTCGGTGGACTGGCTGGTTGGCAAGGATTGGGCTGACACCCTGGAGTGGCTTCCAGGCAATCTCGATGCGATGTTGGACGAGTCTGGAGTGCTGCAGCGCCGGCGCGCGGTTCGTTGTGGAGAGGAACTGGTTCGCCTGGGCCTCGCCTACTCCCTGCTGGACCTTTCGCTGCGTTCCACCGCCGCCTGGTGGACCAGCATTGGTCAGCCGTCCATGTCGGACGTGGCCGTCCTCAAGCGCCTAAAGTCAGCAACACCCTTTTTGGAGAAAGTTGTGTATGCCATGCTGTCGCGCGCCACGCCTGGCCCAAGGCTGGCAGATGCTGGCCTTCGGGTCCGCCTGATCGATGCGACCTCCATCTCGGAGCCCGGCAGCGAAGGAACGGACTGGCGCCTGCACGTCTGCTACGACCCGGCCCGGGCGGCCATCGACCATGTCGAAGTCACCGATGTCCACGGCGGTAAGCATCTGGAACGAGCTGCCGCCCAGGCAGGGGAACTGATCCTCGGCGACCGTGGGTATGCCGGGTCGGAGAAGATCCGGGCGCTGGCCGCTGCAGGTGCGCACACCCTCGTGCGGATTGGCCATTCGTCCGTTCGGCTCTTCGACGCCGCCGGAGAACAATGGGATCCCCTCGCCTTTGCCACCCGCAAACGCCCGGCCCAGGGGCGCCCGCCTCGAATCGAGGCGAAGGTGGTCTGGCTCCATGGCACCCAGGGCCCGCCCCTCCAGGCCCGCTTGGTGGTCGTCCGCAAGTCCCGTGAAACGGCCGAGCACGAGCGGGATCGGATTCGCACCGAGGCCAAACGGAAAGGCAAGGAACCCGGCCGCAGAACCCTGGAAGCTGCCGCCTTCACCTTTCTGCTGACCACGGTTCCACAAGACCGGATCACGGATGAAGAAGTCGCGGATCTCTATCGGATGCGATGGCAAATAGAACTGGCCTTCAAACGCCTGAAATCGCTATTGAACCTGGATGCGCTCAGGGCCAAGGATCCAGCCCTGGCTCGGAGTTACCTCTTGGGCAAGCTCATCGCTGCCTTGCTCATCCAGTGCATCGCGGACCAGTGCCGCGCCATTTCCCCCTATGGGGTCCCGATCCGAAGGCAAGCGCAGCCTGTGGCGTGAGACCGTCTGGATCCTGGCCATCCTGGAACAGGCTGTTCGCGGCATCGTGCGCATGCGTTCGGTTGCCCAGGCGTGGAAACTTGCGCTTCCTCATCTGCCTGAAAGATCAAGGCGGAGGCGGTTGCAGCGCCAGGGATTACCGTGCTGTTAAGTTAGCGCCTATGGGGGTGATGGGCCGGGACGGACGCAGCAGGAAACCAACAGGGAGGACCTCCCTGTTGGACTGCGAAAAGCGGGAGAGATCCGGGCCGAACCCCGCAGCAGCAGCATCACCCGGAAGGTATGGAACCCTGGACCGGTCCTCGAAAGTGGCGGGTCTTTTTTTCTATAGCCGCTTAAAAAAGCTCCCCCTCCCCCAATCGTCCTGGTGGGGGTCGCGTTTTTCTTTAGCGGCTAAAAAGGGGAAACATCAGGAGGAGGCGTCCTCCTCTGCTCCAGCCTCTGGCTTCGGGGCTTTCAGAGCCTTTCGGGTTCCAGAAGGGAGGGCGTTCTCGGGTGTCACCACCGGTTGCCCCGTGAGGCTTTCCATTTTCTCCCGCGCCTCGCGGGCAAAGCCGCCCCCGGTTTTGGCGGCGAGTTTGTTCTCTGGCAGGCCGGTGGCGTTCATGTGTTCCGCGATCTGGCGGGTGGAAAGTTCCGCCAGCGCCGTGAAGATCAGTTCCGCCTCGGTCATGTGGTCCCGCAGGTTCTGGGTATTGAGCCCCTTCACACTGAGGCCAGTCCATTCCTGGTGGATGAGGTTGGTGAGGATGGCGAACTCCTGGCCTTCCCGGACGTCGTGGTCAGCCCAGTAGTCGGTGAGCTTGTTCCGCGTCTCCTGTCCGGTCATCCGTTGCTGGATCCACTTCTCGCTGCGGCCGTGCTTCTGCCACAACTCCCGCGCACGATCCAGAGCCAGCGCCGGGTCGGCCAGTTCCTGCATCCGCTCGTGCCCGACCTTGGCCAGCCAGAGCTTGATCGGCTCGGCCTTGGGGCTGGGGACGGACTGGACGAGCCGGAGCAGGGTCTCGGCGGTGGCGGCATCGGTGAGGCGCTGTTTGCCGTCGGCGGCGAGCATTTTCAACTGGTGACAATTTGTCACCGCTTCACTGCCCTCCTTGGCCAGCCGTTCCTTGAGCTTGTTCCAATACTTGCGGGCGGTGAGGTCGTCGGTCTGCTGGGTCAGCGCCTGGACGATGTCCACCACGGAGAACCACCAAGTTTCAGCGGCTTCGTCATAGACCCGGCGGATCTCATGCTGTTCAAAGAAGGCTGGTGCTGGTTGCATGGTTGTCGTCCTGGTGCGCCAGTGGCTCGCCTGGGGAGTGATCACCATTTCGGGCATCTCCATGACGACGTGCTGCTTCGTCTGGGGAAGCCGGCTGATGCGGTCAACCTGCTGCTGAAGCCGTGTGCAGGCTTGACCATACGCATGACATGCGCAGGATGCAAGAAGGATGAAAGGGCCCCTTGACTTAATTGGTTGATCAACTAAATTGATATTCATGGACGAAATATCAAGACCCTCTCCCAGGGGCGAAGCCACCCGCGACGCGCTGCTGGATGCCGCCACGCTGATGTTCGCGCGGCAGAGCTTCGAGTCCGCCAACCTGCGGGAGATCTCGGTGGCGGCCCGGGTCAACCCGGCGCTCATCGGCTACCACTTCCACAACAAGGAAGGGCTCTACCTGGCCGTCTTCGAACGGATGGTCGCCCAGATGGCGAAGGTCTTCGATCCGGTCATGGCCATCATCGACCGGGTGCTGGCCGAGCCGCCGGGGCAGGACGCGGAGCATTACCTGCAGCCCCTCCTGCTCCTGATGGAGGGCTTGCTCGTGCACATGGTCCGCGAGCACCCCGCCTGGGGCGAGCTGTTCGTGCGGGAGCAGCAGTCGCCCAGCGCGGCCTTCGAACTGCTCTTCAACGGCGTCATCAGCCGGGTGCAGCGGTCCCTGGTGGGGCTGGTGGGCCGCATCCGGAAGGACGATGATCCGGAACAGGTGTGCCTGCTCGCCGCCACCATCGCCAGCCAGGTGATCGCTATCCGCAACTCCCGCACGGCCCTGAAGCGTCTCATGCAATGGCAGGCCATCGGCGACCGGGAACTGGACGTGATGAAAGCCATGCTGAGGCGCAACACAACCCTTCTCGTCCTTGGAGACTGAGCCATGAGCATGCAACCGCGAAGCGCTTTCGGAGTCCTGGTCCTGGCTGCCGCCGGGCTCCTGGGCTGCGACGGCTTCCATCACGGGCCCCTGGTGCTATACGGGAACGTGGATATCCGGGAGGTCGACATGGCCTTCAGGCAGCCGGGAAGGATTGCCAGGCTGGCCTTCGACGAAGGCAGCCTGGTCAAGGAAGGCGACGTCATGGCCGAGCTGGACGCCCAGCCCTACCGGGACGCCCTGGCCGGGGCCGAGGCCGAGGTGCTGCTGGCCAAGGCGGAAGTGGAGAAGCTGCACGTGGGCAACCGGCCCCAGGAGATCGCCCAGGCGGCGGAGGCGGTGCGCCAGGCGGAAGCCGTCTTCCAGAACGCCGACACCGACCTGAAGCGCCAGGCCTCCCTGCTGGACACCGGCTCCGCCAGCCAGCGGGTGGTGGACGCGGCCCGGTCGGCCCGGGACCAGGCCTGGGCGCTCCTCGCCTCGGCCCGGAAGGCCCTGGACCTGAAGCAGGAAGGCTGGCGCCGGGAGGACATCACGGAAGCCGCGGCGCGCCTCGCGGCCGCCGAGGCCGCCCGGGACCAGGCCCGCACCGCCCTGGCCGACACCCGCCTCGTGGCCCCCGCCAACGCCGTGGTGCTGACCCGCAGCCGGGAAGCCGGCAGCATGGTGGCCACCCGGGACGCGGTGTTCACCTTGTCGCTGCGGGATCCCATCTATGTGCGGGCCTACGTGGCCGAAAAGGACCTGGGGCGCTTCACCCAGGGCAGCAGGGTCACCGTGCGCACCGATTCCTCCGGCAAGGCCTACCCGGGCACTGTGGGCTTCGTTTCGCCCAAGGCGGAATTCACGCCCAAGTCCGTGGAAACCACGGATCTCCGCACCGATCTGGTCTACCGCCTGCGCATCGTCGTGGCCAAAGCGGATGCGGGGCTGGCCCAGGGCATGCCGGTCACCGTCCAGGTGGAAACCAGCGACCGTGGCAAGTGAGGTGACCGCCCTGCCTTCCGAAGCCCCGGCGGTGGAGATCCTGGGCGTGACCAAGCGCTTCGGCGCCGTGCAGGCGCTCCGCGGCATCACCGCCCGCATCAGCCCGGGCCGGCTCACCGGACTGGTGGGGCCGGACGGCGCCGGGAAGACCACGCTGATGCGCCTCCTGGCGGGGCTCATGGCGCCCACGGAAGGGCGGATCCTGGTGGGGGGCCGCGACACCGCGCTGGAGACGGAGGAAATTCATTCCCTGACGGGCTACATGCCCCAGCGCTTCGGGCTCTACGAGGACCTCACCGTCGAGGACAACCTGCACCTGTTCGCGGAACTCCGGGGCCTGCGCACCGAGAACTACCAGGAGATCTTCGGCAGGCTGCTGGCGTTCACCCGGCTCGGGCCCTTCACGGACCGCCTGGCGGGAAAGCTCTCCGGCGGCATGAAGCAGAAGCTCGGCCTGGCCTGCGCGCTCATGGCCCGCCCCAAGGTGCTGCTGCTGGACGAGCCCAGCGTCGGCGTGGACCCGGTGAGCCGCCAGGACCTCTGGCGCATGGTGCACGAGCTCACCGACGAAGGCATGGCGGTGGTGTGGTCCACCGCCTACCTGGACGAAGCCGAGCGTTGCGCCAGCGTCCTGCTGCTCAACGACGGGAAGATCGAATACGCCGGGTCCCCCCATGACCTGACCCGGGCCCTGCACGACCGCAGCTTCCGCATCCTCCACCCCGCCAAGGACCGCCGGCTGGTCCTGTCCATGGCCCTGGACCTGGCCTCGGTGTGCGACGGGGTGATCCAGGGCAGCTCCGTGCGGGTCGTCCTGCGCAAGGATGCCGATGCCGGGGAGGTCCGGGACCTCGCGGCCGGGACGGGCGGAACCCTCGAACCGGTGGCCCCCCGCTTCGAGGATGCCTTCGTGGACCTGCTGGGCGGCGGCCCCGGCGGCGGGTCGGCCATCGCCGACCGCATGCCCCCGGCCGAGGTCAAGGAGGAGATCACCGTGGAGTGCACGGGGCTCACGCGCCGTTTCGGCCATTTCCTCGCCACCGACCGGGTCAGCTTCGAGGTGCGCAGGGGCGAGATCTTCGGCCTGCTGGGGCCCAACGGGGCGGGCAAGTCCACCACCTTCAAGATGCTCTGCGGACTGCTGAAGCCCACCTCCGGCCAGGCCCACGTGATGGGGCTCAACCTGCGCACGGCCACCAGCGAGGCCAAGAACCAGCTGGGCTACATGGCGCAGAAATTCTCCCTCTACGGCCTGCTCTCGGTGCGCCAGAACCTCGAATTTTCGGCGGGGGTCTACGGGCTGGAGGGCGCGGTCAAGCGCGAGCGCATCGACGAGATGGTCGAGGCGTTCCAGCTGCAGCGCTACCTGGACGCCTCGCCCGACCAGCTGCCCCTGGGGTTCCGCCAGCGCCTGGCCCTGTCCTGCGCCCTGATGCACCGGCCCCCCGTGCTGTTCCTGGACGAGCCCACCTCGGGTGTGGACCCGCTCACCCGGCGGGAATTCTGGTCGCACATCAACGGGCTGGTGCGCAAGGGCGTGACGGTGCTGGTGACCACCCATTTCATGGAAGAGGCGGAATACTGCGACCGGGTGGCCTTGATGTACCGCGCCGAGGTCATCGCCCTGGACACCCCCGACGCCCTCAAGCAGAGCGCCATGCAGGACGGCGGCGTCGAGCCGACCATGGAGGACGCCTTCATCCACCTCATCGAGCGGGTGGACGCCGAGCTGGAAGCGGCGGGAGGCCCGAAGTGAGCCGGCAGTGGAACCTGCGCCGGATGGCGGCCCTGGTGCGCAAGGAATCCATCCAGATGCTGCGCGATCCCTCGACCATCCTCATGGCCTTCGTGCTGCCCGTGGTGATGGTGTTCCTGTACGCCTACGCCGTCTCCCTGGACCTGAACAAGGTGCCCATCGGCGTGGTGCTGGAAACCGACGGCGCCGGCGGCCAGGCTCTCGCCGCGGCGTTCTCCGGGTCGCGCTACTTCACGGTGACGCCGGCCCGGGACCGGCGGGAGGTGGAGGAGGCGATCATCGGCGGCCGCCTGCGGGGCTTCGTGGTCATCCCCCATGACCTGGAGCAGCGCATCCAGGCGGGCGGAACCGAACCCCTGGTCCAGGTGGTCACCGACGGCACCCAGCCCAACACCGCCAGCTTCGTGGCGAACTACGCCCAGAACGTGGTCACCCAGTGGCAGGCCTCCCGGGGCCTGGCGGTGGGCGCCGGCATCGCCCTGGAGCCCCGGTTCTGGTACAACGCGGAGCTGGAAAGCCGGCGCTTCCTGCTGCCCGGGGCCATCGCCATCATCATGACCATGATCGGGACCCTGCTGACCGCCATGGTCGTGGCCCGGGAATGGGAGCGGGGCACCATGGAGGCGGTGATCTCCACCCCGGTGTCGGTGCTGGAGATCCTGCTCGGCAAGCTGCTGCCCTATTTCGGGCTGGCCATGGCGGCCACCACCATCTGCACCCTGCTTTCGATCTTCGTGTTCGGCGTGCCCCTGCGCGGATCGTGGCTGGCGCTGTTCATGCTCTCCTCGGCCTTCCTGGTGCCGGCCCTGGGGCAGGGGCTCCTCATCTCGTCGGTGGCCAAGAACCAGTTCATCGCCGCCCAGCTGGCGCTCTTTTCGGGCTTCCTGCCGGCCTTCCTGCTATCGGGCTTCATTTTCGAGATCAGTTCCATGCCCCTGCCGATCCGCCTGCTGACCTACCTGGTTCCCGCGCGCTACTTCGTGACCACGCTGCAGACCGTGTTCCTGGCCGGGGACGTGTGGCGCGTCTTCATCCCCAACACCCTGGCCATGCTGGCCATCGGCACCGTCTTCATCCTGATCGCCCGCTCCAAGACCAAGAAGAGCCTGGATACTTGAGATGAGCAAATCCACCACCCGCCTCTGGGCGCAAATCCTCAAGGAGCTGCTCTGCGTCCTGCGCGACCCGAAGACGCGCATCGCCCTGATCGGTCCGCCGCTCCTGCAGCTGCTGATCTTCTCCTTCGCCAACACGCTGGAGGTCAAGCACGTGGACATCGCCGTGTTCAACCGCGACACGGGCAGGGCTTCCTATGAACTGCTGGCCCGGGTCGGGGCGGCCTCCTTCTGCGACCGCCTGGTGACGGTGCACAGCCGGGCGGAGATCGCCGGGATGATCGAGCGGCGCGACGTCATCGCCGGCCTGGACATTCCGGAGACCTTCACCAGCGACGTCAAGGCCGGGCACCTGGCCAGGGCCCAGGTGCTGCTGGACGGGCGCCGGGGCAACGCCTCCCAGGTGCTCCTGGGCTACCTGAGCGAAATCGCCGGGCAGACCGGGGCGGACCTGACCGGCGCGTCCGCCGTGGCCGACACCGTGGCCCTGCGCCACTGGTTCAATCCCAACCTGATCTACCAGTGGTTCGTGGTGCCCAGCATCGGCGGCATCCTGGTGATGTTCTCCACCCTCATGACCGTGGGGCTTTCCATCGCCCGGGAACGGGAGCTGGGCACCTTCGACCAGCTGCTGGTGTCGCCCTGCACGCCCCTGGAGATCATCGTCTCGAAGATGGCTCCGGCCCTGATCATCTGCTCGGTGCTGGGTTCCGTGATGGTGGCGGCCGGGATCTTCGGCTTCGGGATCCCCTTCACCGGCTCCTTCGCGCTGCTGCTCTGCAGCCTGTTCGTCTTCGTGCTTTCCATGGTGGGCATCGGGCTGATGATCTCGGCGGTGTGCAGCACGCAGCAGCAGGCCATCCTCGGCATCTTCTCCTTCGGGGTGCCGGTGGTCGTGATGTCGGGCTTCGCCACGCCCGTGGAGAACATGCCCATCGTGCTCCAGTGGATGGCCAAGGCGATCCCGTTGAAGTACTACCTGGTCATCCTGCAGGGCAGCTTCCTGAAGGCGCTGCCCCCTTCGGAGGTGTTCGCGAACGTGTGGCCCATGGCGGTCATCGGCGTCGTCACCATCTCCTTCGCCACCTGGTTCGTCAAAGGCAGACTGGAGTGAGGTATTCCATGGTTCCCAAGCTTCCCCCGTCGAGTTCTCCGCTCCTGCTCCGCGCCGCGCCGCTGGTGTTCCTGCTGGTCCTGGGCTGCAAGGTCGGGCCGGATTTCCGGGCCCCCCAGGCGGACGCGGGGCAGGGCTGGACCCAGCCCGCGGAACCCGGGGCCCCCGGGCTTTCCGCCTGGTGGCGCCACTTCGGCGACCCCACCCTGGACCGGCTGGAAGCGGCCGCCCTCGCCGGCAACCTGGACCTGCGCCAGGCCGAGCTGCGCATCCAGGAGGCCCGGGCGCTCCGGGACGCCGCGGCCGGGGCGAAGTACCCCACCGTGCAGGCCCAAGCCGGGATCACCCGGGAGGAGCAGACCCTCAACGGGCCCCTGCCCATCTCCGAGATCCCCGGCCTGAGCCGGGACATCACCATTCATGACGTGGGCTTCGACGCCGCCTGGGAGCTGGACCTGTTCGGCCGCGTCAGGCGCCAGGTGGAATCCGCCGAAGCCCAGGCCCAGGCCGCCCGGGAAAGCGCCGGCGATGTGCGCATCAGCGTGGCGGCGGAAGTGGCCAGGACCTACCTGACCCTCCGGGGCGCCCAGCGCGAACTTGCGGCGCAATCGGCCATCGTCGAAGCCTTCCGGCGCACCCTGGAGACCGCCCGGCGCCGCGCGGCGGCGGGCGATCTGGCCGCGGCGGAGGTGGAGCGCATCCAGGGCCAGTTCCTGGATGCCTCGGCCGGGCTGCCCGGGCTCCGCGCCCGGATGCATGCCGCCGCCCTGGGGCTGGGCGCGCTCCTGGGCCGGCTGCCCGAGAGCGAGGCGGCCCTGGCCGCGACCCCGCCGCCGGACATCGCCCTGGCGCCGATCCCCGTGGGGGAACGGGCCGACATCCTGCGCCGCCGGCCCGATGTGCGGGCCGCTGAGCGGCGCCTGGCCGGCGCCACCGCCGACGTGGGCGTGGCCAAGGCGGAGTGGTTCCCCAAGCTGACCATCTCGGCCAGCGCCGGCTACGAGGCGCTGAAGGGCTCCCAGCTGTTCAACCAGCCCAGCCAGCTGTGGTCCGTGGCCCCGTTCGTGTCCTGGCGCATCCTCGACGGCGGCACCATCCGCGCCCAGATCCACGCTTCCCAGGCCCGGCAGGAGGAAGCCGCGCTGGCCTACGAAAGCGCCGTCATCGCCGCCCTCACCGACGCCGAGCGGGCCCTCCTGGGCTATCGCCTGGCCCTGGAAACCACCGGGGCCCAGCGCGCGGCCCTGGATTCCGCCCGGCGCACCTACCGGCACGCGGAGCAGCGCTTCCAGCACGGGGACATCGCCCTGATGGACCTGCTGGACGCCGAACGCAACCTGCGGGCGGACGAAGACGCCTACGCCAGGTCCCAGACCGATGCCGCCATCGATCTGGTAGCCCTGTACAAGGCCCTCGGCGGCGATTGGAGCTAAACGAGCGGGTCGTCCCCCCCCCCCTCCTCGCACCGAAGCCAGGACTTCAGGGCCGGGCTCCGCCCGGTCCTGAAGTGGGGGTGTGGGGGGACGGAGAGCGAGCTTTGCTCGCGCGCGGTCCCCCCACGGAATATCAGATCTTGAAGCGCGACACCAGGCTGTTGAGGTTCTCCGCCAGGTTGCTCAACTCGTTCACCGTGCGGGTGGTTTCCCGGATGGTGGCGGCCATCTCCTCGGTGGCGGCGGCGTTGCCTTCGGCGATTTCGGCCAGGCTGGTCATGGCGTTCACCACGGTGCCGCTGTCCTGGCTTTGGGTCTGGCTCTGGCCGCCGATGGTGTTCATACGCTCGGCGCTGGCCCGGATCGCTTCGGTGATGCTCTTGAGCGCGCTGCCGGCGGTGTTGACCATGGAGGTGCCGTCGTCGATGCTCTTGCTGGAGGTCTGGATCAGGGAGGTGATCTCCTTGGCCGCCTGGGCACTGCGTTCGGCCAGCTTGCGCACCTCTTCGGCCACCACGGCGAAGCCCTTGCCGTGTTCGCCGGCCTTGGCGGCCTCGATGGCGGCGTTGAGCGAAAGCAGGTTGGTCTGGTTGGCGATCTCGGTGATGACGTTGAGGATGTTGCCGATCTGCTTGGAGTTCTGGTTGATCACCTGCATGCCGCTGACGGCGGCGCCCACCGCCGAGCCGCCCTTGCCCGCGGCCTCCTTGGCCTGGTCGAACACGTTCAGGGCGTCGGCCACGTTGGAATAGATGACCTTCGAGGAGCCGGCGATGGTGGCGACGCTGTCATTGGCCTGCTTGACGCTCGACTTCTGGTTCTCGGCGGTCTGGGCGATGGCGTCGGCGGTGGAGGCCATCTCCGACATGCCGGCGGTCATCTGCAGGGAGCCGGAGGCGATGTTGGTGGAAATGGCCACGACCTGCTGGACGATGGTCTGGATGTTTTCCACGAACCGGTTGAAGTGCAGGGAGACCCGGGCGATCTCGTCGGTGCCGTCCACTTCCAGGCGGGCGGTGAGATCGCCCTCGCCTTCGGAAATGTCGCGCATGCGGCTCTGGATGTTCTCCAGCGGCTTGACCAGGGCGTTGCCCAGGATCTGCGAGGCGGCAAAGCCCAGGCCGACCATGACCAGCCCCAGCAGCACCATGACCCCGAGATTGGCGTGGTTCAGCTTGGAGACGGCATCATCGTTCATGACCACCATCTGGTAGGTCTTCTTGGCGGGGTCCTGGGCTTCCTGGCCGAGCAGCGAGGCGACAACCTTGTAGCCGTTCGCCTTGTACTGCGTCTTGCCCTGGCCGAGGGGCCCGGTCAGCGTGGCGGGGTCCAGGTTGGCGCCGCTGCCGAACTTCTTGACGTACTTGACGACGGGAGCCTTGGTCTGCAGGTCCACGGCGACCACCGCGGCCATGCTCACGTCCGGGTCGCCCTTGACGAAGTCCAGGGAGCGGTCGGTGGAGCCGCTGGTGGTGCCCAGATCGTCGGAGAGGTAGGAAGGCGTCACCGCTTCGGCCAGCACCGCGGACAGGCCCTTGCCCTTGGTCCACAGCGCGTCGTTCTGCGCGGTTTCCAGCTTGAGCCCGCTGGTGATGCCTGCGGTCAGGGCCAGCAGGGTGGTGAGACCCAGGATGGAGTAGCTGAGCTTCTTCCGAATGCTCAAGTTCTTCCAAAAGCTCATCGAAAGCTCCTCCGAAAGGCATGGGGGGACGTTGGCTGAAAGCCTGTCCAGGACCTGTGTTGTTGACCCAAGTATGCCAGGGCTAATCCTTGTTTGTCCGGGGAGATCAGCGATCGCCGAAAAAGGCGGTGCCGATCCGGATCTGGTCGCTGCCGGCGGCGATGGCCTGTTCCAGGTCGCCGCTCATGCCCATGGAGAGCCGCAGGGGCCGGCCCAGCTTCTGCCGCCAAGTCTCGCGCAGCTGCGCCAGGGCGCCGAACGCCTGGGCATCCTCCGGCGGCGGGATCGCCATGAAACCCTGGAAGGGCAGGCGCTGCGCATCCAGCGCCTGGAGCACCGGGGCGATGGCCTCGGCCGGGCATCCCCCCTGCTTGGTCGCTTCATTCCAGAGGTCCACCTGGATCCAGACCGGGCGCACCAGGTCCAGCTCAGCCGCCAGGTGGGCCAGGCGCGCGGCCAGTTCCGGCCGGTCGACGGTCATGATCTCCTGGAAGCTGGCGAGGGCCTGCCTGGCCTTGTTGCGCTGCAGCGGGCCGATCAGCACGAAGCCCAGGGACGGCGCCTCCAGGGCCTTCTGGACGCCTTCCTGGACATAGTTCTCGCCAAACCGCTGGTATCCCAGTCCGGCCGCCTCCAGGATCAACGGCAGCGGCTGGCGCTTGGAAACGGGCAGCAGCTCGATCTCTTCGGGGTCCCTGCCATGGGTGCCGCAGGCGGTGCCGATGCGGGTGCGCAGCGTGTGGATGCGCTCCGCAAGCGGCGTCATAGCTTGGACGGGTCGTAGAGAATGCGTTGGCATGATTCGCAGAACAGCGTTTCGGCCTCGCGCAGATGGGCCACCACCGGCGTGCGCAGGCGGGTCCGGCAGCCGCCGCAGGCGCCGTTGTCCACGCCGACCACCGCGCGTCCCGAACGCATCTGGAGCAGCCGCTTGAACTTCACCAGCAGGGTCGGGGCCAGCAGCGCTTCCAGTTCGGCGCAGCGGGTCTGCAGCCGGGTCTGGGCTTCCACCTGGTTGCCGTGCTCGGAAAGGAACACGGTCCGGAGCTCGTCGAACTGCTTCTGGGCCTCGGCCTGGCGTTCCTTCAGTTCCACGTCGAGCCTTTCCAGGCTTTCGATGCGGACTTCGGTCTCCTTGACCGGCCGGGCCACGGCGTTCTTCTGGCGCTGGCGCTCGTCGAGCTCCCGGATCGCCGCGGTGTACTGGATCTTCTGGGTCGCCACCTTCACCGAGGCCTTGGCCACCTCTTCGGCCTTCTGGGCGCCGCCCAGTTCCGTGGAAAGGCTGGAGAAAAGGCTCCGGCTGGCGGTCAAGCCCCTGGAAGTCTCCTCGAGCTTCCTCGCCAGCATCTTCAGCTCGGCGTCAAGGGCGGCCAGATCCGGAGGGAAGGCCGACAGATCTCGCTGGATGGTGCGCAGATTGTCATGGACGGATTGCAATTCGATCAGGACGGACAGTTCACTCATCTGTTCAGACTACCCCCAATGAGCCACTCCGGATCGGCTGAACCTCAAGAAAAGATGCAACGTCTTTGAGTAATAAAATATTAGTCGAAGACGCTAACATTCACGAAATTGCCTTGACAGCCCCAAATCCCCGGGCTACCTTAGCACTCGCTGGTAGTTAGTGCTAACAGCTCCCCCTTCGGGAACTCTCATCCACACATGGAGGTAATACATGGCCATCAAGCCCCTGTACGATCGTGTTCTGCTCAAGCGCAGCGAGCCTGCGGAAACGGTAAAGGGCGGCATCATCATTCCGGACACTGCCAAGGAAAAGCCCATGGAAGCCGAGGTCGTGGCGGTGGGCGAAGGCAAGTTCGCGGATGACGGCAAGCGCATGCCCATGTCCGTCAAGGCCGGGAACAAGGTCCTCATCGGCAAGTACACCGGCACGGAAGTACGGATCGAGGGCATCGACCACGTCATCGTGCGCGAAGACGAGATTCTCGCCATCGTCAGTTAGGCTGGACCTTTCCAAGACTTCGAACCCATTCCAAGGAGCAACACATGGCTGCTAAATCCATCATTTATTCCGAAGATGCCCGCCAGGCCATTCTGCGCGGCGTCAACAAGCTCGCCGACGCCGTACAGGTGACGCTCGGCCCCAAAGGCCGCAATGTCCTGATCGAAAAGAAGTTCGGCTCCCCGCTCATGACCAAGGACGGCGTCACCGTCGCCAAGGAGATCGAGCTCAAGGACAAGCACGAGAACATGGGCGCCGCCCTGGTGCGTGAAGTCGCCTCCAAGACCTCCGACATCGCCGGCGACGGCACCACCACCGCCACCGTGCTGGCCCGGGCCATCTACAAGGAAGGCATCAAGGCGGTCGTCAGCGGCGCCAACACCATGGAGATCAAGAAGGGCATCGACCTGGCCGTGGACGCCGTGGTCGCCGCCATCGACGAGATCAAGAAGCCCGTGGAAGGCAACGCCATCGCCCAGGTCGGCGCCATTTCCGCCAACGGCGACCAGGAAATCGGCCAGATCATCGCCGACGCCATGGCCAAGGTGGGCAAGGACGGCGTCATCACGGTGGAAGAGGCCAAGGGCCGCGACACCGAGCTGACCGTGGTCGAGGGCATGCAGTTCGACCGCGGCTACCTGAGCCCCTACTTCGTCACCAACCCCGACCAGATGAAGGTCGAGCTGGAAGCCCCGCTGATCCTCATCTTCGAGAAGAAGATCTCCAACATGCGCGATCTCCTGCCCCTGCTGGAGCAGGTCGTGAACAGCCGCCGCCCGCTGCTGATCATCGCCGAGGACGTCGACGGCGAGGCCCTGGCCACCCTGGTGGTCAACAAGATCCGCGGCACCCTGAACATCGCCGCGGTCAAGGCGCCCGGTTTCGGCGACCGCCGCAAGGCCATGCTGGAAGACATCGCCATCCTGACCGGCGGCAAGGCGATCACCGAGGACCTCGGCCTCAAGCTTGAGAACCTGAAGATCGAGGACCTGGGCACCGCCAAGAAGGTGACCATCGACAAGGAAACCACCACCATCATCGAGGGCGCCGGCACCACCCAGGCGATCCAGGGCCGGGTCAAGCAGATCCGCAGCCAGGTGGATATCTCCACCAGCGACTACGACAAGGAAAAGCTCCAGGAGCGTCTGGCCAAGCTGGTCGGCGGCGTCGCGGTGATCAAGGTCGGCGCGGCCTCCGAAACCGAAATGAAGGAGAAGAAGGCCCGCGTTGAAGACGCCATGCACGCCACCAAGGCGGCCGTGGAAGACGGCATCGTCGCCGGCGGCGGCGTCGCCCTGCTGCGCGCCCTGGCCAAGCTGTCCACCCTGAAGCTCACCGGCGACCAGGAGACCGGCGCCGCGATCATCCGGAAGGCCCTGGAAGAGCCCCTGCGCCAGATCGCCAACAACGCCGGCGTGGAAGGTTCCGTCATCGTCAACCGGGTGAAGGAAGAGAAGGGCAACTTCGGCTTCAACGCCGCCACCGGCGAATTCGGCGACATGGTCGCGTTCGGCGTGGTCGATCCTGCCAAGGTGACCAAGTCCGCCCTGCGCAACGCCGCCTCCGTGGCCGCGATGATGCTCACCACCGAAGCCATCATCTGCGAACTGCCCGAGGACAAGAAGCCCGCCCCCATGGGCGGCGCGCCCGGCATGGGCGGCATGGAAGACATGTACTAGACCCTACCGGAATCCAGCCAAAGGGCCCCTTCGGGGGCCCTTTTCATGGGCCGGCGCCCGGCTGCGGTAGACTGTTCCCGGAGGGCTGGAAGCGCATGAAGTACCTGATCAAGACCTGGGGCTGCCAGATGAACAGCCACGACAGCGAAAAGCTGGAGGGGCTGCTGCAGGCGGAAGGCTTCACCGCCGCCAGCGGGATCGAGGACGCCGACCTGGTGCTGCTGAACACCTGTTCCATCCGCGAAAAGGCGGTGCACAAGGTGGAATCGGAGCTGGGCTGGCTGCGCGAGGAGAAGAAGAAGCGGCCCCTGCTGATCGGGGTGGCCGGCTGCCTGGCCCAGCAGGACCAGGCAGCCCTGTTCCAGCGCGCGCCGCAGATCGACTTCGTCCTGGGCACCATGGCCATCCAGCAGCTGCCCGCCCTGGTGGCCAAGGTCCGGGCCGGGGCCGCCCGGGTCATGGACATCGGCGCCTACCCGGACGACCACCTGTTCCCTCCGGAAACCATGCGCCGGAACAGCCTCGCCAAGGCCCTGGTGACCATCATCGAAGGCTGCGACCATGCCTGCACGTACTGCGTGGTGCCCACCACCCGGGGCCCCGAGCGGCACCGGCCGTTCCAGGACGTGGTCGACGAGGTGCGCGGGCTGGTGGCCCGGGGCTACAAGGAAGTGGAGCTGCTGGGCCAGAACGTGAACAGCTTCCAGGGCGGCTGCTCGTTCGCCGAGCTGCTGGACCGGGTGGCCGAGATCGACGGCCTGGAATGGATCCGCTTCACCACCAGCCATCCCATGAATTTCACCCCGGCCCTGGCCCGGACCCTGACGACCAACCCCAAGGTGGCGCCCTTCCTGCACCTGCCGGTGCAGAGCGGCAGCGACGCGGTGCTGCGCCGCATGCGCCGGGAATACACCGCGGCCCAGTACCTGGAGCGGCTGGGCTACCTGGGCGGCGGCCCCCCGGACTTGTGCCTGTCCACCGATTTCATCGTCGGCTTTCCCGGCGAAACCGACGCGGATTTCGAAGCGACCATGGCCCTGCTGGACCAGGTGCGGTTCGACCAGTCATTCAGCTTCATCTATTCCCCGCGCCCCGGCACCCCGGCGCTGCGGCTCAAGGACGACCTGCCCCACACCGTCAAGCAGGAGCGGTTGAGCCGGCTCCAGGCGCGACAGCAGGAGCTGACCCTGGCCAGCAACCGGAGGATGGTGGGCCGCGTGCTCAAGGCCCGGATCGAGACCGAGACCGCCCTGGACGCCGGCCACTGGCTGGCGCGCACCGCCAACTGGAAGAACGTGCACCTGGCGGCCCCGGGCTATGGGCTGCCGTTCCGGGAACTGGTGGAGGTCCGGGTCACCGGCTGCGGGCCGCACTTCCTGCGCGCCGAGGTGGCCTAGGCCTAGGTTCGGAACCCAGCCACGAGCTCTTTCAGGCCGGCGGCGGTGTTGGACAGCTGGTCGGAGGTGCTGGCGTTGCCTTCCACAGTTGAGGACAGTTCGATGCTCGCGCTGGCGTTGGCGGCCGCCTTCTGCGCGCCCAGCTCCACCTGCTGGGCGACCTCCTGGCTGGCCTTG
>Ga0181535_10000613_pt1 | contig 51927 bp, 48 predicted proteins | sample PEATcosm2014_Bin_44_FD_119774 | JGI IMG/M metagenome (GOLD analysis project Ga0181535, IMG submission 119774) | Peatland microbial communities from MTU Mesocosm Facility, Houghton, MI, USA - PEATcosm2014_Bin17_30_metaG | ecosystem: Environmental > Terrestrial > Soil > Wetlands > Peat | place... | reverse complement strand
CCGCGCTGCTCTCGCGCTGCCGTGTGTATGTACTGCAGCCGCTGAACGAAGACCGCGTTGCGCAGTTACTGCGCCGCGCTGTCGAAGATCGCGAGCGCGGCCTAGGCGCGATGGAGTTGCAAGCCGACCACGAGGCCCTCGAACTGATCGCCAGCTATTCCAGCGGGGACTGCCGCAGCGCCTACAACACGCTCGAAGTCGCTGCACAACTGGCTGCCGAAAAGACGAAGCACATCGACAAGTCGAGCGCGACCGAAGCGATTCAGCAACGCGTCCTCGTCTACGACAAATCCGGCGAAGAGCACTACAACCTCATCTCCGCGCTGCACAAGAGCGTGCGCAACAGCGACCCTGACGCTGCGCTCTACTGGCTGGCTCGCATGTTTGCCGGCGGAGAGGACCCGCTTTATCTCGCCCGCCGCATCGTCCGCATGGCCATCGAAGACATCGGCCTGGCTGCCCCCGAGGCGCTGAATCTCTGTTTATCGGCGAAAGAAGCCGTCGATTTTCTCGGCTCGCCGGAAGGCGATCTCGCGCTGGCCGAAGCCGTCGTCTATCTCTCGCTCGCGCCCAAGTCTAATGCCGTCTACACCGCCTATGGCGCGGTGCAGGAGGAGATCGAGCACACGCGCCAGGAACCGGTCCCTTTGCATCTGCGCAACGCGCCCACGCGCCTCATGAAGGAGATCGGCTACGCCAAGGGCTATCGCTATGCCCACGACGAAGAGGACAAGGTCGCCGACATGGACTGCCTGCCCGACTCTCTCCGCGGCCGCACCTACTACCACCCCACACAAGAGGGACGCGAGAAGCTGCTCGCGCAAAGGATGGAAGAGATACGGCGGATTCGAAGTGGCAAACGAAGCACCGGGTGACGATTGCAGCAGTGCAGCAAAGCTGGAGAAGGCTGGCGGCAAGTGTAAGGGTGCAGGGATCTACAGGCCCCTGAACACATGCCGTGGTCAATCAGGCTTTTGACCTCGCGATCCTCTTGCACCGCCTTCGCAACACCGGGGACCGCTTCGAGTGCGTTGGTGATCGCAACTTGGAGCTTTGATTGAAGAGGCTCGGATCGAATGTATTCGGCTACATAGATCGACACGTGCCATGGCCACCTGCTGTTCGGGGTCGATTCGCCGTCTCTTCGCCTTTAACCGGGGGCCGCAGGCGACGGAGCAAAGTCGGTTCGGACCGTCACTCAAGCGCCGCTGCACTATGCTCTACACAGGTCGGACTAATGCCTCACGCAAAATCCATCTTCGCTGCGCTAATCTGCTCTCTCAGTGCCGCACTCTCGCCCGCACAAACCACGGGAACCACCATGACCCAGAAGATCGACCCGCCTTTCTACGTTGCCGGCTATCTGGTGAGAACCAACAACTCCGATGAAGCCAGCGGTGAAAGCAAAATCGGGCCGCTCTGGCAGCGCTTCAAGCAGGAGAATCTCGTCGCCCGAATTCCGAATCGCACCGATGCGGCTTTGACAGTCGTCTATTCAAATTACGCCAGCGATGAAAATGGCAACTACGACTACCTGCTCGGCGCGCGAGTCAATTCCATCCATCATCTTCCCACCGGAATGACCTGGAAGAGGGTCGAACCTGCGACTTACGCCGTCATTCTTACGAACAAAGGCCAGATGCCCGGCGTCCTGCAGGCAGCGTGGGACCGCATCTGGCATATGTCGCCTGCCGAGTTGGGTGGCCGACGCGCGTTCATCACCGATTACGAGATCTACGATCAGCGCACCGAGAATTCGCAGGAGGCGCAGGTCGAGATCCACATCGGCCTCGCGCCCGCGGCCCACTAGCTTCCTGCAAGAGGGCTTGCCCTCCGCACCGTGCGCCTAGTCCGCGTATTTGACCGAGCATCCGTACGGCCGTGTGTAGGGGTTCGTCACGGGCTTGCCGGCCATAGCCGCGGTCAGCGCGTCGGATACGTAGTTCTCTGCACCCTTTACATCGTCTGGATCGGGCGTCGGGCGGTTATCGATGGCACCGTCATAGATCAGCTTTCCCGCCGGATCGATGACGAACATCTGCGGCGTGGTTTTCGCGGCGTAGAGGCGCGCGAGTTTCCCCTGCGGGTCCATCAGCACCGCCGTCGGCGCAGCATGCATCTTCGCCACGTAGGCATTTTCTTCAGTGGGCGTGACGTATCCCTGCGCTCCGGGCGCAGACGAAACCACGGTGAACCAGGCAACTCCCTTCGCCGTCCACTCCTTCTGCAGGGCCTGCATATTGCCCGAGACATAATGCTTGCGCGTGTAGGGGCAGCCTTGGTTGTGCCACTCCAGCACGACATATTTGCCGCGGAACTGATCGAGGGCATCGGTCTTGCCCTGCGAATCCGTCGCCGCGAACGCAGGCGCCGCAGAGCCGACGCGTGGTTCCTGCGCGGCGAGCATGGTTGCCGACAACACACCTGCGGCCAGCGCCGAAGATGCGGCCTTCAGAGCGAAAGAGGACATGGGACTCGACCTCCTGGACAAGTTTTGGTTGGTTGACCGGGGAAGATTACGTACGCCGGCTGCAGGCCCTACTTCAAGATGGACGAAGCAGCCACACTTTGAGTTGCCGAATGCGGCAAACTCGCGAGTTCGCCGATCACGATTCCCGGTGTGAGCACTTCGGGCAAGAGCCGTGGGCTCGTTTCTCCGGGAACATAGAGAACATACGCGGGCACGCCGCTTCGCCCTAGACCGGCAAGGGCATCGCCAATGGCCTCATCGTGCTGGGTCCAGTCGGCCTTCAGCAGCGCGACGTTGGCATCGCCGAAGGCCTTCTGCACCTCAGGCTGGCTCAGCGCCACCCGCTCGTTGACCTGGCAGCTTAGGCACCAGCTCGCTGTGAAGTCGACGAAAACAGGCCGCCCTTGGGATTGGTAGCGGCTCACGGCATCAGCCGACCATGGCTCCCAGGCGCCACGAGATGAGCTGTTCGCAGCGGTCGTCGCAGCCGAAGCTGCTGCCGTTGTTGCGAGTTTTCCGGGCGCAAACACAGTCAAGCCCACCACGCCGAGCAGCAGGACAATCGCCACACCGGTAGCCCAGCCCTTCGCTGGCCACCGGCCCAAAAACCATCCGGCCATCGAGATCAGCAGTAGACTCACCAGCAGCACTGCCAGCAGCGACGCGCCGTAAGCCTGCGCCAGCACCCACGCCAGCCAGATCACCGTGCCAAACACCGGCACTGCTGTCGCCTGCTTCAGCACTTCCATCCATGCGCCGGGCTTGGGCAGGAACCGTGTCCACGCCGGCTGCAGCGTGAGCGCCACATAAGGCGCGGCTAGTCCCAGAGCCAGCGCCGTGAAGACAACAAATGTGATCGCCGGCGATTGAGCCAGAGCATAGCCGACAGCAGCTCCCATAAACGGCGCCGTGCAGGGCGTCGCGACTACGACGGCGAGAATGCCCGTGAAGAAGCTGCCCGCGTAGCCCTGTTTTGCGGCCAGGGATCCGCCCGCGCTCGTCAACGACAGGCCAATCTCGAATTGCCCAGCAAGCGAGAGCCCAAGGAAGAACAGTAACGACGCCATCAACGCGAGAAACACGGGCGATTGAAACTGATAGCCCCAACCAAGATGCGAGCCCGCCGCGCGCAGTCCGAGCAGCACAGCAACCAGCGTCCAAAACGAAATCAATATCCCGGCGGCGTAGACGAATCCGTGTGCGCGCAGCGTGTGCCGCTCCTCGCCGCTTGACCGCACCAAGGCCAGCGCTTTGATGAAAAGCACAGGGAACACGCAGGGCATCAGGTTCAGCAGCAGCCCGCCGAGGAACGCGAAGGCCGCCGATTGCAGAAGACCGGGTGGAGGCGCGGCCGGCCCGCGTGGTGCGGCCAATGGCGAAGATGCAGGAGCCGATGCAGATTTTCCTGGCGCCGCAGCCGGAACCGAAGCAACAGACTCGATCGCAGCCATCGGCACGCCTGCAACGACGCCAGGCGTCGCAGCAATCTCGAACACACGCCCGCCGGATAGCTCAATCACTCCGCGTAACCGGTCGGGAGGTGCGGTCAGATTCGCGTCCTTCTTTAGGTCGATCACGAACCCTTTGTCAGTCGGCGTCACCGTCTGCGGCGCTGGGTTGTCGACAACGTCTTGATCGGCCGGGAAGAAGGCCGCACTCGTTTCCTTCTGGCCCGTCGTGACCGCCAGCCTGAATCCCGAGCCGCCAGCTTGAAAGACCGGCTTGAACGCCGCAGGAGCCGGCTTCGGTAACAATGCCTCGAAGCGCCGGATCAGCTGCAGCTCATCCTGCGCTGTCACGGCGGATGCCTGGTTGACCACGGTGCGGCTTAGATTCAGCTCGGTCTTCTCGGGAATGCAGACTTCGCGGCAAACCAGCCAGTCCAATTTGGCGTGCAGATCGGCAGGCCCTAGAGTGGCGACCTTCGACGCCGTAATCGAGAACGGGAATACCACCTCATCTTCATAGCCAAAATCCATGAGCGGTCCCAAGGGCAACCGCTTCGGTGGCGGGAATTCGAGTTCGCTCGCAGTGACACCGGCTCGCAGCGTCCACTTCACATGCGGCGGCTCGCCCGAATCGCCCGCATTCCTCCAATAGACATGCCAGCCGGGCTCCAGCTTGAAATGCAAGCCGGCCGTGTTCGGTTTTCCATCGCGGCTCAGCGTGCTCTCCGGGGCCAGCAGCTCGATATGCACGTGTGCGGCATCGGCGGCGGCCTGGCCTCTGGCACGAACAGGCGCAGCTGCGAGTGTAGACACCGCAAGCGAAACGATCGCGATCTGAAAGCTCAGGAGGCGCATGGGTAAGAGCGAGACTCTCCTCTTGGACGTTTCGCCCATCTCGTTAGTCGCGGAAACTTGAGGCTTGCGCATGTCAGTGCCCTCGCCCTTCGAGGTGGATTCAATGCTCCGATACATACCGTGCATGTTCACGATAGATACAGTCGTTCTGAATACATTTCACACCTGCAGATCGCGCTCGCGCCACAGCCTCATCGTGCATGACTTCATCCTGCAGCCAAAGATAGGGAATGCCGATTCGGATGACATCGTCGACAATTGCCGGCACATGCTCGGAGGCACGAAACACGTCCACCAGGTCGATCCCGGCGCCGGTTTGCGCCACCACTGCCTTTTGAGCCGCGTCTAAATCCGGATAGCAGATCATGCCCTGGATCTCGGTCAGCGCCGGATTCACGGGCAACACACGATAGCCATTCGAGGCCAGATACCTGCCGATGTTGTGGCTCGCGCGCCATGGTTTGTCGCTCATCCCGACAACAGCGATCGTGCGCGCTGTGCGCAGCATTTCGTCGATGATCGATGGATCGTTTTGCATCTTTGCTTCTCAGCCCCTTGGTCCTCTGATTTGCTGCCCCTTACGCATCCAGATCGTCGTCCCCGCCACTAGTGTCCGTCCCCCGCCGTTTCGCCAGCAAATAGCCCCTTAGAAACGGCTCCAGATGGCCATCAAGAACCTTGTCCACATCGCCCACCTCGACCTTGGTGCGGTGATCCTTGGCCATGCGATAGGGCTGCAGAACATACGAACGGATCTGCGAACCGAAGTTGATTTCGAGCTTCGAGTCTTCAAGCTTCTTCGACGCCGCGCGCTTCTTTTCAAGCTCGTACTCATAGAGCCGCGACCGCAGCATCTTCAATGCTTTTTCACGGTTTTTGTGTTGTGAGCGCTCGTTCTGGCACTGCACCACAATCCCCGTCGGAAGATGCGTCATCCGCACGGCCGAGTCCGTCGTGTTGACGTGCTGCCCGCCCTTGCCACCCGAACGATACGTGTCGATGCGCAGGTCGTCCATCTTCAAATCCACCTGAATCGAGTCGTCGATCTCCGGCGAAACAAACACCGACGCAAACGACGTGTGCCGTCGCTTGGCTGAGTCGAATGGCGAGATGCGCACGAGCCGGTGCACTCCGCTCTCGCCCGCAAGCATGCCGAAGGCATACTCACCGGTGATGGTGAAGGTCGCAGATTTGATGCCGGCTTCTTCGCCGTCCTGGTAGTCGTTCATCTCTGTCTTGAAGCCCTGCTGTTCAGCCCAGCGCAGATACATGCGCAGAAGCATCTCGGCCCAGTCCTGGCTCTCGGTGCCACCAGCGCCGGGATGGACGGTCACAATGGCGTTCAGCGGATCGGCCTCGCCCGACAGCATGGTCCGGGCCTCGAGCTCCTCGGCAAACGTCGCCAGGGCTTTAATGTCCCGTTCGAGATCCCCGAGTACATCCTCGCCCTCGCGTGCCAGCTCGAAGTACGCCTCAATGTCGCTGGTGCGGCGGATGAGTTCTTCGTCGTCCGCGACCAACGCCTCCAGACGTTTGCGGTCGCGCATCAACGGCTGGCTGGCCGCGGGATTCGACCACATGGTCGGATCGGCTAACTTCGTTTCAATTTCGGAGAGCTCCCTGCGGATGCGAGCAGGGTCAAAGATACTCCCGCAGGTCGCGGACTTGGTCGCGCACAGGAGCGTAGGCGAATTCGAGATCGTTCAACGACACGATTTATGACCTGACTTTGGCTGGAGATTTCAGCTCGAGGCCGGAACGCAAACACCAACCCACGAGCGCTACTGCAAGTATGGCACAGGCCCACGCGAACACGTCGCCGTGCGCAGTATAGAAGGTGATGTCGTCGCGAAAGCCGAACTGTGCCGGCAGTGCGTCCACCGCATGACGCGGAATGCTCTGGACAACCCGGCCATCGGGATCGATCACTGCCGTTACGCCGTTGTTGGTATCCCGCAGCAGCCAGCGCCGGTTTTCGATCGCTCGCATCCGCGCCATATTCAAGTGCTGCCAGGGTGCGCTCGTGTCGCCATACCAACCATCGTCGCTGATGTTCACCAGCGCTTCGGCGCCGAACCGCGCAAACTGCCGGACCTCGTCGGCGAAGACTGACTCATAGCAGATGAACACGCCGTAGCGATGCATCTTACCGTCGGTTGTCTGGAGCCGAAAAACATTGCGAGAGCTTCCAGGCGTGTAATGAGCGACCTTGCCCGTCAGTTTGCGCGCAAAAAAGAAAACCTTCGGGTAGGGAACGTATTCGCCCCAGGGCACGAGATGAATCTTGTCGTAGCGGCCGGCCTCGTTTCCGTCGGCACCAAGGACAATTGCGGAAACATGATCGATCCAACCGCTTTCAGAGGGCGAAACGTCCGAGCCAACCCCGCTCACAATCATGGGAGCCTGATCGATCCGCCCAATTTCCGTCATCGCATTCCTGAAGCGAGGTTCCATCTCGAAAAAAGGCGCGGGCGACTCAGGCCAGACGATGAGATCGGGACGCGTTGGGTAAGGCGGACAGATGATTTCACCTGTGGGCGCGCCGGTTTGGGGTATACCGGCGATATAAGTTTTGCAGCTTTCTGCACCGAGGCGGATGAAGTCGGCGATGTGTCGATCCCATTCGCCCGGACCGAGCCAATAGCCGGTATTTTCTACATCGAGGTTGGGCTGGATAAGGACGGCAGTCGCGGTCGATTCGGCTTTGGGCGGCGCGACAAACACTCCGCCGTATCCAATCGCGAAAAGAAACAACCCGCATGCAGTCCACGCAAAGCGTCCCGCGAGGCTGTTCTTCGATCCGCTGCCAATCAAGACGCCGCCGCTAAGGAGTGCGTTAGTCGCAACCAGCACAAAGCTGATCCCGTAGACTCCTGCCCACGGCGCAAGTGAGGCCAGGATGTGGTTGTCGACTTGCGAGTAGCCGAGTTGATCCCACGGCACGCTCGTGATGCGCGCGCCAGCCAGTTCCAGCGCGGTCCACAAGAATGGCGCGAAAGCGAGGGCCAGCCTCACGGAGCCCGTCGCGCGGGAGACCAGCGCAACGCCCAATCCAAATAATCCGAAGTAGAGCCCCAGTACCAGGCTGAAGAGCAGCAAGACTAGTAAGGACACGAGCGGCGGCAGCCCGCCGTGAATCAACATCGTGTCGTAGATCCAGTAGCAGTTCCCGGCGTACCAAAGGACGCCGCATACATACGCCAACAGAAATGCAGAGCGCAGCGGTTTCGGTCTCTCTGAACATGAAAGGATCGCCCACAGCAGCGGCACAAGACCTACCCACGCGAAGACGCTTCGCCATGGCAACATGGGCCCCGCAAGCGGGAACGGCAATTCAAGCAAGCCGGCCGAAAGGCCGGATGCGGCCCACAGCTTCCATGAATCATGGCGCATACTCCGCCGAGTGTACTGCATGCCGTGCATCAGAGCCCATGTGTGTGAGTTCAGCAACTAAAGAGCCGTCGTGAGGCGCCAAATCTTGTTGCGTCGAGCGCTGGAAATACGGCTACAATCGAAGCCATGCACCTCGCAATCTTGGGAATGCGGCTTCTCGAACTTCTTTTCTTCGTCGGCTTGGCTGGCTCCGCCGTCGTGGTTCTGATCAGTTTCGTCGAAGATGGCAAGGAACTCTTCGGAGACGAGTAACTGGGAAGACGTGACTGAAGGTGCGCGCAAGTTCTTATTTTAGAATTCCCATGCCATTTTCATTGACTCCCCTCTATATCGGCAATAAACTCAGCCGAGGGCGACAGGGTTTCTCGCTCAGGAATCTGAACGGCCTGCGTGACGTGCCGGCAACCAAGTGATGGCATCTTCTCGAACGATCACAGCCCCACCTTCGGACCGCGTGCGGCTTATCGTGGCATCCTCCGTGATGCTCACGTTCATTTCCTTCTGGCGTGCCGCAGCCATCGTTCTCAACGATCTTGGCTCCTCTGCGTTTTACGCAGGCGGTATCGCCGAGCAGGCGGTCGGCGCATCGGCCCCCTGGTTCATCCTCGGCATCATGCTGTTCAGCTTCGCCGTGCGTGCGGTCTACGTCGAAAGCTGTTCGATGTTCACGCGAGGCGGTGTCTACCGCGTCGTGAAGGAGGCGCTGGGCGGCACTTTCGCCAAGCTGAGTGTGTCCGCGCTGATGTTCGATTACATCCTGACCGGGCCGATCTCCGGTGTGTCTGCCGGGCAATACATTACTGGCCTCATGAACGAGATGATGACCGTCGTCAACCACTACAACTGGTTGCCGCCGGCTCTCCAGGATGTGCACGGTAACGCCTTCCAGTTCGACATGAACGGCACGTCCGCAATCTTTGCGGCGGCCGTCACAATCTACTACTGGTGGCAAAACATTAAGGGGATCGAGGAGTCGAGTGACAAGGCTCTTCGCGTTATGCAGATCACCACTGTCATGGTGGTCATTCTGCTCATCTGGGGAAGTTATTCGGTCTTAGTGCGCGGCATTCATCTTCCGCCTGCGCCGATCGCTTCGAACCTCAAATTCAGCGATGACGCCCTTGGCTTCCTGAAGGGCACGAAGCTTGTGCCGGTGCTGGGTCTGTTCGGCATTCTGATGGCCTTCGGCCACTCCATTCTGGCCATGAGCGGCGAGGAGAGTCTTGCTCAGGTCAATCGTGAGATCCAGCATCCAAAGCTCAAAAATCTGAAGCGCGCCGCGATCGTAATTGCCATCTACAGCCTCGTCTTTACGGGCGGAGCAACGCTGCTGGCCTCGATGCTGATCCCCGATGGCCCGCGTACCCAGGTTTACCAAGACAACCTAATCGCAGGTCTTGCGATGTATATGGTTGGCCCCGAGTTTTGGCGTATTGCTTTTCGCATCTTCGTTGTGTTTGTCGGCTTCCTGATTCTGTCGGGCGCCATCAACACATCGATGATCGGCTCGACCGGCGTGCTGATGCGCGTCGCGGAAGACGGCGTTCTCACCGACTGGTTCCGCAAGCCGCATCCCCGATTCGGCACCAGTCATCGCATCGTCAACCTTGTCTTTGGTCTTCAGATGTTCACCATCATCGTGACCCGAGGCAACGTCATCACATTGGGCGAGGCATATGCCTTCGGCGTCATCTGGTCCTTCACCTTCAATAGTCTCGCCATGCTCGTTCTCCGCTGGAAATACCACGGAGAGCGTGGCTGGAAGGTACCGCCGAACATCAAGATCGGAAAGACCGAGGTTCCGGTCGGACTTTTCTGCGTTTTTCTCGTCTTGCTGACCACGGCGATCACCAACCTGTTCACAAAATCGGTCGCTACAGTCAGCGGGATTGTATTCGCGGCGGCCTTTTTCATCATTTTCACCATCTCCGAGCGACAGAATCTCCGCAAGCACGCTCTTACTGCTCGACAGATGAGGGACCACTTTCAGCTGGAGCATCAGGACACCGTCAGTAGAGAGTCGGTTGCCATTCGTCCCGGCGCCATCATGGTGACCATGCACGATGCCCTCAACCCGGTCGCCTTGAAGTGGGTGCTATCGCGGACCAAGACCGAGGATCGAGACGTCGTCGTGGTGAGTGTGCGCATGATGGGCGTTGGGGGCCCAGAATACCTGAGCGCGGAACAGCAGAGCTTCAGTGAGCACGAACAGATGCTCTTCACTAAGGCGGTTTCCGTCGCGGAGAGCTTTGGCAAAAAAGTGTCCCTTCTCGTCCTGCCCGCGGGCGATATCTTTGCGGCACTGGCCCAGAGTGCCAACTCGCTCGAAGTTGACTCTGTGGTTTCGGGCCTCTCGAGTTCGATGACCGCAGAAGAGCAGGCATTTCACCTCGGCCAGGCCTGGGAAGCGCTGCCCGAGCCGAAGCGTCAGTTCAATTTCTTCGTGATTAGCCCGAGTGGCGAAACCAGTGTTTTCTACATCGGGCCCCACGCTCCGTCCTTGAGCCCCGACGACGTTCAGCTGGTGCATCGTTTGTGGCTGAACATGAAGCGCGATCCCTCGGTCCAGGATTTACACCACAGCGACATCATCACCTATGCGCTCACCCGCCTGGCGGGACAATACGCGCGAGAGAAGGTAGAGATTCTGCGCGAACTGCGTAACTATCGGGCAGCAGAAACTCCGAGCGTGCGCATCGGCGGTCAAGAAGCCGCCAGCTTGGCTGCCGCATTGGAAAGCAAACAATCTGCGCCAGCCGTGAAAGCATCCCGCGATCTCTAGACCTTACCGATATATCTAAATCCCTTCGGACACCCTGAACCACCAATCCTGAAAGAGCTCGTCTTCGCAGCCTCGGCGGCAAACTTTTCTCGCTCGCCAAGACCTGGGCAAAAGTGAGAAGTGACGTTAGTTACTCACTCCGGCACACTATCCGATTATCGAGACACCTAACAGTAATACACCGCTCGACCGCGAGTTAGTTGAATCAAGACTATGTATCTGCCTCGCAAGGTTGGGTTAGCCGGCCGTGCGCAAAGCCGGCTTTTTTTGTTTGTAAATTGTCTTTGCTTTGCGTATTGTGATTCAGAAATACAGTCGGCAAGTCGGGAAGAGTTGGCGTGGAGAATATGCTGAGTGGGCCACTTATCCACGTGTAAGAGGAGGTTCTGTGGGAGTTTCAGAGATTCTTGCACAAATCGATCGAGAGATTGCTCAGCTGCAACAGGCACGCGCGTTGCTCAATGGAACATCAGGAAAAAACACAAGAAAGTCCGGGACGGCAACGGGCAGAAAGAAGAGACGTCTGACCCCGGAAGGTCGCAGGCGGATCGCCGAAGCAGTTAGGCGGCGATGGGCCGAACAAAGAAAGAGGGCTGCGGCCGCGAAGTAGTTGCGTCAAAGCCAGGAAAAGGTGCCGGTCTCCCTGCCGGCACTTTTCATCCAGCTCAACGTCTAGGCTATCGTCTCCCCTGGAGAACAGGTCAGCACATTGACGCCTGGATCGATCAATGCCGCCAGTTCCGCTGGGGTTCCTGTAAGTGGCGGAAACGTCCCAAAGTGCAGCGGCAGAACCATCTTGGGCTGCAGGAAAGCGACTGCAAGAGCTGCTTCTTTGGGTCCCATCGTATAGAAGCCACCAATTGGCAGCATGGCAACTTCAGGGTGATACAGCTGAGCAATCAGCTTCATATCACCGAAGACATTAGTGTCTCCGGCGTGATAGAGAACCGGACCGTCGGCGACGGCGAGCACAAAGCCGGTCGCAACGCCGACATAGTGGGTACCTTTCTCGTCCTGTGCTGCGGCTGAGTGGGTAGCCTCAACCATAGTTACCTCGACATCGCCGAGCTGTGCGGTTCCACCAAGATTCATCCCTGTCGTGCTCTTGACTCCTTTACTCCCGATATAGGCTGCGAGCTCGTAGATCGCCACAACCGTCGATCCGTGCTTCGTCGCCACAGGGACTGCGTCGCCGATGTGGTCGCCGTGACCGTGCGTCAGGAGTACATAGTCGATCTTCTCGGGCAAAACAAAGCCCATCGGGTATTTCGGATTCCCGGCAATGAATGGATCGATCAACAGGTTCGTTCCCTTGGCGGTCTGGATCAGCACCGTGGCGTGGCCCAGCCATGTAATGCGCGTACCTTTCAGCAGACTCATGATTCTCCTCAATCCTTGATCGCCTGATCAGCTTCGACCCATCGCTCTCAGGGCTAGTTAGGAGTCGGTCGTCGGGCTCTTTGTCGCACATGCTCGTCGACGCCAAGGCCAGCCGATCCTCCGCATCACCATCATTGCAAACCAGAATCGGGTAACCGATTCTCCGCTCACCTCAAAATTCTGCAGACCATTGATTCCATCAAATTCCCGCATTGACGCCCGTGCCGCTGAGGCGTAGGCTACGGCCAATAGGCGAACAAATGGCGAAAATATTCCCTCTCTTCCCCATCCTCGACGTAAAGCAGTCCTCACGTCTTGCCAGGACCGCCGCCGAGGCCCCTTTGGACTCGACAGGATGCCTCACCGAATACCGGCCGCTGCCCACCAAGTCAATCCTCTCGAAGGTTGTTTCGAAACGAAAGCTGCCGTTTTCCTATGCCATCAACCCCTATCGCGGCTGCGAGTTCGCTTGCCGCTATTGCTATGCCCGATACGCCCACGAGTTCCTCGAGCTCACGCCGGAGGATTTCGAACACAAGATCTATTTCAAGCAGAACGTGCGCTGGCTGCTCACGCAGGAACTCAAGCGTCTGAAGCCCGGGACAGACATCGCAATTGGTACGGCGACCGACCCCTATCAGCCCCTGGAGCGCCGGCAGATGGTTACGCGCGCCATCCTGGAGGCCTTCGCGGAATGTAGCGGATTCGGGCTGGGGATCGTAACCAAATCGACGCTCATTGCACGCGATGTCGACCTTCTCAAGGAAATTGCACAGCGTCACAAGCTGAGCGTCCACCTCACGATCACAACCGTGGACGCGAAACTCGCCCGCATCCTCGAGCCACGCGCTCCCCGACCCGATCTTCGCATCCACACGGTCGCGCACCTCCGTCAAGCCGACATCCGTACCGGGGTTATATGCTCGCCTCTCATGCCGGGCATCACGGACAGCCGTCGTTCCATCGGCGCCGTGGCCAAAGCCGCCGCGGCCGCCGACGCCAGCTTCTTTTTCGCTGGCGCATTATTCCTCAAGCCCTGCTCGCTGCCGACTTTCCTGGGGTTCGTGGGCCGTCACTTTCCCGAGCAGCTTGACGCGTACAAGCAGCGCTACTCGGGCAGGGCGTTTGTGTCATCCGAATACCGGAATCGCCTGCAGGCGCTAGTCGAGACGATCCGCCGCGAAAACCACCTCGATCACCGCCGCCATGATCATTCCCAGAACCCAAAGGAGGCCGACCGAATCGAGCCTATCGCCCTGCAACCCTGGCTTCCGTTCAGCTGAACTAGCGCGTGATCAGGACTTCGTAGAGGCCGTCCTTTGCCAGGAACTGCCGGAATCCCGGCCACTTCGAGAACAGCGTCTGAATGCTGCGGTTGGTAAACGTGCGCTGGGTCTGGAAGGGCTGGGCCTGCTGCATCTCCACATCATCCGTGTCGGTGACGTGGAAACGGCAATACGGCAACTGCTCCTCTTTCGATTTGGCATGGAAGAATGCCAGAACCTGTCCGCCAAGATTCGTGGCTCGATGCAGATGTTCGACAACCGGGACGACGAACGCTTCGGGAAGATAATCGAGCGTGGTCCACAGGAGGACGACGTCAAACATCCTGCCTGAGAACTGCCAGGAATGGTCGAGATACCCCTCCACATTCCAGATCGGATTGTCGTCCTCGTCCTTCCCGATCTGCCAGTCGCCGGTCAGCGCATCGGTCACCGGATCGCAGAGAAAGATACTCTGGCCAAGGTTGGTGAGGTAGTTGATATTGTGCGGCGAGGTCGCGCCGGCATCCACGACACGAAGGCCCGGATCGGCCTGAAGCCGCTTGCGCAGAGTCGCCCAGGCCCCGGAGTATCGCCGATACTTCGGACCAAAAGGACCCGTAATGTTGGCCGGAGTGTCCGGTTTCTTCTCAAAAAGACGCTTGATCACAATCGACCCTTTGCCCGCACAACGGAACTTCTGCCGGCAAATTGAGGCTTGGGCGGACTCGGATCGAATCCGCCTGAATCAAGTATGCTGGATCGCCCCTCTGTGCGAGAGGCCTCGAATGAAGCTATCGGAAAAAAACGATGGGGCCCGGCTTAGAAGTCGGCCCCGGCAGTCGAGTTCTCCACTGTCTTCGCGCCCTGCGTCAAATCGACCTTGCCGCGAAAAATCGCGTTGTCTTCAACCGCCAGCCGCAGCGCTTTTACGTCGCCCTCGACTACGCTTCCCGCTCGCAATTCCACGCGTCCGCTCGCCACGATATTGCCCTGCAGCCGCCCCAGAATCAGAACCTCCCGCGCTGTAAGATCGGCCGAAACGTTGGCGTTGGGTCCGATCGTCAGACGTCCCTCGGAGAGGTGAATCGTTCCTTCCAGCTGTCCATCGACAACCAGGTCTTCACTGCCCTTCAGCTCGCCCCGAATTACGACGGTTTTTCCGATTCGCGCGAGACCGTTCTCTGTAGCCATAATACAATTCCTTCCGAGGCGTTCATTGGAGCATCTTCAGGGAATCAGTGCCTATACGATAGGACGGCCTAGCTGCCGATCGATCGAGACCGGTTCGGCAATTCCTGAAAATTCCTAAGGCCCTGCCCGCACTATACGCAAGAATCCCCCGCCAATTCAATTCAAGAAACCCGGAAGTAACCGGCGCGTCTAATCTTCTGTATCCGATAATAGAGTGGCCTGGATCAGGAATGACCTCTAGACTACGTGGTTGGCTCACGATTGTTTCATTGCTGTTACTGGGATCGACGGATCCCAGGTGCGCGCACGCCACGCTGGACAGCACCGAGGCCGACCTCGTGAAACGCGCCTTGGCCGCCGAACTGGCCGGTGTCGTGGATACACTGCATCCCCTGCGCTACACCCTTCACAAAGCCAGCCTGCGTGTCTCCACAACCAAAGAAATTGTCGAGACCAAAGACGGTGCGGTCGCTCGCCTCATCGCAATCAACGACAAGCCCTTGAGCACAGAGGATGCGCAAAAAGAACTGGCTCGCCTCGATGGGCTGCTCAACGATCCCGGCAAGCAACGCCATCGGAAGCAGGCGGAGGACGACGACACCAATCGAGTCCTCAAAGTCATCCGGGCCTTGCCCCACGCATTCCTCTACCAGTACATCGGACCGGGCGCTGGACCCCACGGCAAAGTCGAAAGGTTTGCTCTCTCGCCCAACCCGGGCTTCGAGCCTCCGGACCTCGAGACCCATGCCTTGACTGAGTTGACGGGCGAGATCTGGATCGATCCGGCCCAGACCCGCGTAGTGCGGCTGGAGGGCCACCTGCAGCAGGATGTCGACTTTGGATGGGGCATTCTTGGCCGGCTCAACAAAGGCGGCTGGATCGTAATCGAACAGGCCGATGTCGAAAATCACCTGTGGCGCATCGTGCATTTTCAGATCGTGATGAGCGGCCGTGTTCTCTTCAAGCCGAAGAGCTTCGACACGCTGGAAGATGAAACCGGCTTTGCTCCCGTGCCCGCTGGAATCGACTACACGCAGGCCATCCAGCTTCTGCGCGGCAATCCCGCTTCGGCATCGACCCAATAAGCAACTTCGCCCACGAAAACCGAAAGGCCCAGCCGTCCTGGCTGAGCCTTAGGGTGGTAACGGCCGCCTTCCAGCTTTACTTCACCTTGGCGAACACGATCACCAGCGTGAACAGCGTGAGCGACTCGATGAGTGCCAGACCGAGCACGAGGAACGTAAAGATTCCCGCGCGCGCTCCGGGGTTACGGGCAAGAGCTTCCACGGCCGAACCCACCGCTTTGCCCTGACCCAGTCCGCACAAACCCGCGGCAATACCCATGCCAATGCCGGCTCCGATCGGCACCAAACTGGCAGCCGCAGGCTCCCCCTGCGCAAATGCCGGCACAGCGAAGCAAAGTGCCGCCAGGGCGATGAACAAATACTGAAGTTTCTGCATAGTTCTCCAGCTTCCCTGAATTGACTGCCAGTGGGTGGTTGAGGCTCACCGTGCTGGCCCCCTCACGCTTGCAGCCTTCCGTGGTTCCGGAGCGGAAGCGCTCTCCGGCGGAATCCTTTTCCTTGTCTCGGACGCGATGCCGACGTGCACTCGCGATCAATGCTCGTGCGACGTCGCCAGAGACAGATAAATCATGGTCAACAACATGAATACGAAAGCCTGGATCACCGAAACCGCGACGTGCAGACCAATGAAAATCGCCGGGATCGCAATCGGAATCAGAGAGAAGAAGACCAATGTCACCAGGTCGCTTGCAAACATGTTGGCGTAAAGACGGATAGTGAGCGAAAGTACGCGCGCCAGGTGCGACACGATCTCGATGGGGAAGATCAACCATGCCATCCACCAAACCGGACCGGCAAAGTGCTTGATGTAGCCCACCAGGCCCTGCGTGCGAATTCCGTGGAAGTTATAAAACAGGAACGTCAACACAGCGAGACCCAACGGAACGACCGGCTGTGTGGTCGGAGCAGGAATACCAGGGATCGCCCCCAGAAGGTTGTTGATCAGCACGAACAAGAAGATGCAGGTCACGAAAGACTGATAGCGCTCGTACCCGTGCCCGATGATCTGGTCGGCCTGACTGCCGATCGCTTCGTGAACCATCTCGGCAACCTGCTGCGCCGGACCGGGGCTCTCGACCGACAACGTGGCGCGCACAACGACGAAAAAGAGAATTAGGCCAGCCGCGACCAACAACTCCAGGGCAAACGCATTCGTAATCGCCGTGGCCGGCGTCGATTGGATTCCGACCGCATGCTGCAGCGACGAAACGGGGCCACCAAACAGGGCATTCAACAGGTGGGTGATCGCGAGCTCTTCCTGCATGAACCGTTTCTTTCTGTTTCCGGACGGAAATTTCCGCGCTCGTCGCTTGAGCTAATTATTCGCGGAGCAGACGGATGACTTCCCAGCCCACAGAGAAAACTGCCAGTCCGAGGCCGCAAAGAAGCGCAACAACCGATCCCTGGAAACACTTCAGGCTACCATAAATGGCCCCGGCAAAGACTGCGAGACGGATCACAAAGAAGATCACCACAGCGGCTGCGCTGCCCGGTGTCCTCTGCTTGTCCATCCGCGCGTTGAACACGCGCACCAGGTGCCGCCATTCCAGAATGCTCGCCGCTGAAATCGCCGCACCGGTCAGCAGCATCGCCCCATTGCGCCAGTTCGAGCCGACGGTAAGCGCAGCCGACCCCAGCACTCCCAGCACGATGGTGATCCACAGACCGCGCTTCAGCATCGCGAGCAGCGCTTCGTCGGTCAAATCGGCAATGGGATGGGTTTCCTGAGTCGTCATTGCGCGCCGCCCGAACCGCTTCCTTTCTTGCCCGAATCCTGCAATGGGCCGACACCCTTCTCTGCGTCCATTGCCAGCCGGATCACGTACACCAGTCCCGAAATGCAACCAAAAATTATGCCCACAATCGTCAGCCAGGACTGATGCAGCTTGGAGTCGGCCCACGCTCCGGCGAGCCATCCGATGACCATCGCCGAGGGCAGAACGAACGCGATCTGCATCAACTTCTCAGCCTGCACAAGGCTCTGAAAACCTACGCCCGGCTTGCTGTTCGATTTGCGCTCCGGAATGGGGCTGTTGTACGGCATTGCCGTTTCACTCTTTCACCGTTCACTGCTTCTCTTCACGGCGTCAAGCCGCCGTCAGCCACTTCTCAGCATACAGGGCAATCTCACCAGCAGGTATACTTCCCTTTTGAGCACACGCCAGAATGACTGCAGACACCATCCCGTTCGATTCGGAGTTTGAGCGCAACCTGTTCGAGTTGCGTAAGTCGAAGTTAGCCGAGATTGAAAAGCTGGGCCAGGCCGCCTATCCCAACCAGTTCCCTGCCTCGCACACCATTCCAGAGGTCCGCCTCAAATGGGATCCGTCGACTGCCGAGGACCTCGAAGTACATCGCGCCACCGTTGCGGTTGCCGGACGCATCGTGGCGATTCGCACCATGGGCAAAGCCGGGTTTGCGACGCTGCAGCAGGGCGGCCAGCGCCTCCAGATCTACGCGCGGCTCGACGCGGTCGGCGAGCAGGGCTGGGCTCTCTACAAACTGCTTGACCTGGGCGACCACATCGGCGCCGCCGGCTACCTCTTCCGTACCAAGACTGGCGAACTCTCGATCCATGTCGAGCGTCTGACGTTTCTTGCCAAGGCCATGCTCGCATTGCCGGAGAAGTACCACGGCCTTGCGGACGTGGAGATCCGCTATCGTCAGCGCTACGTCGATCTCTTCACCAACCTCGACAGCCGTGAGGTCTTCGTCAAACGCGCGAGGGTGCTGCGCGCCCTGCGGAACTTCTTCGATTCCCGCGGCTATCTTGAAGTCGAGACGCCGATGATGCAACAAATCGCGGGCGGTGCTGCGGCGCGGCCGTTCAGGACCCATCACAACGCGTTGGACATGGACCTGTTTCTGCGCATCGCGCCCGAGCTCTATCTCAAGCGGCTCGTGGTTGGCGGCCTCGATCGCGTGTACGAGATCAATCGCAACTTCCGCAACGAAGGCGTGAGCACACAGCACAACCCCGAGTTCACGATGCTCGAGTTCTACCAGGCCTACGCCAACTACCACGACATGATGCAGCTGACGGAAGAGCTGATGGCGTTCGTGGCCCGCGAAGTCAACGGAACGACGGTCACCGAATTCAACGGGAACACGATCGATCTCGGCAAGTGGCAGCGGCTGACGATGCGCAAGGCGATCCGCGAATACTGGCCCGTCGAGGCGGGCGCCAAACCGGCCGAGACAGCCTTCGATTTGGCTCAGGTACTGCAGGCAAAGCTCCACGCCGCGTTGGGCTCGCTCGAAAAAGCCTCTGCACAAACCACGACGATCACCCCGGACCGGCTTTCCGAGCTGAAAACGATCCACGACGCAATCACCGTCGTCTACTACGACTCGCTTAAGGAAGCACCTCTTGGCAGGTCGATCTATAACCTGTTCGAGGCTATCGTCGAGCCCAACCTGATTCAACCGACCATCATCTACGACTATCCGACCGTCGTCTCGCCGCTATCGAAGGCCAAACCCGACGACCCCGAGCACGTCGAGCGCTTCGAGTTCTTCGCCGGCGGCTTCGAGCTGGGCAATGCCTTCAGCGAGCTCAACGACCCGGTCGAACAACACAAGCGCTTCGAGGAGCAGCTCGCCCAGCGCGCGCATGGCGACGACGAAGCCCACCAGATGGACGAGGACTACGTCCGCGCTCTCGCCTACGGTCTACCTCCCACGGGCGGCGAAGGCATCGGCATCGACCGCCTCACCATGCTGCTCACCGGCTCCAAATCGATCCGCGACGTAATCCTGTTTCCGCTCATGAGAAACACAGGAAACAAAGACCAGGCGCCTCCGACTACTGACCACTGACCACTGTTCACTGAAACCATGAACATCCTTTTCGTCGGCGACATCTTCGGCAGCGCAGGGCGCAAGATCGTGCGCGAACACATCGGCCACGTGCGCGAAGCCCACAAGGTCGATCTGACCATCATGAACGTCGAGAATGCTGCGGGTGGGTTCGGCGTCACGCCGCAACTCGCCGACGATCTCTTCGAACTCGGCGCCGATGTGATGACCACGGGCAACCACGTCTGGGACAAGCGCGAACTGCTCGACTACCTTGCCTCTGTCCCCGCGGATAGTCACGCCCGGGCGCGCCGCATCCTGCGCCCTGCGAATATGCAGCCCGGCCTTCCCGGCTACGGCGTCTATGAGGGCTCGATCGCCTCGGGCCCCCACAAGGGCTTGCCCTACGCAGTACTAAATCTGATGGGTAAGGTCTTCATGAGCGGGACCAACGACCCGTTTCACGCCGCCAACGATCTTCTGGCCCAGATTAAGGCCAAGGTGATCGTCCTCGACTTTCATGCTGAGGCCACCAGCGAGAAGGTCGCCATGGGCTGGCATCTTGACGGCAAGGTGACTGCCGTCCTGGGCACGCACACCCACATTCCCACCGCGGACGAGCGCCTGCTCCTGAATGGCACTGCCTACCAGACCGACGTGGGAATGAGCGGCCCCTACGACAGTGTGATCGGCGTCGAGAAAGACCTCGTGCTGCAGAGATTTCTGACCGGCATGCCGGGCAAGTTCGAAGCGGCCAAAGGGAACCCCAAGATGTGCGCCACGCTCATCTCGTGCGATGCCGTAACAGGCCGCGCGACGGCAATCCAGCGCATCATGCTCGGCGAGTAATTGTTTCGCGCGGCGCCAGAATGCCTGAATCCGGCTTCCCGCGCAAACAAAAAGGGTAACCCTTGCAGGTTACCCTCACGATTCCCAGGATTTCGAGCCGGACTTTGAAATCCGGCTCCGTTTTCCAGTTGTGTGCCCTTACTGGGCTTTCTTGTGTGCCGCCGCCGGCTTGTGCACGGGCGCCGTCTTCTTCTTCTCCGGCTGGATAAAGGCATCCTTCAACACAATCTGCGCGCTCGCCGATGTCGTATCCGTGGCCGGCTTCTGCGTGTAGGTGTCATAGGTGCCATCCAGCTCGGCCGAAGGTTGTGTCTTGAACTCGAAACCGGGCTGGTACAGCTTCTGCTCGGCTTCCTTCAACGGCTCCTTCAGATTGACGATGAAGTCCGCCTGCTTCGAGTCCTTCGCATCCTGCGTCACTGCCACCGAAATCTGGGTCCATGTCGTGGTGTCGACGCTGATCACGATACCTGGAACCGGCGTCTGCTTGCCCTGGAGCAGAGCCCAGAGCTTGTCGGCATCTTCCTTGGAGCCATAGGCCAGAATCGTCTCTTTGTCCGCCAGTGCCAGCGTCGTGAGATCGGGCGTATTGGTGATCAGATCGTGAATCTGCTCCTGCGGGCTCTTGGCGGGCGTAATGGTAATCGTCCCCGGCGGGAGCGCGTTGGCTTGCGCCTGCTGCTTGATTGCATCCAGACCGTCGAGGCCACCGTGGTACTTCTTGTAGTAGTAGTCGAGCTTCGGTTCGATCTGGCCTTTGTAGTTCGCCGGCGCAAAATCCCAGACCCGCGCATAGAGATAGATGGCCTTGATCAAATCCTGGGTCGACCCCGGCTGGCTATAGGCCTGGGCCAGCAGCAGGGTATCCTGCAGGCCGGGGCCTTTGCTCTGTTCGTCGCTGTAAAGCTTCAACTCCGCGGTGTACTCGTCCTGCGCGGCCTTGAAGTCTTTCTTCACCACTGTGTCGTCGAGCGCGATGACGGAGTGGAAGAGCGGGTTACCCACGGCCGTCTGTTTTGCCCAATCGTCGGCGGACACCGCGGCAGGCTTGGCAATCTGCAGGCCCTTGCTGGCGAGGGCGGCAGCGTCGTCGCACGTCTGCGGGTCCTTGGACTTTCCGGTCGCATCAACACTTCGCGCACACGCGCCTTTCTTGATATAGACCGAGATGAAAGTCGCCTTCATATTGTTGGGGTCGACCTGCAACAAGCGGCTCGCGGCGCTCACGGTCTGGTCCGGGTTCTGCAGCTGCTGATAGGTATCGATCAGTGAGTCGAGAACCAGGGTCTTCGCGACGCTCTGTGGATATTGGGTGAGGAACTGTTCCAGCGCGGCCGCTTTCGCCTTTGGATCGCTCTGGCTCGTGGCCATTTGGTAGTTATTGAACTCGGCCGGGTCCTTGATGGAAAGGGTGCCGGGCTGGTCCTGTGCGTGCAGCATTGGTGCAACAAGGCAAATGCTTGCCAATGCCATCACGGATGCAAAGACAATCTTCTTCATTCATTGCTCCTGGGAGATACGTAAAGTGAAATGCTATTCAAGCACTCTTGTGTGAAATTCACAACCCTTCTACTTGGCGGCTGGACGCGGATGCGCGAAGACGTTTTCATGACTTGCGAGGCGGCGTTGGGAGGATTATAGAAACCGGCGACGCATGTGACAAGCAAAGTTGTTGCCTTCGAATGGAAAACACGCCATTTCATCGCCACCGGACACCTGGCCGCCCCTGGGGAAACATCCAGCGCTTCGGTCCGGGAGACGGCTCTTCGCAGCGTCGGACGGTCTGCGGACGCGCACAGCATACCGCCTTAGACACCACACCGGGAAAAACTGTTCCAGTCCGGTTCAATGGATTTGTACGCGGGTCACTGCAGCAGCCGAACCAACTCTGCCTGCTCGGCCAGGAACGCGTCGTGCCCATGGGCGCTGACCATTTCTCGGTAGTCGGCTTGAACGCCTGCGCCGCGAATCGTCTCCGCAAACTGCCGGACGGATTCAGCCGGGAACAGCCAGTCTGAACTGATGCCCACAAACTTTAGCCGGGCTCGAATCCCGCCAAATGCTTCCTGTGGAGCCTTGCCCCCGCGCAGGGGGTCCCAGTTGTCCATCGTCCGCAGGATAGCCAGGTAGGCGTTCGCATCGAATCGGTCGATGAATCTTTGTCCCTGATGGTCCAGATATCCGCCAATGTCGAAGCGCCCGCCCACGAGTCCGCCTCCCTGGTCGTCGTGCGCCCACGGATCTTCGCCATTCCGGTTTGGGTTCCGAGCAAAGCGCTCTTCGAGCAAACCCGCCGATTTGTAGCTGATCATTCCGATCTGGCGTGCCAGCGCCAACCCTTGCTTCGGAGGCTTCTGGGGCAGGTAGTAGCCTCCATCCCAGTCCGGGTCGTTCTGGATCGCCTGGCGCTGCAGATGGTTCAAGGCCAGTCCCATTGCCGTCAGAGGAGCGACCGCGATGATGACCGCCTGCTTCACTCGCTCTGGATCGTGAATGGCCCATTCGAGCGCCTGCATTCCTCCGATCGAGCCGCCCAGCACCAGCCGAAGACGCCGGATACCCAGAGAATCCAGCAGTTGCGCTTGCGCCCGCACATTGTCGCCGATGGAGACCAGTGGAAAATCAGGGCCGTAGACCAAGCCTGTCTCCGGATCGACCGCCCCCGGCCCGGTCGACCCGTAACACGACCCGAGCATATTGATGCAGATGACGAAGTCCTGCTGCAGCGACAGAACGGCGCCGGGAGCGAATATCTCCGGCCACCATGAGCCCACAAGTGCCGAGCCAGACAGGGCGTGACAGACCAGCACAGCGTTGTCCCGCGCAGCATTCAGCCGACCATAGACCGCGTAATGCAGCGTGGGATTCGCGAGAACCCGTCCGCTCTCCAGCAAGAGAGGACTTGGGAGCACAAAATCCCCCTCCAGAGTCGGCTCCAGAGTGCGGCTCTTCGCTGCGGGCTCCACGCGGGTCGCTGTCTCGGCTTCAGCCATTCCTTCTATTGTGCCGCAACACCGGCCTTCTCCGGTGTACCAGCAAGAGCATGCCCGTTCGCAGCCTCAATGGCCTGATCCAGGTCGGCGAGGATGTCGCGAATATCCTCGATGCCAACGGACAGCCGCACAAGTTCCGGCGTCACTCCCGTTCCGGCCTGTTCTTCCACCGATAACTGCTGATGCGTGGTCGAAGCCGGATGGATCACGAGCGATTTGGCGTCCCCGATATTCGCCACCAGGCTAAAGAGCTCCAGCGAGTCAATCAGCTTCTTTCCGGCCTCGTAGCCGCCCCCTGTTTTTCCGGCTTTGATCCCGAACGTGATCAACGCCCCCTGCCCGTTGGGAAGATACTTCTTGGCCCGCGCATAGTACTGGCTCGACTCCAGTCCGGGATAGTTCACCCACGCGACACCGGGGTGCTTCTCCAGATGTCTTGCCACCGCCAACGCGTTCTGCGAATGCCGCTCCAGCCGCAGGTGTAGTGTCTCGATCCCTTGCAGAAGCAGAAACGCGTTGAAGGGCGACAGCGCCGCACCGGTGTCACGCAGTCCCTGGATCCGGGCCTTCAGGATGAACGAAAGCAGCCCAAACGTGTCCCAATACGACAGACCGTGATACGAAGGATCGGGCTCTGTGAATTCCTTGAACCGTCCGGACTTCGCCCAGTCGAACTTGCCGGCATCCACGATCACGCCGCCAATCGAAGTCCCGTGACCACCAAGGAACTTGGTCGCCGAGTTCACCACGATGTCCGCGCCCCATTCGATCGGCCGCACCAGCGCTGGCGACGGGGTCGTGTTGTCGATCACCAGGGGCAGACCATGTTCGTGAGCGATCCCGGCCATGCGCTCGATGTCCACCACGTCAAGCTTGGGGTTGCCCACCGACTCGGTGTAGATGGCCCGCGTCTTGTCATTGATGGCCGCGCGCAGCCCGTCGAAATCGTCGGCATCGACAAACCGCACCTGGATGCCCAGCCGCGGCAGCGTGTAGTGGAACAGGTTGTAGGTTCCGCCGTAGAGCGAGGTCGTCGAGATGATCTCATCTCCGCCCTTCGCCAGAGTCGTCAGCGTCAGCGTCTCCGCCGCCTGCCCCGATGCCGCCGCCAGACCGGCAGCGCCTCCCTCCAGGGCTGCCACGCGCTTTTCGAACACATCGGTCGTCGGGTTCATGATGCGCGTATAGATGTTGCCGAACTCCTTCAGCGCGAACAGCCGCCCGGCATGATCGGCGTCCTGGAACAGGTACGACGTGGTCTGGTAGATTGGCACGGCACGCGAACCGGTCGCTGGGTCGGGCGACTGGCCGGCGTGAACGGCAAGGGTGGCAAACTGCAGCTGTTTTTCGTCTGGCATCGGGAACTCCTTGTCCTCTCGGTTGGCATTGGGTGGGCTGCGGAGCCTGTGGGGTTGCAGCGACTGCGCCATAAATGCGAAAACCCGAATCCTTTTCAGGACCGGGCCGCTTGTCTTCAGGATTGGTTGCGCTCAGCGCATGTGCCGTTCCAGCTTCAAGCGGACGGATTCCATACACATGGCCATGGCCCCGGCTTGTCCCTGATTCAGCATCGACGGCAGTATCGACGGTCGAAAGCAGGAAAGTCAACTCCACAGTCCGCTCCGGTTTTGCCAGGTGGTTCCGATCCGCTCCTCTCAACGGGAAATCCCTTCACGGAGTGCTAGCCTGACTGGCAGGATCAGGTGCAGCCAGGTGTCATCCGAGCCGGTCTGGATATCCCGGCCGCCGCAAAGAGTTCGACGCCGGGCCTCCACCTGGCGAGGAGGTCATGATTCTCCAGCAGATGAGCCTGACCGGCAGCCAGCTTATCAGCACCTTCCTTGCGATTCCGGCCTTTGTGCCCGCAACAGTCTGCACGGGGTATCTGTTCGCCTGGCTCACAAACCTGCACGGGTTCAGAATGCGCTCCCTCGTCGAGCGAGTCTTCTGGAGCATCCCCGCGTCGCTGGCCGTCTCGACGATTGCATCCGTATTGGTAGGCAAGTTCTTCTCTCTGGGCGCAGTCGTGATTCTCCTTCTGGCGAGCGCCTTTGGCAGTATCTTCGTACTCGCAAATGAACTCCGCAACGAGCATAAGACCAGAAAGAGGCGGGCTGCCGGACTGCAGCCATTGGGCTCTAAGGCCCTGATCTTAGTGATTCTCTGGACAGTTTTTACGATCTTCTCGCTCGTCGATATCCACCGCGACCACGAGCTCTTTATGAACGTATCGATGCTCGACCAAAGTGCGCGCGTCCTGTGGACAGAGAGTGTTCTCCACACAGGTGTGCCGCCCGTCAATCAGCTTTATCTCTACAAACACACAGTTCCCATGCGCAACTACTATTTCTGGTACGTGGTCTGCGCTGCGATCTCCAGGATGACTGGCCTGCGTGCGCGCAGCGTCTTTACTGCAAGCTGCGTCTGGGCCGGTTTCGGTTTGGTGTCGCTCCTCGGGCTCTATCTGAAACACTTCCTAGCCGTGGGCCCTCGCCTGCGCCGGCAGTTCCTTTACTCAGTTGGGCTCGTCACGGTCACGGGGCTCGACATCGCGGTGGTCCTCTGGAATCTTCTCCGCTACCGAATTCCGCCGCCTGCCGATCTCGAAGCTTGGTCGCGGGACGGCATCGTGAGCTGGCTGCACACCATCTTCTGGGCCCCGCACCACTTGGTCAGCATGATCTGCTGCATGTTCGCCTTTCTGCTTGCCTGGATGGATGCGAAGGAATGCAGCCCTCGCAGCATGACCTCGGCGATTCTCATCGCACTTGCGATCGCCAGCGCCTTCGGCCTGTCGGTTTACGTCACATTCGCATTCTTTCTTGCCATGGTGGGCTGGGCTGTCTGGCAGGTCGCCATCGAACGGACTTGGCGGGCCTCTGCACTCCTCGCTGCCGGCGGTGCGGCGTCGGTCGTCCTGCTCCTGCCCTATCTGCTCGACCTTCTCTACACTCCTTCCCAGCTGAGCAAGTCCTCTTCAACGGCTGGTGGCTCCCTCTTTTCCTTTGCGGTTCGCCAGATGATCCCACCTGACCGGCTGCTGGCATCGGAGCTCCTCCAGAACTTCGCCCACACTCATCCCGATGCTGCCGCGAACCTCGCCAGGCTGATTTGGCTCCTGCCCGGCTACATGCTCGAGCTCGGCTTCTTCTTCGTCGTTTTCCTCGTCTATCTCATTCCCGCATTGCGCAGGCGTGCCCCCCTCACGGACGCGCAACGATCGCTGCTGTTCCTCGCCTGCGTCACGGTTCCCATCACGTCGTTCATTCGCTCCGGAGTGTTGCAGACCAATGACTTCGCGTGGAGATCCGCTCTCTTTGTCCAGTTTCCCCTGCTGCTGCTGGGGTCCGACCTGCTGATGAGCTGGAGTGCCTCCGACGGCAAACTGCCTCTATCCGAGAGCACTGCCGGACTGCCCGGCGCCACGCCCCGCTGGCTGCGAGGGGTCGCCTCCTTTGCCCTCATCATCGGAGTTCTCAGCACGGTCTGCCAGGCGTTGATATTCCGCTTTTTGATCCCGATCTCCGACATGCACACGGTCTCCGGCCCAGCGCCAGAGGCGCGCAATCTCTCACAAAAGGCCTACATCTCCGCTATTGGATATGCCCAGCTCAACGCCGTTATTCCGCGCAACGCGGTTGTGCAGTACAACCCTGAAGACCAGGGCCGCGACCGCATGTCCATGATCGTCAATCTGCTGGGGATTGATCACCAATCCGTCATCTCAAGCGATTCGGGCAGCTGTGGCTCAGACTTGGGTGGCGATCCCACCGGCTGTCCGATCCTGGCCGCAGCGATCGATGCACTCTACAACGGCGCCTCCGCGGACCAAGCGCGCGCTGCCTGTCATCAATGGGGCATCCAGTACCTTGTCGCGAGGGTCTACGACCCCGTGTGGAAAGACAGGAACGGTTGGGTGTGGACCCTCAAGCCCGTGGTCGCCGACGAAGACTTTCGCGCACTCGACTGCGGACACTGATGAGCGAATTCTTCGGTGTGCCCTTTTATTCGAGCGGAGACTGGAAATGATCGAGGTTCCGAACTGCGTGATCTGCTACGGTCCGATTCGCCGCCTGAAGCGGGCTCTGGTCGCGCCGTTTCTAGCCCGGCGCATCTGGAATCGCAATCCGTTTTGCGTGGATCTGGTGCAATGCGAAGCCTGCGGATTCCTCTTTTACAACCCACGCCTCGACGAGAACGACCTGCGAAGACTCTATGCGGACTACAGGCTTGAGGACTACCAGCGCATGCGCCAGGCATCGGAGCCCTGGTACACCGCCCGATTCAACGACGAGCTGGCATCTCCGGCCTCCTACGAATTCCGCCGTGGGAAGCTGGCTCCGATTCTCCGCCAGCAAATCGGCGACCGAAAGATCGATCGCATTCTCGATCACGGCGGAGACCGCGGCGATCTGGTCGCCGGGCTCTTCGACGGCGCAGAAGCCTTCGTCTACGAGATCTCCGGGATTCCTCCGGCGAGCGGCGTCACCGCGGCCACCGATCCTGCCGCCTGTACGCCGGACCTGATCCTCAACAGCAACGTCCTCGAGCACGTCGGCTCTCCGCGCGAGTTGGTCGCCGAGATTCTGAAATCGGCGCCCAAAGGCGGCCTCGTCTATCTCGAGGTCCCCTGCGAGCACCCCTTCGAGTCCTGGAGAATCCTGCGGCGCATCGCCCAGATCGGTATCATAGCTCTGACCCATCCTTCTCTGGCACGGTTCGTCCTTCGCCCCGCAGCGCTGTATATGATGCACGAGCACATCAACTACTACACAGAGCAGACCCTTGCGACGCTGATGCGCAGCGCCGGGGGGACAGTGCTGGCCTCCGGACGCTACGCCCTGGGGACAAAGCCGGGCGACGCGGAGGTGGTTTGGGTAATGGGGTCGTCTAGTCTGAAAGAGGAGCCCAACTATCGGTGACCACTAAAATGCAGGCCGTCAAGAATTTCCTGGTACGACTGGGCCCAGATAATGCATTTGTTCGTTGGGCCTTGCAGCTTCACGGCCGGAAGCGCGGCTTTCGCATTCAATTCTCCGAAGAGCACATCGCCCTTAAGCGCGACACCCGCGAACTGTGGCTCAGCAAAGACCAATATGTCCAGGTCCCCTGGATGATCGACTGGTACGACTTCTACTTCAAAACAATCGAAAGCATCGAACATGGCAATCGAAACCTTCTGGACTTCTCCAAGCCCGGCGTCCACCGCTATATCCGAAACCAGGCAGCATTCAACTTCCCGTCCATTCCGGAAGACGATGTGATGGACGCCTATACCCACTGCTACTTGCCCAAGCCCGGCGAGATCGTGTGGGATGTCGGGGCACACGCAGGTGCGACAACCTATTCATTGGCGCACCTGGTGGGGCAATCAGGAAAAGTCTACGCATTCGAACCGGACGAAAGAAACTTCGAATATCTCAAGACAAACGTAGAATCGCACCGGCTGGAAAACGTTGTTCTTGTTAAGAAGGCCTTATCTGCTGCAACTGGAACCGCGACGTTCAACATGGACGGAACCATGTCTGCAGGGTTGAGCGGCTTTCCCGTTTACGAGGACAAGAGGTACACACGCTCCGTTCCTACCATCAGCATCCCCGATGCCTGCTCCGACTTCGGCGAAGCTCCAAATTACATCAAGATGGATATCGAAGGAGCCGAGGTGATCGCGATTGACGCTGCAAAGCACTTCCTCAAGATCCGTCCGATTCACTTCGCAATCGAGAGCAATCATCGAGTCGGCGGCGAACTGACCTGCAAAGCTCTGGAACAGACATTTGCTGGAATTGGATACCAGGTGCATTCTTCAGACAAATTTGGCGAGATGATCACCTGGGCCGGCCCGCAAGTATGAGGAAAGAGGCTAGCCGATCATTGGAAGGAAGTCCCTGGGCAATCGAGCGTTCCGTTCAATGAGGTTGCCCATTTTGGAATCCCACATCCGGAGTCGGAGCAGAAACGCTGGCAGACAGATGATAAAGGGTTTGGTGCCCAGGGGAGACGCGCCTCTAGACCAGTGAAGTTCCGACCATCCAAGGAGATTGCGATGCAAGCATGCAGAAACTGCGGTTCGAGCAATCTGGGGGAGTTAGGCTTCGTCGGCGAAGTGGCGCCTTTCTTCCTCAAGCGCGTTCTGAACATGGAGATCAGAGAGTCGGTGGCGCGTCACCCTCTTCGATTGCTCGCTCGCCGGTTGAGCTGGTTGCCGCAGCGGTTATTCACGAAGGTATTCGGCTCAAGCGCGTTCGTGGAGATGCAGGTCTGCCTCGATTGCTCCTTTGTTCAGGTGAAGCACCGATTCCCGGATGAGGCGCTGGGGCGACTTTACGCCGATTACCGTACTCCTTCCTACAACCAAGAACGCACTCACTACGAGTCCGCATACGCGTCCCTTGCCCCGCATGTTGGTATCGGAGGGATGGAAGTGGAGTGCCGGGTGGGCGGTTTGACTTCGTGGCTCCATGGAAAGATTGAAGCTGGCCGCGACTTCTCAATGCTCGATTACGGCGGCTCCGATGGACGATTCCTCCCAAGGATCGACGCCAATAAGTTCGTCTTTGAGATTTCAAACACGACGCCTTTGCCGGGCATCATTCGCGTTGCGACCGAATCCGAACTTACGGCGTATTCCTATGTCCAAATCGCGCACGTACTGGAACACGTAACCGAGCCCCTCACCCTATTGAAGCACGTGTCGGGGTTCATGAAGCCGCACGGCTATCTCTACATTGAAGTGCCGCAGGATTTGCCCGATGCCCAGCTTGCGGAACTGAAAGCCGGCAGAATCCGACGTGGGCTTCCAATCCATGAACACATCAACTTCTACTGCTGCAGGTCTATTCAACGGCTGGTTGAGGCCGCTGGGCTCAATCCAATTTCTGTTCAGACCACAAAAATCGACCTCGGCTGGACTCAGGGAACTAATATTCGCGCTCTTTGTGACCGGGGGGCTGCAGGCTGACTCTTTCAAACAATAGGCGGCGTGTTGAGCCTCACTAGGTGGCCAGGAACTGCTGTGCCATCAAAGCGTATATACCAGATCGCCAGCCGAGTGAGAAAAGCTGGAAGAACCATCAACCCCACCGTCGCGGTTGTCGCCCACAAAATGCCTGAGACCCCTAGATATCGGACCAACATTACCTTGAGCAGAATCGCTGCGACACTCGTGCTCGCGATGAAGGCAATTTGGTATCGAATGATGGACAGTGCGTTCAAAAGTAGATTCGGAATCCGCCCGAGCGCTTGAGTGCACATCCACGCGGCGATCGCCCACAGCAGTGCCTGCCCTATTCCCAGATCGGCGTGAAGCCAGAGCCGCAGTAGCTTCTCTCCAAAGACCAAGAGAACGACTGAGCCTGCGACGGCGAGTCCAGTCAGCAACGCTGTCCCGCGCAACAGTCCCTTGCGAATCCAACCCCGGTCGGCCTTCTCCGCAGCCTCGACAAACGCCGGCCACAAGGGCTGCGAGATCACCAGCAGCAGCCCCAGACCGGTCATGCAAATGCGCAGTGCGATCGTCATTTGGGCCGCGGCATCCGGTCCCAACAGCCGCAGAGCGAGCACGTTGTCGAGCAGGAAGGACAGGCCTCCGGTGAGATTGAGAGCGAAGAGCAGAAAGCCCTCGCGCAGCACCGCTCTCACCTCGCCGGCAGGCGCCAGACCATGCGGCCGTAGTTCGGGATGGGTGATGAGCAGATGAAGCAGGCTGCCGGCGTTCGACAACACCAGCGCGCCATAGACAATCGCCACGAAGACCCGGACGTCGTGAGTGATACCCGACGCAACCACGACGCCGGCCAGCGTGGCCAGTGTCTGCACCAGCTCCCAGAAGCCTGAGACGTAGCCCTTCTGCAGCGCCATCCAGGCGTTGTTCGCCGAGTTCAGCGGAACGTTGAGTGCCAGGCCCGCCACGGCAATTAGGAACGGTGCGCTCCCGTTCTGCCATCCCATCAGCGCCCCAACAACCACGGTTGCAGCAAGCATCAGGGCCGCGATGCCGCTGCCAAACGACAGAGCGCCAGTCAGGTGCATGCGGGCTTCCTCTTGATTGCCCGCCGCGACCGAACGGGCCACCAGAGTCACTAGCGCCGTACCGATCCCAATGTCGACCAGGCCGCTGAACCAAGCCAAAGAAGAGGCGCTGCCCCAGACGCCGAATTGCGCCACGCCCAGAACGCGCAGAAGTAACGGCATCAGCACAAGCGTGCTCGCGATCTGCACCAACCGCTGGAAGACGCCAGCGCCGGCTGCCAGGACAAATCGCCGCTCGCGCCTATGTGTGGACATAGGCGGAACCATGGCTGCACGCTTTCGCCAGGCGGGCCGCGCCGCGCAGAAGAAGAGACCGCAGGATAGCTCGGGGCAGCAGAAGCGCAGCGCCCAGGCGCGTCAGCACTTCAAACCGGAGGCAGAGATAAGGAAGGCAGGCCGGAAGCCAACCCCATTCCTCCCGGACCGATGTTCCGCGAACCCGCGTCCAGACAAACTGATTGGCCACCGAACGCGCCACGTGCCGGCGGCTGCATGTGCGGAGACGGGTCAAATACGCCTCGCTTGCTCCGGCTTGGCGGGCAGCGTCCAAAACCTCTCTGGCGAGCAAAGCGGACTCGCTTCCCCATGCAGGAGCCGGTGTGCAGTGGGAAACGTTATCGATTCGCCGCCCCGGCCAAAAATGAGTGTAGTGCGACAGGATGCGCGGGACACATCCCACTGGACCCCGAAAGGCGAGCTTGGTCCAAAAGAACATGTCACCGATGCTTCGATCGTCCGGCTGCGGTCCGACCTCTCTCAAATCCCGCACGCGCGTGACGCAGGCGCACCACGCCACCAGCCGTTGACCGGAGTAGTGTCCTGCGAGAAAATCCGTTCCGGTCTCGACGGGGGGACCGATTGCCGCCTCTACTCGATAGTTTCCGTAGTGAAAGAGGCACCCCGTATAGACAAACGAAAGCTCTGGGTGGCGATCGAACATGGCAAGGACCTCGGCGGCGAACTCGGGTTCAAGATAGTCGTCGTCCGAAAGCCCAAGGAAGAGCTCCCCTTGCGCTTGATGCATCAGGAATGTTCCGTGCTGCGCAGCCGTGATGGTCTGAGCTTGCGAATAGGTGCGAATGCCACGGCCAGCGAACTGCCGAATCACTTCCGCCGTCTCGTCGGTTGAGCCATTGTCTGAAACGATGATCTCGACCTCCTGCGACGTCTGTGCCAGCGCACTCTCGATCGCGCGCGGCAGTAACTCGGCACGATTGAGCGTCGGTATAGCGATGGTCAGACGAGGCGGCATCCACGGCTAAAACTGGAACTGGCTTGGATAGTTTAGCTCATTGAAGATTACCCGCTGTGTACGGAATGAACATAGGTAACTGCTGGGCTATGAGAAAGCTGTCAGGCACATGCTAGACTCTTGTTCGAATCGAGTCACCGGCGCCATTCTTATGGTCAGTTAGATGCCGAGAGCGGATTGGAATGACAAAAAGGCTCATCACCATCATGACTCCTTGCTACAACGAAGTGGACAACGTCCGCGAGCTGCATCGGCGTCTAATGGAAGTGGCGGAGCAACTTCCTCAGTATCGGATCGAGCATCTGTTCATCGACAATGCATCGACCGATGGTACAGTCGAAGTCCTCCGCCAAATGGCCGCCAAAGATCCTACGGTCAGAGTCATCGTCAACGCGCGCAACTTCGGCCACCTGCGCTCGCCGATGCATGCCTTTCTTCAGGCGAAGGGCGATGCGGTGGGCAGCCTGCTAGCCGACCTGCAGGACCCTCCGGAATTGTTTCTGGACATGATTCGCGAATGGGAGAAGGGCTACCCCATCGTCGCCGGGATCAAGAATTCCAGCGACGAAAACGGCCTCATGTACCGGATACGCACCGCCTACTATCGCCTGGTAGCAAATCTCACCAATGTCAATGTTCTCGAACATTTCACTGGTTTCGGGCTCTACGATCGGTCGGTCGTCGAACTGATCCGCACAGATTTCCATGATCCCTATCCGTACTTCCGCGGGATGATCGCCGAGCTGGGTCTGCCTTGTGCAAAGGTCTTCTACAATCAGAAGCGCCGCGAGCGTGGCGTAACCAAGAACAACTTTTACACTCTCTATGACATGGCGATGTTAGGTATTACCAATCTCTCCAAAGTTCCCTTACGGTTCGTCATCTTCTTCGGCTTCGTCTCGGCGACATTCAGCTTTCTGGCAGGATTGTTCTATCTGGCCTACAAACTTCTATTCTGGTCCAACTTTACATTAGGTGTGGCGCCGGTGGTATTGGGTCTCTTCTTCCTCGGCTCCGTGCAACTCATCGCACTCGGAATCATCGGAGAGTATGTCGGAGCAATTCACACCACAGTGATGAATCGCCCACTGGTTACCGAGAAGGAACGCATCAACTTTTGAACTCGCGCCGGCTTGGTTTGCACTCAACTCATTCGGCTTTGGGATCGATTCCCCGGCTATAGATCGTCTGCCGCAGAGACGGGATCTGCGAGTACGGGCTTTCGATGTCGTCAATCCGTATGGGGGCATCTTTTTCCACCGGGCGCAAAAGAATCTCGCCTCGCATGAGTTCTCTGCACGACAACTGTCCCTTCTGCAGCGGAATCGCGAGGTAAACATCCTCATCGGAAAGAGAATGTCCCTCGGGCAGATCCTCTCTTGCGTAGACCCCCCGCACAAGACCGTCCAGATAGCTGATCTCCGCTCTCGTGGGCATCCGCTTCTGCGTGCCAGGCGCTCCGCACATCTCTCTCGCCTTCTTGAACGCCTTGAACCACTGGTCGATCTGGTGCGGCATGCTGCAGTAGGGCGATACCTTGACTCCATCCGAATTGATGTCCACGTGCCGCTCGAATGTTCTGGCGCCCTTTGCGTACGCGATCAGAAGTGAGTACGTCCAGTTGGAAAACTCATGCGTCGAAAACCCGATGGAGTTGTTCGGATAGCGGTTGCGCAGAAAATCGATCTGATTGAGTTCAAGTTGAAAGTCTTCTGACGGATAGAGTGACACGCAGTGATTGATCGCGAGAGGAATGTTGCGGTTCGCGAAGAATGTCACGATATCGTCCATGTCTTTGAGCGAGGAGCCGCCTGTCGAAACGATCACTGGCTTCTTGGTCGTCGCGATCTTCTCGATGAGGACCCAGTCATTCAGATCCGAGCTCGCGATCTTGATCATTTGAATGCCAAGTTCCGAACAGATGTCAACCGAACGCTCATCGAAAGGGGTGGCGGTTGGCATGCAGCCTGCCTGGCGAATCGCCTTCACCAGGGTAGCGTAGTCCTCATCCTTCAACCGCGTACTAAGGGTCTTCTGGATGTACCGCTCATTCGAGTCGAGGAAATCCCGATGTACAAATCTTTCGACGTCCCGAATCTGGAGCTTGATCGTGGCGCGGACATTGTTGAAGCGAACCACCTGAGCGAATTCGGAGATGATCTTCAGGCCACGCTCCACGCTTCCAAGATGGTTGTTGGCGATTTCGAGCACAAACAGATCTTCGAAGATATCCTTGTCAATCATGGATTAGCTCCCTTGCGATAAGCGGCAGAAACTCCGCAAAGCCGTCAAACCTCAGAAGGACTGGCAATTCCGCGCCTGCATGCATCTCGCCGTAGCCGTGTGCGGCAAACGCGAAAGCGACTCCGGCTTCAGCAGACGACCTTGCGTCCTCCATCGTGTCCCCCACCATCAGTACCTCATGCAGATCGATCTGATGCTCCTTGGCGAGCGCCCGGAGCATCTGTGCTTTCCCCGAGTATCTCGGTGAACGCGAATCCAGAGTCAGAATCGTTTCAAACAGTCCACGAATCCGGAACCTTTCGAGAATCCTGATGGAGATTTTTCTGGGCTTATTCGAGACCACGAAGAGGCGATGTCCAGCCTCACTCAGAGCCTCTAAAACCTGCTGTACATCGGGAAAAAGCTCAGTCTTCTGCCAGCCTTCGCTGTCATAGCTGAGTCGAAATGCCTGTACTAATGAATTGAGCTTCCGCTGATCATGGAGATCCCCAACAATGGAAAGAATCGTCGAAATCGGCGGACCAATCAGCGTGCGCAAGTCGAGTTCGCGATAGGGTAGCCCGCAGCGGGCGAACGCCGCGCGTATCGAGCACTCGATCCCCGGCAACGAGTGTAGTATCGTTCCGTCGAGATCGAAGACGATGCAGTCAGGCAGGCGGTTGCTCATTTATCCTTCGTCACGAGCATGTTCGATGCCAGCTCATCGGCAGATAGAAACGGGTACATGTCTTCCAGGTTCGGCGTGAGAATCTTACCGTCTTCACCAATCCGCGAGCGCAGGCGCGGTTCAAACTCCTGCTCCGGATCAACGCGCACGTCAAACAGCACGGGCCCTTGCGACTCGAGCTCCCGCTTTACTATGTCGAGGTCTGCGACCTTCTCAATCGAATAGGACGGTATCCCATAGGCCTCCCCTATCTTCGCCATTACCGGAAATGTCACACCACTCTCCGGACTCTCGCCGATTCTTCTGCCTTGGAAGAACCCCTTCTGCGTCTGCCGGATCGAAAGGTAGCCATGATTGTTCAGGACGAAAAGCTTGATCGGTAGTCTATAGCCGGCCACCGTCTGTAGTTCTTGAACATTCATCTGCAATGAACCGTCTCCGGCCAAGCAGATGGTCCGTGAGCCTCTGGCGGTGGCGACTCCAATTGCAGCGGGTAGATCGTAACCCATGGATGCAGCACCAGAGTTCGAGATCAATCGTTGCCCCGCCCTTAGCTTTGCTGTCTGAAAAGGAACTATACAAGCGGTGGCATTGCCGCACACGACCGCATCGTCCGAACGGAGCATCGCAAACAACCGATCGATGAAGTCGTATACGTTCATGGGAGGCCCGGCGACCCTTTGTTTCTCTTGCACGACTGGGTATTGGGTCCTCCATTTTGAAGCATGCGCAAGCCAAGCAGCGTGCCGTGCATCCGCATTCTGCAATCCGTCTAACTGCCTCAGCATTTCCGCCAGGAACAGCTTCACGTCGCAATGTATCGCGACGTCTGGCTGGATAAACGGCTTCTGCAGCTCCGCCTGGTCAAGATCGATTTGAATCTTGGTGGCGAATCGCGCAAACGAGTTCCAGTTGTAGCTCACCTGTCGGATGTTGAGGCGCGACCCGAGAACGAGCACGAGGTCGGAATTCTGTACGGTGAAGTTACCCGCGCGTTCTCCGATCGTGCCAGGGCGCCCACAGAAGAGTTCATCATCGCTGTCCATGATGTCGTGGGTCCAGGCTGTAACGACTGGAATCCGCAACAATCGGATGACGCTTGCAAACTCGCCAAGAGCGTTGCCTATCCTAATTCCGCTTCCCGCGAAGATCACAGGACGCTTTGCACCGCGAATCCTTGTGAGGACATCGCTTACTTGTCGCCCGATTGTCGCCGGATCAAAGGTTTGCGCATCTTCGGCGGGGTTGTAATGTCGCAACGACGCCGGATCAATGTCTTCGGCCTGAACATCGACCGGAATATCAAGCCAGCATGGTCCAGGGCGCCCACTCACTGCCAAACCCCAGGCGCGCTCCAGATGATAAGCAATCGAGTCGGGATCATCGACCAGTACTGCGTACTTTGTAATGCCACGAACCATCCGAATGATGTCTACTTCCTGGTCGCCGAGTTGCCTGAGATGTGCAAGGCGGTATGTCGCCATGCAGGTCTCTCGCTTGACCTGCCCGGAAATCACCATCATCGGAATCGAATCGGTCCACGCCCCGAAGACACCGTTCAAAGCATTGATCCCACCTGGCCCTGTCGTAACATTCAACACGGCAGGAATTCCCGTAATCCTCGCGTAGCCCTCCGCCGCCATTGCGGCAGCCTGTTCATGATGCGTGCAGGTGAAGCTGAGCCCACTCGTCGCGACAGAATCATTTAGGTGCATGGCCCCACCGCCGGTGACAAGGAATACGTGCCGTGCACCCCACTCCTTAAGTCGGCTCAATACATAATCGGATAGCTTCATGAACTCCCGTCAGGGCCGTGCGTCGCAGCGGAGCCCACTTTTGCGGGTTAGCGATTGTGGCGCTGCGGGTTACAGCTCGCTCTCCTGCCACACTAAGCGGTCATCATAGCAGTTTCTGAATTCGCGCCTTCCGGAGATGACTATGGTCCCGGTTACTGAAGATATGCCTCGTCTTAGCCGGCAGGAGGATGCTCAAAACTCTTCCACTGACGCTCCTCTTTCGCAGTTATTCTTGTGCCTATGAAGCCTCTGCCAAACCAGGACTTGAAGCATGTTTTCGACAACACCCATACGTTGTGGGAGAGCCTACGAGGAAGCCGCATCTTCCTTTCCGGAGCCACGGGCTTCTTCGGCGCATGGCTTCTCGAGAGTTTTGTTTACTGCAATCAGCAATTGCGACTCGGGTTGTCGGCAACGGTGGTGACGCGCAATCCAGAGGCTGTTCTCCAGCGGATGCCCCATCTCGCCGCGGCGAACGCGATCCGCTTCTTGAAGGGCGATATCCGGGATTTTGCCTTTCCGGAAGGCGATTTCGACTCCGTAATCCACGGTGCCGCCTCCACCTCGCTGGACGCGGCTAACCGGCCCGCTGAATTGATGTCCACGCTGATCCGTGGGACCGAACGAATGATTCAGCTGGCCAGGGAGAAGCGAGCCAGGAGATTCCTGTACATCAGCTCGGGTGCCGTGTACGGACGTCAGCCCAGTTCCTTAAGTCGTATCCCGGAGGATTATCTCGGCGGACCAGACTGGCTCGATCCAAACTCCGTCTATGGGGAGGGCAAGCGGATCGCCGAACAGATGTGCTCCGTCTTTGCCGACGAGAGCGGGGTGCGTGTCGCAATCGCCCGATGTTTTACATTGCTGGGGCCACATCTGCCCCTCGATCAACATTTCGCGATTGGAAACTTTATTCGCGATGCCCTTGACGGTCGAAACATATCGGTCAAAGGAGACGGTTCTCCAATTCGCTCCTATGTGTACGCAGCCGATCTCACGATCTGGTTGTGGACCCTTCTGCTTCGCGCCGACAATTTGCCGACGAATCCATTCGCCTGCAACGTGGGTTCAGGAGAGGAAATCAGCATCGCTGATCTGGCGGCTGCCGTCACTCGGGCTGTGGACCCTGCCCTCAAAGTTGAGATCGCATCGAAGACCAAGATCGTCGAACGCCAGCCCAGGTATGTACCGGACGTTCGAAAGGCGGGCGAAGTGCTGGGATTGATCCCGTTGATAGGACTGGAGGACGCGATCCGGCGCACCGCTGCCTGGTCGAGGGAAAACGCGCAACAGGAGAGCATGGAAGCTACTTCCGCTCCTTCCCGCTGACGGGACCTGTGACCAGCGCTTCCGGTTCCCCGCAGCGGACGAATGGGTCTGGATCCGATACAAAGTCCGTCATCGTCTTCACGACGAAATCGAGCATCGGTGTCGTCAAGCCCGGATAGACACCGATCCAGAACACGTTGTTCATCACAAAATCCGAGTTCTTCAACTCGCCGATTGCGCGGTAACTGCGGCCATCATAGGCTGGCTGTCGCGTCAGGTTGCCGCCGAAAAGAAGACGCGTCGCAATCTTGTTTGCTTCGATGTGGCGGATGAGTTCGTTGCGCGAAAAAGCTGCCCCCTCTCGCACTCCGATGGGGAATCCGAACCAGGACGGATCGGAACCTGGCGTAGCCTCCGCCAAGACCAGAGAGTGGGCCAGCGGCTCAAGGGCTGCACGCAGAAAGCGGAAGTTCTCCTTGCGGCGCTCGATGAATCCCGGCAACTTATCAATCTGCGACGCTCCAAGCGCAGCTTGCAGATCTGTGGTCTTCAGGTTGTAGCCCACATGGCAGAACGTGTACTTGTGGTCGTACCCGCAGGGAAGGTTCCCAAGTTGCCACTCAAAGCGCTTGCCGCAGGTGTTGTCTTTGCCTGGATCACACCAGCAGTCACGCCCCCAGTCCCGGAAGGACTCGATCAGCACCTTCAATTCGGGCCTGTCGGTCAGGACCGCGCCGCCTTCCCCCATGGTGATATGGTGCGCGGGATAGAAGCTCAGGGTGGCGACATCGCCGAACGTACCGACGAGCCGTCCTTTCCACGTGGATCCGAGCGCATCGCAGCAGTCTTCAATCAGCCACAGGTTGTGCTTCCTTGCAAAGTCAGAAACGGCGTCGAGATCGAAAACGTTGCCCAGCGTATGAGCGATAAAAATCGCTTTCGTCCGTTCGCTTCGTGCGGCTTCAAGTTGGCTGATGTCGATCTGGTAGCTCGGAACTGTGACGTCGACAAAGACCGGAACGAGATTGTTTTGAAAGATCGGATTGATCGTTGTCGGAAATCCGGCGGCCAGCGTAATGACCTCATCGCCAGGTTTCAGACTGCGGTCGCCGAGTTTGGGCGATGTCAGCGCACTGAGCGCCACAAGGTTTGCCGACGAACCCGAGTTCACCAGAGAGGCACACCGGACGCCCACAAAGCGCGCCAGTTTTCGCTCAAACTCGGCTGCAAATCTCCCCGTGGTGAACCACGCGTCGAGCGCTGAATCGACTACAGAGCTGAGATCCTTCGCATCGATCACCTTGCCCGAAACCGGGACTGGAGTTTCTCCCGGCCTGAACTCTGGCTGCGGAAAAGCCTCTTCGAAATACTCCGCAGTTAGAGAGAGAATCTGTTCCCGCAGCTGCTTGGATCGATCGTTCATCGAATACCTACTTGGCCAGCATACCGAAGATTCCACGTCACCAGAGTGTAAGAGGAGCTGCGGCTGCACCTCCAACGTAACCGGCGGATCGGATACCATGACTCATGCTCGACAGCAAGGAAGGCAGACGGCTGAAATGAAGGCGGTTATTCTCGCTGGTGGAATGGGAACGCGGCTTAGCGAAGAAACAGTGGTGCGCCCCAAACCCATGGTCGAGATCGGCGGACGGCCGATCCTGTGGCACATCCTCAAGATCTACTCCCAGCATGGCATCAATGACTTCATCATCTGCTGTGGCTATAAGGGCTACCTCATCAAAGAGTACTTCGCGAATTACTTTCTCCACATGTCTGACGTCACCTTCGACATGAAGGAGAACAAGATGGAGGTCCATCATAGTGTCGCTGAGCCGTGGCGCGTCACCTTAGTCGATACCGGAGAGTTGTCTGGAACGGGTGGTCGACTGCGGAGAATCTCCAAGTATCTCGCCAACGAAAACGCCTTTTGCCTGACCTATGGCGATGGCGTCAGCAATGTGGATATCACTGCTTCTATCGCCTTTCACGGACGCCATGGCAAGCTGGCGACCATCACAGCTGTTCAGCCTTCTGCGCGCTTCGGCGGCCTGCGGGTGGATGGGACAAGTGTGACCGCATTCCAGGAAAAGCCCGAAGGCGAAGGCGGCTGGATCAATGGCGGCTTTTTCGTTCTTTCCCCTGCGGTGATCGAAGAAGTTGAAGAGGATAGCACGATCTTTGAACACGGCCCAATGCAACGCCTGACCGCCAAAGGCCAGGTTGAGGCCTTCCTTCACAGGGGGTTCTGGCAGCCAATGGATACGTTGCGCGAGAAGCGGCGGCTTGAAGAGCTTTGGAGTACAGGGCAGGCACCCTGGAAGATATGGTAACTCAGGCTTGCTCTATCGGTTACTGAGTGACAATACGCCGGCCCGGATCGGGCACAGAGAAAAAGACCTAGAGTTCAGCTCTCACCAGCAGACACGTAATGTTGTCGTGGCCGCCGGCTTTCTTGGCCGCCTGCACCAGACGCCCACAGAGTTCATCCAAAGGCGCATCCGCCGCAAGCATTGACGCGATCATCTCGTCCGGAAGTTCGCGCGTCAGCCCGTCGCTGCAAAGAAGGAACAGGTCCCCAGATTCGGCTTCGTGCCCAAATACGTCCGGTGTCACGCGGCTCTGCGTACCCAATGCGCGCGTAATGACATTCCTGTAAGGTGACCGGGACGCTTCAGTAGGCGTCATGCGGCCCAGCCGAACCTGCTCCTCCACAAGCGAGTGATCCAGCGTCAGAAGTTCCAGGCTCCCCCCGCGGAGCCGATAGCAGCGGCTGTCGCCGATGTTCAGCACCCAGACGTGGCTCTCGTGGACGGTCAACGCGACCAGAGTCGTGCCCATCCCGCTCAGCCGTTCATTTTTCTGCGCCCGCGAGAAAATTGCTTCGTTGGCGGCAAGAATCGCCTCTTCCGCCGCGCTCGGCATCGAAACCAAGCCGTTCTGCCCGCGCCCCGCAAGCAGGTGAAGAAACTCATCCACGGCCACCGAGCTTGCGATTTCGCCGGCAGCCGCCCCACCCATTCCATCGCAGACCACGAACACGCCGTCCTCGACGGAAAACCCGAATGCATCTTCGTTCGAAGGACGTTTTCTGCCGCGGTCCGAAACTGCCGCCGCCAAATAGTGGAGGACCGCTGTGGCCAAGCAAAATTCTCCCGCAGCCCAGTGTACATGGCACAATCACCGCTGCAAACTGGGAGTGCCCGCCTGCTTATGGCTTTGGTGACGTGGCCTCAGGCTGCCCGAGATTGTAGACTTCAATCGCTCCGGCATTCAGGATGGCGACGAGCTTGCCGGAGGGAGAAATCGCCACATTACCGCCCCCGTCGAGGACCGGACGGACAGGCACCTGCAGCATTAGCTTACCTCCAACGGCATCAAAGACTTCCACCCACTGGCCCTTGATGTCCTGTGCGTCGAACGCATGACCGAAATCCTCGATCGAGTGGTCGACGGTCAGCGTCTCCCGAGCCAACCGCGAGCCGTCTGGCGACATCACAAAAAGCGGCCATATCTGGGTCGGCGGCGATGCTGCTTCCCAAAGTTCTCGTCCCTCGGTTGACAGCGCGATCAAACGCCTCCCATTTTGGAAGATGCATGTGTTGACCAGCGCCTCATCGTGGGAGACAAACTCAATCGGTGGCTGGCACGACGAGTCTACCGTGCCGAGCAGTGTGCTGCCGCCCCTGAAGGCATCGAAGCTCAGTACCCACTCTCTGGGTTTACCGGGCAACGACAAAACATAGCCATCGCCATTGATCGGCAGGTGCACCGGCGCACGCACACGGCTCACCAGCATCACTTGTCCCGACGCCCGGTCGAGAATGCGGACCACGATATCTCGTCTCCCTGAATCCTCCTGGTGATCTGCTGAGATATCGGCTGCCGCTGTCTGCGGACTGTCAACCTGCCCCTTTTTCGATTCCACGGACGCAGGCTCAAGCGAGTTCGTTACTAGATAGCGCTGCTCAGGATCCATCTCCACCGAGCGCAATGGACCGGGAAACTCCAGCAGGGGTCGCAGCTCGAGTTTGGGGTCGCCCTCCTTGATTGTGTTCTCGTCGCGCAGCAAAAAGCGCCCGCCGTGCAGCATCCATAAATAGCGATCATGATCGTGCAGCGTCCAGAGAGCTTCCGTCTCCACGCCACCCTGCGGCAGTGTCAACACCACAGCGCGAATCTGGCGTTCGGTATCTCCGGTTGATGATCGATGAATTAAGCCGGGCGCTCGGAAAGTGAACAGAAGCTTGTTCTCGTCGAGAAAATCGAGGGAGACCAGCGATTCGCGCTGCCCGAGATAGTAGGGGCCGGGTGCGTAAAAGCCGAGCGGCTCCACAGGAATCGAAAACGCGGGTGGCTGGGATGCGGCGGGTCCCTTCTTTGCTTCAGCATTCCCGGGATCGTCCTTCCGGTGATGGAGCGAAAGCACTCCGCCAAAAGCCTCAACCGAGACGAGCGAGCCGAGCAGCACACTCGCACTTGCAAAGACGAGGCCCGCCCGCACACAGTTCTTTCCAGTCACGAGCCCACGATTCATCGACAACCATTCTCTCCGATCTGACGCGACTTGGGCAGGCCGATGCTGCCCCTTCCGTGTGCGAGAGTAAACATAAGGATGACTCCTCCGCCCCAATCCAGCCGCCGCTCAGCATTTCTGGGCTACGGCGCCTGCGCACTTGCCGGATGCCTCTGGGGGACCGGCTTCTTCTTCGGCCGGCTAGCGCTTAATGAGATGAACGTCGAATCGATGGTGCTGTACCGGTTCTTGTTCGCGTCTCTTGGGGTGCTGCCGATCGCCCTCGCCAACCGTGTGCGCTTCACCGCAGAGGAGGTCCGAATACTCCTCATCTCAGCCTTCTTTGGCATCCCGGTGCAGTTCCTGATTCAGTTTCACGGCCTGGCGCTCACCACTGTCAGCCATGCCTCCCTGATGGTTGGCTCCATGCCCGTGCTTCTGGGCGTTGCAGCGGCCATTTTTGCCGGCGAGCGGCTCGACGCCGTCGGCTGGGGCGCGCTCGTCGCTTCCACCATCGGCGCTTCTCTCATTGTCCTCGGGGGCCATCATGGCCAAGGCGTCCGAAACGGTCCGTCTCTGGAAGGCGATCTGCTCGTCGTGCTCTCCTTGTGCACTGCTCTGGCCTGGATTCTTCTCAGCAAGAAGCTGATGCTCACGCATAGCGCACCAGTGGTCTCGGCCTACACCATTCTGTCCGGCACCGTGATGCTGGCAATCTGGATCGTTGGACCCACCCTCGCCAACCCCTGGCTGATCCACAAAATCGCACTGCCACCAGTGGCTCACATCAGCGCTACGGCCTGGATCGCGCTGGCGATCGGAGGCCTCGCCTGCACGGCTACGACTACTGTCCTCTGGAACTGGGGTATCCATCACGTTCCCGCCTCGCGCGCAGGTGTCTTCCTCAACATCGAACCGGCACTCGGCTCGATCCTCGGTGTCAAGCTCCTCGGGGAGCGACTAGGCCCATTCGCCTGGGTCGGCGGTGCCTTGATTCTGGTTGCAGCCATCGTCCTGACCACACGAGGGCACGACGTCCATCCCGACCTGGTTCTCGAGTAGAACCCCCAAATCAATATGGGACCAAGGTCGCAGAGCAACCCACCTAATGTGGCATACTCGGTCGCCCTAAGCCGATCAATAATTAAGTGGTTTCAGGAGGGAAGCCGTGGCCAACGTTGCTTCGCAAGCGAACGTAGTTGCCGGCGTCCAGGCCATGGAAGACCAGCACGGAATCCTAGTCGAGTCGATCAACGCAATCGGTCAGAAGTTGACGCTCGGTTACAGCAGCACCCGGCTCAGCGACCAAATCGCGCTCCTCGTCGAGTTCACCGGAATGCACTTTGGCTGCGAAGAGAGCCTCCTTCGCCGCCTTGGATACCCCGGCCTGGACGAGCATTGCAAGGCTCACCAGAACTTGATGCATCAGATCAAGATGGCCGCCCATCGCGCCGAGGCCGGCGACGACGCAGAGCTCGAACGCATTCTCGAGTCCTTACGTGGGCAGTATATGGAGCACATGGAGAGACTCGATCGAGAGTACAGTCAATGGTTCAATTCGGGAAGCGTTCACTAGAGCGGACTTTGACTACAACTTTTGTTCCATTTCCTTTGCACTCGTCCCCCTCTGCTGCCGATGTTTCCTTTTGTAGGGCTCGGTCAGTAGATAAGGTCGTATGACGCTCCTAATCTGGGACAAGCGGCTTTCGGTCGGCACGGCTTCGATTGAAGCGCAGCATCGGTTGCTCGTCGAGGCTCTCAACGAGTTGCATAACGCCGTCATGCGTGGCGACTCCAGATCCGTAACGGGTCTGTTGCTGCGCACTTTGATCGCCTACACGCGCAATCACCACGCCGCTGAAGAATCGTTGATGGCGCGCGTGGATTATCCCGATCTGCGGCAGCATCGGACGCTGCATCGAGAGCTGATGCAGAACCTCGAAGCACAACTCGCACACATCGATCGAGGCGAGGGCGTCGTCACCGTCGAATTCCTACATTTCCTGCGGGATTGGCTGATCAACCACTTCCAGAAGGTCGATCGCGCCTACCTGCCCTGGATCGTACGGCACGCAACCTCGAAAGGGCGCGTCGCGCCGCTGGCTCAAACCTCAAACGAGAGTTGCGCCGATCCGAACAACGGCGACGGCTTGCCTTCTGAAGCGAGATCGTAAACCAGCCGTTCCAGAACAATCCTCTTATCTGGCGGCGACGACCGCAATTCCAGATCGGCTCGCGCAATCAATCGCAGGGCACGCGTCAGTTCGCGGCGGCTCTTATACCGGCGCGCCTGCCGAATCAATTCATCGGCAGCAAACGGCGGCATCCGGAATCCCTGCCACAACGCCTGCCAGATGGCTCGTGAGTCGCGCACATTCTTCTCCAGGATCACCAGCATTTGGCGGAACGTGCGCGCCATCATGTAGAGGTGCCCGATCGCTGCATCCTCGCCGGCGTCCGAGCTATTCAGCAGTCCCTGCAGAAGCGCCAGTGCTCTCGCGCGATTCCGCGAGCTGATTGCATCGGTCAGCTCGTACAAAGACCGCTGCTTTGCCGCCAGCACCATCGTCTCCACATCGCCCAGCGTAATGCGGCCCTTGCCGGAGGTGTAGAGCAGCAGCTTCTCCAGTTCCGACGCGATCAGCATCATGTCCGCGCCCAGCGCATCGACCAGCTCGCGGGCTGCGTCCGGCTCGATGCGCGTGCCTGCCTCCTGCGCGGTTGCCACCGTCCAGCGCATCGCATCCTCGTCGCTCACGCGCGCCAACTCGACGATCCCGCAGTGCTCGCCAAGTGTCTCCGTCAACCGCTCAAACCGGTTCTTGTCTTCCATCTCCATGCGGCGAGCGTCGGTGGTGATACGCAGAAAATCGGCCACAAATACGAGCAGCGCCTGCGGATTCGGCGAACGAAAATACCGCTCCAGGGCCGCAAACTCCTCTTTCTTGGCTCCACGTCCGTAGAGCAGACGCACATTGCGCACAAAGACCACTTGAAACGGCGCCATCAATGAGGGTGTCTGCGCGCGATCAAGCACTTCGAAGATCGTGGTCGTTGCCAGATCGAGATCGGAAAGACAAAAATCCCTGAGATCCCCAGGGACAAACGCCTTGATCACCGCGCCTCGGCACCGATCGAGTAGAAACACCTCGTCGCCCGCAAGAACGTATCCGGAGCGCAACGGCCCGCCGCCGCCCCCTGCCGCCTCCATCTCGGCGACAAACCGGTCTACGGCATGGAATCCCGCGCCCCATCGCGATCCAGTCATCTGTCTCAGCCTCCTTCGCGAACCGAGGGCATATCCGGAATTAGAATACCTGCCGCAATTTGTCCGGACAGCAGTGCAAATCGCGTCCATCATCGGTCCCGGCAGTGTCGCTCGTCTACAACTTCAAAGCAGTCAAGGGTTAACCGACTTTGCACCCTGTTTACCAATCAGTTAGTACTGCTGGTTACTGCCGGCTTTGCTGTGTACTGACGTAATACCTGTCCCTATTTTTCCTCGGTCCGGCGTAAGGATTTTCGTTGCAGCTCAACTCGGTCAGGGCTAGACTGTGCGCAGCCTGAGGTATTTGGCTATCAATATTCCCTCCCCCTCAGAGCCCAAAGGCGGCGCGGCGATCCTCATCGCTGGGCCGCCTTCGTATTTTGTGTTTGACCCGATTTGCGGGCGCAGCGCTTGCCTATGTGCCGATGCCGACCCGCCCTAGAGCCCTTCCAGAACATCCGCGACCAGCGCACGGGCAAAATCGCGCGATAGCCTCTGAATCGCCGCAGGACTCTCATCGAAATACGCAGGCAAATCGGTCGTCGATTGGTACTGCTGGCGGAACACATAGTTCTTGTTCTCGTAGAGAACCTGTCCGTCTTTTCCCGTCAGCTTCACCGCCACCACCAGCGTGATTACGAAGCTCGACGACTGCTGCGTCGACGAGTTGTAGGTCAACGGAGCCACCGACTCCTGCAGAATCGTTCCATGCAGCACAACATCGGGATCGGAATTGGCATTGGGCGTCACCCGCAAACCGGAGCGCGCTGCAAACTCGCGAATCACGGCTTCGGTCATCACGACTTCCGTGTGGTAGGTGTCCGTACGCGTCGCGAAGACCGGCACCGCCAGCGTGTGTGCTTCGGGAGGAAGATGCGTGGCCGCGCCCAGCGTGTGATAGCCGCATCCCGCAAGCAGCAGAACGCAGGCCATCGACAATCCCATCCCACACAGAGGCACCGTCAGACGCATGAACCCATCTTAGTCGACCGGCAGCGCAGAACCGCGCGCGTTACACCCACGCCGTCGCCATCATCCCCAGACCTTCAGGCGGCAATTGAAGCCCATCGGAGCGGTCCCGAAAATACCGCTCGTTCAACTGCTCCGAGTCCGTATGCTCGATCTCCTGAAATCCCGCCTCGTGCAACTCGGCTTCCAACTGTTCAGGGGTAAAGAAGAGCTGAAACGGCTCTCCGGCCGCCGCCACACGCGCCGCCAGCGCTTCAAACACCGCACGTCGCGACGGACTCATGCTCTCAGGCGAGAGCGCATAGTCGAAGCTGACTCCGCTTCTCCTGGGTTGCCGCGCGATGGTCTGTAGAGTTGCGCGAAATGCAGCGGGGGTGAGGTACGGCACCACTCCCAGCCAGCCGAAAAAAGCCGGGGCACTTGCATCGAACCCCGCATCCGCCAGCCCTTCACCAAGGGTCATATGCTCAAAGTCCAGCGGAACGAAGGTCAGGTTCTCTGCAACATGGATCGAGGCCGCGTCCAGCAGCGTCCGTTTCCATTCCTGAGTCGCTGGAAAATCGACTTCGAAGACCCGCAGATCGGGAAATGGGCTGCGGTAGGCGAACGTATCGAGCCCCGCGCCGAGAACAACGTATTGCTCCACCCCAGCGGCAACGGCGCCCCACAACCTGTCTTCTGCGTAGCGGCTTCTCGCCGCCATGAACGCACGAAAAGCGCGGACCAAAGGATGAGCCTCGCGCTCCCGGTCCAGCGCAAAGTGCGCGCCCAACAGCGGCACCGCAATTGGGTCGGGAAGCACCGGCGGCTGATCCAGCACCTGATGCGCAGCACGCCGCATCGCGACCCGAAAAGCAGTTTTGCTGGCGCGGCCCGTCTCCACAAAGTCGAGTGTAGCGTGAGCCGGCGCGAAGCCTTCCGCGTACTATGGCCTCATGACCTGGATCGGATGGGCAATTCTTTCCGCCATCTTCGCGGCCGCTACGGCTCTGCTGGCCAAAGTCGGCGTGGCGCATGTCGACTCGAATCTGGCCACAGCGATTCGCACCAGCGTGGTCGTGGTCTTTGCCTGGGGCATCGCCCTGGCCCTCGGCAAACACGGCGAGATTCGTCTGCTCGACAAGCGTACCTTGCTCTTTCTCACGATCTCCGGCCTTGCCACCGGCCTCTCTTGGCTCTGCTACTTTCGCGCCCTCCAGCTCGGTCCCGCCTCCCGCGTCGCTCCGCTCGACAAGCTTAGTGTCCCTCTCGTGATGGTCTTCGCCTGGCTCCTGCTCGGGGAAAAGCTCACTGCTCCGGCTCTCCTCGGCGGTGCACTCATCACTGCAGGAGCCGTGGTCATGGCGCTCGGCTAGTCGAAAAGCATTCGACCGGCATGGATCCCTATACTGAAGAGGCCTCAAAGAGAATCTCGGAAAGGGTTCGTTCGCGTTGACCGCGCGTCACTCTAGATTGCCCTCAACTGTCCCAATTCGGCGTATTGTTCTCACCGGCTTTATGGGCTCGGGCAAAACCACGGTCGGTCCACTCGTCGCCGCGCGCCTCGGCTGGCGCTTTGTCGATGTCGACGACGTGATTGAAGCTGAAGCCGGCTGCACGATCGCCGAGCTCTTCACCCGTCACGGGGAGCCTGCCTTCCGCGACCGCGAACACGCTACGATCGGCCGCCTGGCTTCTCAAGATGACCTCATCCTCGCGCTTGGCGGCGGGGCCATCGAGCGCGCCGAAACGCGCGACCTGCTCCTCAGCACACCCGGCACGCTCCTCGTTCACCTCGAAGTCCAGCTCGCCACCACGCTTGTCCGCTGCGGCGGGACGGAGCACGCTCGCCCTGTCCTCGCTGACCAGGCCAACCTCGCCACCCGCTACGAGCGCCGTCTCCCGCTCTACCGCGCTGCCCACGTTTCCATCCCTGCCGACACACTGACGCCTAATGAGATCTCCGCCTCGATCGTCACCGCCGCAGGTTTCTGAGAACCTCACCGCGCTCCAGGCATCCTACATTGATATGATCGATTCAGGCGCCTTGCTACCCCGGCCTTCCGCCCTGTCCATGACTCCCGCATCCCAGGCTGCAACCTCGATTTCGCTTCCCGCGCAGGATCGCATCGTCGAAGCCCACGCGATTCATGCGCCCAGCCCTGGGACCACCGCGACGTTGATCCACGATCTCCGTGAACTGTTCAAGGTGCGCGTCACGGGCATGGTGCTGGTCACCGGCTGGGCGGGCTTTTATCTCGGCTCCATGCAGTCCGGCATATCTACCCTGCAACGCGGCCTGATTGACACTTTGCTGGGAATCGGCCTCATCTCTGCAGGCTCCGGCGCACTGAATCAGGCACTTGAACGTTCGACCGATGCCCTCATGCTGCGGACTGCCGATCGCCCACTGCCCTCGGGCCGCATATCCCTCACGCAGGGCATCCTTGCCGGCATCGGCGCTCTCGCTCTGGGAGCCTGGTGGCTCCTTCTGCACACCAATCTGCTCACCGTCTCCCTGGCGCTGCTGACCGCGTTCACCTACGTCGCGATCTACACGCCTCTCAAACGCGTGACCACCCTTGCCACTTTCATCGGCGCTTTTCCCGGTGCGATGGGACCGCTGCTCGGCTGGACTGCGGCGCGCGGCCGCATCGAGTGGTCCGCCGTTGCCCTCTTCGCCATTCTCTTCGTCTGGCAGTTCCCCCACTTCATGGCGATCGCCTGGATGTATCGCGACGACTATGCCCGGGCCGGCATCCGCATGTTACCCGTTGTGCAGCCGGACGGCCTCTCCACCGTGGCCGAGGCGCTTTTCTATGCGGTGATGATGATTCCGGTTAGTCTGGCCCCCTGGTGGCTCGGGCTGGATGGACCGGTCTACGCCGTTGTGGCCGCGATCCTGGGCCTTCTCTATCTCAGTTACACCGTCCGCTTCCGTCGCATCCTGCGCTCCATTCCTAATGCTGAAAGCCGTATGCTGGCCCGCGACCTGCTCAAAGTCAGCGTGATCTACCTGCCCTTGCTGCTCACGACCTTGATGCTCTGCGCCATCGCCAAACACTGAACCGTCATGACCACCATCGCTTCGGTACAAAGTCCAAAATCGAGCCCGCGCACCGCCATCGCGGCTATCCTTGCGATCAGTGCCGCGGCCTCCCTGTTTCTGTTCTGGCTGATCTACATTCATCCCGCCGCAGCCTCCAGCAGCCAATACGCGTTCCTGCCCGCCCTCAACGCGATCCTCAACGGCCTCTCTGCCATCGCGCTGCTTGTTGGCTATACCTTCATCCGCGCGCGGCGCATCGCTGCTCATCGTGCTTCGATGATCACGGCCTTCGTCTTTTCCAGCCTGTTCCTGGTCAGCTACATCCTGCACCACGCGCTGCACGGTGACGTCCGCTATCCGCTCCATGCGGCTTTTCGTACCTTCTATCTCTCGCTGCTGGCGAGTCATATTCTTCTCGCTGTGATCGCGTTGCCTATGGTCCTCGTCACCTTTTTCTTCTCGCTCTCCGGCCGCATTCCGCAACACCGCACGATTGCCCGATGGACCTTTCCTCTCTGGCTCTACGTCTCCGTCACTGGCGTGATCACCTACGTGATGCTGCGGCTCGCGCAGGGATAGACGCGCAATGTCTGCACGACCGCCCAACTCACACTCCACGCGCACAACCCGACTCCCAGGCGACGACGGCACCCGCCAGCTGTTGCAGTGGGGCGGCACGATGGTTGGAGCCGGCCTTCTCTCCGCGCTCCTCTTAGTCACTGTCCTCGGCGGTTTTTCGGCCACCGGCGCAAACACCAATACAGGCTGGTTTGCACTCATCGTGGCGCTCATGTGTCTTCCTTTCGGCAGCCTGCTGCTTACGCTCGGAGTGGCTAAGTGGCTGCGCAATCGCTCCCTCGCGCGGCGAGGCTGAGCGTCTGCTATTCTTGGTCGTTACGGGGAGAGAGTTTGGAAATGGCGAAATCAGTCAACAAAGTGATCCTGCTTGGCAACGTCGGCAAAGACCCGGAGATGCGCTCTACTGGCGGCGGCACTCTCGTGGCCAACTTTACCCTGGCGACCTCCGACCGCCAAAAGGACGCGCAGGGCAACTGGCAGGACCGCACCGAATGGCATAACCTGGTGGCCTTCACCCGCCTCGCCGAAATTGTGCGCGATTACGTCAAGAAGGGCTCGAAGCTGTATGTCGAGGGCAAGATCCAGACTCGCAGCTGGGACGACAAAGAGACCGGCGCCAAACGCTATCGCACCGAAATCATTGTGAATGACATCTCGCTGCTTTCGGGACGCGAGGATGGCGGTACCGGCGGCTATAGCCGCGGTTCCGGCAGCTCCTCGTCAAGCTACGATCAGCGTCCGCCCGCCGGAGCCGACGATCTCACCCAGCAGACCGAGATCTCCGACGACGACATCCCCTTTT
>Ga0181535_10000610_pt1 | contig 52144 bp, 39 predicted proteins | sample PEATcosm2014_Bin_44_FD_119774 | JGI IMG/M metagenome (GOLD analysis project Ga0181535, IMG submission 119774) | Peatland microbial communities from MTU Mesocosm Facility, Houghton, MI, USA - PEATcosm2014_Bin17_30_metaG | ecosystem: Environmental > Terrestrial > Soil > Wetlands > Peat | place... | reverse complement strand
CTTGGCGGTCCTTGTGGTTGCGACCTGCGAGTTAGCGGCATGCCCATGCCTGCTTAAGACAGTCGCGCATCCGAAAGTAACTAGACAGGGTTATTGCTCTTGCTCATAGTAGTGGCAAGATCAGACTCATATAACTTGGGCCTGGATCAATGATTCATCGAGCGTAGCCCGCGTGTGAAAGCGGAACCGCGGCAAATGAGTTAGAGACGACACGGTAAAGGATGAGAAGCTACGGAGACACAGGCGTGCAGCAAATCGAGTGGTATTCACTCAATGAAATGTGCAGTGACAGCACGGGTACTATAGGCTTACAGGTTCTTTTTTTTGTTGACGAAGCGCTCGCGCAGTGATGCTATACTTCATCGTCATTAATCCTCATTGGATCCCGACCAAGGGAATTCCTAACTCGACGGAATGACCGCCGTTTCTCATCACGTTCGCACATGCCGGAGACACGGTCGATGACAACCATAAAGTGGACGAAGACAGGAACCTCTGAATGAACCGAAGACTATTGATCATCCTCCTCAGCGCGCTTGTGATTGCCCTGATCAGCACATACCTCGTTGTGCGTATGGTCGGCGCGCGGATAAATGTCGCAAAGCCGCAGGCGACAACGAGTGTTGTGGCTGCCGCCAAAGACCTCAAGCTCGGGATGATCCTGGCTCCTGCCGATTTGACCAGCGTCCAGGTCGTGGGTCAGGTTCCGCCAGGCGCCATCCTGGATAAGAAAAATGCGATCGGACGCGGCGTTGTCGCGAATATCTATTCGGGTGAAGCGATTCTCGATAGCCGACTGGCTCCGCTGGGTTCCGGCGGCGGGTTGGCCGCTACCATTAAAGAGGGCATGCGCGCCTGCGCCATCAAAGTGGATGAAGTCGTCGGTGTGGCCGGCTTCGTGACTCCGGGCATGCGGGTCGACGTGCTGGTTTCCGGCGTGCCCCCAAACTCGAACGGCAACCAGGAGACGCAGACCAGGACGCTCCTGCAGAATATCGAGGTCCTATCGGCCGGTCAGGACATTCAGAAAGACGCCGAAGGCAAACCCCAGTCGGTCCAGGTGGTCAACCTACTGGTCACGCCGGAACAGGCGCAGATTCTGGCGTTGGCAAGCAATCAAATGAAGATTCAGCTTGTTCTGCGCAATCCCCTGGATACCTCGACCGTGACGGTTCCGGATACAGCTATGACGAATCTTTTTGGTGGACAAAAGGCACCGCAGCCCAAAGCAACGACCGCGAGCGGGCCAAAGAGACCCAAGGCGGCCGCTCCACCTCCGTTCACGATTACCGTCCTGAACGGGACCACTAAATCCGAAGAGAAATTCAGTCAATCCGGGGGGCAACAGTGAAGGTGAGAACCGGCGCAAGCCTTGTTTGCTTTAGCTTTTCGGTGTTATTTCCATCCGCCCCCGCGGTGCTATCGGGTCAGGCGTTAACGGAAGCCGCTCAGGCTGGAACCCCTGCAGCGCAAACCTCTTCGCAGGCTAATCAGAACTCAGCGACGCCAACTGCAGGTTCGGCCGCGAGCGTTCAGACGCTCATGCAACCGGCAGGGCCGTCGACTCAGGACGCGGCGAACGATCTGTCGGTGACGGTGGGCAAGTCGGTCGTGCTTGATCTGGCGCGGCCAATTACCAGGATTGTCGTCGGACTCGGTGACTTTGCCGAAGCAACGGCCGTCAGTCCGACTCAGGTTCTTGTGAACGGCAAGACCGCTGGCGAGACCACGCTCATCCTCTGGGACACAGGCGGGGGCCGACAGTTCTTCAACGTCACGGTCCGCGCCAGCACCTTTGCGTCGCACGACCAGGTTGAGACGGTGAGACGTCAACTGAGAGCCGAGTTGCCTGGCCAGGAACTGAGCGTGACCACGGAGGGCGGCAACGTCTACCTGCGTGGGACGGTCAACGATCTCAGCAGTTCCAGCCGAGCCGCTCTGATCGCAGCGACCGCCGGGAAGGTTGTCAACCTTCTGAACGTCAAGATGCCTGCCCCCGAGAGGCAGATTCTACTGAAAGTACGCTTTGCCAGCATTGATCGCACGAAAGAGAAGCAGCTGGGCATCAATGTCTTCAGCACCGGCTTTGGAAATACGATCGCAACGGAAACCACCGGACAATTCGCATCACCCACAGTAACGCCCTCCGTCGGTGGTACGACGACGCTCTCGCTCACCAATGAACTCAACCTCTTTGCTTTTTACCCCGGGCTCAATCTTGGCGCAGTCATGGAAGCAATGGAATCGCGGGGACTGACTGAATCGCTTGCCGAGCCAAATATTCTGGTCGAGAACGGAAAACAAGGTAGCTTCCTCGCCGGCGGTGAGTACCCCTTCCCCATGGTCCAGGGAGGAGGCTCGGGTGGCACTGCAATAACGATCGCGTTTAAAGAATATGGTATCCGGCTGAACTTCATACCCACGATTACTCCGCGCGGGACGATCCGACTGCAGGTCGCCCCGGAGGTAAGCGCGCTGGACTTTGGTGACGCGGTTTCGATCTCGGGATTCGTTGAGCCAGCTATTACCGTGCGTCGCGTCAAGACTGAGGTTGAACTCGCCGATCGCCAGAGCTTTGCCATCGGCGGCTTGCTGAACAACACAGAGAGCGACACGTTTCAAAAGATCCCCTTCCTGGGCGACATTCCGATTCTTGGCAAGTTTTTCCAGAGCATGCAGCGGACAAAGAACAACAACGAGCTCATTGTCGTTGTGACTCCCGAGATCGTCGCTCCTGTGCCGGCCGGAACCGAGATCGCACTCCCAAAGCGCACCCAGCCCTTCCTTCCGCCGAATTCAAATACGCCGATGCACACGCCGGATGAGGCAATTGAGCAACCAAAGGCGCCCGATACGATACCCGTGGAACAACTCATCGAAAGCATGAAACCAGAGACGCCGCTTTCGGATAGCAGCAGCGGCGGCTCATCTGGCGGCATGAGTTCGGGTGGAGGGTTGAGCGGAGCATCCACTGGATCTTCGCCACAATAATAACTTGGGCATTCTCTGTCGCACCACGATTAGCCTCGTCCCCAGGGCGAGGCTAATGTGTCAGCGCCTGACTGCCGTTTGGACTTGAGATGAAAAGCAAAGTACAGAACGGCTGCATTCCCTACGGCGGGGTGGGACCATCTCTTGCCTCGAGAGAACTACCCGCGTGAGCGGTGCACGTCGACTGGCAGAACGGCTCCTCGCCGGGCTCTGTTCGCCCAAACCGGCCAGGCCCATTGCCAGATTCAGAGTTGTCGACATCTCTTGTAACACTGAACTCGCTTCAAGTGCAGAACTCGCCGACACCAGCGCCAAACGTTCAAAAGGCCTGCTGGGCCGCAATGGACTCGGCCCTGGAGAGGGGCTTTGGATCGTTCCCTGTGAATCCGTTCACACTTTCGGCATGCGCTTTGCCATCGACCTGGTGTACCTGGACCGGCAGCACCGGATCCGAAAAATACGAAAAAATGTGGTTCCCTGGCGCTTGTCCGCTTGTCTTACAGCCCACTCCGTGATCGAGCTGGCGTCGGGAACCATTCAAGAGCAGAACGTTCAGAGGGGTGACCAGATCGAGTTCTTTCCGATCGAGGTGTAAAACGATGGAGACCCTAAAGGACCGGCTACCGCAGGTTATATTCCGAATCCAAAGCCATCGTATGAATGCCATCCACTGCTCTTAGTAACGCGAGCGCCCTAGTTGCTCGCAGAGGTTTCGGCAGGACGTCAATCCCGTCAATAAACCGTATTCTTATCAGAAGGATGCATGGTCACAACTAGTTCTGGTGGTATCCCACCTTCGTGTGATGTATACGAGGGGAGGAAACCCACCTTGGAGTGTATACTTTTGTATACATCAGATCCCCCTTTGACATTGCGTAAGTTATTGATTTCTAATATATAGAAGGTGTCCATATCAAATGGCAATGTACTTGCTGTGAGATAGCTAGGCCAGCGTGTAGCTGGAATACAATCCATGCTTAGGGAGAGACGGAAAATGAAAGAGATGATGCTCAAGATGTATGTGAAGCTGCAGACCCTGATGGCCCGTGAAGAAGGTCAGGATCTGGTGGAGTACGCCCTGGTCGTGGCTCTGATTGCTTTTGGCGCCGTGGCTGCAATGAAGGGTCTGTCGACCGAAATCAATACTGCTTTCAACGTGATCAGCAGCGATCTCGGTACAGCGCTTTAATCCTGATCTCCCCGGTTTTGTATCCGGCGAGATCTATTGCATATCTTAAGAGACTACGGTGAAGTTATTGTTCCCCAAACGATAGATTTACATCGGCACCCTCTTGGGACAGGCAAACAGGAAAGAGTTCTATAGAAGAGGCTGTAAACCGAGCCTCGATTGATCCGGCGTGACTCGTAAAGAGGATGAGTTTCTCGGAACTAACACGAGTTCGCGAATAAGCTGGGACAATCTTGGAACAGGCCGGAATAGACTAGCTCCTGAGGAGCTGACTCTCCCGTGCGAGTAGATCGATAGAACATAGACGTACGGGCCAAACCGATCGGTTCTACTGCCTGGAATCGGGCTGCATGCAATACATCCGATAGATGTAGTTCGGCCATGGAAGCTTGGCTCCGGGCCATCCTCAACAAGGGTCGGCTTGAGATCGGCTTCCAGGGTGCAGCACGCCCATCAGGCTTGATGAGTGATCTGGTGCTTCGCCTCTTTTCACTTCGTCCCAGCGCATCCCAGATGATGTGCCCAGCTATCATTATTTGGATCGCGCAAAGCTCCCCTGAAGCCCTTACCTGCAGCGATCTCATACATACTGAAAAGGTCCAATGCGCATCGGCAAGATGCAACCCGCATCGTCCAATACATAGATCGGTGGGCCCAGTTATTCGGACGCCTCGTATCTGTCTAGGTAACCGTCCCTATTTAACGGAAATGATCGACAGAAATCCGGCTGCTGGACCGACGAAAATATTCAAGACTCGCGAGGAGGGCCGATGATCAGCGGAAAGCGCGTTGCAGTCGTCATGCCCGCCTACAACGCGGAAAAGACGCTGGAGATGACCGTTAGCGAGTTAACGGACATCGTTGATGTTCGCATCCTGGTCGACGACTCCAGCCGAGATCGGACGGCCGAGCTCTCGCGTCGGCTTGGCGTAGAAACATTCATCCATGACAGTAATTACGGCTATGGGCGCAACCAGCAAACCTGCTATCGCCAGGCACTGGCGGCAGGCGCCGATATCGTGGTCATGCTTCACCCGGATTACCAATACACTCCCCTGCTCGTGCCAGCCATGGCAGGAATGATCGCGAGTGGGATTTACGATATGGTGCTTGGCTCCCGCATCCTCGGTGGCGGGGCACTCCGGGGTGGGATGCCCCGTTACAAGTACGTCTCCAACCGTTTCCTCACTGCTTTTCAGAATGTCTTTCTCGGCGTGAAATTAAGCGAGTATCACACCGGCTTCAGGGCCTTTTCCAGAGAGCTTCTTGAGACTCTTCCGCTCCTGGAGAACTCCGACGATTTTGTCTTCGACAATCAGATGATCGCTCAGGCTGTCATGTTTGACTTCAAGATCGGTGAGATCTCCTGCCCGACCAAATACTTTAGAGAAGCCTCGTCGATTAACTTCAAACGCAGCGTGGAATACGGCCTCGGCGTGCTCGCTACAACAGCAAGTTTTGTTGCGCACAAATGGAATATCCGCCGCATTCCCCGATTCGATCCAGCCGGCAGGAGAATCACGCCAAGCCATCATGCCCCGCTTGTGCAGCGCCCGTGAGACAGGCAGCGATGGGACAGGCAACCAAGTGGATCGATCGATCGAGTTTCCTCTTGCTCGCAGTAGCAGCAGGAATTTCGATTTGCTGGGGTATCGCTCTTGAGCGTGGGGCGCGCCTTGGGGTGATGGGCTTTCCGGGGATCTATTTCGGTACGAGATGCCTGGTGCAGGGTGGCGACCCTTACGATTTGAATCAGTTGCGAAGCATCTATAGCACAGCTGGATTCACTGACTCTTCCTCTGCAGCGCTCCGTCAGTCCGTTTCCCTCTACGTAAACCTGCCCACAACCTTTCTTTTCGTCGCCCCCTTCGCGTGGCTTCCGCTCGCCGCGGCACAGACGATTTGGCTGATCCTCTTGGTAAGCAGTTTCTTACTTGCGGCATTCCTCGTGTGGCGCATTGCTGCTGTCCAGGCTCCCTCGGTCGCCCTTCTTCTGGTGTTTATCGTCCTCGCCAACTGCGAAATCATCTTTTCCGGCGGCAATACCGCCGGCCTCGTCGTAAGCCTGTGTGTCATCGCGGTCTGGTGCCTCCTGCGGGACCGCTTCATCGCAGCCGGCGTCGTCTGCCTCGCAGTCAGCTTTGCCATCAAACCCCACGATGTCGGTCTCGTCTGGCTCTATTTCCTTTTGGCAGGACGCATCCAGAGAATGCGCGCGCTGAAGGCTCTTGCTTTGTCGGTGGTTCTTGCGCTGGCGGCAGCGCTGTGGGTTACGCACGTAGCACCCCACTGGCTTCCGGAACTGCGTTCCAATTTAGCGGAGATTTCCGGCCACGGTGGCATCAACGAGCCGGGGCCCACCTCCATCGGCGTCAACAGTCCGGACATGATCATCGACCTGCAGACAGTCGTGAGCATCTTTGTCAACGAGCCCAATGTCTACAATCCCATCACCTACAGCGTCTGCGGACTCCTGTTGTTTGGATGGTTGGTTGCGGTGTTGCGGTTTTCGCCATCGCGCCAGAACGCGTGGTTCGCGCTCGTTTCCGTGGCGGCACTCTCCATGCTCGTTACGTACCACCGCTCGTACGATGCGAAACTCCTACTCCTTGCTGTTCCTGCCTGCGCAATGTTGTGGGCAGAAGGCGGCCCTACGGCATGGATCGCGCTCCTGCTCAGCACAGCAGGCGTCCTCTCCACCTCGGATATACCGCTTGCGATCCTTATGCGTGTAACGCGCAATCTGTATTCACCGGACGCGAATCTCGCTGGAAAGTCCTTCGTCAGTGCTGTAACGCGCCCAGCCCCACTCTGCTTGCTGGCCATCGCGATCTTCTTCTTATTGGTGTACGTGCGTCGATCGCGACAGAATGCCGAGAATGGAAACCTTCCGGGCACGATGTTGTCGTAACTCTAGGGGGTGTCGGATCCAGTGGCTATCACTCTTCACACGATCGTCGGCAGTCTCCTCGCGGTGCTCACCTTCACACCGGCGATATTGTGTTCCCGCGACGTAACAGCCTGCTGCTCGGATCTGAACGCGAGCGACCGCCAGGGGTGTGTACGGACTTCGACTCCAATCGTTGCGGACCCCGACTTTCGTGCACTGGAATGCATCAGATGAGCTCTCTGCCCGATCCCGCAACGAACGGACATCCAGGCCTTCCCGCCAAGCTGAAGGACCTGCATCTCATTGTCTGGGGACTGCTCTCCGTCGGCTTCATTCTGCCCTTCTGCATCGTCGTCATCGCAAACCTGCAACCGCCTGACGCGGACTTTGCAGAGTTCTACAGTCTTGGCCGCATCCTCAACGAGTACTCGCCGCACGATCTCTACAACTACGATCTGCAGAAGAAGATTTGCGAGCAGGTTCATCCACGAAAGGGAGAGTACGGCCCTCTGCCCTACCCTCCATTCGTAGGACTGCTCTTTCGCCCCGCGACCTTCCTTCCCTATTGGGCGGCGTATGCACTGTGGGTTGCCATCTGCCTCGTTCTCTACTGGGCCGGTCTTCGCCTGGCAATCAAGCGATTCTTCCCGCAGGAGCCGCCCTCCACACATTCGCTGTTGTACGCCCTCGCCCTTTCCTACTTCCCTTTCATTGCGTACACCGCGGGAAATGGCCAGCTGGCCGCGATAGGCTTTTTCGCGATCGCACTCGCTCTTCACGAAGAACATCACGATCATGCCTTTCGTAGCGGTGCTGCGCTGTGTCTATGTCTCTATAAGCCGACAATCCTTCTCCTGATCGTGCCGATGTTGCTTCTGACTCGCCGGTTCAGAGCTTTCGCAGGGTTTGTTTGCGGAGGGCTTTTGCTGGTCCTGGTCACGACGGTGTTCGAGGGCTTTGCCGTTTGGCAGGAGTTTGTCCGCGCAATTCTCTCCTTCGGCAACTCCTCCGTTGGAGTGAAGAATCATTCGATCCTGCCGCTGGCAAAGTATGTCGATCTGACATCGTTCTCGTCCAACATCCACGGTGGCCGATCCGGGCCCGGAATCGCCCTCTTTGCGGGTGCGAGCCTGGTGGCGCTGATCGCCCTGATCGGATTCTGGTGGAGGTCCCGCGGGCGCGGACCTATGTATCAAGCATTGCTCTGGGCTGCCACGCTCACCTGGACGTTGCTCCTCAACGTCTACGTGCCCCTCTACGACTCGATTTTGGTCGTGCTCTCGGTCCTGATCACCGCGGGACTGCACGGTCATATTCCAGGCGAGTCCACACAGCGGTGCTTCACCGTCGCGTGGATCTTGATCCTGATCTGTTCCTGGTTCTCGGTTCCGCTCAGCAGAAGCACGGGCATTCAATGCATGACGCTGCTCTTCGCTTGCCTGGGCACTTTGCAGTTTGTGATGCTTGGTCAGCTCACCACAGAAGTCCCTGCGCAATCCTCGCGAGCTTAAGTGGCGCCCGGCGTCACCGTGCAGCAGGTGACTTCGCGAAGAGCTCGTACTGCCCGTCGGCGGCGCTTTCGCTCCGAATCACTGTCCATCCAGCCGTTCGCTCCAGAACGTAGGCCAGCGGCGCGTCTTTCTTGATTAGCAGATGATCGATTCGGTACTTGTCGAGAACACCCAACGGATTTTGAATTCGGAAGACATTGAGATAGTCGCCCATTACGCCATGGTGCTCAAACGTGTCCCATCGCGTATCGATGAATGTCGGCTTTCCCTGGAAATCCATCATTCCGCCAATGTGTTCCTCGTTGAGCGTGCGCCACGACGGCTGCACCGATGCAATGGTCTCGAGAGGAAACTGCTTCCTCAGGCCGGCTTCGAGCATTGGCACGGTGGGAAAGTACCAAACGATCACGCCAAGGATGCCCGCCGCCACAAGGCCATTCATGAACGGTAAGGTTTTCTCGTTCGCGACCGGGAAGAAGCTTCGCGCCATGTCCGCGGCAAGCATCGGAGTAATTACGACGGCCGCGAGAAAGGTAAAACGCGCATGATCGAATGCCGCAAACCATGCGAAGAAGATGAACGCCATTTCGTAGATCTTCCAGCTGCGGCTATGCATCGCATTAGCCAAGACCGTTAGCCCGATAGAGATCAAAGCGGCCTTGCCAACCATCCAATCCAGATTCAGCGGCTGCCACTCGATCACATTCGCAATGTTGAGCGTCTGGTTGAAGGCCATATCGAACGGGTTCCACACCAGCCGCCATCCGTAGGGATTGACGAACAGAATCGCCAGGCACGCGACAAAGACAAGCAGCAGCCGGTTGCGTTGCTCTGCCGCAAACCTATCCTGTCGGAAGATCCCGGCGTGGACGTTGAATAAGCCGCTCGCGATGTAGAGCACCAGCAGCGCAACACCGATGATCCAGCTCCCGTGCAGGTTGATCCAGATGCAGAACAAGGGAGGCAACAGCCACAGAATGCGTCGATGCCCTCGTTCGACCGCCTCCAGGATGGCAAGCTCAGCCGACATCGCGAGATATCCGAATAGAATGGTCCTCGCATTCGCATTGACCCACATCAACACAAATCCAAGGGCTGAGATCCACAGGGCGACTCCTGCGTTCTTCCCGCTCTTGTAGCTCCTCCAGTAGACGAACAAGACGTTGAGCGAGACTCCCAGCCAGGCAAAGAAGTAGATACCTACCAGTCCCCACGCCTTAAAGCCTAACCAGAAAGGAAGCTCAGACAACCACTCCGGGTCGACCCAGCGTTGGCCGGCAACGGTGAACGAGTAGGGTTCAATCTGGATGAAATGGTGCGACTCGCACAAAATGCGTGCATTGGCCAGGTGCCACCAGATATCCGGATCGCCTAGCATGCCTTCTCGGTTGCGCAATCCCGACAGAACCAGGGGAAGCAGGAGAAGGATCGCGATGTCCATCAAAGGCCGTCCAAACAATCTCCGCAAACCGCGCGCACTTTGAGTGTGATTTGGCGACGGCGTCGAAGTTTCCGCTGAAGCCTCTTGCTGGATGGGTTGAGCCATAGGATCAAGCTATCCGACACTCGAAGCATGTCACAAGCAAAACGTGCCGTCTGCCTCTTCGGCGGCATTACTTGAGTCAACCTAAGTACTCCGGTGAGGGCGTGCCGCGCCATCCTTAGCCCGATCAGCAACCTGTTAGACTCGGTAGCGTGTCCGACGAAGCCAAGCCTCCCGTCTTTCTGCTCGATGCCATGTCATTCATCTTTCGCGCCTATCATGCGATGCAGCGGAGCCGCCCCATGTCGACGCGTTCGGGCGTTCCTACCGCGGCGACCTACGTCTTCGTCAACATGATCCGTAAGTTGCGCGAGGACTTCTCGCCGCGTTATTTCGCGACTGTCTTCGATCCAAGCGGTGAAGTTTTTCGCGACCAGCGTGCCCGCGCCATCGAAAAACTGCGCAAGTGGAATGCGCAAGCCCAGGCATTCGAGGATGTGGCTTATGCGGGTTACAAGGCGCATCGGGAATCGATGCCCGAAGACCTGCGGCGGCAGGTTCCCTATATCCGCCGCGCCTTGGAAGCCTATCGGATTCCTATTCTCGAGTCACCGGGCTTTGAAGCCGATGACGTGATTGGCACATTGGCACGTGAAGCCGCGGAGCACGGACACGAGGTCTTCATCGTCTCAGGTGACAAAGACATGATGCAGCTCGTGACGCCGCGGGTGAAAATGCTTAACCCGCAGAAGGACAACCTGGTCCTCGATCCGGCCAAGGTCGAGGAGACCCTGGGCGTGCCCCCGGAGCAAGTTGTCGACGTCATGGCGCTGCGCGGAGATACGGTCGATAACATTCCTGGGGCGCCCGGCATCGGCGATAAAGGCAGCGTCGAGCTGATCGTGCAGTTTGGCAGCGTTGAGGCCGTGCTCGATCGTGCGAGCGAAGTGAAGCGCAAGAGCTATCGAGAGTCGCTGGAACAAAATCGGGAAGCCGTCCTGCTGTCGAAGGAGCTGGTCACGATTGATTGCCACGTACCCGTCGAGCTTGACCTTGCTGCCATGGCAACTCTCGCGCCTGATGTTGAGGAGTGCCGGGCTCTCTTCACCGAGCTTGAATTCACCACTCTGCTCCGTGAACTCGAACCCGCGCCCGCAAGCGCGTCCCTTGACTTAATCGAAGAACCGACGGCCGAACAAACAGGGGACTTCTATCGCACAGCACGCAAGCACGGTTTCGCTTTTGCGTTAGATGCAAGGGAACCACTTGCCGAGGAGACCGACGACGACGCACCCCGAACTCCTTCTCTGCTGGATGCGCTTGAGGAGGCAGAGCAGAAGACTGCTAGTAATGTCGGAGTTTGTGCTCAAGGGGGTACTGCGCTTCGCCTTACACTCACGCCGGAGTTGCGGTCCTTGTTCGAAGACGCCTCCGTAGCGAAGAAGGTTGACGACTTCAAGCTGGCCTTGCACGTCCTGCACGGCTTCGGGGTCGAGCTCCGCGGAACCGTGGATGACGCGATGCTCTTATCGTATGCGCTCAATCCGACCCACGCCTCACAAACGCTTGCCGATGTCGCGGCTCGCCATGGACAGACACCACCCGCCTCGCTGACCGCTGCCGCGGCAACTATTCACGCACTCCTTCCCGAATTGCTCGCCGAAGTGGAGCGATCGAATGTCGCGCGCGTCTACACCGAGATCGATTTGCCACTGGCCCCAGTGCTCTACCACATGGAGCAGGCCGGCGTGCGCATTGATCTGGGCGTTCTTGATGGCCTCTCGAAGCGCTTCGCAGTCGAGTTAGATCGGGTCGGCGAACACATCTTCGAGTTAGCCGGACGACGCTTCAATATCAACTCGCCGAAACAGCTGGGAGAGGTTCTTTTCACCCACATGGGGCTGCCAGCCCCCACGGTGCGCGGCAAGGCCAAGGTTGTATCGACCGCCCAGGAGGTGCTGGAGCAGCTTGCGGAAAAGCACGACGTTCCGCGGCTGGTCCTCGAATATCGGCACTTGGCCAAGTTGAAATCGACCTATATCGACGCCTTGCCACTGCAGGCGGACAGCGAGGCGCGTGTTCACACGACGTTTCAGTCGGCGGCAACTGCAACGGGCCGGCTCTCGTCGATCAATCCAAACCTCCAGAACATTCCGATTCGCACTGCGCTTGGACGCGAGATTCGTGCGGCCTTCGTTGCATCGCCTGGCACACAGCTTCTCTCCGCCGATTATTCCCAGATAGAGCTGCGGCTGCTGGCGCACTTCAGCGAGGATCCACTTCTCGTAAAAGCTTATGCAAACAACGAAGACATTCACACCCTCACTGCGAGCGAAGTCTTTGGTGTGCCTCTCGCGTCGATGGACAAGGAGACGCGCAACCGCGCAAAGGCAGTCAACTTCGGCATCGTCTACGGCATCTCCCCGTTTGGCCTTGCAGCTCAACTCGGGATCCCTCAAACAGAGGCCCGTGTTTATATCGACCGGTACTTTGCACGCTACAAAGGAGTGCAGGCATTCATTGAAAGGACCCTCGAATCGGCACGGCGCGAGGGCAAGGTCCGTACGATGTTTGGAAGGATGCGACCGATTCCCGACATCGAGAGCCGTAACCCGAACCAGCGTGGCTTTGCCGAGCGCACCGCCATCAATACGCCCCTTCAAGGAACTGCGGCGGACCTGATCAAGCTTGCGATGATCGCTTTGGATCGAAAGATTGCCGACAGGTGCCTGAGAACTCGCATGGTGCTCCAGGTCCATGATGAATTACTCTTCGAAGTTCCCACTGAAGAGACAGCTGAGATAGAACAGCTGGTTCGAGCAGAGATGGAGGGTGTCGTGCAACTGCGCGTTCCACTCATCGTAGATCTCGGCTTCGGCACGAACTGGCGGGATCTCAAGTAGGTCCAGGGCGTTTCGGGCAAAGCCTGATCGTGATCTTAAGGAACGCGGGAGTTTCGGACTCTGCGAGCGCGCGATCAATCCAGCTCGATTTGCCGCAGGTAGATTCCGGCATAGAACACGGCGACGAGCAGCAAGACCAGAGGTGCGGGCATGACTTGCGCTGCGATAAGGACCTCACGGCCCAAGGTTGAACTCGGCGGCGGCACGCGTTTGATGAGCGCGAAGAAGATCGCCCACGGGATTGCGCAGGTCAAGATGATCTGGGCGGAGGTAATCACCGCCGCCAGACGCCCCGGCAAATAGGTGCGCTGCCACAAGAAGGCGCAGGCAGGAACGACGAGAAACAGCAGTTTCGCATCGTCCAACCGGTGATATATAGGTAACATCGACAGTGCGGCAATGGATGCCAGCGCGGGCCAGGATATCTTGGAGGCCCCGGAAGTGCGGATGACTTTGATCATCAGGACAATCATCAGTACTCCGCATACGAGATAACTCGCCCAGTTATAGAAGATCGGCTTGTCGTAAAAGAAACTGAAGACAGTCTGAAGGCTGATGATCATCGCGATGCCATGCCCAGCGGCCGAAGATACACCTGGATCGCTCAGCGAGCCGTGCGCCGAATTCGCGGCAAGATTGGAAAGAAACTCTTTCACCCAACCCCGAGCAACGTAGAACGTTCCGACGATTGCCGGCAAGCTTAAGGCAGCCAGCGCGAGCACCGTTTGTAGGGCCCGCTTGCGAAAGACTCCCCCGGCGAGAAAGAAATAGAGCCACACCAGCGCTGCATCATGCGGCTTGAGCATCAGGCTAATCGCCAGGGCAAAGACTCCCCAACCGACAAACCGTTCGCGAACGAAGCACCACGTCGCTGCAACGCAAAGGCCGATGGTGATGCCGCCGGGCCCCGCTATCGCCAGAAACAGCTCACAATTCGCGAGAGTGAAACCAAGCAATATCCCGGAGAGAACGGGCGCCCATTGTGCACCTATTTCCCACATCAAAAACGCGCCGAGAATCATGCTTCCCGCCGTTGCCAACAACCACAATATCTGTGCCACACCGAATGGCAAGAGCGCGAAAGGCACGGTGATAGAAAAAACTGTGGGGAGATAGATGAGTTGCGTCTCCGTTTTTCGCGTCATGGGTGTATCGTATGCGGTTTCTCCTCCCTGATCTCGATAAGTCTGTTGTAACTCGCCTTCTTGATAGGGATCATGATGACTGACAAGACAGCGCGCGCTGTAATACATCAATCGAAAATCCGCCGTCGAGACTGGAGCGGCTTTTTCGAGAGCAAATCCAAGCATCAAAAAGACCGATGCCCCCAGAAGCATCAGATACAAGCCATCTTTGCGTGCTTTGGCCGCGCTTTGGTCAGTCAATGAATTCATAAATGGACGATTCAGTTTGCCGTGCTCTCTGTTTCGAGCGCTCCTGAGGTCTTCGTTATGGTCTTGTCAAGCGCTGACGATGCGCCTCGAACGAACGCCCAGAGAAAGAACGTCCCAGCAAGCAACAATGTGAGGGGAACTGGCACGACCCGCAAGAGTGTCGAGAGCATGGGCGAAGCCGATATCGCTGGCAGTCGGCCATGCCTAAGGAGAGCGAGAAAAACTGCCCACGGTATCCCGCCGGTAATGACAAGTGCGAGACAACTCAGCGAGAGCGCCAACCACGCCTTCGCGCCACCCGCCTTCCACAAGATTGCACAGGCGGGAATCGCAAGAAGCAGGAGCCGCGCATCGTAGATCCTGTGATAGACCGGCAGCATTGAAAGAGCGGCAATCGGCGCCAAGGCGAGCCAACTCACAGTCGAATTTCGAGGAGATCGCGTGACCTTGATCAGCCAAATTGCCAGGAGCGTCCCGCAGATGAGATATGTAATTGGGTTGTAGAATCTCGGATCGTCGCGAAAGAGACTGATGACAGCCTGAAGACAGATGACCATGCCGATGCCATGGGATGCCATCGACGATGGACCTGGGTCGTTGACATCTCCATGAGATGAGTAGGTCGCAAGAATCGACTGCAATTCGTGCGGCCAAGCAGGCGCGACATGAGAGAGCCACAGTATCCCCGGAAGGCTGAGAAGAAAGACCAATCCAAGAATCTGCAAAGCTCGCTTCCGATTCGACGCACCCGAAATCAGGAAATAGAGCCAGATCAGGCCTCCGTCGTGCGGCTTGAGCATCAGACTCAAGGCAAAGCAAACCAATCCGGCAAAGACGAATCGGTTCTCGCTGATGCACCATACCGCGATGACACAAAACGCGATTGCGATCCCCGCTGGATTGCCCAGTATCAGGAAGAGTTCGCTGTTTACCAGGGATAGGCCCACGAGAACACCGGCAAGAAGCGGAGCCGATCGCGCCGCAATGTCCCACATGGAGAAGGACGCCAGTATGAGGCTGCCGGCAGTGAAAGCGAGCCAAAGCCAACGAGCGGTTCCAAAAGGAACGAGCGCGAACGGCAGGGTAATTGGAAACGCCGTCGGCAGGTAGTTATACATCCTCTCGCTACGCCGGATCTGCGGGTTGTCCTGAGGCGTCTCTCCGCCCTGCGTACGATACGTGGTATCCAGTTCCGTCGGATTATAGGGGTCGCGGTGATCGAGAAGACATCGCGCACTGTAATAGACGACCCGGAAGTCAACCGTCGTCACCGGCGCAGCAGTCTCAAGAGCGGTTCCGACCAGGAAGAAGATGGCGCAGCCGAGCAGGACAAAATAGAAACCGTCTCTACGCGCCTTGGTGATTTGTGGAGCTTCCATTCAAGACTTGCCTGCGCTCGACTAGGTCGATGCCTTTCGGGTGCATTAGCAAGATAACTTAGCCACCAAGAGTTCGGACGGTGATCTGACGCTACGAATCGGCTAAGGTAACAGATACTTTGTTAGGCGCACACCGATTCTGTCTCAAAACACACAGCAGAGCCGGGCCAGCAGTAATTAGGCTCCCAGTGCTTCACGGATCGTCTCCGCGATGGCCTGAGCATGACGGTGCATCGCCTCCTCGCTCTCGGCCTCGATCATTACCCGCGCCAGTGGCTCGGTTCCGCTGTAGCGGACCACGACCCGTCCAGAATCCTTTAGATCCGCTTCGGCAGCGCGAATACGAGTCGCCACTGCCGGGATCGTCTCAAGAGGCTTCTTCTCCCGAACCTTCACGTTCACGATCACCTGCGGAAAGACTTTGAAGTCGGCGATCAGTTCGCCCAGGCCCTTCCCGGTCCTGGCCAGCAGGTCAAGGACGACAAGCGCGGTCAACAGGCCGTCTCCCGTGGTGGCCAGGTGGGGGAACAAGATGTGGCCGGATTGCTCGCCACCGAGTGCAGCGTCGTTCTTCTGCATCTCTTCCAACACGTAGCGATCGCCGACCGCCGCACGCAACATACGAATGCCTGAGCGCTTCAGAGCCGCCTCAAGCCCCATGTTCGACATGGTGGTCGCCACGACAACATTGCCGGTCAGGAGCCCGCGCGACTGCAAATCGTGAGCCGCCATGAGCAAAATGGCGTCGCCGTTCAAAACGTTTCCATTAGAGTCGGCCAGCATACAACGATCGGCATCGCCGTCGAAGGTGAGTCCGATGGCGGCGCCGCGTTTCGTCACCTCCGCAGCGACCCACTCAGGGTGCAGGGCGCCACAGCCGTCATTGATATTGCAGCCGTTGGGTTTCGTGTTGAGAAGTGTCACGTCACCGCCTGTCCGCCGGAACAAGTCCGGCGCAATCGCCGCAGCAGCGCCGTTCGCGCAATCGGCTACGATGAGCAGATTCCTCAACTCCAGATCAGGAACAGTATCGAGCAGAAATTGAATGTAGTCGCCTCGCAGAGCGGCATTGTCTTCCATCGCTGGCAACTTCGCCGGATCGGGCGCAAGGGAATTCGACGCGTGATGCAGGATCTCATCCTCGATCGCGAGTTCGACGGAATCCGGAAGTTTGAAACCATCCCCGCCGAAAAGCTTGATGCCGTTATCGCGCCACGGATTATGCGAGGCAGAAATGACAACGCCGGCATCAAAACCATGTGTTCGCGTCAGAAATGCCACCGCCGGCGTGGGGACGACGCCAGCACTCTCGACCGACCCGTTGGCCTCCCGTACACCGGCCGCGATTGTAGAAGCAATCCACCCGCTCGATTCGCGGGTGTCGCGACCTACGATCACTCTTCCCTTCCCGTTTCTTCTTAACGAGTGGCCAATCGCCAGTCCCGCAGCGAATATAGTTGCAGCATCGAGCGGTGCTTCACCCGCAACGCCGCGAATTCCATCGGTTCCAAACAATCTACGTTCTGTCGATGTACTCATCTCTCACTTTTTCCTGGATCGGGTTCGGTCTGAACGCCCGCTGTATCCCGCTCCACAACGCGGCTGAGGAACGCCCCGTCGCCTAGTCTGGTCCGGACCATATTCCCGCGTGCAATCTGTGCCGTCGAGCGAATCAGCACTCCATCCGCATCCTGCACCAGGGCGTAACCGCGTTGCAGAACTCCTAGCGGTGATAATGCATAAAGCCGAGCGTCCGCCTCATGGACATGCGTTGCCAGTTCGCGAACGCACCGCTCCATCGCGCGCTCAAGCCGGACACAGATCGAAGCCATGTGTTCCCGAGCCTCGGCAAGCATGCGGCGAGGGTCGTGACGCATGACGCTCCCGGCAAGGATCAATACTGCTTGCTGACTGGCCTGGAGTCTTGTGTGCATGCTTTGCTCGAACCGGAGGACAGATTCATCCAATTGCTGCTCAAGGCGATTCAGCATCGAACCCATCTGCCACTCCGCCCGCTCTGCGTGCAGACTGTCAATGCTCTGGCGAGCCTGCAGCAACTGGAATCGGGCGGCGCGTTCCAGGCGCAAACACAGCGCACTCACCCGCTCTGCGACCTTGTGTTGCACTTCTGTAATCAGCTCGGCTGCTGCGGAGGGCGTGGGGGCGCGAAGATCGGCAACAAAATCGGCAATGGTGAAATCGGTCTCATGGCCGACAGCCGAGACCACTGGAATGCGTGAGGCAGCGATGGCGCGGGCCACGCGTTCGCTGTTGAAGGCTGCCAAATCCTCGAGAGAGCCTCCGCCGCGCGCCACGACAATCACGTCCGCGAGCCCCGAGGCATTGAGCTGGGCCAAAGCGCTTTCGATTTCGCCCGGCGACGAATCACCCTGGACCGAGGCTGGCGCGAGCAACACATTCAGGCTCCGATGGCGGCGGCCCACGACGTTCAGGAAGTCGCGAATCACTGCACCGGCCGGCGATGTAACGATGCCGACGGCGTGCGGAAATCCCGGCAGCGGGCGCTTTCGCGCCGCGTCAAAAAGTCCCTCGGCTTTGAGCCGCTCTTTCAGCTGTTCGAAGGCAAGTTGGAGAGAGCCTGTACCGACTGGCTCGAGCGTTTCGGCCACCAGCTGCAACTGGCCGCGTTGCTCGTAGACGCTGACTCGGCCGCGCACCAGAACGTGCAAGCCGTCTTCAGGGCGGAACCGCAGCAGCAGAGCTTGACGACGAAACAAGACGACGGGCAGCTGCGCGCCGGCGTCCTTCAGGCTGAAATAGACATGCCCCGAAGGCGCGGGGCGAAAGTTCGAAATCTCGCCTTCGACCCAGACATCGAAGAATTGGCGCTCCACAAGTTGACGCGCCTGCTCCACCAAATCCCGAACAGGCCAGATTCTCCGTATGGGCTTGTCCTCAAAGGCAAAACCCAGTTGCTGCGTGGATGGATCGAGGCGGGTCACAAAGTCGAGTGTAACTGCTCGCAGAGCGGGATCACCTGGGTCTACCGGCGAGCACCGCCCGCAGTTGAGCGGCCAGGGCCGCTGCACGCCCGTTGGGCATCGAGGCCATCGACTCGCGCTCGTAAATTGCCTCCGCCTCGCGCGCCAAACCGGTGCCTTCGTCCAATCCGAATGTACCCAACACGCCAGCCAGTTTGTGGGCCGCCAACAAGGCCTCCATACGCAGCTCGCCTGTCAACGCGCCTCGGGAGGCGGCCGCAGCAGCAGTCTCGAGAAGCGCAACCCGTTCCTCGATCTCGGGGAGGAACTTCGTCCACATCCGGTTCATCGCCTCGGCGATTGCTGTCGGATCCGCCAAGACTGCCTACTTCCACCCCAGTGCACTTGAAATCTGCGCGGGAAGCGTAAGAGGGTCAAAGGGCTTCACGAGGACAGCGTGAATGCCCAGATCGGCAAACCGGCGACGATCGGTGGCCTGCACTTTAGCGGTGAGAAACAGCACTGGAATCTTCGCCGTCACCGGGTTCTTGCGCAGCTCGCGGAAGGTGGTCGGACCATCCATGCCGGGCATCATTACATCCAGCAGAATGGCATCGGGCTTGTACGTCGCGGCCCGGGTCAAACCTTGCGCCCCCGAATTGGCGACCATCACTTCCCAGCCTGCCACCGTCTCAAGGCTCATGGCTGCAACTTCGCGAATATCATCTTCATCGTCAATGATGAGGACGCGGTGCGACATTCTCGTTCACTCCAGCCCGCCGGACCAGGAAGGCGGCGGTTCAGCTGCCGGCAAACCCATACTCTGCCGGAAGTTGGTTAATAATCTATAGGACGTGCTTTGGCCGCATTCCTGGAAATACAGTGCCTAGTCGCCCGCAACACCGGATACATCGGAAACTTCCTGAGTAGATTCTATGTGACGGGCGCCCCGCAGGATTGTGAGAACGAGCTGCTCCAATTGCTCCGGCTGCACACGCGCTCTCTTCAAGAGCGCGGCCGGCTCCATGCCAAACTTCGCACCCGTTGCCATCAGCTCGCGCCCAGAATACGCCACCAGGACCAGGTTCGCCAGAATTTCGCGATCCCTCAGCCACCCGACAAGGTTCAGCGCCTCACTGTCGGGAAGGACAATGTTCAGGACGAGCAAATGAGGATGGAACGAAAGACATTCATCCATGGCTTGCTCACGGCTGCGCGCCATGCGCACAGTGGCACCGTCCCCGGAGAACGCCTCACCCACCAACAGTGCCATCTGCTCGCTTGATTCGACCACGAGAATCCGTGCGGTCTCGCTGGCGGCGCCGAGCGAACGCACCAGTTCGGAGATCAGCGCACGCGTACTGCCTAACTTGACGTTACTGGTCCGGAGCACTTCGGCGGTGTTCTGCTGGGTATCGAGATTGAGCAGAATAACCGGCGTATGGGCCTCCGGGTTCGATTTGCGCAGCTGGGGCAGAAGCTCCCATCCGTTCATCCCGTTGGATCCGGTATCGAGGACAATGGCCTCAACGCCGTCGTGAGCCGCAACCAGGGTCTGTTCCGCGGTGGCTGTTTCCAGAATGCGGAACCCCTGCTCCGCCAACTGAGCGCCAATCAAAGGCCGTGAGGAACCGTTGTCGCTGGCCAGCAGAACAATGCCCTGGCCAGGCGAATCGTTCGCGACATTCTTCGCCTTGGTCGCCGCGGCTGGATGGTACGGCAGAAAGACGCGGAATGTTGAACCGCGGATCGGATTGCGCTCGGCCCAGATACGGCCGTTGTGCTGCACCACAATCGCGCGGCAAATCGCGAGGCCGAGGCCGCTTCCACCCTTCTGTCGCGAATCCGAAGCGTCGACCTGCTGGAACCGGCCGAAAATGGCCTCCAGCTTGTCGGCTGGAATGCCGCGCCCCTGATCGATCACCGAGAGGGTCATGCCGCTCGAGCCAGGGCGCAACATGATGGAGACCGCCGAATTGGGTGGCGAGAACTTGATGGCGTTGGAGAGCAGATTCGTGAGCACCTGCAACAGGCGATCGGCATCGGCCGTAATCTCAACCTGCGTCTTATCGTGGATCAGCAGGACTCCCGCCGACTCGGCCATCAGCTGCATGCTGTCCATGGCTTGCTTGACCAGATCAGCCATCTGCACAGGACGGAAAACCAGTGGCTCACGCCCGCTCTGCGCCCGCTCCAGATCGAGAATGTCGTTGATCAGCCGGACCAGGCGGTCTGAATTGCTCAAGGCGATGCGGAGCAGGTTGGTCGCTTTGTCGGTAATCTCCCCTAGAATGCCGGAAGATAGCAGTCCAAGCGCGCCGCGAATCGACGTGAGAGGTGTCCGCAGCTCATGGCTAACCGTCGAAACAAATTCATCCTTGAGGCGGTCGAGAGCATAGCGCTGGCTAATGTCGCGGAAGCTGAGCACCGATCCGGAGTAGCGGCCCATGTCGAGGATCGGATTCAGGAAGTACTCCGCCGGGAAACCCACGCCATTGGCGCGGTAGATCGTGTCCTCACCCGTGGAGGGAACGCGCCCATTCGCTGCGCGCAGGAGAGTGCAGTCTTCGGCGCATTTTTTGGTCCCAGGTGCAGAGCCATGTACCAGGTCATGCACCGGCTTGCCAATCAAAGTGGCTCCCGGAGCGCCGAGCAGCCGGGTCGCAGCCGGGTTGGCGAAGCGGACCAGGCCATTGCGATCGACGCCGAGAATGCCGTCGGCCACCGAGTGCAGGAGAATCTTCTGTTGCCGGCTCAGCTCCTCGGCTCGCTCGCGTTCGCGCGTGCGCGCCAGCATCTGGCCGAGTGACGCGGCTACTGTCTCCATCGCCGCCGTCGTCTCCCGGTCCTCTCGCATACGCAGGTGGCAGTAGAACTCAAGAACGGCCAGGATGTTGTTGCCTACCTGAACCGGCGTCGCCCAACCGGAGACCATCTTGTGCTGCATCGCGTTCTTCGCGCGCAAATCTCCGTTGGCGTTCGCAAGGTCGCCTATCCACACAAGGTGCCCCTCTGACCAGGCACGCCCGGGAAGGCTGCCGCCCGGCTTGAGCGTCGTGCTGACGCTCTCCTGAATCAATGCATCGGTCTCTTTTCCAGGGACGCCCCAGGCGGTGCTGAATTCAAGCTGATTTTCTTCGGGGTTGATCTCCCATTTGATCGCGACATCCCAACCCTGCGAGACGCAGAGCGCCTCGAGTACGCGCATTGCAGCCATCTCGGACGACACGTTCTCGCCGACAATCTGTGTCACCAGCAGTTGCAGACCCAGCCGATGTTCGCGTTGTTTCTGCTGGGTTACATCGCGAATCAGACATTGGACCGCCATCGGTTTTCCGGCTCTGCGCCGTTGATGGAGACTCAGTTCCAGTTCCTGCAGCTGCCCCTCAGGCGTCTCATTGCGAATCGGCGCCCGATCGATCGTTTCCCCGTCCATCACGCGCCGCAGCAGGGAACCGGCCTCGGCGCGGCAGTCGGGACTGAACACCTGTTCGAAAAACTCGGCTCCTTTTTCGGCGCTGTGGGTCCTGCTGAAGCATCTCTTCCATGCGGGATTGACGTAGAGGAAGCGTCCGGTCAAGTCGAGCGTCGCGACCATCTCGCTGGAGTTCTCAAACACGTCGCGGTAGCGCTCCCGTGCTTCGCGCTTCCACTGGTCTTTCCGGGACGTGCTGCTCTGGTCTACCGCGACCGCGACAAGCCCGGCAGGTTCACCCTCCTGGTTGCGTAGCGCCGAGACATGCAGACGTACTGGAAAAAGCTCTCCGTTCCTTCTGCGCAGATGGGTCTCGAAGGTAGGCGATTGGCTGGGCGGCAGCGAGCGAATGATTTCCTCATACGCCGCGAGACGGCCCGCTGTCGAGGTCTCTTCGGTGTATTCGATGCCGCAGATACGTTGCAGTTCGGCGATCAGCCGCGCTCCTTCGCCGGGCGCAAGAAGCTCGACCGTCCGCGACTTGTTCACCAGTTCAGCGGCACGATAACCGAGCAGCCTCTCCGCCGTCGGATTCACGAATGTCAGCCGTCCGTCGAGGCCGATCGAGACGATCATTGTCCCCGCAGAGTCGAGAAGATCTTTGAAGGGGTCGCCTACGTATTGCCCTTCCGCCTCGCGCTCCGCCGAGTTGTCGGCGAGCAGGCGCATGGCCACGGCGGCAGTCAAACCAATGGCCGTCATCAGCAACAGCCAGTCGAAGCGCGGACCCGCTTCGAGCCGCGCCGTGATACCACCCGCAGCCATCGCCAGCGAGAGCACGGCAAGCGCCGACCACATCGACGGCGATGTGTCGCGTTCTGCTTCTTTGCTCCGTGGGGCTCTGCTGGTCTCCATGCCACCGCGGCTTCGATGCAATCGATTGCCTGGGTTCGTCCCGAACCTGCAATCTTAGGATTGCGCCGTCACCGCTCCTCCCATTCCTTTGGGCCGATTCTTCTGTCATGCGCCGCCCTCATAAATTCGGCGTGCATGAACAAGTCGGAAGATCGCGTCCCGTCGTAAGCAAAACCCGTCTCCCAAGGCGAGGATCGCGACATTCCAAAGCAGCCTCTGGCGATTGAAACGGCAGAGGAATCGAACCGAATCCGTGACCAGCAACAACAACTGCTGTACTTGTATGTTACTCAAAAAAAGCCGGATTCAACGCAGAATGGCATTGTGGAAGTTACCCCAGTGATGTGGGCTGGTACGCGTGTTTCACCGAGCGACAAGGCAGTTCATCTGCGGGTTCTCTCTCCAATCGTATACTGGCGCCATGTTTGCGTCCCGTCCTCTTTCCAGCGTTGGATTTCCCTGCGTTCTTGCCCTCTTCTGCTCCCTCGCTCCGGTTCCCCAACTCCATGCATGGGGCAATGAGGGCCATCGCATGATCAACCGCCTTGCGGCGACGCATTTGCCCGCCGATGTGCCGGAATTTCTGCGCTCTGAGGCAGCCGCCGAAGAAATTGAGTACCTTGGTCCCGAGTCGGATCGATGGCGTTCACCGGCAGAGCCCGAGCTCAACGCTGCACAGGCCCCGGAGCACTTCATCGATCTCGAACCGGCGGATGCGCTGGGTCCCTTCCCCCGGAACCGCCTTGACTTTGAAGCCAAGGTCTTTGCTGCAGGCCAGCGACCCGAGAAGATCGGCCTCCAACCGTGGGAGACCAATGAGGTTTGGGAACGCCTCAAAGCGGCTCTGCGCGAGTACCGGAGTCTCGACGCCGCAGGACAGAACACCTTGCCAGCTGAACAGGCTGCGCTCTTCTACGCCGGTTGGCTTGGCCACTATGTCGGGGATGGTTCTCAGCCCCTGCACACCACCATCCAATACAACGGCTGGGTGGGACCGAACCCCAACGGATATACCACCGCACATACCATCCACTGGCAGTTCGAGGGACCTTTTGTCGCAGCCAATCTTCACAGCCCTCAGGTCGAGGCGAAGATGACGCCTGCACACGTTGTCGATGGCGACCAGTTCACTGCCTACGTTGCCTACCTCAGGCAGTCGGCGACTTTCGTCGAGAAGGTCTATCAGCTGGAAAAAGCGGGAGGGTTCGCCGGCGCTGGCTCAACCGATTCGATTGATTTCATAGCCACTCGATTGGCGGCTGGAGCCAGTATGTTGCGTGACATGATCTATACCGCTTGGGTAGAAAGCGGAAAACCCGTGCCGGATCCGCACATGGGACAAGCCGCAATCGGCACTCCCAAGGGCCAATGATCCGATCGACAAAAGGACTGATTAGCGAGAAAGAGGACTGCTCTTCGGAGCATCGAGAGCATAGGTGAGAACCTCGAGGTCGACGCTGGCGATCTCGCAGCTGCGTTCTTCCGGGCCCATGCGCGTGCATTGGCACAGCTCTGTGAAGCGAATGTGCCCGTTCTGGCTCAGCTCGATCCCTGAAGCAGTCAGAACTGTGCAGATGTCGATACATGCCTGCCGTTCGAATTCGAACAGCAGGTTCACTCTCCCAGAGTCACTGGCTCCGCGGCTTAAAGCCCAGCCGCCGTAGCCGAGGATGCCTCCGGTGAGAATTCGTACAAGGCGGCCTGGTTCCTGGAGTGAGACCGCCCTCATCTGCATGCTCCAGGGGCTGCCTGAGCCGCCCGATGAATGATCGCCAATTGCCTGCTGCGGGGCCACGCTGGTCTTATCGGAGCCTTGCAACTGATCTTGATGGCTGTTCGGGAGTGCAACGTTGGTGACCGCGCTTGACACAATGCCAGGGGCAACCGCCTTCGACGTCGCCGAGCGAAACGACACCGATGATTTAGCTTGTTAAGCAGGATGATCGTCGGCAGCGGCATCGATATGGTTGAGATTGGTCGCATTCGCGAGTCGATGGAGCGGTTTGGCCAGCGGTTCCTCAATCGAATCTTCACCAACGCCGAGCAGGCCTACTGTCTGCGCAAGCGCAGGTCTGCGGAAAGCTTTGCCGCTCGCTTCGCAGCGAAGGAGGCAGGCGCGAAAGCCCTGGGAACCGGGATCAGCCAGGGAGTGAACTGGCTCGAGATCGAAGTGATACGGGAACCCGCAGGCAGGCCCGGCCTGGTCTTGCATGGCAGGGCTGCGGAGATTGCAGCTGCACTGGGTGTCGCTCGCATGGCGCTTTCCCTAACGCATACCGGTGATTTGGCTATGGCCAGCGTCGTCCTGGAAGATGGGCGCTCGCTTGGCTAATGGTCTGCTATTCTCAAGGCGTTGGGCTTAAGCGTTGATTCCCGGCCCTTAAACCTCAAGGGAGTGACATGCCGAGCCGCAGAGAGATTCAGTGGTCGCAACTGAGAGTCGGCGCATTGGTCCTGGTGGCCTTCGGGGTCCTGGTCGGCCTCATTTTTCTTATGTCCGGCACCACGGGCGGACTCTTCGCTCCCAAACTGACTCTGCGCTCCTATTTCAATAATGCTTCTGGCCTGAAGAACGGAGCGCCGGTGACCCTGGAAGGCGTCACCATCGGCAATGTACTCCGCATTCGCGTCGTTCCGGAACGAAATCCAGTTCCGGTCGAAGTGACCATGCGGATCGGCGAGGAGTATTTGCGGGATCTGCACATGAACTCGACCACCTCGATTGCTCAAGCCGGTGTATTGGGCGATAGCTACGTCGACATCGACTCGACCCACGCGTCGGGACCTCCTCCCCGAAACAACGCGGAACTGCGCGCAACCCTGGCGCCCAATATTCAGACAGTGATCAGCTCCAGCCAGGAGGGTATCGACCAGATCAGCGTCCTTCTGCGCAAGCTCGACGTGATGATCGATGCCATCAACTCCGGAAAAGGCACCGTGGGCAAGCTGATCAACGATCCGGCCCTTTCTGCCAAGCTTGAGCGCATCACTGATCACCTGGAGAAGATCACGGGGCAGATCAGCGATGGCAACGGCACCATTGGCAAGTTGATTAGCGACGATACGTTGTACACCAAGGCTGCATCGAGTATCGATAATGTGAACCGTATTACAGCTTCCCTCAACCAAGGCCAGGGCACTGCCGGTAAGCTCCTGAAAGACGAATCGCTCTACAACAACCTCAACTCGACCGTCTCGCACGCCAATGAGCTGATGGCGGGTATTAATGGAGGCAAAGGATCGATCGGCAAGCTCGCGAAGGACCCTGCATTCGCGCAAAAGCTCGACGACACGATCACGCGCCTCGATTCGATCCTGACCACTGTGGATGAGGGCAAGGGCACCATCGGCCAGCTCATGCAGAACCGGGCGGTCTACGACCATCTTGACCAGACTTTGGACAATTCCCAGCAATTGCTGAAAGCGATCCGCCAGGATCCGAAGAAGTACTTCGTCATCCGCCTCAAGCTGTTTTAGACGTTTGCCGGAAGTCGAGGTCGAGGTCGCGAGTCCTGCTTTCGATCACCAAGGTTCCGTTGTCCCGTTCCGTTCCGGCTTCGATTTGTGCGGTCACTCTTCTTTGTTTCGGCCTGGTCGCCTCGCGCACAGGCCGTTCGACTGTCGCCGCAGGCTCCACTGACGCGCCAGCCTACACCGCCAGCGGCGACCTGCTGCCGCCCGCTAATTATCGCGAATGGATCTATCTCAGGACCTCAGATCAGTGCTTCGCAGCCGCAACCGCACGCAACACGAAGTACTCATTGATCGGCCGATCGTCGGTCAGCGCGGGCGTATCGGGTGCTTGATCGATGAGGCTGTCGACCGTCATTGGCTTCGACAGAACCGCCTGCAATTGCTCCGCCGGCGTGGCCTCAGGTCCCCACTCCATCATGTCCGTCACCGCACCCTGCGGCATGCGCGCAACAAGCTCCGCCGCAGTGCGCACTGGAAGCGGCTGCATGCTGGCCAGGAAGTGCCAGCCCCACCCAGCAACTGATCTATAAACATTCACATACGGAAACGAGTTCTTCAATGCCTTGGCGACCGCAGCTTGGTCTGCATCGTCGCCCTTCGGGAGCCACTGTTGCAGGATTCCGTATGGCTGCAGTCTCTCCTTTGCCGACGTGTAGAACTCTTCCGAATACAGGAGACTCGAAGCCGAAGCGTTGGCGGGAGGGGGAGGATCGACAATGATCGCGTCGAACTTCTCAGCCGAACGTTCCAGAAAGCGGCGGCCATCGTCGATCACCACCCGTGACCGCGGCGATGCAAGGAGCCGGTCGCCATCGCCGTGATAGTACGGGAACAGTTTGGGCACGCTCGGCACGAGTTCGACCACCGTCGTTGGGATACCCCATGACATCGCTGACCGATAGGTTGTCCCCATGCCAAAGCAGATGATGAGTACGTTGTGAGGCGTTGTGGAGAGAGACGCGAGTGTAAGGTGTGCCATCATCTTGGTGATCGGAGTCAGCGTCGTCATCCCGTAGCCGTTTGTGAAGAGGCGCTTCTGCATTCCGAAGCCTGTCGCAATCACTGTAGCTGTACTGTCTCGAAGCACTCTTCGCTGCGGAAAGATCGTTTCGTAATCCTTGGTGAGAAAGAATACAGCCGCGGCCGAAACCACGAGTGAATAGCCTAGGCGGCGAGATCCAGCAGATGCCTTTACACCCCCATACGAGACAAACGCCATGGCCGCGAAGGGCAGGGCGTAGATCAACATGGAGACATGCTCGCCAAACAAGGGCAGAAGGACGAAACCGGTGAGCAAAGGTCCAGCAATACAGCCCAGCACATTCACCGCGTAGGCCCGGCCGGACCGGTCAGGATCGCCCCCCGACCAGCGATCGACAAGCATGGGCGTCAAAAAACCGACGACTGCCGCAAATGGCGCAATCCCGATCCCCACGCGTAGGAGAACGCTTATCGAAAACCGTGGATCGGACATGAGCAGGGGCAGTAGCCCGACTGGAGCCAACGCAACCCATAGGAGTCGGCTCTTCGAATCGGCCCTTTGGACAGCGCTTCGATACAACAGCGAACCGAAAAACGTGGCCGCGAGGTAGAAAGCCAGGATCAATGCAAACGAATAGACCAGAGGTCCTGCATACGGCGTGAAGATCCGTATCCAGATCACTTCCATCCCCATCGTCGAGAGTCCCGTCAGGAACAACAGAACCAGAGCACTCGCCCCTGCCACAGGAAGAGCCGTTTGGCTTCCTTGTTTTAACGGTTGCGCGGCGCCGTCTTTGTCCTTTCCAGAGAACGAAAGTCCGAATGCAGAGAGCGCGATGATGGCGTTGAGAATCGATCCCACCCGCAATGTTCCGTGAAATCCGCGCGTTTCGATCAGAAACAACGGAACAATCGCGCCTCCCAGCGCGCCAACCACATTCGACACGTAGAGGTAGCTGAAGGATCGGCTTGACTCGATGCGTGGGTTGCCTTCAATCGCGGCCATGGCCAGCGGATACGTTGCCCCCATGCAGAAGCACCATGGCAGGAGCGTGAGCGCAACCAACGTTCCTGAGGCAAGGTAATAGCCCGCGGACGAAATCGTCGAATCCCCGCTTAAGGATGCCAGCAGGCGATGACCGATCGCCAATTCACCGGGAACAATCAGCGACGAACAGCCGATCAGGGTCTCAGTCAGGGCGTACAGACGGAGTGGAATTCGGCCCGCCAAGGCTCTGCGCCGCGCGAAGGTGCCGGCGCCCCAGGCTCCTGCGCCCATACCGAGCATGAACATCGAGAGAGTGATCGACACCAGCGCAGTGGTCACGCCGTACTGCGCCATGGTCAGGCGGAGCCAGATGAGTTCGTACAGAATGCTGCAGAATCCCGAAAGCAGAAAGAAGGCAAAGTACCAGCTCATTCAGATTTGCAAGCAACGCTTGATCAGGCGAGGCTTCCTTTTATTCAATTCGATGAGCCGATTGGATCATGGATTGATGGGGCGGGCAATGCAGATGGCGTGCGTCGTATCCCCAAAGGTACCCGAAGGTTACGGGATCGAATGCGAGCGTCTGCGCCCTATCCGCGAAACGTCCGCCAGAAGTCGAAGTAGCTCTTAAGACGCACAACATGAAAGAAGTCGCCCGCCACCACATAGAAGAGCGTAGCGCCCACAAACACCACGTGCATTGCGTCGGAACCCAGTTCATCGCTGAAGGGCAGCGGCGCCGCGGAAAACACCATGGCCAGCACAATCAGCGCGAGCTTTACGATGCCCATCACGAGATTGACCTCCATCAGTTTGCCGTTGAAGGTGCGGTCCAACCGGAAACTAGCAAACAGCGCTGATGCTGCGTTCTTCTGCTCGAGGAGCATCGCCATAGGCGCCACTGCGAAGGGCCAGTTCACCAGCGCCCACAAGGTGAAGAACCCCAGCGAAAGAAAGATCGCCCAGATCGAGTAGCCGACGAGATCGGCCTCGCCCGATGCGCTGATGTGCGTCGCGGCCACCCACTGGATCGATCGGGACCATCCGAAGAAGACCAGACCCAATACAACCAGCCAGGCCGCCTGCAGCACCATCATTGAAATGGGCCTGAAGGGCACCCCAGGTTCCAAGCGCTTCAGTACGAGATTGCGGCCGACACCCGAAGCGGCCACCCACACAACAGCTGACGCGGGGACAAGCCAAAGCAAGACATGGGCGACCGCTGGTTCGTAGCGATCCCACACGTCCGCAAGTTGCACCGCAGCCACCCACGGGTTTTGTTTGTCGAGATTGTCGAGCCCTGTTGCATCGGGCGGAAGTACACTAAGAATCTTCACGCTCTGTTGCCAGCACACGAACAGGAACGGCATGCCGAACACCCAGCGCCAAGCAATTTCGAGTGCTGTCAGCGATGGCCGGCGAAATACCCAGCCCATCTGATCCACCAGCTTTTGCGTCGCCCGCACCGGCTGGGACGCTGAAGCACCTGGCTTCACTTGATCACCAGATTCACCAGCTTGCCCGGCACCACGATGATCTTCACCACGGTCTTTCCGGCGGTACGCGCCTGCACCTTGGCGTCCGCCAGCGCTGCCGCCTCGATATACTTCGCGCTGGCCTCGGCAGGCACATGGATCACGGTCAGGAGTTTGCCGTTGATCTGCACCGGAATCTCGATCTCATCTTCCTTCGCAAGCATGGGATCGCTCTGGGGCCAGGGCGCGCGAAGCACCGCGCCTGTTTCGCCCAACTGGCTCCACAACTCCGCCGCAAGATACGGAGCGAACGGCGCCAGCAACAAGATCAACGACCGCATCAGTTCATGCACCACGGGAGCCGGAACCTCGCCCGACGTCAATTGCGCATCGGCGGCCTGCATCTCGTTCACCAGCTCCATGATCGCCGCGACGCATGTGTTGAAGTGCCACCGTCCTTCGAAATCGAGCGTGATCTTGGCGATCGTCTGGTGCAGCTTGCGCAGCAGCTTCAGCGAGACACCGCTCGGCGCCGCGAGAGCTTGGCCCTTCGCCGCGCGCGCTACCGGCATGTACTTCGTTCCTAGCCGCCAAACGCGCGCCAAAAAGCGGCTCACGCCGGCAACGCCATCCTCCTGCCAATCCAGATCGCGGTCAGGCGGCGCAGCGAAAAGCGCATACATGCGTGCCGAGTCGGCTCCAAACCGAGCCACCATATCGTCGGGCGAAACCACGTTGCCCTTCGACTTGGACATCTTCGCGCCATCCTTGATGACCATGCCTTGCGAGAACTGGCGGTGCACCGGCTCGTCATCCTTCACCATGCCCAGATCGCGCATGACCCTGGTCCAGAAGCGCGAATAGATCAAGTGCAGAATTGCGTGCTCAACGCCGCCGATGTACTGATCGATCGGGAACCAATAGGCCACCCGTGCCGGGTCAAACGGGGCTTGCGCGTTCTGCGCGTCGGTGTAGCGATAGAAGTACCAGCTCGAATCGACAAAGGTGTCCATCGTGTCGGTCTCACGCTTGGCGGAACCGCCGCACTTCGGACAGCGAACGTCAACGAACTCCGGCACACGCGCCAGGGGCGAGCCGCCCTGCTGCGTAATTTCGATCTTCTCCGGCAGCAACACGGGCAACTGATCTTCGGGTACCGGAACGATCCCGTCGCGCTCGCAGTGAATCATGGGAATGGGCGTACCCCAGTAGCGCTGCCGGCTCACACCCCAATCTTTCAGGCGGAACGTGATCTTCGGCTCGCCAAAAGTGCCACGCACGGCAGCCTCCTGGAGTCGCTTCGTGGCTTGGATGTAACTCAGCCCGTTGTACTCACCAGAATTGACAAGCACTCCATCTTTGGTCGTGAACGGCAGGGCAGGTTCCTCCGCGTTCGTATCAGCTGGCGCAATTACCCTCCGGACCGGAATCCCATACTTCGTCGCAAACTCAAAGTCGCGCTCATCGTGAGCGGGCACACTCATAATCGCGCCGGTTCCGTAGTCGGAGAGGATGTAGTTCGCGATCCAGATCGGCACGCGTTCCCCGCTATAGGGGTTGATCGCGAAATGACCCGTGGGAACGCCGTGCTTCTCGATCGCACCGATGTCGCCTGATTCCCTTGCGCACTTCTGCTCTTCAATCTGCGTCTCGACCTGCGCCTTCAGCGCCTCGTCTTTCGCCGTCATCGCCGCCACCAGGGGGTGCTCCGGCGCCAGCTGCACACTCGTCGCCCCAAAGATGGTGTCCACGCGTGTCGTAAACACACGGATCTTTTCGCTTCGGCCTTCGACGGCAAAGTCGACCTCCGTCCCTTCGCTGCGGCCGATCCAGTTGCGCTGCATGGTGCGCACTTTTTCCGGCCAGCCGTCCAGTTTGTCGAGGCCGTCCAGCAGTTCCTGGGCGTAGGCGGTGATACGGAAAAACCACTGCACCAGGTCGCGCTGCTCCACGATCGTGTCTTCGTGGCGCCAGCAGCGGCCGTCGATCACCTGCTCGTTGGCCAGCACGGTGGCGCACTCGGGGCACCAGTTGACCTTGCTCTTCCTGCGATAGGCCAGGCCACGCTCGTACATGCGCAGAAAGAACCACTGGTTCCAGCGATAGTAGTCAGGCAGGCAGGTGGTGACTTCGGTGGCCCAGTCGAACCCCATGCCCAGTCGCTCGAACTGCCGCTTCATTCCGGCGATATTGTTCAGTGTCCACTCGCGCGGGGGCGTGTTGTTCTTGAGGGCCGCATTCTCCGCCGGCAACCCGAACGCATCCCAGCCCATGGGGTGCAGTACGTTGTAGCCGCGCATCCACATGTGGCGGGCCAGCGCGTCGCCGATGGAGTAGTTGCGCACATGGCCCATATGCAACTGGCCGCTGGGATAGGGCAGCATCTCCAGCACGTAGTATTTCGGCTTGTTCGTCCCCGCCGGATCGGCCGCATAGAGCGTAGGGTCCGCCGCCCAGTGCGCCTGCCACTTCGCCTCAATTGTCGCGGGATCGTATCGCTGTTCCTTGTCTTCCGCCATCACTTTTCAGTGTAAATGGGATGATCACGGGTGCTTCGCAGGCTCATCAACCAGGCTCTTCAGCACCCGCACATTCCGCTCCTCGTCACCCTGTTCATCCACCGGCGTTTCAGCGATGAAGGCGCAGTGGACAAAGCGCTTGTCGTTGAGCAGTCGGCGAAAAGGCTCAACGCCAATGGTTCCCTGGCCGATATGCTCGTGACGGTCCAGCTTTGATCCGCGCTCGGCCTTGGCGTCGTTGCAGTGCCACACCCGCACGGCCTCGAGCCCGAAGGTCGCCGCAGCTTGCTTCATCGTCTCGGCATAGCCCTCTTCGGTCACAATGTCGTAGCCCGACACGTGGGTGTGGCAGGTGTCGAGGCACACACCTACCGGCGCGTGAGCACGCAGCAACATCACCAGTTCGGCCACCTGGTCAAAGCTGCCGCCGAGAGAGAACTCGGCGCCCGCTGTATTCTCGATCAGAATCGTGAAAGCGGTTCTCTGCCACGGCAGCCCGTCGATCGCGCGGGCGATGGACTCCGCGGCCAGCTTCAGACCCTCGTTGCGGGTCAGCCCTTTCCACGAACCGGGATGCAGGACCAGATACTCAGCGCCAAACGCCAGCGCCCGCTCGATCTCCCCGCGAAACGCCACGATGCTCTTCTCCCGAACATCCGTGGTCTGGCTGCACACGTTGATCAGATAATTCGCGTGGATCACCAAGGGGCCCACATTGAGCTCTCCCCGCAGTGCCTTCATCCGCTCGCACTGCTTCGGATCAGGCATGGGCGCACGCCACATGCGGGGGCTCGAAGTAAAGATCTGCAGGGTGTTGGCGCCGATCTCCCGGGCGCGCTGCACGGCGTTTGATGCTCCGCCCGCCGTGCCCAGATGCATTCCAATGCGCTTTGTCATCCAGACGAGTCTAAACGGCCGGTCACGCCCGGATCTCCCGTCGCGACCACGCTCCAAGAAGCGTAGCGCCCAACTACAGCTAGAAGCTAGAGCCTGCCTTTGGTTAGATCAGCTTCATTGCGTCCGGATCCCAGCCGACAATGGCTTTCCGCCCGATGCTGAGATTACTCAACAGCGCCGCCCCCGCCGCACGATACCCAAACACAGCATCCTCCACCACCGGTTGCCGCGACCGCACCGACGCAAAAAAGTTCTTGAAGTGGTCGTAGCTATCACGGTAACCCTTTGGCGCAACATACCGCTCCGAGCCCACCGACGGCTTACTTTCGAAGTGTTTCTGCGGATACTTCTGGTGATAATCCTTCTCGATCTGCGCCTGCATCGCCTCGGGAAACGTATCGATGGTCAAACCCGGCTCAGTCTCTCGGGGCACACGGCTTACCGTCACGCCGGTCCAGCCAATCTCCAGCGTGCCCTCGTCACCGGTGAACACCAGGCTCTCACTCTCCTCGCCGCCGTCCACGAAGTTCACGCGCAAGCTCAGGTTGAATCCTTCGCGATAGTCAAAGAGCCCCAACACCACATCCAGAGCGTCGCGTCCGTCGTTCCAGTAGCGCAGTGCACCAGTCGCCATGCCCTGCGTTGGCCCATGCGCACCGGTCACAAAGTGCGTTCCGCTGAACAAGTGTACGAACAGATCACCGGCCACACCGCTGCCATACGCGCTCCACTTCCGCCATTGGAAGAAATGCTCCGCGTTGAAGGGCATCTTTGGGGCCGTCCCCAGAAACCGCGTCCAATCGCATGTCTCCGCCGAGGCATCCGGCGGCACCGTGTAGTCCCACGCGCCCATCGACGAGTTGCGATCCCAGTGCGCAGTGACCATGTTGAGCTTGCCGATCGCACCGGCGGCCAGCAGCTCTTTCGCCTTTAAGTACAGTATCGAGCTCACGCGTTGGCTGCCGATTTGCAGGATCCGTCCCGTTGTCCGCGATGCCTCAATCATCTCCGGCCCGTCGGAGTAAAGGTGAATCATTGGCTTCTCGCAGTAGACGTCCTTGCCTGCCTTCATTGCATCGACGGACGCTTGCTTGTGCCAGTGATCCGGCGTGCCGATAATGACGGCGTCAATATCCTTGCGCGCCAGAATCTCGCTGTAGTCGCGCGTGGTGAAGGTATCGCTGCCCCAAAGCTCCTTGCTGCGCGCAAGCCGACCATCGTAGCAATCGGCCACCGCCACCAGCTTCACCCCGGGCACCTGCACGGCGGTCTTCGTGTCGCCCATGCCCTGGCCGCCCGCGCCAATCAGCGCGATTTGAATGTGATCGTTCGCCGCGACCGGCCCCGTCGGCTCCGCCTGTACCGCCAGCGGATGAATACGTGTCCCGCTCTCTGCCTGTGCCGACGCCAGCGATGCGGCCGAAACCGCGCCTACGGTCTTCAGAAAATGTCTGCGATTCCAAATCTGCACGAGCTCCCCCCAGCGGCAAAGTCTTGCGCCGTTTACCACCATACACGCGCGGGTGCAGGCTTGTGGTCCCTCGCGCGCGAAGTGGGAGCACGTTCGAAGCTTAATCCCTAGTCGTCGTCATCCTTCCGCTGCTTCGCATGATGCTGCGTCAGCAGCGCCGGCACAGGAGTGTTGCCCATCGCGTCCTTCCACAGGATCAGGTTGAGCTTCTCGGCATCGGCCCGATCGGCGTGGCGAAAGTCCATCTTCAGACTCTCGCTCGCGCCCGCAGCATGTGGCGCATTCGGGGTATAGATAAGATTGTTGTCGCGGTTCGACGTGTCCGCGGTGTAGGCCGGCTGATCTCCCGGCCCACTAAACAAGGTCGAGATCAGCGAGCTGAATGCATCGTTGTTGTTCATCGGCGGCAGCCCCAGCAGCGCCTCCATCGTCCGAACCATGCTTACGGTGGAGTAGAACCGGCTGTCGACCACAGGCGCACCGTTTTCGCCGTGGGGAGCATACTTGCTGATGACCAGCGCATAACTGCGGTGTGCATCAACGTGATCCGCGCCATTCTGCGCATCGTCTTCGAGAACGAAGAAAGCTGTGTCATCCCAGAACGGCGAATGCGAGATGTCCTCGACCGCGCGGGCCACGGCAAGATCGTTATCGGCGACCGAGGACTTGGGCGTCGGCCCGCCGGGCCGCGTTCCTGCCGTGTGGTCGTTGCCCAGCCGTAGCATCACAAAGTTCGGCATCGTGTCGTTGCCCTGCTGCTTGTTGGCGATCCATTGCTTGAGATGCCGCTCGAAAATATCGACGCGCACCTGGTCCGGAACCGCCAGATTGAAGTCCGGCGCCTCTTCGGCAAAGTGGCCCACGAGCTCCGGCTTGGTCGCCGTGTTGGTTGCAATCATCGGAATCGGCCACGGCCACTTGTTCACACCGCCGCCCCACTCCGCAGGTAGATTCTCCCCCGGAGCGATGGCTTTCCGCACACAGGCCTGTCCCTGCAGCATCGGTCCCTGCTGGGGATTGGCCGTCGCCTCCTCATCGCAAAAGTGCGTCGAGATGAATTCGCCGAAGTGGTAGTAGGTCTTGCCGTGCGCCGCCAGATCGCCCCACAAGTAGCCGCTCATCGGCTCATTCACGTCAGGAATCTTTTGCAGCAGCGGGTAGCCCGCCGCCACCACACCTTCGAAGTCATAGAACCGCTGGCCGCCTCGATAGGACTGCTGCCACGTCTTCTCCAGGTAGTCCGAACCGATGGCGGCATTCGACCACACGTGCCCGTCGCCCGACACCTCGCCCGAGTCGAAGAAGTTGTCGAGCACGCCGAATTGCAGGGCCAGCTTGTGCATGTTCGGCGTCACCGCGGCGCCATACATCGTCAGGCTCGGGTCGCCGTTGCCCACTGGCTTTCCGTCTTGCGTGAGATCGCCCAGCACCTGATCGTAGGTGCGGTTTTCCTTGATGATGTAGATGACGTGCTTGATCGGATTGGTCCCACGTGCGAACGGAACCTTCTCGGCCGCAGCCTTCATCCGGTTCGACTGCAGAACTTCATCGGTCCACTGCGGCAGATTCTTCTCGATGTCCGCTTCATTGATCGAAGCGAGCGAGCCATAGAGCAACGTGCCGATGTAGGTCGAAGTCGAGTGGTAGCGCTGAGACCTTGTTTCGGCATTCTCGCGCTGCGCAAAGTTGTTCGGGCCGGTTCCCTGCCCCTTCGCCGTGGCGACGTAGAGCGTCCCGCCATTCGACCCGGAGAGAGAGGTCATCGAAAAGGGTAGCCACTCGGTAGGAATGAACCCCTCCGGTTCCACCATGCCCTCATGCGCAACCTTTGCGGTCAGCTTGTGCGGGTCGATCACTGCTACGGCGTCGCTGGCCATGTTCGCGACGTAGAGTCGGCTGCCGGTCGCGTTCAGCGCTACTGCGAGAGGCTCCGCGCCAAAGTAGCTTTGACCTGGCAGGCGTGTATCGAAGAAGCCCTTCACCGCGAACGCATCGCCGCCCACGTTCACGGCCGCGACAGCATCGCGGTTGGCCAGGGCCACGTAGAGGGTCTTCCCGTCCGGAGCGAGCGCGAATGCGCAGGGGTGAGTGCTGGCGGCAACCGGATTGGACGGCTTGAGCAGAGCCAGCCTGCGGCCCACCTCATTCTTGGTCAGATCCAGTTCGACAATCTCCGACGCATTCCACAGCGCAACGTAGGCACGGTACCCATCTTTTGAGAGTACAACTGCGCCCGGATAAGTCGAGGGCACAACGTTGTTCTCCGCCAGATCGAACTTGTGTTCGATGGCGCCTGTCGTCGCGTCCAAAAGCAGCACATCGTCGGAGTAGTTCTCCGCGACCAACAGCTTCTCCGCGCCGCCGGACTGAATCACCTCAATTGCGGCAGGGAACGGCACGCCTTTGTCGCCGTCGCGCTCTCCAACCAGCTTCGTTGTGTGTCCCGAGGCGAGCTGCTGGAGGGGCAGACGGATCAAGCGCTCAGGCTCGATCTTGCCCGCGGTGAACTTGTACACCAAAATGCCGCTGCCCGTGTCGTCCTTGTCTTTGCCTTCAGGATCGGTCAACGATCCCATGCTGGCGTAGATCCGGCTGCCATCGCGGCTGAAGGCTAGACCCGAGTAAAGCGTCTGCTTGTCACGGCGCGCCAGCGTGCGCGGGTCGGGAAAATCTGCGACCGTCCCACTTTGCGTGTCGAGAACGGCGAGCGATTGCAGGTAGCGCGATTCGTAGGTGCCGTAGCCGGCGTTGATCGTCACCACGTAGCGCTTGTCGGGCGATACGGCGATCGACATCGGCAGGCTGTTGATGCTCTGCGGATGGCCGGGGACCGGTCCTATAAGCTGCTTGCTTGTAGGCAGGTCGTGCGTCTGGGCTACGAGCGGGCCGATAGCAACCACGGCGGCCACGGGGAAGGTCATCCAAGCCGGAAATCGCATGGCTAGAACGATAGCAGGGCGCAGCGCAACGGTACTTTACACACCTGTTACAGGCAAACTTTGCCTGCTACCCCAAATAAACTGCGACACTCATTTGCAATAATCGACATCATGCGCACGGTCATCACCGCCGAACGGCTATGGAACGGCAGCCATCTCATCGAGCATCCAGTCGTCACCATCGATGACGCGCACATCCATTCAATCGCAATGGGGCGTTCGGTGGTTCGGCAAGAGGACGCGCAGATTCTCGATTTTCCTGGCGCAACGCTCGGTCCGGCCTTTTTCGATGTGCATTTTCACGGCGCCGCGGGGCGCGACGTGATGGAAGCGACGCCCGAAGCCCTCGAGACCATCTGCAAGTTTCTTGGCTCACGCGGGACGGGGAGCTTTCTCGCAACCACGGTGACCGCCCCTCTCGACGCAACGCTGAAAGCGGTCTCCGGGCTCGCGAAGATCATCGCGAAAGATCCGGTTCCCGGCCGGGCCCGGCCAATCGGGATCCACCTCGAAGGGCCGTTTCTCTCCCATGCCAAACGCGGCGTGCAGCCAGCCGCGCATTTGCTCCCTCCCGACATCAAAACCTTCGACCGCCTCTATGATGCCGCCGAAGGCCACGTCCGGCTGATGACGCTTGCGCCCGAGCTGCCCGGCGCCTCCGAGCTGGCAGCGCACGCTACCGCCCGCGGTGTGCGCGTCTCCCTCGGGCACTCGAATGCGACGGCCTCGGAAACGCACGCGGCAATCGAGGCGGGCGCGGTAAGCGCTACCCACACCTTCAATGCTATGCGCGCGCTCGACCATCGCGAACCGGGCATCTTGGGAACCGTCTTGACGACCGATTCGCTCTATGCGGAGATCATCTGCGACGGCATCCACAACGCGCCCCAGATGGTGAAACTCTGGTGGTACGCCAAGGGCCCGGAGCGCGGAATTCTCGTGACCGACGCCATGAGTGCCGCGGGAATGCCGGACGGCGAGTACAGACTGGGTGGATTCGCGGTACAAGTGAAGGGAGGGGTTGCCATGGCCGATGGCGTGCTCGCGGGCAGCGTCCTCACGCTCGATCGCGCGCTGGCCAACTTTGTGCGCTTTACCGGGGCGAGGGCCGAACTGGGACTGCGCCTGATGACCACGAATCCGGCAGCGATGACGGGGTTGAGCGAGCAAGCCGCATCGGGCAATATCGGATCGGTCCGAGTCGGTCAGCGCGCCGATCTCGTTGCCGTAGATGCCTCCGGAAAGCTGGTCGGCTCGGTCATCTGCGGCCGGCAAGTTGTCGTTGGCTAGTGGAACGTCCAGGACGTTTTAGCAAAACTGGATTGTTATTCGGAGCAAACGGGACCCCAAACGTACGTGGTTCTCGATCTTCTTTGTGAATGCGTTCGTCAGGCACGTGATGCGAGCATAGACACGCGCAGTGTGACCACTACCGCGTTGCGGAATATTTCAGCGAATCTGTAACAACAGGACCGTGGGTATTGGGGACCAACGCATTTCTTCGCGTGTGGAACACCCTCTTTGAAGGGGGGATCGGCTACCCCCCCGGGGGGGGCGATTCTCCTCCTGTTCGCCTTTCCGAAAAAACGCGCAGAAGTTCCAGAGCCGCTTGGTTACGACGTTGATCTCGAGGGCTCTCATCTGGGCGTCGGAGCCGCCCGCTCAATGATTCCCGCGCTCCGCGAGTCGTTGCGCCCGCCAGATTGCGCCTTCGATGCCGGCGACTTCCCGTTCGCAGATCGGCATCCTCGGAGCAGCCGCGCGCAATCCGGCAAAGAACGGCTCCCGCACCAGGCGCGCTTTGCCAATCACGCTGCCGATCCACGCAACCGGAACTTCGTCGGTGAGATTGTGTTTGCGGCGAAGCTTGGCGCGCACGAGCAGCACCGAATCGACCAGGTCTTTGGAGGCTTGCGCCATCACGCCTGCAGCGACGGCATCGCCCTCTTCGGCCAATTCGCTGATCGCAGGCGCCAGAGCCGCAAAATCCGGGCCAGGCGTACCGTCGCCCAGGTTGATCAGTTCATCGAGGTTAGGAGTTCCCCAGATGCGACCCACGGTTTCGAGAATCCGCGTCGGCTCTTCGCGGTCATAGGCCTCCAGCGCGCGGCGCATTGCGTACAACCCGATCCAATAGCCTGACCCGTTGTCCCCGAGGCGCGAGCTCCATCCGCCTGCGCTCTCGCGGCTGCCGTCGGGTGCGCGGCCAATGCAGTTGGTGCCCGTGCCTGCGATCTGCAGAATGCCGGGACCGCCTTTGAAAGCGGCATCGAGAGCAATCACTTCGTCGCCCACAATCTCGGCGCGGTGCACTCCAAACTCGTCGAGGACACCCATGATCCACTCGGAAACACCGGGCATCTTGGAGCTGGCGACACCGACACAGGCGGACGCAGCGCCTTCGACCCCTGCTTCAGAGAAGACCTCCTTGAGAAGGATGCGGAGATTCTGATCGGCTACCTCGACACCGACGCGCAGACGCTTGATCGAGCCGTGCTCCACAAATGTGAGAACTTTGTCCCCATCCGCCAGCGATGCGCGAGTCCGCGTGCCTCCCCCATCAATGCCTAACACCACGGTCATTGCTTCTGCATCTCCTCTGTATTCGCCGGCGCGCCGCCTCCATCGCGCAAAGTTCCAGCCAACACATTCAGGCTGCCATCGGACTTCGGGGCATTCAGTCCAAGCATGTGCGCCAGCCACGGATAGAGATTGACGTTCTCGAACGGTCGCACGGTGTGGCCGGGAAGAATATCGGGACCCGCTGCGAAGAAGCTGGCCTTCATCTCGGGCATCTTGTGCGGGTCGTAGCCGTGCATGCCTGCCGGCGGCGGATTATCGGGCTTGCCGGCGGGCGGCGCGTGCGCGCGAAAGACGTACGGTCCCAAAGGCAGCAAAATCGGATCGCCGGTGCGCGGATTGTCACGATATTCGAGCTCTGCCGGGAAGTCTTTGCGGCGATAGACGGCAAACTGCGACGAAGCTTTCTTCAACTGGTTGTAGACGCGCGCCGCGTCTTCATCGGAATTCGCGTACAAAAGAGACCCAGCAGTCTCAAATCCAGTCAGGTCGGCAAAAATGTCCAGCGTGATCCAGTCGCCCTGCACCTTGGCCATTCCATGATCGCTCACCACCACCAAGTCGATCGGCAGACGCGTGGCATCGAGGCCCTCTTTCAGCTTGCCCATCAGCTTGTCCACTTTGACGACGGCAGCTTTGGTCTCCGGCGCGTCGGGACCGTACTGATGGCCTTCATGATCGGGCTCGTCGTAGTAGAGCGTGATGAAGTGCGGCCGGTCGGCAGGCGGAAGGCGCAGCCACGCGAGCACCTGCTCGATACGTGCGTTGTCGTCGATCTTGTTGTCGAAATGCAGATAGTAGGTGGGCTGATAACCGGCGATCTTGGCTTCTGATCCGGGCCAGAAAAAGCAGGCGGTGCGCATGCCCTGGCTCTCGGCCAGGCTCCATAGCGGCGTCCCGCTGTACCAGCTCCCGTCGGTCACTGCCGCGGAATCATTGATGGCATAGCGCGCATTCTTCGCTGGATCGTAGAAGCTGTTGGCGACGAGGCCATGATGCTCGGGATAGAGGCCGGTGACGATGGTGAAGTGATTGGGAAAAGTCAGCGAAGGAAAGCTCGGAATCATGCCCTCCGGAGCCCAGACGCCCTTCTTGCCTAACGCCAGCAGATGTGGGGCCCCGTCGCGCTTGGCGTAGTCCCAGCGGAAGCCGTCGAGCGAGACCAGGACGACATAGTGCGCATTCTGCGCAGCCTGGGAGTTGGGTCCGTTATCGACGTGAAGGATGGGCAGCGCTGGCCCAGCTGCGGAATCCTGGCTAATGGCGTAGATCGGCGCTGAGGCCAGACAAAACAGAACGATGAGACGCGCCAGAAGAGCACGGCTCAGTGTGCGCAGATACATCAACGGCACCCCCGCATCAGCTTACCGCACGGGGACTGGCGAGACTCACTCTAGGGACCGGTCATCCAGAAACCGTCCGTTCTTACACGCAGCTTCGCGCCGCGACTTTGCAAAATTGTTCCATGTGGAACAATTTTGGCCTTGCCACTCGGGTTGCTTCCGGCGTGATCGTTGTCAGACATGTTCCACGTGGAGCATTTGTGACAGCTACCGCCGGTGGCGGAGCGCGTTTGCGAATTAATTCGCAGATTTGTGAGTGACATGACTCAACGTACGCGTATGCTTCCGGCATGATCCACAACCGCTCTGTACCGACAGATACCGTTCTCCCGCACATCGTCTACGGCGATTTGCCCAAAGCGATCGAGTGGCTCTCGCGCGCTTTCGGATATGTCGAGCACTACCGCTACGGAGATCCGCTTTCCGGTTCACAAGGCCAAATGGGCAACGCCTGCGTCATGTTGACCAGGAGCCGCGACAGTCATCGAAGTCCCGCGGAGACAGGACATGCGACACAGGGTCTGACGATTTTTGTCGAGGATGTCGAAGGGCATTGTGCGCGCGCAATGGCGGCTGGTGCCGGGATCGTGGAAGAACCGCATGAGACTGTCTACGGGGAGTTCCAGTACGCAGCCGAAGATCTGGAAGGACACCTCTGGCTGTTTTCGCGCCATGCACGCGATTTGAGTCCGGAAGAGTGGGGGGCGACAGTGGTGCATCCGCTCTGATCCGTGGGGGCTGGCCGCGGATCAAATCAGGCGCTAATTGCCGGGGGCGGAAGGGGCAGCCGGAGTAGCCGCCGGCGCGGCTGCGGGCGCTGCGGCCGGCTGAGCCTTGCCGAGAGACCGGATGTAGACGATCAGGTTCCAGACTTCATCGTCTTTTGCCCGACCTGCATCTTCAGCGGGCATCTTGTTTTTGCCGTTCCGGATGGTCTTGAAGAGTTCGCTGTCCGGCATACCTGCAAGCGACTTCTCGTCGGTCCAGTCCAGAAGTGTGAGCTGCATATCCTTGGCGAGATCCGTCTTGCCGTCGCCTGCGGTGCCATGGCAGAGGGCGCAGTCCATGGCAAAGAGCTTCTTCGCTTTCGTCTGCGACTCGGCGGTCACCTTCGTCTTCGTGGCGGCGTCCTGCCCCTGAGCCGTGCGAGATGCTGACGGAGCGATCGCGAACAAGGCCACTGCAACAACAACCAAGACTGGCTTCAACATTTGACACACTCTCCTCAGTTGCAGGTGTCGGGGAAAGGCATCTGGCAGCTGTCTGAATTGATTCGACTGCATTATAGGCCTATTTGAAAGTGAGGTGCATCACTTTGATACAGCCGGACCCAGATGGAGACCGTCACTGAACGACCGCTCCCTGAAGCCGGATGTGGTATACGTTTCGGCATGTTACGGAACGCCTCTCTGTCGGTTCTATGTTTTGTCGTCCTTCCTGTTCTCGCTGCATTGCCCGGCCCCAAGGTAGCCGCCACGCCGCCGATGGGTTGGAACAGCTGGGATGCTTACGGGCTGACGATCGACGAGGGAGACTATCGCGCCAATACCGCGGTATTGGCCGGGCTCAAGCAGTACGGCTGGGAGTACTCGGTCATCGACGAAGGTTGGTATATGCAAGACCCGTTCGCCGACAGCGTGGCATCGCGAAAGTATGTCTGGGACGCGAACGGTTTGCTGATTCCGGTCGTGAACCGGTTCCCCTCCGCGGCGAACGGAGCAGGGTTCAAGCCGCTGGCAGACTGGGTACACGCCCAGGGGCTGAAGTTCGGAATCCATATTGTGCGCGGAATTCCACGAGGCGTCGTGGACCAAAATCTGCCCATTGCGGCGACGAGCTTTCACGCCGTCGATGCCGCCGACAAGGAATCGCCGTGTCCCTGGGACGAGGGCAATTGGGGCGTAAAGGACAACGAGGCGGGACAGGCCTACTACGACTCGATGCTGAAGCTCTACGCATCGTGGGGCCTGGACTACATCAAGGTGGACTGCATCTCGGACCATCCCTACCGGCTAAGCGAGATTCGACAGATTGCCGAGGCGATCCGGAAGACAGGGCGGCCGATCCTGTTGAGCCTTTCGCCGGGGCCGACGCAACTGGAACACGCAGCCGAGGTAGCGAAGTACGCGCAAATGTGGCGCATCTCGGACGACCACTGGGATGTGTGGAGCGTGCCGCACAAAGCGGGCGAAAGCGAGTTCCCATTCGGCATTCGCGATGCCTTCGAGCGGCTGGCGGAGTGGGGGGAGTATGCGAAACCCGGTTCCTGGCCAGACGAAGACATGTTGCCGGAGGGGGCCCTCACGCCTCACCCGGGATGGGGCGACCCGCGACAATCCCGCTACACGCAGGACGAACAGAGGACCGAGTTCACGTTGTGGGCCATCTCGCGCTCGCCGCTAATTCTGGGAACAAACCTGACCAAGCTCGATGACTTCACACGATCGCTGATCACCAATCGCGATGTGTTGGAAATCGATCAACACGCCATCGAAGCCGGACAGGGACTGATGCCGTTGAAAGATGGGAACACGGATACTTTTCCGCAGCGCTATTGGTATGCGCGCACGCGGCAACACCAATACCTGGCGGTGTTCAATCTCGAAGACAAGGCGAGCAAGTCGGATTTGCCGTGGATGGTGTTTCACCTCGAGAACAAGCCGCACGCAGCGTTCGACATCTGGAACCAGAAACACATTCCCAGGGCGAAGGCCCTGCGTGTGGAACTCGCGCCGCACGGGTGCGCCCTGTTTGAGGTGGAATGAAGGGCAGACAGCGCTGTACGCAGATGCGCCGGACGGTCTCTAAGCGAGTTCGCTCAGAATAGACGACGAGTTGCTCGAACCAGACTCGCTGAGACTCTGCAGCAGCTGGCTGATTGAGCTGGAGCCTGAACTGGAACCCGAGCCGAGGCTCGCACTCAGGCCCTGCAGATAGCTAGCGCCCTGGGAACTGCCGGAGACAGAGGCGAGTTGGGCGAGGTCGCTGCTGGCCGCCGATGTATCGCCGGTTCCCATCGCTTGCACAATCGCTTGAATGAGCTTTTCCATATCTGCCTGACTGGTCGATGAAGTCGTGTCGGCTGCACTGGAAGACGAGATGGATACTGTGGGAGCCGCAGACGCGGCGCCGAGAGCCGTGGAGTCGAGCGAAAGCATGTCCTGCTGTGCAGTGGTGAGGTTGCCGCTCTGGAGGTCGGTGCCGAGATTGCTGAGTTCGCTCACAAAGGAGCCGGCGTTGGTCGACGAAGAGGCGATGTCGGACAACAAGCTCGTAGTGATTCCGCTGGCCGAGGTGGACGCCGCGGAGGATGTGACGCCGTCGAGTGCATCCTGCGAGAGCGTGACATAATCCTGCTGCGCCGCGGAGAGATTGCCGCTCTGCAGATCCTTTGCCAACTGGTTGAGGTCGGTCACAAACTGGTTCGCAGCCGTGGGCGAGTCGGCGATCTGCGACAGGAGACTGGTCGAGATTGGGCTGGTGGACAAGGCGTACATCCTTTGTGGCATTACGAGCATGGCCGTTATCGGCATCTTGCCCCGAGAATTTCAGCTTTTCTTTGAAAAAGTCGGCTCATTCACGAAATGGGCCCGAGTCCGCACCGTTTCCTGCAGCCAGAGTGGGCCCGAACCTCCTATGCCCGCTCGCTCAGAAGGGATTGGAGGCTGGTCGAGTGGGTGTCCCTTAGAGAATGCAAGAAGGAGCTGACCCCGCCTGAGGAGGAACTGCTCGCGCCGAGGCTGTGACTCGGGCTTTGAGCGTTGCTGGCACCCACAGAAACTTGCAGGATGGCGGCTAGTTGCGAGAGATCGGTGCTGGCGCCTTCAAAATCGCCGGCTCCCAGGGCTTGTGCGATCGCCTGAACCAGCTCCTGTACCTTCAATTGGTTGGCCGGTATGGCGGGGGTGGGCGGCATCGAAGTGCCGTCGGCGGTGGCAGTGGCCGCAGAGGCGACGCTTACCGCAGTAGACTCAAGCGGCAGCATGTCCACCTGGGCTGCCCCCAGGTTGCCATCGAGGCCCGCACCGAGCTGGTCGAGCTCGCTGACGAAGCTGTTCGCGCTGGATGAGGAAGCGGTGTCCTGCACGCCTGTTGCAGGGCCGCTGGCCGAGGTGGTCGTCCCTGTGGACTCGACGCCGTTCAGGGCGTTCTCGGCAAGCGTGATGAAGTCCTGTCGCGCCGCAGGAATGTTGCCGATCTGGATATCAAGCGCAACCTGGTTGAGATCGGTCACGAATTGATTTGCTTCGGATGGCGAGCCGGCGATCTGTGAGAGAAGACTGCTTGTGAGTCCGTTCGTCGACAAGGCACACTCCCCCTCATAGCCTGATTGGCTTGTTTCTTATCGGCATCCTCTGGGAAGGATTTCAGTCATTTATTTTCAGATAGATGGAGGCCGGGAGGGTTTGGGGCTGGTTGAGGGAGGCTCAGAGAGCAAAGCGGGAGTTTGACGCGTTTTGTACAGTTGCGGCCAAAATTGCGACTGCGCGCCGCGCTGGATTCAGCCGTCGGCCGCAGGCAATCCGCCGTCATCTGGACTGGCCAGTGCCCTGCCTTAACGCAGAGCGGCTTTCAGCTGGGTTTCGAGTTGGGCAGCGGGGCCGTGGGCATGCCAGAGAATATTGCCCTGGGCATCGATGAGCGCAACGTAGGCATCGTTCTCTGTGGTTACACCGAAGTAGCGCTTCCACGGCTGCTCATCCGTGGTGAGAACGACGAAACGGTCTTGGTCGGCGGGGGGGACACCCTTCTTGATGCCGCTCTTGATCGTGCCTCGGATGAAACCGGGAACTCCGGCGAGTATGGAGATCTGAAAGACGGTTGTGTTGGCCAAGGCCGGGTCAGCGTGGATGGCCTTCGCCCAGTCGCCTGCGCCGTTGCCGCCTTCGCGGCTGAAACCGGCGACCAGCACTGCACTGTGTCCATGTACGGCGTCAGCGAGGACGATAGGCTTGCCGCTGAGGGTTTCGCCTGCAGTCGTGGGCATCGATTGCGCCAGACAGATGTTTGAAGCGACAACTGAAAGCACGAAACCGGCTAAGGCACGGATGGACAAGGGCGGCATTTGAGAAGACCTCTAGGAGAGGCAATGGACACAAGGAGTATACCGATCTGCCTGAGAGTCATGTTCCTTTCGGCTTGCCAATCAGGGTACGACCGCATCGGCTTGTGCGAAAATCATGTGTCCGGACTCGCAAGCAACGACGCGCGCCGGCGAGTCACCGATGCCCGTTCTACGTTCCGCTTTCATTGCCCTCTCTCGCAATCGCCCTCTGCGCCGCTTCTGCGAGCGCTCCCACGTGGGGAACAAGCTCAGCGCACGTTTTGTCGCCGGCATGGAGCTGGAGGATGCGCTGCGCGTTGCCGAGTCGGTGAATCGGCAAGGCATGCACGTAACGCTCGATTCACTCGGAGAGAGCGTTTCCTCTGCGGAAAAGGCCCACAAGGCAGCCGATGTGTATCACCGGTTGCTTGACGCAATTGCCGAGCGCAAGCTGGACGCGAACATCAGCGTGAAGCTGACGCAAATGGGGCTCGGGCTCGATCCCGCGTTGGCGGAGTCGATCGCGACCAGCCTGGCCAAGCACGCCAAAGCAACGGGCAGCTTTGTCCGCATCGACATGGAGGACTCGCCGCTGACCGAGGTGACACTGGGCATCGTGCGCCGGCAGCACGCACGGCCGGATCTGCAGGGAGCGATCGGCGTGGTGATCCAGGCCTACCTGTATCGGTCGCAAGCCGACATCGACCAACTGATCGCCGATGGGATTCGGGTGCGGCTGTGCAAGGGCGCATACAAAGAGCCGCCGGAAGTGGCGTTTCCCCGCAAGGCCGACGTAGACGCTAACTATGTGCGGCTCAGCGAAAGCTTGTTGGAGAGCCCGATCTATCATGGTCTGGCAACGCACGACGAGAAGATGGTCGACGCAGCGAAGGCGTTTGCAAAGCAGCAAGCAATTGCCCCGAGCCGCTTTGAGTTTCAAATGCTCTATGGAGTGCGGCGCGACCTGCAACGAGAGCTCGTCGCCGAGGGATACAACGTACGGGTGTACATCCCGTTTGGGTACGAGTGGTACCCCTACTTCATGCGTCGGCTAGCGGAGCGGCCTGCGAATGTTCTCTTTCTGGCGAAGAATATGCTTCGCAAGTAGAGGCTGCCGCAGGAGTGTCCAAGCCACGCGACCCAGTCTCCGAAGGATCTGGCGATTCGACCGGTTCGATCCAGGAATCGTCCCAGATGCGGTGAAGGGTGCGTGTGCCGCGGGAGCGCATCAGCTTCCGATCGCGACATGTGAAGCACTCCCATGGATAGAAGCCGAACACCGGAAAGAGTTTGCTCTGGAGGAACCCTTTGCGCGCAAGACGGCGCATGCGGTCGCCACAGCGAGCGCACACACAGTCCTCGTCTTCGACTAGGGAAGTCGCAATGGATTCGAAGAGCATGACCTCAGATCAGCTTACGGGGCCTCAGGGAGTTTTCACTCAGCTCGTAAGACAATATTGAGCCACGTCGACCACGGGTAAGACAAGACAATTCATCCTGTGGATAATTACGGAAAGGGCATCAGCCGCCCAAACGGGCCAGTCCTCGAGAAGCGAGGTCTGCCACAGCTTTAGCGAGGGTCGGCGAACTGTTGAGCGACTCGGGACGCTCAAGCCGAACGCCGATCTTGGCAGCGTAGTCGCTGAAGGCGATGTCGACATCGTAGAGGATCTCGACGTGATCGCACAGGAAGCCGATGGGCTGGAGAAGCAGGGTTTTCACGCCTTCAGCTGCGATTTTTTCGAGAGTGTCTTCCACAGTGGGGCCGATCCAGGGGCCACCGCTCGCTCCCTGGCTCTGAAAGGCGAACCACCAGCGCGGAATCTCGGGAACGCGCTGGGCGACAAGCTCGGCGGTGTGCTTGGCGTCGGTGGCGTAGGGATCGGGGCCTTGTCCAGCGGGCCAAAGGCGAGGCTGCCCCGCAGCTTCGGGTTGCGCCTCCACGGTTCGCGTGGGCACGGAGTGTGCAGTGAAGAGCACAGGCACAGGAGCGCCGGTTTCGGCGGTGAGTTTGGCTTCGGCGGCGCGAAGGCGCTCGGCGAACGCATCGGCGAGCAACGGGTGATCAGCCCAGCCTTCGGTGAAATCGATGCGTAGATTGCCGGCTTCTGCTTCGACTGCTCGGCGGTAGAGTCCGACGCTGGTGCGGGAGTTCTGCGGGGCCAGGCAGAGCACAGCAGCCTCTTCGACGCCATCGGCGCGCATCTGCTTCACCACATCCGGAATATAGGGACGCCAGTTGCGCATCCCGACATAGACCTTGACCGGATCGCGCCCAGCTGCGAGTCCTGCGGCCAGCGCGGCCTCGACCAGCCGTGCGTGCTCCAGCGTGAGCTCGGTCAGCGGGCTGCGGCCGATCAACGAATACCGATGCTGAATCTCTTCGACAACAGCCTGCGGCATGGGCCGGCCGCTGACCACGTTGCGCAGATACTCGGGAATCTGGTCGACGGTCTCGGGAGTTCCGTGAGCGAGGAGGAGAACCGCTTGCTTAGCCATGCGCGGCCTCTTCGAGGCGGAACTCGCGGACCATTTTCACAACAGCCTGCACGTTCTCGACCGGCGTGTTCGGAACGATGCCGTGGCCAAGGTTGAAGATGTGGCCGGGACGTCCGTTGGCGGAGCGGAGGATTTCCTTCACACGCTGCTGCAAAACCTCAACCGGCGCGAAGAGCGTGATCGGGTCGAGGTTACCCTGCACCGCGTGGGAGTCGTGGCCGACCGAGCGCCAGCCTTCATCGAGCGGCTGCCGCCAGTCGAGGCCGATCACGTCGGCTCCAGTCGAAGCCATTGCGCTGAGCAGCCCCGCGGTCTCGACGCCGAAGTAGATCACCGGTACGCCAAGGTCCTGCACGGCGCGCACCAGGCGTTTCGAGGCCACGAAGGCGTAGTCGTTGTAGTCGGCCAGCGAGAGCGAGCCGACCCAGCTGTCGAAAATTTGGATCACGTCGGCGCCGGCCTGGACCTGAAGGCGGCAGTATTCGACGAGGACTGTCACGAGTTTGTCGAGCAGCATGTTCCACGCAATCGGCTCGCTGTACATCAGCTTCTTGGTCTCGATGTAGTTGCGCGAGCCGCCGCCTTCGATCATGTAGCTGGCCAGCGTGTAGGGCGCGCCGCAGAAGCCGATGATGCCGAGCCGATCGCGGAAGTGCGCGGCGACCTTCTCGATGGCGCGGGCGACATACGCCAACTCGTCGGCGCGATCGGTGCGCAGAGCCATCACATCGGCCGCTGTGCGCACGGGATGATGCACGACCGGACCTTCGCCGGCCTGGAACTCGAAGGGCAAGCCCATGGGCTCGAGCGGCAGCAACAGGTCGGCGAAGATGATGGCCGCATCGACGCCGAGCTTCTCGGCTGCAGTGATGGTGACTTCGGCGGCGATCTGGGGCTGCTTGCAGATCTCGACCAGCGTGTGGTGCTTGCGAACGTCGCGATACTCCTGCATGTAGCGGCCGGCCTGGCGCAGGAACCAGACAGGCGTGCGGTCGACGGGCTTGCGCAGACAGGCGCGGACGAAGCGGTGGCCGGAGAGAAGCGAGTCTTCAGTTGTGAGCGAATTGCTGGCGTGCATTCCAAGTTGATTCTACCGGGGCATACAGCGATGGCAGTGCGCAACGGCACTCCGTTTCGAGGCCACGCGCCAAGAAGGAAGGCAGAACCAATCCCGAGATTCGGAATCCTTCGCAATGCGGGGCGAAGAATTGCGCACGACGGTTATTTACTCCCTGGGGCACTGGGTGACCCAGTGCCCTCCCTGGCTATTAACGGGGAGGGGGGAGGGGGGCCGAAGGGGGCTGGATGCAGAGAGGGGGGTGGGGGTGGGTACAGGAGGGGGGAGGGGGTATGGCGCCGGTTGTGCGGATCGGGAGCGGGCCTCCAGCTTTTGTGCCCCGAGGCGTGGTGTGACGGCATTCGGCGTGCATCGTGTTCCTCTCCTGACTCCTCCCGGACTGGCCCCTTCGACTTTGCTCAGGGCAAGGTTCGCGCCGCGGCGAACGGACCCGCACGAGCTGGTTCACCGGAAGTTCAGTTTTGGGGTATGGATTCAGGATTGTGAAGTCGGGGAATTAATACGCAAAAGGACAGGGATCAGCCCTCCTGCGGACGAGGACCTGTTTGAAGGAGTAGTCCACGAAAGTTTGTGAGCGCTACCGCATGATTCGAGCGATCTGGTGGCGGTCTTGCGCCGTCTCGATTTCTCTGTCCCACGACCGGTACTCGAACAGCGAAACTGGGTCTCTTTTGCGCAGCAGGCCAATGCTAATCGAGCGGTAACTTGCAAACCCACCCAGGCAGAGCTTGGATGGGGCACCCTGGGGTCGTGCTGAGACGAAGATTCATGCGCTGAAGCGCGGACGACGTATTGATCAAAGAGTCAATAAACATTTGTCATGCAGCTTTGATCTGATTGGGCGATGATGATCGGCAGTAGTTTGTTGCGACGCCGGCCGGCATCTCTGGGGACACGCATCGGGGCTGGGCGGCGGGCGGACCGAATCCACGAAATCAACGAAGTCAATCGATCAATCACGGAGCGATTCAACCACGGGCCATTCACCGGGCCATTGAGGAGTGCACCATGAAGTTAGCCGGATTGCGAGGAATGCTGCTCTTCGCCGCCAGCGCAGTGCTGGGCGCAGGCGCATACGCACAGGAGAGTTTCCAGCTCTACAGCACGGCGTTCCAGAACGGCGGCACGCCGCCGCTCTCGATGATCCTGAACAACCCAACCAACGGCGTGAATGGCTGCACGGCCAGCGGCAAGGCGGGCGGTGACCAGTCGCCGCAGCTTTTCTGGGCCGGTGCGCCGTGGGGAACGCGCTCGTTTGCAGTGGTGCTCTACGACCCAACTGCGGCTTTTACGCACTGGGGCATGTACAACATTGCCGGAGACGTGAATGAGTTGCCGCAGAATGCGGGCGTGGCGGGCAGCGGTTACGGCACGCAGATCGAGAACGACTTCCTGCTGGGCCAGCAGTACGACGGGCCCTGCCCGCCCGCCGGCTTTGCGCCTGAGATTCACACCTATGTCTTCACGGTCTACGCGCTGAGCACAACGCTGACGCTTCCGGGGTCCGCCAACTTCCCGGCGAACGCAGAGACGCTCTATCACGCGCTGATCGCGGCGGGCGAGCGCGGACAGATCCTCGGCAAGGCAAGTCTGACGGCTTTCTATTCGTCGACGCCGGGGACGGGGCATACGGATTGACGGTGTAGGGGTCGTGACTGAGGGCCTCCCGAAACAGCGGGAGGCCTTCGCATTTCTGAGGTGCGACCGACTGCGCGGGCGCGGCTGGAGCGGTCTTTGCGATCGGGCACGGCGCGGAACGCGCCCGGCCGTCGCAAAGACCAGAGTCGAAGGCCGGATCACCAAGCGGCCGGGAGGCCGCGGAGTGAGCCGGGCCTCTGCGGCGG